>VFSW01004626.1_pt1 | contig 20504 bp, 14 predicted proteins | sample 5358111 | NCBI WGS metagenome assembly VFSW01 (sample SAMN11554181, study PRJNA540505) | mine drainage metagenome | isolation source: sediment from site ElyBrook_90M | place: USA: Ely Copper Mine, Vershire, VT | collected 2017
CCGGCTTGTGCTCCTTCACCGTGTAGGTGGTGATCTCGCCATCGCGCTCGTAGGCGCGCATGAACTCGTCGCTTACCCGCACGGAATTGTTGGCGTTCTGGAAAAAGATCGACGAGTAGGCTTCCGAATCCGGACCCGAGCCGTCATAACCGGCCTTGATCAGTGTGAAGGCCTTGGCCTCTTCCTTGGCCTTGCAGTCGATGAATTCCATGATGTCCGGGTGATCCACGTTCAGAATCACCATCTTGGCAGCACGGCGCGTCTTGCCGCCAGACTTGATGACGCCTGCAAACGCGTCAAATCCGCGCATGAAGCTGAGCGGCCCCGAGGCCTGCCCACCGCCCGACAACAGCTCCATTGAGCCGCGAATCGACGAAAGGTTCGTGCCTGTGCCCGAGCCCCACTTGAACAGCATGCCTTCCGTCTTAGCCAAGGTCAGGATGGAGTCCAGAGAGTCGTCCACGGAGTTGATGAAGCAGGCTGAGCACTGCGGATTGCGATAGCCCGTGGCGGCGTACTTCACGCCTCCGCTGGCCGGGTCCCAGTGCCAGTTCTGCCCATCAGACTCCGGCTCCAAACGGTCGCAGCCCACGTTGAACCACACCGGCGAGTTAAAAGCCACCTTCTGCGTCAGCAGCATGTGCGCCAGTTCGTCGTGAAAGACTGCCGCATCCTGCGCCGTGGCAAAGTAGCCGCCCCCCAAGCCCCAGTCGCGAATCGTCTCTACCACGCGCTCCACCAACTGCCGCACCCCGGTCTCCCGCTCCGGCGTGTCGAGTTGCCCGTGCAGGTACTTCGAGGCCACGATGTTGGTTGCCGTCATCGACCAGTCCTGCGGTACCTCCACGTCCTTCTGCTCAAAGATCGTGTTGCCCTTGCTGTCGCTTATCAACGCGGTGCGCCGTTCCCACTGCACCTCGTCGTAAGGGGAAACTCCCTGCGTAGAAAAGCGGCGGGAAAAAGTCAGACCGCTCTGGTTGTAGGGAGCCTGAAGGGAATTAGCAGAAGTCTGAAAACTGGCCTCGTTCATGGAATCCTCTCTAACGGCAAAATCGGTGAATACCTTGCCTTTTCCGGCGCATTGCAGCCTGGATCGGGGCAGGCGAGTCAATAAAAACGAACGGGAAACAGAAGCTTGAAAATGCCGCGAGCTTGTCTCTCTCAGCAGCTTTGCCGGCGGGCTGTCCGCCGCGTTTCTTTACGGTCCTTTTACAGCCGCAGATGAAAAAATAGCGCTGTCTATGGTACAAGTCAACAACAAACCACAACATCTTGTATTTTGTTCACATTCCCCGCATCTCGTTTCCAAATACAGTCATTTGCCTGTGGAAAGCGCCTGCCGCCCCGTGAAACGAGGGTTACGGGAGCCAACCGTGCAACAAAAAGTAGGGCAACCGGCGGTTTGAAGGACCGCACCCAGCCCATACACAAGCCTAGGCCTCGCCGGTACCCAAAACAAGGGGCATAAGCGGTGCAAAAACACCTTCCGGCTGTGTGAGTTGTGGAGAATCGGGACAGTAACCGAGGGAGGCACATGCCGGGAGATACACAGGGGCTGGTAGGCTGATTCTGTGACCGCACCCCCTCAATCGCCTCTCAACTGGAAGCCGGTCCCGCTTCCCCGCCCCATCACGCTCCGTGGCCGGACCGTCACCCTGGAGCCGCTGGATGCCGCTCATCACACTTCGGCCCTTTGGCAGGCAGTTCAACCACCCCAACGACAAGGACCCGTCGTCGGGGACCCCGGCGGTCGCGGGCACGACGAGCTGTGGACCTGGCTGGCCGATGGCCCCTACGCCGATGAAAGTGACCTGCGCCGGTCCATTGCGGAGAAGCAGACCTCCACCAGCGCTGTTTTCCTGGCCATTGTGCCTGCAGCCACGGGTTTAGCAGCGGGTTATGCCAGCTTTATGCGTATGGAGCCGGCCCACGGCGTCATCGAGGTCGGCAACATCCTGCTGACGCCCGCCCTGCAGCGCACCACCGCCGCCACTGAGGCGATGTATCTCATGGCCGACCACGTTTTCGAGCACCTGGGCTACCGCCGCTACGAGTGGAAGTGCAACGCGGAGAACGTGCCCAGCCGCCGCGCCGCCCTGCGTCTGGGCTTCAGCTTCGAAGGCATCTTCCGCCAGCACATGGTGGTCAAGGGCCGCAACCGCGACACAGCCTGGTTCTCCATGCTGGACCACGAGTGGCCTGCCCGCAAACGAGCATTCGAAGCATGGCTCGCCCCCGCCAACTTCGACGCTGAAGGCCGCCAGTTGCGTAGCCTTGCTCAGATTGCCGCCACGCAGAACTGATCGCAGGTATTTGTCTAAAGCCAGACCGGCCCCGGAGCATTGCGCCAAAGGGCCGGCTTGGCGTCTCGTCATCCACCGGTCAGTTGATTGTCAGGTGCAGGCCAGTCATTCCCGTGGGCGCGGGGATGGCCGGGTTCTGTGCTACAGGAACAAGAGCGCCATCACAAAAGTGACGGTGCACAGCAGCTTGTTGAACGGGTGCCACGCTATTGCGCATAGAAGACGTCGCCTGTTCCCAGGCGACGTCTTCTTCGATTTACAAAGCAGGAATCAGTTGCTTTCCTTGCCCTCGATCCTCATTCCATAGAACGACTTATGCACGAAGAACACCGACACCAGGAAGAATGCGACTGCCAGCCCATGTGTGAGCAACGGATTGCTCGAACTGAGCGTGACTGCAAGCTCGACGGCAAGCAATCCGAACAACGTCGTGAACTTGATCACCGGGTTCAATGCCACCGATGAGGTGTCTTTGAACGGGTCGCCGACGGTGTCTCCAATCACGGTTGCGTCGTGCAAAGGCGTCCCTTTCTGTTTCAGGTCGACCTCTACGACTTTCTTCGCATTGTCCCACGCGCCGCCGGCATTCGCCATGAAGATGGCCTGATACAAGCCGAAGATTGCAATCGAGATCAGGTAGCCGATAAAGAAGAACGGCTCAACGAACGCGAACGCAAGGGTAGCGAAGAAGACAGCGAGAAAGATGTTAAACATTCCCTTCTGCGCGTACTTGGTGCAGATCTCCACCACCTTCTTGCTGTCGGTGACCGAGGCCTTCTCCGCGCCTTCCAGCTTGATGTTGGCCTTGATGAACTCCACCGCGCGGTAAGCGCCGGTGGTGACCGCCTGCATGGAAGCTCCGGTGAACCAATAGATCATTGCCCCGCCGGTGATCAACCCGAGCATGAAGGGCGCGTGCAGCAGAGAGAGGTTCTCTTTGCCAACGGTCAGTCCGTGGGTCAGGGCCATGATGATCGAGAAAATCATCGTGGTTGCGCCCACCACCGCTGTGCCGATCAGCACCGGCTTAGCCGAGGCCTTAAAGGTATTGCCGGCTCCGTCATTGGCTTCCAGCAGGTGTTTGGCGCGTTCAAACTTCGCGTCGATGCCGAAGTCCTTCTTCAACTCGGCTTCAATGCCGGGAATGGTTTCGATCAGCGACAACTCATAGACGGATTGAGCATTGTCGGTAACCGGACCGTAGGAATCGACGGCAATCGTGACCGGCCCCATGCCCAGGAAGCCGAAGGCTACCAGGCCAAAGGCGAAGACGGCCGGGGCGAGCATCATACCCGCCGGATTATTCTGTAAATCCGGTATGCCCGTACTGAAGAAATAGCCAATTGACATGAGCGCGACCATGCTCAATCCCAGCCAGTAGGCCGAGAAATTTCCGGCCACGAGTCCCGACAGGATTCCCAGGGAGGCTCCGCCTTCCTTCGCCGAGGTTACAACTTCCTGCACGTGGCCCGACTTGGTGGAAGTGAAAACCTTGACCAGCTCGGGAATGATCGCGCCCGCCAGGGTTCCGCACGAGATGATCGAAGCCAGCTTCCACCACAGCGTTCCGTCGCCGAGATCGGGGATGATGTAGTAAGAGACGATGTAGGTGAGGATCATGGAAATGATGGACGTGATCCATACCAGCGAGGTCAACGGCGCCTCAAAGTCCATCTCGTCGGAGTTGGCGTATTTCGCGTGAGCAATGGCGCCATTGAGGAAGTACGCACCCGAGCTCGAGACCAGCATGGCCACGCGCATGACGAAGATCCATACCAGCAGTTGCACCTGCGTCTTGGGATCGTGGACCGCCAGCAGGATGAAGGTGATCAGGGCCACGCCGGTGACGCCGTAGGTTTCAAAGCCGTCGGCGCTCGGTCCAACCGAGTCGCCCGCGTTGTCGCCCGTGCAGTCGGCGATGACGCCCGGGTTGCGCGCATCGTCTTCCTTGATCTTGAACACGATCTTCATCAAGTCGGAGCCGATGTCGGCGATCTTGGTGAAGATGCCGCCGGCGATACGAAGGGCCGCGGCGCCGAGCGATTCGCCGATGGCGAAACCGATGAAGCAGGGGCCGGCGTAATTAGCCGGGACGAACAGAAGGATACACAGCATGATGAGCAGCTCGACGGAGATCAGCAACATGCCGATGCTCATGCCGGCCTTCAGCGGAATCGCAAAACAGGGATACGGCTTGCCGCGCAATCCCGCGTGTGCCGTCCGCGAGTTCGCAAATGTGTTCACGCGAATTCCAAACCACGCCACCCCGTAGCTGCCCGCGATGCCGACCAGGCTGAAACCCAGGATGATGGGAAGGGTTACCGCAACATTTCCCACCGGCGCCAGCCAGCCGAAGTACATGGAGATAATGACCGCAATGAAAACCCAGAGCAGAAGGATGAACTTGCCCTGCGTGATCAGATACGTTTTGCATGTCTCATAGATCAGCTCGGAAATTTCGCGCATGGAGCGATGAACCGGCAGGTTCTTCAACTGCACATAGATCGCCAGGCCGAACAACAGGCCGCCGACGCAGAACAGCAATCCGATCATGAGAAGGGCGTGTCCGTTCAGCCCGAGAAAATTCACGGTCGACAAATCCGGCAGTTTCAGGCTGGCTTCGCCTCCGCCTGCCTGTTCCGATTGCGCGTAGGCGAATGTGGGAAGCAGCAGGCCCAGGAGGGCCGCCATGGTCTTGTACTGACGCTTGAGAAAGCCCTCAGCGCCTTCCTTGATCGCCGCAGCAATCTGTCGCATTACCGAAGTCCCGGTGTCCGAGCCGATCACTTCACGCGCGAACAGCCACGCCACAATGAGCGATAGCGCGCTCACGCCCAGAAAAAAATACACCCAACCCAGTGCAGTCACATGTCCTCCCAACCAAAAGTTTGGATTCACGATCACGAATGGCCCCGACAAATCGCTACAGCAGATTGCCGGGGAAAAAGTCACCGGAAGCGTACCATTCGCATGGGACACTGTCGAGTGATTGCAATCACAGGGTTCCCGCTCTGCTTACGAGGCCACAAATGGCGGCCTCTGGCGAGTGCTCATGAATGGGGACAAAACAGGCGCAGGCGATTCTCACTAACCTTCGCCGCGCAGTTCGCTTCCAAAATGGCGCCACAAGCCGCTTGTCATAACGGCGCGGCGGTAAAGACCGCCACAAAGCTCGCACCGGTGAGCGGCGCGCTTTAGCTGACAATCGCGATCTAGTACCCTGATTCCGAAATGGATAGCAAATACATAGATGTCATCGCCAAACGGAGTCGAAGGACCCGCATCCGGGATGTTGGATTTATGCGACGAACTTCTGAGAGACGATCTAGCCGGCAGATCAACACAGCAGAATCCATGGGGTCTTAGCCACTGCGAAACGCTATTCGGGCGTCTCATCCGGAATAAAGTTTCTTCCCGCAACCCGTGAATCCACGCCCGCTCCAAACTGCGGAAAGGAACAAGCCGGCCAGACCTGGACCAAATCCGGCTTTTCTGGCGCATTGAATGTTCAGGCCATTACCCCGGCCTGCGCTTAAGTAATCCATATATATAGATACAGGACTAACCCTGAAATGCCTGAGGGCCGCGTCTGGCGCGGCCCTCGGGCTCTCGAACAGCTTGCGTGCGTCCTATTCGTAGGCCAGCGCTTCAATGGGATCTTTGCGGGCTGCCATCCAGGCCGGGTAGAGCGCGCCGCACACCGCGCCTGAAAAGGCGATCAGCGCGCCCCAGCCGATCCAGGCGACGGTCAATTCAAAGCTGAAGGTGGGAAACCGGATGCTCAGCAGTTCCCTGACACCGTACGTGGCTGCAATCCCAACCAACACGCCGGCAACTGCCAGCATGGCGGTTTCGCGCAGCACCACACCCACGATGGTGGCCTTCGAGGAGCCCAGCGACTTCAAAATCCCGATCTCCCGCGTCCGCTCGAGCACCGCCGTATACATCGACTGGAAGATCACCAGGAAGCCCACGATCACGGCAATCGAGATCACGACGTTCAGAGCCAGGTTGAAGCCCGGGAAGCGGGATGGAGTATAGAGCGAGATCAGATCTTCCATGGTCCGCACCTGATAGCCCTCAAGCCCCTTGGTGGAGTGAATCTCGTCCCGGATTAAGCCGTCATTGGCCGGATCATCGCTTTTGAGATAAATGATCGAGGCCTTGCCGTCGGAACCCATCAGGCTGCTCAGGGTCTCAAGTGGCACCAGCTTCCGTCCGCCCTTGCCGCTCTCCACAATGCCGCAGATGCGGAACGGATGGTTGAGAATCTTGATCATGTCTCCCACGCGGTGACCTTGGCCGACGCGGGCAAACACATCGTCAACAATCACGTCGTTCGGCCCCTGGAATGGCCCGCCTGAAAGGAAAACAAACGGCTTCAGCGCGTTGTAGCTGGCATAATCGATGCCATACAGAATCTCTACCGAACCGCTCATTGAGAAATCGGAGATCACCGGCGAGGCAACCATCACATGCGGCATCCGGCGGAAGACCTCGGCGAGCTTCACCGACATCGGCGCGCCGCTCACGCCATTCATAAAGCTGGCATTCGAGGGGCTCACCACCAGGTCGGCGCCGATGCCGTTGGTGCGCTGCTTCTGGTCGTTCAGCATACCCATGAAGATGCCGACAATCGACAGAATCATGATGACTTCAATGGCCACCGCCAACACGCTGATGATGGAGCGCAGCGGGCGGTGCAGCAGATTGGCAATGATGAGCTTATTCATTCCTGGGCACGGCTCCGGGGAGGCGGCACGATCGCCCGCCACCCTTCCCATCAAGGGTAACAGCCTGGGGCCTGCCGCAGCCGCGGCTCCCCTGCGGCGGCAACATCCCGGCGAACGTTCCCACCGCACTGTTGCATAGTTCACCAATATTCCTCCAGCCCGTTCTGAGAATCATAGGTCGATGAAAATAAAGGTGAACTCGCTGAAACTCTTTGACGCAAGGCTGGACGCGGTTTATTGTAAATGTGGAAATCTCTCACGGGGAAACCCGACTTCTGGTTGGCGATGGGTAGTTTTGGAGAAGATCTGCGCGAACAGCGGTTGTCCCGCGGTATTGCGCTGGAAGACATCATCGCGGTCACCAAGATCAGCCGGCACCATCTGGTCGCGCTGGAGCAGGATAGGTTTCGCCTGCTGCCGGGCGGCATCCTCAGTAAGGGGATTGTGCGCGGATACGTGGGAGCCGTGGGTCTGGACGAGCACGACTGGACCGAGCGCTTTCTCAAGGCTAAAGATGCCTCCGGCCAGGTCTCGGAAGACGAACGCAGCTGGACCGCCTTCGCCTCCAATGTGGGAAAGGCCCGCATTCAGCAACGAGACGCCCTCGAGTTTCGTTTGCGCTGGGTCGGCACGGTTCTGCTTCTGCTGGCTGCGCTGCTCGCAGTCTTTCTCACTGTGCGCTATTTTGGCCTCCGTGCAGGGTGGTGGAACACTCTACTACCTGTCCATGGCGTTTCCGCCAAAACGCATGCGCTGGTGGCTCCCATCGTCGCCTGGTTCCAGCAATAAATCCGGCCGCACGCTCAGTTGACCGCACCGCGGCATAGACTCCAACCTTCTGGCCCTCCGATCCTTGCGCGGTTCACCCCGCCCAATCCGCCCTTGAGCGGGTGCTGGTCCCCATTCGCTGCGAGCCTTTGCCCCAAGACGCTCGACGCAATTACCATAGATGGGTGCACCCTCGGGCTCAGGCCTGCCGGTGCGGCTTGTCTCCCCGATGCAGGAGAGAATTTTGGCTCCCTCCGCGCCGGCTCATCCAGAGAGAACCAGGGCGGTTCTCCAATGCACGCGCCCTTGCAGGTGCCGTTCAATTGGAAAACCGCTTGCGCCATCGCGGCAGGCCACCAACTGAAAAGCCCTTCAAAAGGGGAGGAATGCAAAGTTGAGCGACCGTTTCTTGTTTACCTCTGAGTCCGTCACTGAAGGCCATCCGGATAAGATTGCCGATCAGGTTTCCGATGCCATTCTGGATGCCTGCCTCGATCAGGATCCGTACAGCCGTGTTGCGGCCGAGACGCTGACGGCCACCGGTCTGGTGGTCATCGCAGGCGAAATCACCACCAAAGCCTACGTCGATTTCCAGAGCCTGGTCCGCGGCGTTGTGAGCTCCATCGGCTACGACAATGCGCTGTATGGCTTTGACTCCAACACCTGTGCCGTGATCTCGACCATCAACAAGCAGTCCGGCGACATCGCCCAGGGCGTTGACACCGGCGGCGCCGGCGACCAGGGCATGATGTTCGGCTACGCCTCCAACGAGACTCCCGAGCTGATGCCCGCGCCCATCTCGCTGGCCCACAAGCTCTGCCGGCAATTGACCGCGGTGCGCAAGAACGGCAAACTACCCTACCTGCGTCCTGACGGCAAGAGCCAGGTCACGATGGAGTACGACGAGAATGGCAAGCCTGCCCGTATCGACGCCGTGGTCATCAGCACCCAGCACGCCGAAAGCGTAACCAACGAGGATCTGCACGCCGACATCCTCAAGTACGTCATCCAGGCGGTGCTGCCGGCCGAGTGGCTGGATGAGCACACCAAATACCACATCAACCCGACTGGCCGCTTCGTCATCGGCGGGCCCATGGGCGACACCGGCCTGACCGGACGCAAGATCATCGTGGACACCTACGGTGGAGCCGGCCGTCACGGCGGCGGCGCCTTCAGCGGCAAGGACCCGACCAAAGTGGACCGCTCGGCCGCCTACATGGCCCGGTACATCGCCAAGAACATTGTGGCTGCCGGCCTGGCCGACAAGGCCGAGGTGCAACTGGCCTACGCCATCGGCGTGGCAGAGCCGGTCAGCGTGCTGGTCGACACATTCGGCACCGGCAAGATCAGTCCGGCCAAGCTGACCGAACTGGTGCGGAAGAATTTCTCGCTCACGCCCAAGGCCATTATCGAGAGCCTGAACCTGCGTCGGCCCATCTACCAGAAGACCGCGGCCTACGGCCACTTCGGTCGCACTGAGCCGGAATTTACCTGGGAGGCCACCGACAAGGCAGCCACCCTGGCCGAGCAGGCTGGACTCGTGGCCGCCGCCCGGTAGCATCCCTCACCCGCAACGCGCATGGGGCCCCTCAACCGAGTGGGCCCCATTTTTCTTTTCACACATGTGCGCCCATTCGCCGCTGCGGCAGCTCCACCCTCGCTGCAACCCAAGATGGCTTCTCATGCCGCGGAAATTCCATTCAGACGGCAAGCCAGGACTGGTAGGTCAGGGCTTTAGCCCTGACATCTGAGCATCCCCAAAAACGCGGGGCTTTAGCCACTGAGGTATGCTTCTCGCGAGATTCCCCCAGCAGATCATTACCGCCCATTGGCGCACAATGGAAACAGGTCAAAGCCATGCGAACGTTTTACCTCCGCACCACCTCCATTGCAATTTCAGCCATGTCCCCGGTCCGTACCCACCAGCCTCCCGCACACTTTTTCTGTGAAACTGTGAACTTCACCGCATTCCATCCCAGCATTCCGGCCTGCCCGGGTACAGTGTAATCATGGATATGCCGTACAATTTTTCGGGGTTGCTATCGTCTCTCTAACAAAAGGTTAAGGAGCTATTGATGCGCTTTCCTGCACTTGCCGCTCTTGTAGTTGGAATGGCCTCCATGGCCGCCGCGCAGACCAACGCCCAGTGGGACTATCAGGGCAAGTACGGGGCACTGGCCTGGAGCAAGCTGGACCCGGCCTACAAGGCCTGCTCACAGGGCCACCAGCAGTCTCCCATCGACATTCACGGCGCCCATCTGAACAAGGCCCTGCACCCTATCGAATTCCATTACATTGCGGGACAGGTCACGCTGCAGAATAACGGCCACACCGTCGAGGTCCTCGTGAACCCCGGCAGCTACATCATCGTCGAGGGCGTGCGCTACAACCTGGTCGAGTACGACTTCCACCACCCCAGCGAAGAGTCAGTCGATGGAAAGCTCTCCGACATGGATGTCCACCTGGTACACAAAAGTGCTGACGGCAAGCTGGTCGTGATCGCCGTGCGGCTGAGCGAGGACCAGGGTTTCCCCAACGCCACCCTGGCTACCCTTTGGCCGCACCTGCCCGCCACCGCCGGCGCCACAGACAAAGTCACCGACATGGTGAACCCTGGCGGTCTGCTGCCCGCTGACCGCGGCTACTGGACCTACATGGGTTCGCTGAGCACTCCACCCTGCACCGAGGGGGTCCGCTGGTTCATCTTCGAGCAGGAACTGAGCATCAGCCGGGACCAGCTCAGTGCTTTCGCCGCCATGTTCAGGATCAATTCGCGGCCCTTGCAGGACCCGCACGGCCGTCGCATCGAGGCCAACGAGTAAGGGCTCAGCCCGCCAGCGGCGTGAATCGCAGGGCCACTCCATCGCCACCGGCAAGAGGCTCCACACTCACGCCGGTCAGATCGGTCACCAGGTAGTGAGCGGCATCCAGCGTCTCAATGGAGTGCGAAAAGGTGGTGGCCACCACGGTGCATCCGGCGGCCCGGCCAGCCTTGACGCCCGAAGACGAGTCCTCAAAAACCACGCAATCCTCCGGCGCAAAGCCCAGTAACGCCGCTCCGGCCAGAAATGGCTCTGGGTGGGGCTTGCCCTTGGTCACATGGTTTGCGGTAACCAGATGCTCCGGCACGGGAATGCCGCCGGCAGCCAGCCGCACCCGCGCCAGCCTCTCGGTCGCGCTGGTCACCACGGTCCAGCGATCCGCGGGCAACGCAGCCAGCAGTTCCAGCACACCGGGTAGAACCGTCAGCCCTTCATTGTCTACGATCTCAATGTCTTCAATAACTTTCAACTCCGCCTCGCTGTCCAGGTCGGGGCGCAGCCTAGCCAGCGTCTCGATAGCTCTGCAGCCGTGCGCGATGCGACAGGCATACTCCGGATCCACGTCGCGCATCTCTGCCCATTTCGTCCAACTCCGCTCCACCGAGCCGATCGAGGAGATGAGGATGCCGTCCATGTCGAATAGGACGCCCTTGCAGCGGATCTGAACAGGGGAAGATGCTACGGAAAATCCCATGCCTATATTGTAGCGGGGCGCTTTGCAGGACTACCGCTTCGCGGAAGCGGCTTCCTTTTGCGCGGTAAACGTGACTCTGGGCGGGTCGCTGAGTTCAACTGACGCCTCAACCGCCACCTTTTGGGTGCCCCGCTGCACTTGGTTCTGCTGGAGGTTCGGATTGAGCGTGACCGCGCCGTTGGCAATCTCTGCGTCGGCAGTCCAGCGGTCAAAGCGCGCCAGCGCCGGGGGAAGAGCCGCGTGGCCCCGGATGGCTCCGTGCCGCCACTCGAAGTGCCAGGAACCCTTGGCCGAGGATGCCAGTTCCTTGCCCGTGAAACCGGCGAGTTCTACCTTGCCATTGCCGTCGAACGTTCCGCCCGTGCAGTGCAGGGCGAGCAACTGGCACAGCGCCTCGCTATTGATCTTTTGAAAGCTTGCGTCAATGGCGTAGGCAGGCTTGTCGCCGTTGTCGATCTTGCCGGTTCCATGCACCCGGCCGCCCAGCAGCCCCGCGTCGAGCGCCGTAATCTCGGCTCCTGTCGGCTGGATGTGCAGCGTTGCGGCGGCGTTTCGCAGCGTAACCGGCCCCAGCACCAGAGTCTCGGCCTTCACTGTCCCGTCAAGCCGCGGCCAGACCGGCGACGACGAAGGACGCAGACGCGCAATCAGTGTGGAGAGCAGTGTGCCCGGCTTATGCGCTCCCAGCAGCGCTGCCTGTAGCGCGCTGGCGTCGAGTTCCCCGAATTGCAGGTCAAGGACAGGAGGACACTGTGCCGGGTCTTCGCAGGCGGCCGGCACGCGCAGGCTGGCTGTTCCCTTTACCGGGCCATAGGAGAACACCACCGGGTCCCAGCGCAGTTCGTCCTCGCCCAGGTGAAGCGTGGCCTGGGAAATCTCCACGTGACTGGCCAGGGCATCGGATTTCCAGTTCGCGTTGCGCAGTGACACCGTTCCCGTCAGCAGGTCTGAAGAGGAGTCGCTCACAACCTGCGCGGACCCGGCGCTAGCCGCGGAACCGGCGTGGGCATTCCCACTGAAAGGCCTTGCCGGAGTCGGCAGCCAGGTGCCCTCGGCGCTCACATCCAGTACGGCAGGGTCGCCAGCAATCGCGTCCAGCGCGCCGGTATCCGCAATGCCGGCCAGGTGCACCAGTTCCCGTATACGTGGCAGGGATGCCGGGCCGCGCACCGTTACCTGGTAGCGGGCCAGCGCAAGGCGCGCCGTAATCGCAAGCGGCAGATTTCCGCCGGCGGGTAGGTCAACTGTGGTCGTCAGCTCCTGCGGCATCCCTTCGGGAACCGGCACGGGATCAAGCGTAATCTTTTGAATCTGAATGGGTTGGCTAAGACTATCCCCGCTCAGCCTGAAACCGTCAACCACCAGGCTGCCCGATAGATGAGCCAGAGTCTCCTGATGCGGGGGTACGGCTTTCGCCTTGCTGGAGTGCCCGCGATGCTCGGCGACAACCGGGGCACTCGCGTCCTGCTCGCTGGAGTCGTAAATGAGCTTGCCGCTGACTGTCCCCTTGGCCTCCAATCCCGCGCCAGGACCGCTGCGCATGGTGCGCAAAGCGTCGAGACCTGCCTGAACCGGAATCTGCTGTAACTCTACTGAGAGGTCAGGTTGACCGTGTCCCGGCAAATCACCCGCCACGCGGATGTGGCCGTCGCCCAGAGGGGATTCGCACGTGAGTTTTTCGATGGCGCGGCCCGAGTAGTGATAAACGAAGCCGCAGTTGGCGTCAAAATCCAGCGGCGCGGCGGGGGCAAACTCGGCCCGATGGACGCCCGTTGCCTGCAAACGTGTTTTTACCTGGGCCGTTTGGGCAGTTCCTTCCAGATGCATCTCGCCGGTCAGGTCGCCGCGCCAGCCGGGGTCGGATCCGATGATCAGCCTGCTAAGCTGGCCGAGCTGCGCTTCCTTCCATTCCAGATCGAGAACCACCGGCATCTGCCGCAGTTGGGGGGCGTGGCGCAATCTGGCCTCAAGATGGACGACCCCGGTGTCGGCCGGATCGAGGCTGACGTCGGTGCGGGCAGGCTGGCCGCGAAGCCTCAACCGCCAGTCTCCGGGCTCCTCCTGCCAAAAGGAGAGGTCGGCGTCGATCAGCGAAAAGGGAAGCTTCTCCAGGCCATTCTTGATGTTGATGCGGGAGTTGGTGGCTTCAAGGTAGGGCAGTTTTACGGGCCGGCGCGGACCCGCGCCGTCTGCTGCCGGCTGCGCCTGGGCCGCCGCCGTGCGGAAAAGCGAATCCAGATTCCATCTGCCTGCCGCGGTGCGCACCAGGTTCACGCTGGCCTCGTCCACGCTGATGGTGCCGATCTCCAACCGCCCGCGCCACAGCGAGAGCAGCCGAACGGAAGCTGTAACCGTGTTGGCGTGGAGCACCGGCTCTGCGCCGTAGGCCGGATCCTCCTCAACCGTCAGGTCGGTGAGCACAAAGCCCGGCCACGGAAGCAGCCGCAACTCCACTGAAGAGAGGTGAACCGGCCTGCCCAGCGAGGCAGACACCAGCTGTGTAATCCGGCTCTTGTACCGGCTGATGCTCACCAGCGGTGGCACAAGCAGCACCGCCAGGATCACTGCCAGCACGGCAAGGAACAGCCACAACCTCTTCAACTTACGCTGCCGCCGTTGCTCGTCTTCCGTCATGATTCTTCGTGTAAATTCGCTTCAGTGTACGGGGTTCAGCGTATGACGTGGAACGTCCGATTCCAGCGCGTTTCGGTAAAGAAATGCAGCACAACGTGGCCCATCCAGCCCAGGCTGTTGCCGAGCCCGGTCTGTTCATACTGGTCCTCGGGAGTCACAAATGACCAGTAATTGAACAGCGGCCTGCCGACGATGTTCTCCCGGGGCACAAAACCCCAGTAGCGCGAGTCGAGACTGTTGTGCCGGTTATCACCCATCATGAAGTACTTGCCCGGTGGAACGATCAGGTCGCCATTCTCAATGTATTGGGGAGAGGCAACGGTCCAGGCCTCCGTGGCGCCCAGGTCCGGGGTCATGGGGACTGACGGAAAATCATCGAGATAATCGCGATAGTTCTCCGGCGTTGTCGGCTGCGCATGAGGTTCGCTCTGGGCCACTCCGTTCACAATCACGATGCCATCGCGCAGGTGAATATGGTCGCCGGGCACCCCGATCAGCCGCTTCACCAGAAACAAATCCGGCTCACCCGGTTTGAGAAAGACCACAACGTCGCCGCGTATGGGCTCTCGATAGTGCACCAGCGGCATCCACTGCGTGGGAGGAGCCAGGGTAATCCTGTCCACCACCAGATGGTCGCCCACCAGCAAGGTCTTTTCCATTGATCCTGAAGGAATCACAAAATTCTGGCACAGGAAGGTGAGAATGAACAGGCCCACCACCAGAACCGAACAGATGCTGGCGGCCGCCTCAAACGGCGTCTCTTCCACTGCGCCTTCACCGGCGGCAGGCTGGACCTCGGACGGCGTCTTGGGGGGCGGCGAATTTTTCTTGGTCATCCTGTTGCTCATTGCGGAGATGCTTGCCGGCTGCTCAACAGAAGATTCTCTGCCGGCTTAGCGAACCACGTGGAAGATGCGCTTCCAGCGCGCAAACCCCGCGAGACGTGCCGAGAGTTCCCTGTCGGTTCCGAGTCTATCATCTGCGGCCTGCTCCGTATCGGTGGAAGAAGGGCGCCGCAGCGAGAAGTAAATCACCAGCGGGCGGGCCACAATAGCCTGCCGCGGCACAAAACCCCAGAACCGCGAATCCTTGCTGTGGTTGCGGTTATCGCCGAGCATAAAGTACTCGCCCTGGGGCACCACCAGATCGCCGTTGCGGGTAAGGCTCTGCAACTCTCTCCACCAAGCGGGATCGATGTTGGGATCGGTATAGACCTTGGCCGGAAAGTTGTCGCGGAAGGGATTGGGCGCCACTGGCTCGAAAGCCACATATGGCTCGGCCAGACTCATTCCGTTCACAGTGACCCGCCCATCCTCGATGCGCAGCCGGTCGCCGGGAACTCCTACAACGCGCTTGACCAGGAAGCGCTGCGGATCCTCTGGAAAGTGGAAGACCACTACGTCGCCGCGCTCCACATCGCGATAAGGCAGCAGTCGCCGGATCAGGCTGTCCGGGGCACCCGCCGGAGCAAAAATCTGCTTGTTCACCAGCAGAAAATCTCCCACCAGCAGGGTCCGCTCCATGCTCTCTGAAGGGATAAGGAATGGCTGGACCACAAAGGTGAGCAGGAAGAGCGCGATCACCACCGTTCCCAACAGAGAGGCAAGGGCCTCCGGCAGGGTAGGCAGAGACAGCCATAGCCACGACAGCCGCCGCGACAGACCGTTCACCTGGACAGGGGTGCTCATCCCGTCGTTTGCTCCTCTTCTTCGCTGCCTGCCATTGGGTCGGCGGCTTTGGCCTCGGCGGCCGTCAGCTTGGCCAGAGCGCGCCGGGCCGCGTCCTGTTCGGCGTGCTTCTTGGTGCTCCCCATCCCGCGGGCCAGCGGCTTGCCCGGCTCGGCCTCGGCAGGCTTGAGCCGGACTTCGACCAGAAAGCGTTTACGGTGGTCGGGGCCGCTCTCGCTCTTTACTTTGTACACCGGCGTTCCTGTGCGCGCGGCCTGCAGATGTTCCTGCAGCGCCGATTTATAGTTGCCCAAGGCCGCTCCGGAGCGTAACTCCCTGGCCAGATGCTCCACGACTTCGCCCATCACATAGCGCCGGGCAAAGGCTCTCACCGGCTCCATGCCTCCGTCCAGGAACAGCGCGCCGATCACCGCCTCCATGCTGTTTGACAACACGGTGCCCTTGCGCCGCAATCCGCTGCGATCCTCTCCACGGCTCAGCCGAAGATGATCGCCGAGCCCAACAGCCGCAGCCACCTCGGCCATGTGCTGCCGGCTCACTAGCTGGGCGCGAACCCGGGTCAGTTCACCCTCCTGCCACTCCGGGTGCAACAGGAACAGGGCCTCGCCCACCACAAGGCCCAGCACAGCGTCGCCCAGAAACTCCAGACGCTCGTTGTCGCCGGCGCCTGCTGCCCTGTCCTGTCCGCTTTCCAAAGCCTGTTGGTTGGCCAACGAGCGATGCGTGAGCGCACACACCAGCAACTCGGGCTTGGCAAAGCGATGCCCGAGCGCGGCTTCCAGTTCGGCCAGAACTGCTTCCACGTGCGCCCCTATCGATCCGAATCGATCCACCATCTACTGAAAACAACAACTCTGCGACCGGAAGATCCGGCCTGAATACTCACCAGATGTTTCTATTAGACGCCATCTGACGGCCCGTGGGCCTCGCACGGCGCTCTATTGCGGGTTCGGCGTACCATTCTGCCCCCCGGCGGAGACTCCGGGCTTGGCTGGAGCGGAGTCTGGAGTTCCGTCGGCGGTATCGTCCTCGCAACTGTGGCCGTTCACGGCGTAGGCCTTTTTGACGCCCCGCTCGGCAGCCAGACGGGTATCCTGCGCCCCGTCGCGCACCGCGAGCGCCTGATTGTACTCAGCCACGGCCTCGTCCCGCTTGCACTCCAGATCCATCATCCGGGCCAGATAGATGTGGGACCAGGCCAGCAGGCGCGGCTCCTTGCTGGTGGCCAGCGTCTTCTGGAACCGGTCGATGGCCTCCTCCGGATGCCCGGTAAGGATGGCTGCCCTGGCCAGGATAAAGTTCGCGCGGGCTCCGTCCGCCACCGATTGCAGAGTGTCAGCGGGTTCTGCGAGCACCTTGCGCGCCATGGCGCTAGCCGTTGCAATGTCGCCGGCCGAGAGCTTCGCCTCTGCCAGGTCCAACCCGGTGAGCGCACGCGGCGTGCTGCGTTGCAGTACGTCGTCGTCCGCCGTCGTGTCAAAGTCTATATCGCGGGCGCGACGCACCTGCTGTTCCACGTCCATGCCGTACACCATCTCGCCAATCACGTCGCGCAGGCCGGCGGGATCCTTCTCGAACTGGAGCAACTGTGAATAGAAATACTGGGTCAGCACAAACCCCTGCGTCATGTCATGGTGCACTGTGGCCAGGCGAACAGCGTCCACCTTCTGCTGGTAGATCTCGCGTTGGTGCTCATAGCGCGGCAGGTCCGACCGGATCACACCCGCCGGAATTGTGTACACCGGAACGCCGGTGTCCATGGTGCGCGCCTCGATAGCCTTGATGAGGCACTCGACGACCAGCGGCACGGTATCGGAGCGGTAGCGGTACGCGAGAGGAGCGTCGCGCACCTCTTTCAGAATCGGCTGTACCCGGTCGATTGCGTTCGCTCGCGCGTAGAGCAACGGCTCAATCACATAGTGCAGATAGGTGTGCCGCACGCTGTTCATGGGAATCTGACCATTCACCGGCGATACCACCACCACATAGTCGGTTCCGTAGATGCGGGCGTTCACCATCTTCGGCGAGAGCATCGGCTCAGTCACCACGATGAACCGGAGCCCCTCGTAGGTGGAAGCGGGCATCTTCAAATAGAAATTGGTGGACACAATCATCTGTGTCAGCGGGTTGTGCAGCTTGTCGGTTTCTTCATCGTAGATGTGGTGCACCGCCAGCCAGATCCCGTGCAGGTCCACCGCGGCCACAAAGTCGCGCAGCAGCGGCAGAATCTCCACCACCTGCGTCGAGTCGGGCGGCATCTGCGTCAATTCCGCCGTGGTCTCAAGCTCCGGCGGCGGGCTGACGTACAGGGCCAGCGAGATGTACTGCGAGATGTCCTTGTCCGTTCCCGTCATGCGGTGCTGAGCAATGAAAAGACACACCCGGTCGCGCTTGGTGCGCGCATCCTCGCTCTTTGACAGAGCCTGAATCATCTCATCCCTGACCCGCTTCCGCACCGGCGCACTATCGCTCAGCCCCTCATCGTAGCCGCAGGCGTTCAGCGCCGCTGCCATGATGAAGACCTGTTCGGAGCTGACCAGCGAGATGGTAGGTCCGGCTGGATCAACCAGCGACGGTGTCTTTTCCGGCTGGGAACCCAGCGATGAAGACCCCTGTTGGCTTCCGGAAGGATTGCTGCTGGAGGATTGGGAGAAGGCCGCCAGGGGCGAAAGACCCGCCGATAGGCACCCGATGACTGCGGCACCCAGGGCGCCGGCTGCTGCGAAAGATCGAAACGTTCGAAACGGCATTCAAAGACCCTGCCAGAAGTGTAGTTAGACGCAGGGGCAGGGTCAAACGGGAAGTGCGCGAAGAACGCCTATCCCCGCACTGAAACGCCGGAGAAGGAAAGCACCGCGAGGCCGCGAACAGGCTGGCCAAAAAAGCGGGCCGGCTCAAAGACGCTGTACAGCAACAGGTTCTCCACTTCCGAGCGGGTGGCAGCGTCCGTAGGACCGGAGACGATGCGATAGTCGTAGACCTCACCCTGACCATTCACGTAGGCCTCTACCACCACCGGCCCTGAAACGGCGCCAATCTGGTCACTGCTGCCCGCGCCACTTGAGAGATAGAGCAGGTGGGGTGCGGTGGCCATGCCCAGAGGCACATCCCCTTTGGCCTGTGCCATCTCCGGTTGGGTAAACATGCCTACCAGCACCGTAACCGTACCCAGCAGCAACACCGCGCTGGCAAAACCCGCCGTGGCCTGCAGCACAAAGGGGCCAATCGTGTTTTGCCAGGCCAGACCCCAGGCTTGGAGAACGCTCTTGCGGCGGCGCGCCCGCTCCTGGCTCACGGCCACACGGATACGCAACAACAGGTCCTCCGGCTCGGGCACCGGCCCCAGGTCTGCGAGCGAAGCCTGCGCTTGCCGCAGTTCCATCCACTCACCGGCACACCCTTGGCAACGATCAAGGTGGGCAGCGATGCGTTGCATTTCTCGCCCTGTCAGCCGGCCGTCAAGGTACTCCGAAAATTCTGCCTGCATTGCTTTGCAGCCGTTCATCGCGCCTCCTCTCCCAGGGGCATTTCGAATCCCGTGCGCGCCGGGGAGCGCTCCTCCGACTTTTGTGCCGTCAACAGCGCCTTCAAACAGGCGCGGCCCCGCACCAGCCGCGATTTGACCGTCCCCAGATTCACACCCTGCATCTCCGCCACTTCTTCGTAGACAAACCCTTCTATATCCCGCAGAATCAACGTGGTCCGGAACGGCTCCGGCACCCTGCCCAGCGCCTCTTCCACCCGTGCCCGGTTCTCCGCGTGCACCGCCATTTCATACGGAGACTCGCCGGAGTCCACCAGCATCTCTTTCAGCCGCACAGGAGTACCGGAATCCCCTTCCGTCATCTCCTGCTCGATGGGAACCTCCTGCTGTTTGTGCCGCATCCACCAGCGCCGCTGGTTCGATGCCTCGCGCAACGCGATCCTGTAAATCCACGTGCGTAATGACGATTCGCCGTGGAAACTGCCCACTCCCCGGAAGATCTTGACGAAAACTTCCTGGGTCAGGTCAGATGCATCGGCGCGATCATGCAGGGTACGCGCCAGCAATGAGTAAATCGGTTGGTGGTAGCGCGCGATCAGCCATGAAAAGGCTTCTTCGGAGCCCGCTTGGAGTTCCGCGATAAGAGCTGCTTCCTCGGATTGGAGGGTTAGCGCGCTGGCAAGATTGCCCATGGTGAGGTCCGCCTGCAAAACAGTGTCCTCCCACATTACCGCAACTTGCGCACAGTTGGCATCTGCCTTCCGTACGCCCGGCCCATTGCCCGGCTTGTTACGGTCCTTCGTTCCACCGGCAATAACAGCCGTCAGGAATCCGCTACGATCTGGAGTGCGCGGGAGACGGAACATTCGCTGACAAAGCTCGAAGTCCCGCGCCCTCTATTGTCTTAGACACCGGGACCCACCTAAAGTGTTCCCGGTCACGCTGCTATGTGTGCTCTATTTTTCTGAATTCCTGCTCGCTCTCTATACCGTAAAAACGACTTCGGACCCTTTTTCACCCGGCCCCAGAGAGCACCTTGCCCGTGTTTGACGAATCTCGCCCCAGCGGTGACAATAGAAAAGTTACATCCCTCCGCACGTGGGCCTGTGGCGCAGTTTGGGAGCGCGCTTCCATGGCATGGAAGAGGTCGTCGGTTCGATCCCGACCAGGTCCACCAATAAGCCATTTAAAATCAAAAGCTCAGATGGTAATACCCCCACCGGGTATGCGGAACGTTTGGTGTCAATTGGTGTCAATTTTGGTGTCAATTTTCGGTTGACGCCTGCGCCGGTTCTGTTTCCCAGCGCGCAGTTGAGCGGCGATCACTGCCTCCGCCATTCCTACGCTGTCCATCTTCTGAAGAACGGAACACCTCTCA
>VFSW01004627.1_pt1 | contig 20502 bp, 11 predicted proteins | sample 5358111 | NCBI WGS metagenome assembly VFSW01 (sample SAMN11554181, study PRJNA540505) | mine drainage metagenome | isolation source: sediment from site ElyBrook_90M | place: USA: Ely Copper Mine, Vershire, VT | collected 2017
GGTGTTAGTTAGTGGCATCTGATTTTCCGAATAATATATGAATATCGCGTGCGCATCGCAACTGTTTTATCACGGTCTTCAACCCTGCGAGTGTTATATTGACTAGGTATTGCCGTTTGTTACACCGAAAACTTAATTTGAAATGCAGAGAGGAGGCAGCAGAATCCGTCATATTCTTCCTTCGGTGCTCCTTATTCTTGGATTAGTTCTAAATGCCAGGGGACAGGATAGATTCAACTCGCTTATAAGCGAGGGCCGTGCCCTGGCTTATAATGTGCACTACGAACAAGCCGAAAGCCTCTTTACTGAAGCCGAACGGATCTCTCCCGAAAGAGCCGAGAGTTATTATCACATAGCGCAGATCCATCTTTGGAAATTTCTCGGCACCGACGACCTCGCCGAATATTCGCATTTCATAAGATGGTTCAACGTTGCGGTTGAGAAGTCAGAGAAGATCCTCGATTCGAACCCCGGCGATTACAAAGCGGCATACCTCTTGGGCGAGACTTATATGCTCAGTGCAATAGGCCGAGTCAATGCGCATTCGTATCTTAACGCCTTCTGGGCTGTCAAGTCAGCTTCCGGTTATTTCGGAAAGGCCCTGAAACTGAAGCCTGATTTTTATGAAGCATATAGAGGTGTCGGTGAGATTCACTACTTCCTCGATTTCATTCCCGGAAGCGTGAGATGGTCGATTGGCCTGTTCGGACTGGAGGCGGACAAGGCAAAGGGATTCTCCGAGTTGAGGCTGGCGTATGAAAAAGGCACCACAGACAGGATAAAGTCGGCTCTCTCGCTGGCTCAGGTTTATTCGAATTACGTGGCCAGGTATGACAGCGCAGAAATGTTGATGCGCGGGCTTGTCGAGAGATTTCCACGGAACACGATGTTCAATTATCATCTCGCCGTCGAACTGATAAAACAAGGACATCTCCACGAAGCCGAAAAGTATCTTGACGTGATTCTTGATCTGAATGACCCGGATTTCATCCTGCTGAACAATCTATCGCTTTTTCTGAAAGGGGATATTCATTTCAAGCTGAACGATTTCAGGCAGGCTATCAAATACAACGAGATGTTCCTCGAGAAGACGAAATCACCCGACTACACCGGGATAGCGAATTACCGGCTCGCAATAAGCTACAGAGCACTCGGCAATGACGCCATGATGAAGAAGAGTCTCTCGGATGCGATGCACGGGAATGATGCCATCTACGACGACGCGCAAGCGAAGTACCGGAGCAAGCTGTTTCTCAAGAAAGGGATTTCCAGCGACGAGCTCATGACGATAGAAATGGAAAACAATATCGCCGCCGGCCAGTACGAAAAAGCATATTCGTCGTTGATGCCGGTTGTGGATCGGGTCCAGGATCGAGATACACGCGCGGAAGCATTTCTCGTCCTGTCGGAAGCGGCAATCCGGCTGGGGAAGTTCTCTGAAGGAACACGATTCGCGACCATAGCGGACTCCCTCGATCACGGTGACGATGAATGGATCAACCCAATGTCATGGTACTTGACTGCGCTCGGCAATTACCACCTGGGTAACCTTCCGGATGCGAGAAGGTTTCTGCACAAGGCAAAGGACACCAGCGAATACAGATCGAACAATATTCTGAATGCGCTGCTAAACAACCTCGCAACACATCTGAACTGACGCTGTTACATTTGCTCCGTCGACGCACTGACAACGGACGGGAATTTCCCCTTAAGTTCAGGTACATGATGCGCGTACGCCATTCCTCGTGAACTCTAATTGAATGGCCACGGCCTTCCCTCTTTGAGTTGGATATCCCTCTGTTCAAACGGCGTCGATAAACAGTGCCAGCGCGCTAGCCGACGTTCGAAATTCTTAATCCATATCTAGTAAGGCGAGACTTTACTTCGACCATTTCGTCTTCCACTCGTTTCAGTCGTTCAACGTCCTTCTCTGCCAGGTTTTTCGGGATCAAGCTCCTTCCACCGAACTGTTTCTCAAGTTCGGCATCGATCCTTTTAGCTTCAGCCAAGAGGAGTTGGTATGTTTCTTCGTCCATAGGTCTTATTTCACTATTGTAGGTCAACATCAGAGTTCGCTCTAAAGCCATTCCATGAGATATACAGCGGCAAGTCGCGAACTCGATATATATTCAATGGCGAGCCTGCCTCTGCGGAGCCGCTTCGGCTTCACTACACGAAACGTTTCGCGATGTGCAGAGAAGGCCTGCGTCTTTTCTCTGATTCCGTTAATTGTTAGGGAAATATTATTTCCGAAATACAACTGCAAGGAAGAAGTTTTCCTGTCTTTCATTTACTCTTAGATTTCGTTATCGGTTTGGTTCAATTCATCTTTCTCATACTGTTTACAAACAAACGATGTGCCACAGCAAAAGCACGAAAATGAATCAGATTTGAGGTTCCACGCATCATTTTTAAATATCTCGTTACAAATAGGTAACATGAAACCAATAGACAAGATCACATTACGAAACGAGGAAGAGGGCTTGTTCTTTGAAAACGTGAAGTCCCGCTGCCACCATCCATGAAATCCGAAGAAATATACACTGCAAGAGGGCACGCGTATCATACCTTACCGATCGAGCAGCGGCAAAAGCCATATCGCAGTTTGTTCCGGCGGGGAGTGTCCCATATTCGAAAGGTCGCAAGGCCAACTTAATTCGAGATACCCGTCCGAGGAGACGGAATACTTGAGACGGCTTGCAGGTGACTTGAAGCTTCAGGCTGGAGGAACTCGAAAGAACAGCTCTCCGATCGGAACGATGACTTAAACTGCTTGTGATTGAATATCCCCAAATGCCTCGGAAAGATGGCGGCGGGAAGAGTCTTCATCCACATCTCTTACCCCGTAAAGTAATCCCTCCCCAGCACATCATTGCTGAGGCGGATTAACCTTATGGACATGCATACCTGGAATAGCGAGCCGGCTTCATCTCCTTCACGGGGCAATAGAGGGGAAGGATGACAGATTCCCCGATCGACGCCAGTTCATTTGGAGCATCCACGCAATTTCGTTATGCTCTCCGTGTTTTCACCATAACTTAAAGATGTAATTGCGGTCGCGACATGGAGATCAAACCACATCTAATTAGTTCACGCTGAAAAACGTTCTACGGAGAGCCACTAAAAATTGCAGAGCGAAACAGAGATGCGAAATTATCCGGTTTTTCAGAGTAGCTCTTTCTTCCTCGGTGGAACTCTGTGCAGTGTTTGCTTTTTCATTGAGAACTAATCATGCAATAAGTTGCCGTCTTGTTTCACTTTGTCATTGGATTTCAGTTCATTTAGAACGGGAGTCTTCATCATCGAAAAGTCATTCCCAACGAGTCTGATATTACTCGTCTTTTCGCCTTTCAAGAGAAGAAAACTCCCGCGAGTCGAAGCACCCTCACAACCTGAGATGAACACGTTCCTGCTGTCCATCAATTCGACTTCTGGAGTGTCAGCATTTCCCGGCTTCTCCTCCAGAGCAACACCGTTGAACACGGGGTCATTCAACTCGTCGCCCCAAATCACACTATAAGACGGGTTTTGATTAGCGGTTATATCATCAACCGTTACGTTTCTAAGTTTCAAATTCTTAACATACGCGAAAGTAAAATAGGACTGGATGCGGGAAAAATCATTTAACGACTCCGCAGTAAGCGTTCTGGTTCCCCTGGGCTTTCTTCTGTCGGCAAAGCTTTTCTTTGACATGACGTTCATGTGAACATCCACCAGGGAAATATCCTCCAGGGCACTTCCTTTATCACCGCTTATCAGGCAATTTCCGTCATAATTGTCAATGACGATGCCTCTGAAAAGCACATTTCTGATCAGGCCGGGGCGACCATCGCCGGTTCTTGATTCTGTATCGATGAATATGGGATATGCTCCCCGCCTCTTCAGAACTCTGAGCCAGTACTCGGCTCCTCCGCTAGCGGGGAAGTATTTCTTCGGTTTCGTTACGGTTTCGATACTGATGTTAGAAAATTGTATGTTCTCAAAAACGCCGCCGTCTTTCATGAATAGCCCGATCCCAACGGATGATTCACGAACGATGATATTGTTGAAGACACAGTTCGCAATTCTAAATCGCGACCCAGTGCCAAGCTTAAGAGCGGTATCATCACTTATGATGATACAATTATCAACAACGATGTTGTCAACCCCCACGTTTTTCCTGTTGGATTTGAGACATATCGCATCGTCACCGGTTTCGATGTAAGAATTGGAAATGAAGACATCGGAGGTGTTTGCTATATCTATACCATCCGTGTTAGGCGAGTCTAAGGAATTGACAATCCTGATCGCGTCCACGTGAACATCTTCACATCTATCAAAATAGAGATTGAACTTCGGGGAGTCGGTGAGTTCCACGTCCTTGACAAATACCCGCCGACAATTTTCAAACCTAATCAAACCATTCGGTCTTGAAAATGGCCTCTCCTTCCCCTCCCAAAAGCTTCTTCCTTGCCCATCAATCTTTCCGCCGCCTTCAATCGAAACGTCGTCTCTGTCTAAAGCAAAGATCAAAACGCCTGCCGAATAATCAGACAGCTTTTTGCTTCCTAGTATGACGGAGTTCTTCTCAAGGTAAAGTTCGACGTGATTCTTCAAAATCAGACTACCGGTGAGAAACACTCCAGGAGGGACATAGACCTCTCCCCCACCTGAAACAGCACAACTGTCAATTGCGCTTTGAATCGCGGCGGTACAAAGTGTTTTCCCGTCACCGACTGCACCGTAATCCATAATATTGAAATTGTACTTCTGACGCTGTTCGGAAGCAAAGGCGCTGGCAGCCACGAGAAGCATTACGAGCAGGAATAGTTTTCTCACTGGAGCCAACCCCGCTTCCTTTCCCGAAAATTCATTATACATGGCCTCCCTATCATGCTATTTACCCAGCAAATTCCCTTTCGCGCGTATTTCCTTACCATTGGAAGGATAGAAAAGCCTTTTGGCGCTTCTGGCATCGTTCGAAAGTATCGAGAGCCTTTTCACCAGGCCGTCAACGTGGATGAAATTCATCGTCGCACCCATCGGCCTGCACGACTGGACCACTGCGTCGCTCACTTTACTCAATTCAATGAATCCGTCCGCGTCACCCGACACGTCGGCAATTAATCCGGTTATATTTAGACCGTTGACGTCGCGGCAATACAAAACCGGACGCGAATCTTCTTTTCGGAATGTGAGGTGAACGTTATCGAACGATATGTCCTTTGCGTCGCGGACAAAGAACCCGTAAGCAGGGAGCTTCCCCCACATCGTGCTTTCCGGATAATGATCTCTCAACTCCTGCGGTAATTCGGATGCCTCGTCCTTTCCTACTCCTCCATCGAATACAATGTTGATGTCGCTCAACGAGACGTTATTAACAGGATGACCAGATAGTCCTGTGATGGAACATCCGATCGATTTGATGTTAGTTGCCAGGACATTTCTTATGGTTACGTTCTCAAGCTTCCCGACATCGGGCCGGTTTTCGCTGCGGTCGTATTTCCTCCCCATGTCGCCGAGCCTGATAAAGATTGGGACTTGGGGGCCATCCATCACGATGTCGGAGATGTTCACGCCGCTCAGGATCCCTCCGTCAACCTCACTTATAGAAATGCCACTTATCCCCTCCGGGTAACCAAAAATGACGGAATCAACGCTTGATGGCTTAACGACTATATCCGAGATATTTATGTCTTTAAAACCACCCATCGACTCGGTGCCGAGTTTGATTGCGTTGCAATGGCTACTTAAGACGCAGTTTGTCACGGTGATATTTTGATCGGGGTATTGTGAGGTGCTCTTAAGAACAATGCCGTCGTCATCCGAGTCGCCATGGCATCCGGATATGATTACATTCTTACAACCGTCAATATCCATCATGTCATTGTTCATGTTCGCGTGATTGAAGACCGAAATTCCTCGTATAATCAAATCTTCGCAAGCAAGGTACTGCTCCATCCACATCGCGGAATTCCGCAGTGTAATCCCTTCCACTTTTACATTTCTGCACTTCACAAATCTGATGACGAATGGCCTGTTTTCATATCTATCGGGTTTCGATTTTGATTTGACTTTGAACAGACCACCCTGTCCGTCGATTACACCTTGACCCATGATTGAAATATTCTTTTCTCCTTCCGAGTAGAATAAACTGTAACGAAGAAAAGAGTCATTATAGGATCTAAGCTTGGGAATATGCGCCTGGTAGTCGTTAAGGTTTCCGCTTCCGAGGATTGTTGCGCCGACGTCAAGGTAGATCGTCACATTAGATCTCAAATACAAAGAGCCGGTGAGATACTTCCCGGCGGTGAAAATTACGGCGCCACCCTCAGTTGAGACAGAATCTATCGCTTTCTGGATCGCGATGGTATTCAGAGTGACACCGTCCCCCTTCGCACCGAACTCGGTAACTTTCAAGGATACCACATTTTGCGCGAATAAGACGAGAGGATAGGACAAAAACAGGATGCTGGTGATGAGCGCTCTAATTGATCCCGCACCCGCAAATCTGAATGAGTGATGGGACTGGCTGACTTGGGTGATTTTCCGGGTCATTAGTCTTCTGAATCCATCAACGAGTTTGATTCCTGATCCACGAATAGAGTCGCATCCTGGTGGCGCCTGAGAATCGTAGACGGACATTTGACGCTGATGACGTCCGTCAGTGTTCTCCGGACAGCCTCAGCTTTCCTTATCCCGGGGACGCTAACAAACAGGTGTCTCGCAGAAAACAGGGTGGGCACGGTCAGCGTATAAGCATACTTGGGGACCGATCTGACATCATGGAAGCAGCCGTCATTCACCTGTTGTCTACGGCAAACCCCATCGAGCTTTGCGATCTTCAGAATTTCTCTGTCTTCGAAGTCGGCGACTCCCGGGTCATTAAAAGCTATATGTCCGTTTTCTCCAATCCCCATACAAATAATATCGATCGGAGCCGAGCTGATCAGCCCGGCGTATCTTCTGCATTCCTCGAGCACATTACTCGTTTCGTAGTCTATCAAATGGACTTTTCCGAAGGGTACTTTTGAAAACAGGTGCAGGCGCAGATATTCCTGAAACAATTGCGGCGCCTCTCTTGGCAATCCGATATACTCATCCATATGAAAAGCTGTGATTCGATCCCACTCGATGTTCCCGCTCGCCGTCAGGCTGGCAAGCGTCTCGTCTTGAGAAGGGGCGGCCGCGAATACCATCCTTATCTCACGCTTATGCTGAAGAAGCTCATTGATTTTAAGCTCGATACTCTTGGCTGCAAGCTCCCCGAGTTCCTTTCTGCTTTCTGTCGTGAGAACTCTCAGTTTGCCAAATGTGCGCTCCGCAAGCATGTCGTCCCTCCTACCTTCTAGAACCGCTAATCAAGCAAAGACTCTCTGCTTATTCAGATTTTCGTCCAAACTTGTATTTGTAATAGTCGACGAGGAATCTTAGGCTGAAAGTTGTGCCCAAATCCCTCTGCGTAATCCACAGTTTCCCTCCCTTATTTCTCACATTAAGATCGATCACTCCTCCTCGAAGATTCTTGTCCGGATGATCGTACGAGAAATGATTCTTTGAGATCCATTTATACGATCTTTCGATGCTGGCTTTGAATTCTTCACCTGCCCCGTACTCCACCATTCTTATCCAGAGAAGGCCGGCGAAAGCCACGGCAGAGCCTGCGACAGAGCCCTTATCGAATCTGCCGTCGAGATAATTCTTGTAATAAATAGTGCCGTCTTCCTGCTGAGCCTTCTGATAAGTCTCCAGAGTTCTCTTTGCGGCTTCCAGATATTTTGCATCGTGAGTGAGCTCATATCCGTTCAATAGAGATTCCGCGTACCAAAGGTTAAAACGGGGATGGAACGAGCCGTCCGCGATTTTATTGGGCGTAAATTGCATCCACAGCCCTTGGGGTCCCTGTTTCTCCACAAGGCTATTACAGACTTCGAGAAAGATTTTTTTGTACTTTTCATCTTTTGTATACAGGTACATGTCCAGGAACAGAGAGCCTTCGTTGTTGGGTCTCGCCACATCTTCCAGCGTTTGATCCTTCTTATCTGGCCAAAACGGGCTGTTCTGCTTCATCACCTCACCAGTCTTCGCACTAATCGCGTCGTAAAACATCCCCCTTTCCGGAATGAAAGTGTTCTTCAGAAGCCACTTGCCTGCTTCGGTTGGGATATCCGCATACTTCTTATCACCCGTCGCATCGTACAATCTAAATAAGCCCGGCGTTCCGTCGGAAATTGTCGAAAACACGATATAATCACCGACATAATCGCCGTGAACAGCCTTGATCAACCCTTGAAGTTTGGGTTTGTCGGAAATCTTCAAACTACACCACCAGTCGCCGGCCTTTTTTGCGTAGGATAAAAGGCGACCGTCACGGGTCAACTCATACGCGCCTACCAAGGCGTTGATAATCTGCCCGGTGTGCCACGCCGGCTCATAAGGGAACCACTTCCCCAGAGTAATGTTGTAATCACATCTCGATTCACCATGTTGATCCAGCAAAGTCGTACAGGAGTAGTCCGCCATTTCCCCGATTTGATTTAAAATCCTGTGCTTAACAGAGTCTGCGCTTTGAGCGACTGAGCTTTTCGCGAATAGTGAGAGCGAGACGGCAATCGCGATTGCAATAAGCTTACTGCGTGTCATAACCATTTCCCTTTTCATTGAAATAAACTGTTTCAAGAGTAGACCCTATTCAGCTGCCGCGGCTAGCAGCCCGACGGCGAATATCCCCAGAACAAACAGCAACGCGACCGCAAACCCCTCGAGATCTACTCGGTACCGTTTGAAGGAGAACTTCTTGCGCAGAGAAAGAAAATCGACCAGGAGCAGGCTGTGTCCGTTTTCTTCAAGGGCAAGATCGTTCGTTCCCGCTTCGCGCTTCGACTCTCCTTCGTACTTCATCTCGATTCCTTTTTCTTTCAATTTAAATTCCTCTCCCACGGGCGTGTGCAGCAATGCATACAAGGTGTCCAGTTTCTCTTTCGGTTCCGATTTTGTGATCAGGCTGACGACTATCAATGCGATGAACCCGGCAGGAAGAAAAATCGCGATTTGACCAGGCACGCCGAGCTGAAAGCCGAAAGGAAGGTAGGGACCGACAATCAGGTTTGTCAGGAACGCGACGATCACGCTCGCCCAGACTCCATAACGATTCGCCCTCCTCCACATAATTCCCATATAAAATGAAATCCCAAAATACGATGTCAGGAACATCTGGAGTATCAGGCCCCTGACTATACTCGGTATTGTGAGTGCGACTATGACACCGCCGCCTATGATGACGACGGAAGCAAGCCGGGCAACCTGCAGTTCCTGGCCGTTTGTCAGATCGCCTTTCATGTATTTTTTGAAAATGTTCCTGGTGAAGAGCGCGGAGCCCGAGACCATATAGTTGTGGCAAACAGGTAAAACTGCGGCCGTCATCGCGGCTACCATCAGACCGATCACTCCTACCGGCAAGAGGTTCTTTACCGCGATGCCGAATGCCAGCTCTCTATTGTGCTCGGACAGTCCCGGATACAGAGCAGCCGCGAAGACGCCGACAAAAGCCCAGCCAAGTGTCGCTATTCTTTTCGTAAACGTCCCGTAGGTCCAACCCATCCTGCAACTCTTTTCGGTCTTACCAGAGCCTGCCACTGCCATATGGTGTGGCTGGGCAACGATGCCGATTAAGCCGTTGATGACGATCATTACAATGAAGAACAGTGTCACCTCGCGCGGCGCGATGAAACTGAACATATATTCCGGAAGTCTCGCCTTGATGGCGTGAATGCCGCCTCCTTGCTCCAGTGCGAACGGAATAAGGAGAAATGAGAGGAGGAGGATGAAGACACCCTGAAGCAAATTCAAAGACAGCGCAGACGATAAGCCGCCGAGGACACTATAAGCAAGAAAGAACACCACGATAAACACGATTATGGACTCGGTGGTAATCTCGCCTCCGGTAATTGCACTGATCGCCAATGCGGTGCCTTTGAGAATGAGACCGAGATCCATTGCAAAATAGAGCATTGCCATGACGACATAGGCCACCGACAATTTCGATCCGAATCTTTCTTCATAGTAATCGGCGGTCGTCACGTATCTCATTCGCCGGTAAATGGGAGTGAGAAGCCAGAAGAAGGGAGTAATAAACAGGTAGACCCACTGATACCAGATTCCGGCAAGGCCGATCTTGTACGTGGCGCCCGCCACGGCAATAGCCTGATCGGTATGAGTGCCGGCACCGAGTGCGTTGGCAATCATCTTGATTTTGTTTCCCCTGCGGCCCGCCATGAAATAATCGCCGCTCGTCCTGACCCTCCGTTTTGCCCACCAGCCAAGGGCAACTATCAGCAACACGTATGCGGCGACCACCAGCCAATCTTGAATTGCCAACCCCAGGTACATTTCAAATCACCTGCATTCCTGACTGAGGATAGTCACGCTTTCAAGTATCCTTCCTTTGCGCGGCCCAGATTTCCTTCAGCCTGAAGGCCGCGAGCTTGGGTTCCCGCGACCTGGTGAATACCCCTTTCAGATTTAGTATCACCCTTCTAAAATGCTGCGGCGTGCGGAAATCGGCGAAGTTCCAGACCATTTCCCCGATCGTACACGGCTTCGATTCAATGCATCGGACATACTCCTCTATGAGCTTCGACTGATATTCTTCCGTGAACATCTGAAGCGAGTCGGAATGAGAACCGCTGAGACTATCGGCGCCGAATTCCGTTACCAGGACCGGCTTCTTGTATTTATTGTGCAACTCGTCCATTTCTCTTCCGAGTCTCTCGATCGCCAACTGTAAATTCCCCGGATACTCGTACCAGCCGTAATACCTGTTGATGGAGAGTATATCTGAGAACTCAAAGACCGGGTCATCAAGACCGCCCCTGGTGCAATTCGGGACCGTTATCGGCCTGGAATTATCAAGGCTTCTCGTAAAATCAAAAATCTCCTCCCAGTATTTCTTCCCGCTTCCATCATAGTATCCATCGTATCCCGTTATGTTCGGCTCGTTCCCGATGGACCAGATTATGACGCTCGGGTGGTTGTAATCTCTCTGTACCATCCTCGAGACAAACTCTTTGTGGTTCTGCATCATCTTTGGACCCACATGCCGCAAATCAAGACTGATGGCCGGCGCTTCCGAGATGACAAGTATTCCCAGCCTGTCTGCCTGCAAAAGGATCTCTTCCGCATAAGGATAATGCGAGGTCCGGAAGGAGTTGGAATTGATCCATTTCATCAGCTGAAAGTCCTTGACCACCAGGGGAAGAAACAATCCTCTCCCCGCCACGATGAAGTCCTCGTGCTTCCCGAACCCTTTCAGAAATATCTCGTGTCCGTTGAGAAGCAGCTTATCGCCTTCAATCCTGATTTCGCGGATTCCGATCTTCAAAGCGTACTCGTCTATAACTTCCGTGCCTCTCCGCAAAGACGCCCTGAGCGAATAAAGGTAAGGATCGCCGTTCGACCAGAACCTGCAATTATCCACGACAAGGTCCAGTCGGGTCTTCTTCCCGCCAGTGGAGGATTGAGCGACAACTTTCCCTTCCTGATCGACAAGTTCGACCCGGAGTGAGTCGAAACCGTCACCATCGATCTCAGCCGCGACCTCGACCTTTCCCCGGGATTTTCCGAGTATCTTCGTATCCACTCTCAGGTTCCTGAAGCAGCTCGACGATGTCGAGTAAACGATGACAGGGCGATGTATGCCGCCGAATGGAGAGAAGTCGAACCGGGCCGGCGGGTTGGTTTCCTCTCTCATCCTGTTTTCATTTTCGTAGTGTTCGGTTGTGATTCCCTGCGGTACGGAATCGTCATTCAATTCATTGCTGACGCCAACTACGATGAGATTCTCTTTGCCACACCTGGCAAACTCCGTTATGTCGTAGTCGTTCGGCAAGAAACCGAATTCACACTTGCCTACGAAAGAGCCGTTGATCCAGACCTTGGAGGAGAAATCGGCGGATCCGATACGCAGCCAGATACGTTTTCCTGAGAAGTGGGCGGGGAGAAAGAATCGTTGTGAGTACCATGCCAGGCCGACATAGTGCAGCAGTCCCAACTCCTCAAGCTGCTCGTTCCAACTCCCGGGCACCGCGATTTCGACATCACTATCGAAGTCGTTGAACCACCCGTTTTTCTCGCCTGTCTTTTCGGGATCGGCTCTGAACTTCCAGAGCGGGTTGGCCTCCTGCATGTCCCGGAATGTATTACGAATAGGATAAAGCATTATTTTGCCCGGATGAGTGAAACTACAATTTGAATGGTATTCATGGTGTCACCTCTTCTTGGGCTACTGAACCCGCGGCAGGTGCCCGTTTTGAAGCGCCGCATGATTCTCTGATCACAAGAGTGGGATTCAGCATCGTCCTGTTTCCAACATCGGTACCGTCGATTCTTTTTTGAATGACGTCGACGGACATTCTGCCAATTTTCTGGGCGGGCTGGTGAACCGTCGTCAACGGTATGTTGGCGTAGGCGGCCATCGTGATGTCATCAAACCCGACGATCCCGACGTCATCCGGAATCGAGACGCCCTCCTCGAGAAGAGCCTTCTCAAGACCTAATGCGACCAGGTCGGTATACACGAAAAGCGCCGACGGTTTATGCTCTATGGCCTTCCACTTCTTCCCGAAATCATAGCCGAGCTTAAACCTGTCCGCGACCGAGTTCGGGTGCTCCTCGTCCAGATAGAAAATGAATTTCGCATCATAGGAGACGTCGTATTCCGTCAGTGCCCTGTAATAACCGTTCTTTCTGATCTCGCTCAGAATATTTCCCTTACCGGCATGCAGGTAGCCGATGGATCTGTAGCCCAATTGAATGAGGTGCTGTGCAGCAAGGTATCCGCCCAGTTCCTGGTTGCTTCCCACGTACCAGTATTCGGGGTCGTGAATGTAAGAAACCATTACATACGGGAATCCTTCTTCATGGAGCTTTCGTATATAATCCGTCGCCTTGTACTCGAGAGAAAGAGAGGCTATGACCAAGCCATCCACACCGAGCGTCCTGAAGTGCTCGATCTGACTTTCTTCCTTCTCGATTTTGTTGGAAGAGTTCGAAATCAATACGTTGTAGCCGAGTTCATACGCTCTTTCTTCTATCCCATGTACAACCATCGAGAAATAAGGATGATTGAGATCCTGTAGAACCAGCCCAATTGACTTGTGCTTTGACAGGTCGAGCTTTTCTCTCACCGGCTCCGCGACATATATGCCTTTCCCCACTCGGCTGAAGATGACACCCTGATTGATGAGATTTGAGACGGCCTTCTTCACCGTGATTAAGCTGACTGAGTATCGTTTGCTCAGTTCGCTGTAAGAGCCGATCTGATCCCCGGGTTTGAGTGTCCCGTCCTTTATTTTTCTTCTTATGTCCTTCTCGATCTGAGTATAAAGAGGACTTGGGTCGGACATTTCAATCACTCTCTTCATAAGTCAATCACCGTAATATTTATTTGATGGCTGGCGGTCATAAGTCATTTCAACAAAATCATTTTCCTTGTGGTGCTCATGTTTCCTGCATCCAATTTGTAGAAGTAGACTCCGCTTGCCGCAGGGTGCTCAAAACGGTCGATCCCGTTCCAAATCACGGCATGGGCACCTGCAGACTGATAACCGTCCACCAGGGTTTTCACGTTTTGTCCCAGGATATTGAAGATGACCAGCCGCACCTTCTCCGCTTTTGGAAGGACATAGCCAATCGTGGTAGATGGGTTGAAAGGATTTGGATAATTCTGGATCAAAGTGAAATTCCTCGGCCGATTCATCCGCGGTTCATCCTTTACACTAAGCCTCATCCCGAACCACGTCAAGGCACCCACAGGCTCGCCGCTGACACCGAGCGTGTAGGCAGGCGAGTCGGAATTATACTTAAAGTCTACCAACTGAATACTGTCCACCTGTTCTATAGGATTTACAGTTTCAGCAGGATTCGGATTTGCCCAGTACCATCTTGCAATTGAATCGATCTTCACCAGGTACTGATCAACGGTTATGTCGTCCGGCGCCATGTTGAATTTCACCGGCGCTGAGATACTTGTCCCACCGGTTCCGTTCCGATCTATGAAATATGCAAGGGTATCATCGAACCAGGGATCGAAGGAGACTGAGTCGGGCCATGTGCTCCGCAAAAGCGTGGTATCGGAGTAGAAACAGTTATTCCGTATGAGCGCAGAGTCCGCGCCATACGCCACCGTAAGGAGCTGGTTGCCAGTCGAAGAGGTGTCCCGACCCACAAATCCGCAGTTGACGACCAGATTATTCTGGAATACGATAGTGCCGGCCTGGTTGAAATTGAAAAGCGGCCCGGAATATTCGTCGAACGTATTATGATCGATGAAGGCATATTTTACGGATCCGGTTGCGCCGCGGTAGACCTGCATAACCCCCCGAAAGATCGAGCAGTTTTGAATAACCAAAGTGTCCATGGAAATGTCACGATTGTCCACAACCCGGCCATTCGACTGGTAGTAATTATTCATATTGCTGATCGTGGAGTTGGTGAGCACGACTTTCGACAACCCATTGTTAACTCTAACGGTGGACTGCCAAGCAAGGTTGACCTGGCATGAATCGAACCATACTGTTATCCCATCCGCCGACAATTCGGTTATCCGCTGGTCGACCAGCCCGGAGGCAGAGAGTCCCGTGAGAAACACTCCTCTCACCGTGAGATTTTGAGTCGCCACAAACAACTTGTTGACGTCCACTCCGCCTGTCTGCAGCCCGCCGATGATCCTGGGCAACGGCCCGCTACCGGACGACATTATTTGGAGCGGGACGGATCCCCAGCTGCGGATGATTTTGGACAGATAATAGTCCGATCCATTCCCGCGCTGCAAAACGTACCAAGTCGTATTCGGGTTGGCTATCCGGCTGAGGCTATCGGAACTGATAGCATCATTCAGGGTGCCTGCTCCGGGACTGACGTAGACATAGCGCTGCGCGAAAGTCACTGAAGCAATTGCTAGTACAAATGCGATCGCGGCCAAACCGTTAAGCAACAGGTGATTATTATTCTTCATTTCAGGCTCCTTCGTCTTTGCACACAAAGATAATTCGGTGTCATCTGAGTAAATACTGAACCCCGAGGTTAGCAGTCATTCCATATTCCTGGATAGAGGTCGGGAGACTTTCGGTACCGAGATATGACATGTCCCTTACGTTGGTAATATTATAAATATTAAAATAGATACTGAAACCGGAAAACAGTTTCTGTTGCATCGACAGATCCCACCGGTAATATGGAGCGGGGTACGAATCCAGGTCGGAGGCCTGTCCGACGGCATAGAGGCTCTTTCCCTGGTAGATAAGAGAGATTCTGCCTGAGAAGCCCCACCTTTCATAACCAATTGTGAGATTCGCGATTTCGTCGGATTGACCCGGCATGGCAACCATTCGTGTCGTGTCAGCGGGGTTGTTTATGTCTATGAAAGGCACGATGGTCTTTGACTTCATGAAAGATATATTACCATTCAGTATGATGCCGTTAAACGGGCTGGGCAGCATCAGGAAATTTGCCTGAAGTTCCAGTTCCACGCCGTCCACGCTGGAAGCGCCCGCGGCATTTACCGTCTGATAGAGAGTCCATCCGTAATAAGGGTTGGTTCGGGCCGAGCCTGCAGTTATAATCAGAGCTGCCGGATACATGGCGTTATACAAATCCTTGTGAAAGTAATCCGCTGAGAAGAGCCCATACTGATTATTGAGCGAAAAACCCGCATCATAATTGTGCGAGGTCACGTGCTTCAGGGTAGGATTTCCCTTGTATATCGTGTTGTCGCTCCCGATTTGATGATAGGGGACCAGATCGAAGAAGTCCGGGCGCGACAATGTCTTCGTCGCGGATCCCCTCACGATCACCCCTTCGAAAGGCGCGTATCGTACATTAACTGTAGGAAGCCAGTCTCCAAAAGTTGAAGTGCCAATCGTGTCCTTCGCACCTGAAAGCGTGGGGACTTCGTTTTCGCCGATGCTTATGGTGCCGAAAGTGCTCTTGTAGTCGTTGTACGTTCTCTCGTACCGGACGCCGGGGAGGATCATCAACCGGTCGCCGATATTTAGTTGCGTCTCAACATAAGCGGCAGAAATGTGCTCGGACGCGGAATAAGACTCCGCGGAAACGATAGGATTGTAGACGAACATCTGTTGATTTACTCCACCTCTCGGGTCCGAGTAACTTTTGAAGGCGTCATAAAAAGCGTGAAGCGTGCTTTGATCCAGTGTAGGCCAACTCGCAAACCGTCCGTCCAGGAATTCTCCTACCTGGTCGCCGCTCGATATGAAGTTGTCCATGGAAATCTTGTTGCCGGTCAACCGGTAAACAGAGAACGGATTGACCACGTTTGGGTGGGTCTGGTAGTACCTGATGACGCCCGGTATCGAAGTATTAAGATAGTTGTTGGTCCACAATTCGGAATTAAAACGGACGCGTGATTTCGTTTTATATTTTCCACCAAATTTCACACGGCCGAAGATACCTTTTCCGAAGTTGTAGTCAAACTTCCCGTTAAGCTGAAACACAAGATTCTTATCCAGTACCTTAATCGAATCGGCCGTGATTTGCTGCAGATAGGTCGTGTCGGGATTTATTTTCCACGTAGAGAAGACGGAATCAGGCCCGGAATTCGTGTTCACACCGTTGACGCCGTTCTGGTAAAACCTGGCACCAAGTTGAAGCGGGGTCAGCTGCTCAGACTGAGTGCCTGATATGCCCCAATCCAAGATCAGAACTCCGACGGACGGGAGAATGAGCGGATGGTTGCCGGATAGACTTATTACTCCGAGTTGATTAGTCGTCTGGCCGTCCGAATACTCGAAATCGCCCACATTACCGGTTGTGGGCTTAAACCGCTTTTCAAGTTCGATCGGGTTGTGACTGAGTTGGCTCCAAAAACCCGTAAGGTATAGACTTCCTTCACCCAAATTCATGTCGGCCTCGAGACTTGCTCCGTAGCGGTCACGAATGTCGTAAGTGTCGTAAAGTTTTGGAGACACCGTGAAGGGGCGTGGCGTCGCATAGTTGGCGCTAAGCTCATCCGAGCTCCTGTCCGCGCGTTCGGCGCTCCCGGTGATAACCAGACCGAGCGAATTTTTGAAAAAGCGGTCGCTGAGGCTGACGGATGTCCTGTAGTTGCGGTAGTCCTTCTGCAGTGCGTTGTAACCTCCCTGCAACCTGACCTGTGCGCTGATGGAGTCGGGGGCTCTCTTCATTTCAAAATTCACCGTACCACCAACTGCATCTCCATCCTGGTCAGCAGTAAACGACTTGTAGACCTCTACTCCGCCAAGCATGTCCGAAGAGACCGAGCTCAGATCCACGGAGCGATCCACCGGGTCAAGCGAAGGAATCTTCACTCCGTTTACGGTTATGTTCGTGAACTTCGGGTCCAAACCCCTGATAATGACTTTCTGACCTTCACCGCCGCTTCTCTGGATCGATATGCCGGGGAGCCTGGAAATCGTCTCCGCAGCGTTTTGATCCGGCAGTTCCTGAATCCTCTCTTTTGAGATTACGTTGACTATCGTGCTTGAATTAACCTGCTGATTTATAGCGGCGTTCTGTCCGCGGAGCTGTCCGGTAACGAGGACTTCCTTACCCTTTATCGCCTCCGGCTCCATCCTGATATTAAGCTCGGTTCTCTCTCCGCCTGTGACGTTAACCATGACGGTTTGCTCCTGGTAACCTATGTATCTGAATACCAGCTCATGCGCGCCCGGGGACAAATTCGTGAAAGAGTATTTGCCGTAGAGATCGGAGGTCGTTCCCTGGGCTGTCCCCTTCAATAGGATATTCGCTCCCGGCAATGACGAACCGTCCGTGGCATCCTCAATTTTGCCATACACCTGCCCCGTCTGAGCATACGTTCGTCCGCAAAATCCCACCAAAAGGACTATTGTCTGGAGAATGAACACGAGTCTGCTATTCACATTTAGAAGTCGCAATCCGATACTAAATCCGGGTCTTAGAGCCATCATGCTTCGTACTTCCGTTTGCACATCTTCTAACTCTTAAAAGTTATTTTCGAGGAAATTCACTTCGAAGAAATACCGGTGGGGCGGCGAGAATTCCACCGCCCCACACTGGCTTCCCATTATTTCATCAATACCATCTTCTGTATCTGGCGTTGGCCGGAGCTCTGTAAGACACAGAAGTACACTCCGGAAGCGAAGGCGCCGCCGTTGAAATCCAACGAGTACTTTGTCCCCGGTTGAGCTTCAGCGGAGAACAAAGTCGTGACTTCCTGTCCGAGGATATTGTACACCTTGAGCGTTGCAAGATCCTTTTTGGCAACGGTAAATTCGATCCGTGTCGTAGGATTGAACGGATTCGGGTAGTTTTGATGCAGTTTGAATTCCACGGGAACCCCTTGAGTCTCATTCACGGCCGTAGTCGTGAAATGACCGACTGAGAACGTGCCGAAGGATGTCACTCCGGCGCGCGACAAGGTATAAGGCTGGCTCGTGAACTGCGAAGCATAAGTCCCCGATCCGGCCTCGCTGGTACCTGTATCGGAAAGAAGATAGATCAAAGCGTAGGCCGCACGGTTCTTTGCGAAGATGCTGTCTTCAGCGACCGGCATCCAGCCAAATTTGAGTGTGCAGTTGCTCCCGCCGGCGAGGCTCTCCGAAACCTGCCACTTCACATCGACACGGCCCAGACCGTTTGTAGTCATGGTTGTATCTGGCAGCGCCGACACGGCAAAGGTGTCGACGGTCCCCGAATTCGCGATCCACACCGGCGAGTACCCCTTGGCCGCGGTTCCCACTGGGAAGAGGACTTGTGTGGTCCCGACTTTCGGAACCGCGAGGCGTCCCGTAAGACTGTCCGTGGATACGTAGTTAGTCGTGGAGCCGCCGCTAACCGATGCCGCACTGATTGTATTGACTCCTGCATATAGTATACCGCCGGAAAGAGCAAGCGCCCCGTTTACAGATACCGTATCGCTGAGCGTGACGCCGGAAGCGTTGTTGATGCCGAGATTGTGAACTTGCGCGGGTAGAAGTAATCCGGTTGTCTGTTCAGCAGAGCCGTCAAAAAGGTAATTGGTCCCTGCGTTCAGATTCACCGCACCGCCGACCGGGATGTTTCCATTCAATCCGAGAGAATGACCGGACCTCAGGGTAGCACCTGAATCTGTTGTAAATGTGCTGGCACTTCCCTGGAAAGCGCTGGTATCCATGTCCACGGTGGAACCGCTCAGAATCAGTGTGTTTATGCGGTTACCGTTTGACATAGCGCCGGCCATGTAAGTCTGTACACCAGTCCCTGCAAAGAACAACGAGTCCAAAGTTCCGGAATGCGAAAAGAATGATGAACCCGCTTTGGCTGTCAGATTTCCGTGCAATATCAAGTCGATCAGATTCTTTGCACTTCCGACACATAGACCGAACGAACCGGTTACAGATAGATTTCCTTTGACGACAAGCTTCACTGTTTCCACGGGGTGTGTACTCGAATAATCATCCACTGCCGCAAACGCGGAAGAGCTATCCACTGAGAAATTTCCGTTGACAGTTATTGTTTTCGGACCGGGAGTATCAAACCCTGTCAGAGCGAAAAAGCTGCCGTTCGTATTGTGAATTGTCACATTACCTGTGATGGTATTGCTCACCATATCGAAATGAATGGGAATTGACGTCGCAGGCAAGCTCAAGGCGGGACAATCCACGACTAAATTACAAAAATTCTGGTTGGCACCGGTCGGATTGAGCAAAGAAGTCCCGGTCACCAGGCAAGTGGAACCGGCATTCCACGTGGCGGTAGGGATAGCTCCGCCGTCAAACGCGTGCTCGTAAGTCCCGTTGACAATCACGGTGTCTTTTGGTACGATGCCGTACTTGTTGACAAGCTTGCCGTTGATCAGCAAGGTTCCCTTCACAGTTAGAGACGTATCCGGGGTAACGCCCGCAGCATTGTTGACGGTAAAATTATTTACGGTATCAGGCATCAACGAGCCTGTCACCTGCGGTGACGCTCCCGAGAAAGTGAAACTGGCGCCCTGGCTGATGCTCTTCACTCCTCCGACGGTTATGTTCCCGTTAAGCCCGAGCGGATGAGCGGATATCAGCGTTCCCCCATCTTCGACGGTGAACGAGCTGCTGCTGCCGGCGAAGACGCTGGTGTCCATATCCACGGTCGAACCGTTTCTTACATACGTCTGGATCCAGTTGTTATTGCTGAGTCCGCTGGCCCTGTACTTTTGTACTCCGGTGCCGGCATAGAAAACGGTGTCGGTCGTGCTCGAATGAGCCGCAAAGGTTGCTCCCGGCAGGACAGTCAAATTACCCGAGAGGACCAGATTGTTATTACTCTTGGAGCTGCCGACCGAAAGAGAGAACGTTCCCTTGCAGACGAAATCACCCTTGACTATAACGACGGTGTTGCCTTTTCCATAAGTACTTGAATAGTCATCAATGGCCGCAAACGCTGAAGTGCTGTCGACCGCGAAGCCGCCCTCGACGGTAATGGTTTTGGTCCCCGCGTGTTCATATCCGGTGAGCGCGAAGTATTTACCGTTAGTATTCTTGACAG
>VFSW01004628.1_pt1 | contig 20501 bp, 16 predicted proteins | sample 5358111 | NCBI WGS metagenome assembly VFSW01 (sample SAMN11554181, study PRJNA540505) | mine drainage metagenome | isolation source: sediment from site ElyBrook_90M | place: USA: Ely Copper Mine, Vershire, VT | collected 2017
GCGGGTGTCGAGGATGCGGGCAGGCGTCAGAGGCGTGTAGGTGGACCCTGCGGCGTCGGGCGTGAAGTAACCGGTGACGTCGAAGATCGCGTGAGCCGTAGGAATGGTCCGAACCGGTGCGGCATAGGTGACGTAGAGCTTGCCGTCGGGGCTCAGCGAGACCGTGACCCCGTTGGCCCGGTCGTCACCGGCGGGGAAGTTGAGCGTGGAGCTCGTCGGGTCGTTCATCGAGTTGGGCCCGAGATAGAGGAAGCCCACCGATGAGGCCTGGGTGACGGTCAGGTTGCCCGTGACCGCGGTCGCGTTCGAGGGCACGTTGCCCTGGCCCCGGACCATGAAGCTCTGGGCCACGTGGGAGTGCAGAGCCCCGGCGATACCGGTGTTGGCGCGGGTGTCGAGGATGCGGGCAGGCGTCAGAGGCGTGTAGGTGGACCCTGCGGCGACGCCTGGCTGAGCCGGAGCGGCGAGAGCGCCCGCCGGAATGAGTACGGCCAGAACGAGGGTCCCCGCTGCCAGGGATGCCAGAAGTCGAGCCTGGATACGGCCCGAGCTGCTGTGGCCACGCTCGGGTGAGACACCCGAACGCGCTCTTGAACGATTCTCCAGCAATCCAGTTGAGCTCATCGGGACTCCTCCTCCACCCACTTATCCCGCCTGTACAGGTCAGTGGAACGGTATCGCGGCGCATAGGCCGGGACGCCTTCCCTCCTACCCCGACCAATGGGTAGACGGCCCACCCGGCCGTCATCCAAAAGTACTAGGGCCCAAGCCTGTGGAGGCTAACACAACTTCCTTTGGGGGTGAATGGGCTAACGAACCCTCGGTGACCGACCGCACCGCTTTCGCGGGTGGTCGCTGACTTAGCGGCGGGGCGCCCCCACGACCACCCGGAGCAAGGTCTGGCGGCGATCCCGACCGACCCCCATAGATCGTCGGCGACCGTTGGTCCGGGTAGGCCCGTTGCCCATTCCTCGGCGGGGTATCAGGGTCCTATGATGCGCGCCTATGAGCGTGTCCGTTTCCGTGACGCCCGCCCGCGACCCGGCCTGGCGCCGTGCGCTGGCGCGGTGGCGCCGTGCGATAGCACGATGGCGCCACTCAGCCTTGCTGCTCGTTGCGGCCAGGCTCGTTCCTCTTGTTGCCGCGCTGGGGCTGTGGGTTTCGGCTCTGCCGCAGATCGACGTCGCACGGATGACGGACATGGGGCTCACATCGGTCCTGCCGCTACAGGTGCCCCTGGCCGTCGTCCTGATCGTCGCGAGCGGTGCGTGGCACCTGCGACAGAGAAAGCTCAGCCACCCATTCCTGGCCCTCCATCTCGCGGCCCTCATTCTCATTCTCTACGGCACGACGACCCTGGTCGAGCAGCAGCCGAGGTTCGCCGCGACCTACATCCACGTCGGCATCTCGGAGTACATAAGCCGCACCGGAATGGTGGCGCCGCAGCTGGAGGCCCGGTTCGACTGGCCGGGCTTCTTCATCCTCACGTCCATGCTCAGCCAGGTGATCGGCCTCAAGAGCACGATGGACTTCGCCGGATGGGCACCTGTCTACCTGAACCTTCTGTACCTGGCGCCCCTTTCGCTGATATTTCGATCAATCACGCCGGATCCGCGCATGGTCTGGGCCGGTCTCTGGCTGTTCGAGCTGACCAACTGGGTCGGCCAGGACTACTTCTCTCCCCAGGGCCTCAACTACTTCCTCTTCCTGTCCATCATCGGCCTCATCCTGACCTACTTCCGAACGCCCAAGCCCGCTTCGAGCCGCGTCAGAGATTGGCTGGCGCGCCGTCGGGGCTCTTCGGTGCTCGTCGGGGCGTACTCGTTGATCACGCCCGAGCAGCTTCCGCCGGCCGAGCTTCCATCGAAGCGCCTCGCCGGCCTCGTGGTCGTGCTCGTCGTCGTGTTCTCGTACGTGTCGTTCAGCCATCAGCTCACCCCCTTCTTCACGGTGGCGGCCCTGCTGGGCCTGGTCGCGCTCAACCGAATCAGACTTCGGATGATGCCCATCCTCCTGGGCGTGATCGCCGTGGTCTGGGTCAGCTACATGACGGTGCCCTTCCTGTCCGGACACGTGGCCCAGCTGGTCTCGGAGTTCGGCCAGCTGACCGGATCCGTCGGCGCCAACGTCACCGGACGATTGGCCGGCAGCCCGGACCACCGCTTCGTAGTGATGCTGGACATGTTGTTCTCGGCCTCGCTCTGGGCGATGGCGGCCATCGGCTTCCTGGTCAGGTGGCGCGACGGACGGCGGGATGTCTCGATGGCCCTGCTCATCGCATCTCCGGTACCGCTCGTGGCAGCCCAGGCGTACGGCGGAGAGCTGGTCCTGCGCCTTTACCTGTTCACTCTCCCGTTCATGGCCATCCTGGCGGCCGGCGTCGTCTACGGGCGCCCGGCGCAGCTGCCTTCCAGGCTCCGCACCTGCGCCGTGATCGCAGTCTGCGCGGCCATCACGATGGGCTTCTTCTCGACTCGGTACGGAAACGAGCGGATGGACGCCATGACGACATCGGAGGTCGAGGGGATTCAGCAGCTCTACGAGATCGCCCCGCCGGGTTCGCTGCTGATGGCTCCGAACGGCGACCTGCCCTGGCGTTCTCAGGCCTTTGAGCTCTACGACTACACGACCCCTTCGGACGAGATCCTGCTCGGCACCCCGGCCGATCTGGCCGCGTTGATGAAGAAGGCCAGCAACCCGAGGGCTTACCTGGTGCTCACGGCGAGCGAAGAGGCGGAAGCAGAACTCTTCTCCGGTGTCTCGTCTGCCCAGTGGGACGAGTTCGTGGACCAGATGCGCAAATCTCCCGACTTCCGGCTGGCCTTCGAGAACGCCGACACGAAGATATTCGAGCTGCAGGCGGCGGGAGCTGGCGCATACGCTCCGGCGGCAACCGAACCCGCCAGCCTCGCGTCAGACCGAACCGCGCCTGCCGCGGCCGGGGCCCCCGCATGACCACGACCGTCACCGGCCTCGTCTCCTCGTCCCTGACCCAGCACAGCTACGACTTCCTCTCCACGCACATCGGGCTGGCAGTCATCATCCTCCTCGCTTTCGTCATGTTGCTCCGCGAGCTTGTCCCGATAGTCCGGAACGGCGACGCGCCACTCCAGGTGCGCGGTCTGGACGTGGCCGTCCTGCCGTTGTTGATCGTGTTCGCGATCGTGGTGCTGGCCCGCCTCGCGGATCTGCTCGTATGACCCGCAAGGGACGGCACGAGCCGGTACGTCAGGCTCGTCCGGTGTCCCGGAAACGCCCACCCCCACAGGCCGCAGCCCTTCGGCCGATCTATGCCGAGCCGTCGGGGGAGCCCAGCGAGCTCGTTGCAGTACGCGACAGGGGCGGCACCGGCGCCGGCGTGCTGGCGGCGAGCGGCGGTGCGATCGCTGCGGCCGAACTGAGCGCCTCGGTGTATGGCGCCATCCCGGGTGCGATTTTCGACACCGCCCTGGCCGCGCTCCTGCTGCTGACGTTCGTACTGCGATCGGATCGCGCCTGGGCCCGACTGCTGCCGGTGATGGCGCTAGTGGCGCTGATCAGGCCCATCAGCCTGGCCGCCGTGGAGCCGCGATTGCCGGTGTTGGCCTGGTATGCGTTCGCGGGGCTGCCCCTGTTGATCGGCGCCGTCCTGGCCATTCGCCTGGTTGAAGAGCCGCGGCGTCAGCTCCATCTCGCCGTGGAGCGGCCCCTCGCCGACCTCGCCGTTGCGGCAGGCGGTCCAATCGCGGGGGCCGTCGCCTACCTGCTCCTGAGGCCCGAGCCGCTGCTTGGCCAGCCCAATCTGGCCGGCTACGCCGCGACGATCGCCATCCTTTGCGTCTTCGGAGGATTGCTCGAGGAGCTCATCTTCCGGGGGCTCGTCCTGGACGCGGCCACGCACGCCCTGGGGAGCGCGTGGGCGGCTGTTGGCTTCGCCACGTTCGTTAGCACGGCCCTTTACTGGGGATCCGGTTCGCTTCCCTACCTGCTCCTGATGGCCGCCGTCGGAGTGCTGCTCGGGCTGGGCCTGCAGCGACGCGTGTCGCTCTGGGGCGTGGGCGCCAGTCACGCTCTGATGCTCGTCACGATGGCCCTGTTAGCCCAGGTCTCAGCCCGGTAGACGGTGCATTTTGACAACGAACTCGTGCTACCCCTTTTCTTAGCGGTACCCACCTGTTAGGCTCCCGTCCGCAGGCCTGATGGTTCTTTTGGAGTAGGCCACCGTAGTACGGGAGTCCTACTTCATGGGGTGGGGCACGAAGGGTCGAGGGCTTGTCCGACCCAACGTGATGCTCTGGCGGAGAAGGTTCTGTACTGACTGGAGTTAGACGGAGCTGACTACCAGACAGGGAACCAATGTGATATCCGCGCCGGATTAGTGCGCGCCACCGATCGGGACGAGCAATGACCAAGGTGTCACGAGTCAATACCCAGACCTCGCGGCCGCGCACGCGCACGAAGATGGCTCAGGCGCGCCGCCCATACCGGCTTACTGTTGTCATCCCAGCCCGCAATGAAGCCCACAACATCGCGTGGGTCCTCGAGCGCCTGCCTCTGGACGTCGACGAGGTAGTCCTCGTGGACGGACACTCGACCGATCGAACGGTCGAGGTTGCCCTGGCCGTACGGCCGGGCACGGTCGTCGTCCAGGACGACGCCCCGGGCAAGGGCTGCGCCATGCGCAAGGGTGTCGAAACGGCGACCGGCGACTTCGTCGTGGTCCTCGACGCGGACGGGAGCATGGATCCGCGTGAGATCGGCCGCTTCGTGGAGCCGCTCACGCGGGGCCACGATCTGGTCCGAGGCTCGCGGTTCATGGCCGGCGGAGGCTCGAGCGACATCTCGAAACTGCGCAAGCTGGGCAATCACGGGCTTCTCATGCTCTCGCGATTCCTCTACGGAGTCTCGCGCTCCGACCTCTGCTACGGCTACGCGGCCTTCCGACGGCGAAGCTTCCTGGCGCTCGAGCTGACCGCCACCGGCTTCGAGATCGAGGCGCAGTTCTTCCTGCGCGCCGACCGCGCACGCCTGTCGGTCGCCGAGGTACCAAGCTTCGAGTCTCCACGCCATACGGGCACTTCGAACCTGCACACCTTCAGGGACGGTTGGCGGGTCCTGCGGACGATCCTCTGGGAGCGCGTCCGCAGACAGCCGCGCCTGGACCAGGTCGGCCTCGTCCCCATGATGGCGGAGCAGCCGGCGGAGCAGGCGTCTTCGCAGACTCTGGCCCTGGACATCCTGGCTGCCGCTCCGGCGACGACCGGGGGGATCGCCGCGGCGAGCCCGAGCAGGTGGGCCGCGGCCGTGAGGGCCCCGGACGAGCAGGCGATGACCGCGGCCCTGGTCTGGTCGCTGGCCGTCAAGCACGGCGACGACCGGCTCCGAGCCGTCGCCCTGGCCAACTACCGAGAAGCTCGCCGTCAGGCGGGTGCACTCCCGGATCCCGGATGGGCGAGGCTCATCGAGATCAGGCAGGACCTGTCCGCAATACAGGCCTATTGACGAACCCGGCCGCGGGCCGGCGAATCCGACCGGTTGACCAGTCGCGATCAGTCGTCCTGCGCCGACGCGGGGTTCAGTCCCACGGCCGTCCCGAACGACGGCATGGTGCGCCCAGACAGCGGGAATGGAGCGGTGACTCGCTCCACGGAGGCGGCCGCGAAGGCCGCCGCCAGCAGCCGGCTCTCGCGGCCCTCCACCAGAGTGAGCGCCTCGCGCCAGCTTTCCCCGCCGCAGCCGGACAGATGGCGTCGCTGTTCGCGGAGTAACCGCACGGCAAGATCCACCGCTTCCACCGCCGTCGCGGGTTCGATTCGAAGAGCGCCTGGCGAGGCGGGCCGTTCGAGCATGATCACGCGCCGGATCGGCAGCGGGGCAATCGGCCGCGCCTGCCCGAGCGTGGACAGCGGCAGCGGCAAGGCCGGCGCGACGGCTCCGCGAGACAGCATCCGGACGAGGCGGCGGGCTCTGAGCTGAGCTCGAACGCGGGAAGGCAGCCGCTCGAGGGCGAGGGGCACGCGATCGCCGAGATCCGAGTAGACGCGAAGGCGACGCGGAAATGGCCGGCAGGCGCCGTCCGGGTCGACGAGGATCTGGTCGTCGCCGAAGGTGGGGACGCCCAGGGCCAGCGCGTATGCCGACAGGGAGGTCTTGCCGCTGCCCGATCGCCCGAGTACGACTACCGCCGCGTCCTCGACGCAGAAGGCGGCGGCCGGCAGCAGGACGGAGTCTCCCCTGGCCGCGGCGACCGATAGAAGCGGCTCGACGAAATAGCCCTGGACCAGGCTTCGGGCGAACGACGTGGGCCAGCCCGACAGGCCGACACGGACGCTCAGCACCGTCGAATCGGCCGCCGCGAGCTCGATCCGCCAGTGCATGCTCTTGTGACCGCCCGGGACCGCGCCGCTCGACCGGGCAAAGCCACTACCACCCACCGACGCCTCGACCACGATCGTCGTGGGACCCGGACTCCTCGCTGGACCGTACTCGGCATCGAAGTGGGCAATCGTCGCGGCGTCACCCTCGACGGCCAGTCCCAGCCCCGGGGCGAAGCAGTACGCGGCCCTCATCACTTCTCCGGGTCGTCCCCGACCGCGCGGAGGATGCTTTGAACCACGAGGCGTGGATCGCCGGGGAAAGGCGTCCGCACCTGGAGCACGCGGACCGGGGCAAACCGCGCTCCCAGGAGTCGTTCCTCTGCCACGGCGACCGCCGGTCCGTCCGTCCGTTCTTCGCCTGCCCCGCCGTAGCGGACTCGTTCGGTCACGGAGAAGTAGGAGCGGCGTTCGAACATGGCCGCCTGTGCCAGACGGCGGGCAACCGTATCCGGGTCGGCCGGGACGGCTTCGGGCCGGGTGCCGGGCTCGGCCGTCGTGAGCAGGACGACCAGCCCGAGCGGCACGGGTTCGGTCGGATCTCCCGTGATGCCGTAGGCCGCCCGCACCTGCTCGACCGACAGTGCGGCACGATCCGCAAGAGCGGCCACCCGGCGCGAGTACAGACCTGCTTCTCTCAGGAGGGCGCTCCGGAAAGGTCTCTGCATCGGGCGCGAAACCATGGATACGGCTCTCGCGCCGGCGAGCTGGGCTCGGGCGATCGCGGGAAGCGCGGCTCGGAGCCTGGGCAGGTAGGGCAGGACCCACTTCCTGATGCCGACGGAAGCCGGAAACGGACAGACCGAGCCGTCGGCTCGGACGATCGTCCATTTGTCCGAGATGAACCGGGCGCCGGCCTCGGCGAAAGCCAGCGCCACCTCGGTCTTGCCGCTCTCTGACCAGCCGCCCACGAGGACGGCCCGGCCCTCGATCGAAACGGCCGACGCATGGACGACCACGGCCTCGTTATGGAGCGCCGTGACGGCCGCCGCCGTTCGAACGTACGAGTGCACCATCTCGTGGACGGGGAAGCCGGACGTGAAGGCGAACGCCGCGGGGACATCCCGCAGCGGATCGGGCAGAACGCAGGAGCCCCGGCCCCGGAGGATGTACGCGCGGCTGCCGTCGTATGCGGTGACCAGGTCGTCGCCGGCTCGGCCCTCGATGTCGCGGAACGCGGGGCCGGCGATCAGCTGCTCGATCGTGACGCCGGCCCCGGCAATGGAACCGGCTTGCGGGAGGTATGGCCGAAACGCAGCCGCGACTGTCCGCTCCAGAGCCGGGTCGAGCCCGTCGGCGACGCTGACAGTGGTTGCGCCGGCGACGTCAATCCACACGGGAGTGTCCACTCGACCGCAAAGCCCGACGGGCTGAGGCGCGGCGGAAGTATGGCGGCCGGGCGCGAAGCGGCCTCACCGGGACTTCCTTATCCGGCGGCGCCGTTCCGTGGCCTCGCCCCAGAGCGTGGAGATCATGGAGGTGTAGTTGAAGATGGCGTGGACCAGGTAGTAGGGAATGTACTGGGACTCCCGCCTGAGAGTGGTCAGGGCGACCCCGCGGATTGCGCCGGCGAGAGGCATCAGCAGCAGCAGGCTGCCGCCGCGATGCGTAAGGGTCATCCGTCCCAGTCCGGCCCCGTCGGCGCGCCATTGGTCCATCGCGAACTCCAGCGTATCGCCGAACTGGTGCAGCACGAACGTATTCTGCGACACGCCGATCCGGAGACCCGCGCGACTGAGTCGCCACCGCAAGTCGATGTCCTCTCCGGAGAGAAACGACGAGTCGAGTGGATGGGCCAGCAACGTCTCCCGCCGGAATATCGTGGCCATCACGCCCATCCAGTTGCGGCTGCGGCCGGTGTTGTGATGGCGCGCGAGTGCCCGCCCCCAGTAGCCGTCTCCGGAAATGCTGCGCAGGCCTGCCTGTAGAGCCGAATAGCCACCCTGAGTGAACTCGCCCAGCAAGGCCGCGAGAGCGTCGTCCGGAAGCACGATGTCCGCGTCGATGAGGGCCACGAACTCGGTGCTGGCCTGATGGACGCCGATCATCCTTGCCCGCGCCACACCCTGTCCCTCGTCGCTGAACACGCGGACCCCGTAGCTCGCCACGATCTCGAGGGTTCGGTCGGTCGAGCAGCCGTCCACGACGAGTATCTCCTGGGGCTCGGCCTTCACCACCGAGGCCAGGCACGCGTCGACGAACTGCTCGGCGTTCCTGACCGGAATGATGACTGTCAGAGGAAGCCTGCCCGTCACGGATTCCGCGGGTCCATTTCTCGGTTGGATCATGGTTGCGGCCTCGAGGGCACGGAGACGGCGGCGTCCGCGGCGGCAGCGGGCGTGGGCTCGAGGTCGGTTGATGCCACAGGTCCTTCGGCGCGCAACAGAGGAATGATCTGCGTCGTCAGCGCGACCGCCGCGACCGCCGATTGAGCCACGAGGAAGGCCAGTCCCACGCCCGCAATCCCGAGAGGCGGCAGCAACAGGATGGCCAGCGCCAGGAACAGCCCGGCCTGTCCGGCCTGGATTCCGAAGAGCACTCGAAGCCGGCGCCGCACCCGAGCGGCTCCGAGGCAGATGGCGTTGAGGCCGTGCGGCAGGATGCCCAGGATGAGCAGACGCAGCAGCATCGCGCCTTCGTCGGAGTAGCGGCTTCCGAATATCTGGAGGACGAACGGCGAAAGCGTCGCGATCACGACAACGAGCGGGAGCTGCAGCGCAACCAGGAGCCTGAGCATGCGCCGCAGTGCCGCGGCCAGCTGGCGGCCATCCGCCCCGCCCTCGACGCTCAAGGACGTGCCCATGTTCACGGAGAACAGCTGCATCGAGTAGGCCACGGTCCAGGCTACGTAGTAGTAGGCGTTGGCCTGTGCGCCGGCAGTCGCGAGCACGATCAGCGGCAGCACGCTGTTCGACACGCTGACGAGCAACGAACCGCCGTAGTCCGAAACCAGGTACCGCGCAATCAGGCCCACGCCCCCCTCCGGCTCGAGGTGGCCGTGGCGGGCCGTGTGGTCCGGAAGGAAGAAGCGGAAGATCAGAATGTTGATCGGGACGACGGACAGGGCGGCCGGAATGGTCCAGGAGACGTAGATGCCGGAGCCGGCCAGCGAAGTCGCCAGGGCGACCAGGAGAACGACCTTCACGACGGCGAAGACCGTGTTCTCGATGGGCACCCACACCGTGCGTTTGAGGCCCGTCAGGGCGGCATCCTGGAGCGCGAAGAGGCTCCATGCCATCGTCGCCGCGAGGAACCAGGCGGCCGCACCGGGCGTGTTGAGCATGGACCGGAGCTCGGGCGCCCAGAGCCCGCATCCGAGGATGAACACCGTTGCGATGACGGCCGAAATCGTGATGGCGACGGCGTAGGCCCCGACGATCAGCCGCCTGGTCGCCCTTCCTGCCGTGGGAATGAAGCGGGCCAGGGCGCCCGAAAGGCTGAGCTGAGCGACGTACGAGAGGAACATCATCGTGGAGATGAGCGCCGCGTTGATGCCCAGATCGTGTGGGCTGTACAAACGGGCGGCCAGGGTCCAGTAGAGGAAACCCAGGACCGCCGTGGAAGCGCTGCTGAGAATGAGCGCGTAGGCGCGGCTGTAGACGGGCAGCCTCAAATGGCCCAGGACGCGGTTCACGGGTAGTGCCGTCTCAGGCATCGCCGCCGCGCCGCCCGATTCCGGATACGGCCCGCTTCGTCCGTCGCACCGTTCGCCACACCCGGGTCTTGAGTAGCTCGCCACGCCAACTCGTGGGCAACCCCTCACCTCGGAGCCAGGAATCCAGAGCCTCGGTCGAGATGTCCGAACCCACGATGGCCCGCGCCAGGGCGTAGCGGTCGTCCTCGGAGTGGCTGATTGCCTGCTTGACCGCGCAGGCCGACAGGAACCCTGAAGCCCGCAGGTAAGCCTTGAGCTGTCGTGTGTGATACCCGTGGGGATAGGCGAAGGTCGCAACCGGATGACCGACGATCGCTTCCAGGGCCGTCCGAGAGGCGTCGATGTCGGCTCTCGCCGTCGCGAATGACATCTCGTCCAAAGGCTGGTGGCTGTGGCCGTGAGCTCCGATCTCTACGCCGGCCTGGTCGAGCTCGCGGACCTGACCGGCCTTCAGCAACGGGCGATCGCCCTCGCCAAGCGGGGCAAGCCAGTGGCTCCGCAGATCCGGGTATCCGGTTACGAGGTAGGCAGTCGCTCGCAGATCCAGCCTCGTGAGGATCGGGAGGGCAACGGAATGCATCTCCTCGAAGCCGTCGTCGAAGGTGATGACGAGTGGCCGAGCCGGCATCGAACCGGCGGGGCCGTTCATTGCGGTTACCAGCTGGCCGATGGTGAGCGTCTGGAACCCCAGCGAGGCGACGTGCTCCATCTGCTCGGCAAATCGACCCGGATCCATCGAGTAGTGGCGGTACGGCTCGGTCGCCTCCGCGGTCAGCGAGTGGTAGATGAGGATCGGGATCATGGTCCGGCCCGGCGTGTCCCTCATCCTCCCGGCCGCTCTCTGCGGGGAGTGGCCTGACGCCTCTGCTCGACCTTGCTAAGGCCGTAGGCGAAGGGACCCCAGGCGAGGCCGACCAGCTCGCGGATCGTCAGCTCACGCGGATAGCCCGCAGACTTGTGAACGTTCTTAGGCGACTCGGGGGACAGCAGGTAGGCCAGACCCGGCGGGACCCGCCTCGCGACCTGCAGCACCGTCGACGGCTGATCGTATGCGGTCTTCGCGAGGTAGGCACCCAGGCCCACGCCGTAGCCCAGGATTACCTTGCGGAGCTTGTCGTAGCCCGGATGGTGGCGGTGGCGGACCATCATGCTGGGCTCGTAGACCAGCCGTCTCCCTGACAGGATCGCGGCCGAGAAAGCGGCCAGGTCCTCCCCACCCCTGGCGGCCGTCCCGAGTCCCAGGGCCGGGTCGAAGCCGTGCACTCTCCGCATGGTGTCGCGCCGGAAGGCCATGTTGGCTCCGGATCCAAAGGTTCCCGCGGCATACGGAAAGAGGGGCACGCATCCGCGCGAATCGAACGGATCGAAGACGCGCCTGACGAATCCCTTGGAGAAGCCGCCGTACTCCTCAATCCACATCTGCGCCCGGGTGTTCAGCTCGGCGGCGACGATTGGACCGGTCACACAGCCCGCCTCCGGCTCCTCCAGGAACGCGGACATCAACGCGGCCGCCCAGCCCGGATCCACCACGACATCGTCGTCGACGAATGCCACGATGTCGCCGGACGCGACCGCGATGCCCCTGTTTCTGGCCCGTGAGAGGCCGGCGCGTCCCTCGCGGACGTAGCGGACACGGGTGCCCCAATCGGCACGTCCGGCGACCAGATCGGCCGTGTCGGGGCCCGAGGGAGCATTGTCGACGACGATGATCCGCATCTGCCTGTAGCCGGTGGCCAGCAGCGAATCGACGCACTCGGCCAGGCGATCGGCGTGGTCGCGGGTTGGAATCACCACCTCGAGCGGTGGGCCGTCGGTGTCGAGAGCCCGCTGGATCTTGCGACAGGCGGGCTCATCGGCATCGACGGCGGCGAGGGCGGGAAGGCGGGCGTCGATGGGCTGCTCATCCCTCCACCGATGAGCCTGGACCGCTTCCGCAACCGCCGGCGCGACCAGAGCCTCGAACTGACTTGGCGAATATCCGTCCTTCGGCAGGGGCGCCACGACCAGGCCCACTGGGCAGCCGTGAAGCCGCGCGAGCACCTGAATGCCACCCTCCCCGGATGGACCGGGGCCCTCGACCCTCGGCCACCCCTGTTCCAGGTCGAGCTCCAGCCTGGCGAGGGGCGGCATTGCCCGTTTCGCTGGATCGGGGACAGGTTTCACGAGGACTGCCCTCCCCCGGCCGTCGTCGAGCTCGCATTCCGCAGTGGACGGCGCGACGTCGCAGCCGCACTGACATATCCGAGCGTGGTGACGTACAGGCCGACCACGATGGCGGCGGCGCGCTGGGCTCCGCCGATGTCACCTCGCAAGGCCTGGCTCAACCCCCGAAGCACGCCCGCCGGAAGCGCCTTGAAGGCGTGGGAACGCTCGGATGACAGGGCCGCGGACGAACCCTCGAGCCCCGAGAGGATCGCCTTGGATCTTCCTTCCTGGTAACACCGAGACCAGAAGTAACTCCATCGCGCCCGTTTGGCCGGGACGTGGTGGCGGACCGTGGAGCCCGGCGCGTAGACGACGGACGAACCCGGGAGCAGACGGCGCAGCCTGATCGCCAGGTCCGTCTCTTCACATCCTGCGGGGATCGTACCGACTCGCCCGACCTCGGTTCGAAAGCCGCCGGCGTCGGCGGCGGGTTTGCGCCTCAGTGACATGCTGCAACCAATGGGGTTCCTCACCTCGGCCTCGGACTCGGGGAGCCCGCGATAGGAGCAGCCCACCACCCAGTCGAACTCCTCGGGCATCCAGCGCGGCCTTCCCGTCTCCCAGATGGGCAGCACCTTGCCGCCCGTCGCGATCACTCGCTCGTCCTCGTAGGGAGAGAGCAGACCTTCGAGCCAGCCTGGATCCGCTTCCGCATCGTCGTCGAGGAAGGCCACGTATTCCCCGGTGGCTTCCGCGAGGCCGGTGTTCCTGCCGGCCGACAGCCCTCTCACACCGGCGTTCTCGACGACGTGTACCTCGGGAAAGGCCTCGCGCGCGCGGGCGAACAGCTCGGGATTGTGGTCTACCACCAGGATGACTTCGGCGGGAGCGGGCACCTGATCCGCGGCCGAGCGAAGGGCACGGGCAAGCTGCTCCCACCGGTCCAGGGTATAGGCGCACACGATCACCGAGACGTCGCGCATCTCACTCATGCCCCCACGCCGGATGGCCCTCCTCGGCAATGACAACCGCCCGTTCGTCAGATCGTAGACCGTTCATGACCGCCGGGGAACGGTCGCCGCCGAAGCGGCAAGGAACCACATGGTACGCTAGGCCGGTGCGTGTCGGGTCACCATCGAGTCGTCTGGCCGAGCCGTCCCCCGCTCCAGAAAACGGTGCCCCGGCGCCCGCGGCACCGCAGCCCCCGAGCGTCCGTGAATGGGACCGAATCCGCGACGAGAACTGGCCTCTCGTCCTCGGGGTCTCGACCGTAGCGACCGAGATATGCACCCTTGCCCCGGTAGATCCGCTGATCCGCGGGCCTGTCGTCCTCTGGTTCTGCCTCGTCTGCACGGGTATGGCCTGGGTCCGGATCCTGCGGCTCGGCGATGTGGCGGCGGAAATCGTCGCGGCTCTGGCACTGAGCGTGGCGCTATCCGGCTTGACCTCCGCCGCCTTCCTCTACGCTGGATACTGGTCTCCGAGCGGCACGATGGTCGCGCTCGAGGCCATCACCGTGCTCGGCATCGTTGTGGACCGCCGTATCAATGGCGACGCCTTGAGGGCCCCCAGGGCCGATGACGATCACCCGGACCTAGGCGGGGTTCTCCACCGTGATCCAGTCGATCTGGATGTCCTCGGTTCCCGTCGTTCCGCTCGGGCACGATGATTGGCATTCCTGCTGCAGGACGACGTGCTTGAGCGTGGCGGGAAGGGTCGTGGACGTGCCCTGGTAGGTCCAGACCGGACTGGACATGTTATCGATGTAGGCCCTCACGACGTTGTTGGCACGCTCGAAGCGAAGGGTATGCCACTGGCTCAGGTCCACCGAGTAGGAGTGGTATTTCTGCGAGTTGGGGTAGTGCAGGAAGGTCGTGCAATCAGCGGAGGTGTCGGACTCGCAGAAGTCCTCCTCGCCGCCGGCGGGCCAGGAGTCGTCGTCGGGCCAGCGCATCGGGATGATGTAGTGGCTCGCGACTCCGTCGTTGATGATCCGGAAGCGAACCGTCACGCGCTGGTCGATCGAGCTGTAGCCGCTCAGCGCCAACCCGCCCGTATACCAGCCCGCTCCACACCGCCCGGAGGCCTCATAGCTCATCAACAGGTGGAGGTAGCCGCCCGAGACGACGGCATGGGACGGGATCGCACAATTCTGGGGACCCGAACCGTATGGACCGTTGTAGCTGTGCCAGTGGCCTGGCAACCCGCCTGAGTTGAAGCTGTCACTCACCACGGTTACCCAGCCGCTCGTTGCGGGTGGCTGAGTTGGAGCGGCCGTCGGCACTGGCGTCGGTGCCGGCGTTGGGGTGGCCGGCCTGGGCGTGGGCGGCGGGGTTCGGACCGGGGTGGGACCGACAGTCTTGACCGGTTTCGGAGTGGCCACGGGGATCGGCGTGGCGGAGGGCGGACGAGTCGGCGTGGCCGTCGGAGCCTGCTGCGAAGGCGTGGGTTGATCGGTGGGCCCGGCGGCGACCGTCGGCTCCGGCACCGGCGTAGGGGCCGGCGTCCTGGAGGTGGCCGGCGTGGTCTCTACTCCCTGGACGTTGGCGGCGGCTATTCCATCGGCCGGTGGAACCTGGCCGCTGGGATCATTCGTGATACCGGAAGGCGTGGCGGAAGCGGCCGGCGGCACCGGCGCCACTGAGTGCCGCCCTCCCCAGGCGGCCCCGGGCAGGATTACGGTGACCGCCAGAGCCGTGCCGATCAGGGCGCTGAAACCGAGGTCGCGAAGACGGCCGGAGCGATGCCTGCGCAAGAGGACTGAGGTAGGTGGAACCGGGGGCTGGGTCCCTCGAGACCATGGGGCTCCGTCCCATGAGGTCCTGTTCCAGGAGGCCATGCGATCCCTCCATCGGCAGCCCGGCCGACTCCCGATCGTGGAGTCCCGTGGCTTTGCGTCCCCGAGTCGCCTCGGGTTTGCCTTTTCGATCCAGTCGCCTGGTGGCCGACTGGCCGTCGGATTGGGCGTGGCACAGATCCGCGCGGTCGAGACTACCCCCGCGGCGCCGCGAGGCCAGTGAGGTAATCGTCCCCGTGGCGGTAGGACCCCTCACCGGCGACCGGCGCACCTCGAAGCGCGCCTCGGGGCCCGCATCGGCGCGCCTCGGTCGAGTCATCGTCCCGCGTTCTGGTCCGAGCGCGGGGCTTGCGCGCCCCCTCGCGTCAGCGGCTTCGAAGGAAGACGGCTCCCATCATGCCCGGTCCCAGGTGCGGGCCGGTGGAAGCGCCGATCAGGCCGGTCGATATGCGGTCGGTGTCGATGCCGCCCGGCACTCTGGCGACGATGCCGTCTCGGAATGCTTCCACTTCCTCGCGCGAGCTCGTGGGAGTGTGCAGGATCGCGACTCGCTCCAGCGGCGCCGCCGCGATCAGCTCGATGGCCCGCTGGCGCGACTTGCTCCGCGTCCGCGGTTTCTCGGCGAGGACGACGATGCCGTCACGAACCGTGATGATCGGCTTGATCGAGAGGATCGTGCCGATGGCCGCGCGCGCCGGCGACAACCGACCGTTTCGTTTGAGGTACTCCAGGGTGTCGATGGCCACGTAGAGGTCGATGTCGGCGAGCCGCGCCTGGACCGTCGCGGCGATGGCGGCGGCAGGCAGCCCGCGGTCCGCCAGCTCGGCCGCCATGAGCGCGGCAATGCCGGTGCCCATCGAGGTGGTCCCCGTGTCGATAACGTAGATCTCGCGGTCCGGCATCGCCCGGGCGGCCAGCGTCGCCGACCCGAAGGTGCCCGACAGCTTCGAGCCGATCGTCGGGCAGACGATCGCTTCGGCCCCCTCAGCGAAGCATGAGCTGAAGACCTCGCCGAAGATGCCCGGCGAGGGAGCCGCCGTTGAGGGAAACGGCGAGCCGGGCTCCAGCAGCCGCTCCCAGAACTGCGCGGGCGAAATGTCGATTCCGTCCCGGAACTCCTGGTCGCCAAAGCGTACGTGCAGAGGAACGACCCGCAGGCCGGCCGCCGCCGCCACATCCGGCGCGAGATCGGCGGTTGAATCGGTGACGACCGCGACCTGTCGCATGACTGCTCCCTGGTTTCCCGCGGACAGGCGGCGGCGATTCGAGCCGGCGCGGCCGGTTGGGCAGGCTCGTTGCGCACTCTGATCGCCCGCCGCGCACTCGACCCCGGGTCCCGCGTCCCCTCGCCGGTCCTGAGCGTGCCTGCCGATCGGACAACCGGAGCATTATCAGGTACTCGCCGATGAACGGCACGGCGCTCGGGGACGCCCCACACGAGTAAACTGATGCGCCTTGGATCCGGTAGTGTCGGAGATGACCTTGTTGCGGCGTTCCCAGCGCAAGACGACAACCCTGGCCGAGGTCGCGGCCGCCGTCGACCTGTCGCCGGCCGCGGTGTCGCTGGCCCTCAACGGCAAGCCGGGGGTCTCGAACGCCACGAGGGAACGCGTCCTCGAGGCATCCCGAAGACTGGGCTACCAGCAGCGGTCCAGCTCCCGACAGCGGGGCCACATACCGGCCACGGTGACGCTCGTGGTGAGGGCGCTCCCCGACCAGCCGGCCGCAAACGTCTTCTACGGCCCGATTCTGTCCGGGATCGAGGAGAGGTGCCGCGGGCTCCACATCCGCCTGATGTTCGCGATCATGCCCGTCGACGAGCACAACCACCCGCTCGAGATCCCACGATCGGTGACCGACCATCGCACGGACGGGCTGATCCTGGTCGGGGCCGACTTCGGCCCTCGATCGGCCTCGATGCTCGGGGGCGGCCGGCTTCCCACCGTGCTCGTGGACGGTTACGCCGAGGACGAGGTGCTCGACTCCGTCGACATCGACAACGTGTTCGGGGCGCTCACCGCGATTCGCTATCTGATCGGCCGCGGGCACCGCGAGATCGCCATCGTGGGCACCACGCCCGATGCCTTCCCGGGCATCCGCGAGCGCCGTGTCGGCTACGAGCAGGCCCTGAGCGAGGCCCGCCTGACGCCCCACTTCATCGATGTCCCCTACTACGATCACGAGCTCTCGGCCGCGGCGGCGGTGCGGTACATCAAGGCAAACCCCCAGGTGACGGCCATCTTCTGCGCCAACGACCTGGTCGCGATCACCTTCATCCAGGCCGCCCGAACGGCCGGCATATCGATCCCGGACCAGGTGTCCGTGGTCGGCTTCGACGACATCGACCTGGCCAGCATCATCGCGCCCTCGCTGACCACCATGGCCGTGGACAAGCCGGGCATGGGCCGGCTGGCGCTGACGCTCCTGCTGCACCAGCTCGAGGTCGGCAAGGAGTGCGGAACCACCACGCTGATGAAGCCGAGGCTCGTGGAGCGGGCAACGGTTCGCACGATCGAGCGGGCCGCGCACCCGCTCGCCAGCACCACGCCTCCGGATCCGACGCCGATCTCGGCGTAGGACCGGGGCGACTCCTCTGCGGCGGAACGGCACGCCGACGGCTCAGGCCGACCGCCCGGCCCGAGACTCAGATGTCGCCGGTTTCGCTCGGATCCTGACCCCAGATGCGCCCGCTCTCCAGGCCCCCATGCCTGTGCAGACGAGGGGCCCCGACGGCCGAGGTCGATCCGACACCAGCGGGCGGATTTGGACTACGGCCGGCCGGCAGAGCGAGGGCCGGAGGGCCGGAAGCGGCGAAGACGACGCGTCGCGACCACACTGCGGGCGTACCAGAAGGGTCCGCAAGCCATCCCCAGCATCTCGAGTCGCGACAGCTCAGCCGGATAGCTTGCTCGTTTCTTCGCGTTCTTCGACGACCGCGGATCGAGCATGATGCGAGCGCCCCTGAACGCCTGTAACGCCATCGCGGGGATGCGGCGGGGATGATGCACGGCCGTGCGGGTCAGGTAGGCGCTCAAACCGCCCGAGTAGCCGAGCATCACCCGTCGCAGTTCGTTGTAGTTGCGGCGGTGGAAGTGCCGTGCCACGGCGGCCGGCTCGTAGGTGAGGCGCCAGCCTGCCAGCAGCACCTCGACGAAGCTGGACGAGTCTTCGCCGGCTCGGGATGGCGTCCCGCCGCCGAGCGCCGCGTCGAAGCCGCCGATCCCCTGCAGGACCCGCTTGCGGAAAGCCATGCTGGCACCGCACCCCAGGGAGCCCGCCGCGTAGGGGAAGAGCGGCGACTCCGGCTCGCTGCCATCGAGCTCGTGGGCCACGCGCCGGTAGCCGTTGTAGAACCCGCCGTAATCCTCGAACCAGAGCTGGGCCTCCGTCTCGATCTCGGCGGCGACCACCAGTCCGGTAACGCAGCCGACGCGGTCATCCTCAACCATCGGCCTTGTCAGCGCCGCCGCCCAGCCCGGGTCGACAAGGACGTCGTCGTCAGTGAATGCCACGAATTCGGAGGTCGCCGCGCGCAGGCCAAGGTTTCGAGCGCGTGAGGTGCCTGGTCGATCTTCGCGCAGGTAGCGGACCTCCGGACGGTCGGCGAACCGTTCGGCGACCAGGCGAGCCGTCTCATCGGAGGTGGGCGCATTGTCGACGACGACGATCTCCAGGTTGGGGTAGCTCGTGGCAAGGAGCGCCGACACGCACGCCACCACCCGCTCGGCCCGGTCCCGGGTGGCCACAACCACCGACAGTGGAGGTGCGGACTCGAGGAAGGTAGCGGCGGACCGGAGGCAGGCTGGGTCCGCCTGAGAGTTCACCGAGGCGCCCATTCCGGACATGCCGTCGGCCGCCAGGTGCTCAGCGATCTCGCTGGCGAACTGCGCCTCGGCCAGGCAGCGCACCGTCTCGCCCGAGGAGCCGCCGTTGGGCAGTGCCACGAAGAGGGGCCCTAGCGGGACGCCGTGGAGCCGAACCAGCACGACGGCCCAACCGTACCGGCCACCGTCCGGGTGGCGATCGTCGATGGGTTCGATCGTTGTCGAGAGCTCGATCTGCGAGGTGAGGATCGGAGGCGTCATCCGGGCCTGATTGGCCGGCATCGCAGGCATCTCAGGCCGACCAGGCCGATAGCGGGGCCAGGGCGGTCACCCTGGACGCGAGTGCCAATGCCATGTCAGCTCACCGTCCAGGCGTCGGCGGACACCACGACCGATACGCAAGACGTCCTTGTGGACAAGGCCGAACTCCAGGTCGAGCGACCGTACGTCGAGCCCTCCTGGACCGATGGACACCGCCGACATCCACGTATGTCACGGTCCACGACCCGATCACGGCCGCCAGAGGTACCTCGACTATACCTCGTGGGCCTTCCATCCGATCTCACGGCTCCGGAGACGACGCTCACGATCGAGCGAAGATTTCGTCCGCCCTCAAGTCGCGCGTGACGGCCGATCCGCTCGGACCGGGTCAGCCCGGGTTCTCTACCGTGATCCAGTCGACCTGGATGTCCTGACTCCCTGCCGTTCCTGCCGGACAAGAACTCTGGCATTCCTGCTGCAGGACGACGTGCTTCAGCGTGTCGGGCAACGTGTACGAGTCCCCGCTGAAGGTCCATACGGGCGTGTTCATATCGTCGATGAACGCCGAGACCACATAGTTGAGCCGCTGGAACCGGATTGTGTGCCACTGAGTCATGTCAACCGTGTAGGTGTGCAGGTTCTGCAAGTTCTTGCTGGAGTAGTGGAGGAACGTCGTGCATGAGCTGGCGACGTCAGTTTCGCAGTAGTCTTCCTCACCGGCGGCAGGCCAGGCGGAGTCATCGTCGGGCCAGCGCATCGGGATGATGAAGTGGCTGGCCACGCCCTTGTCGACGACCCGGAAACGCACTGTCACGCGCTGATCCACGGAGCTGTAGCCGTCCAGAACAACGCCGGCGGTGTACCAGCCGGGGCCGCAGGGTAGAGAGCCCGAGGTCTCGTAGCTCATGATCATGTGGAGATATCCGCCCGATACGACGGCATGCGAAGGGATGGCGCAGTTGCCGGGACCCGAACCGTAGGGGCCGTCGTAGCTTCGCCACGAACTCGACAGCCCGCCTGAGTTGAACTGATCGTCGACGACGGTCACCCACCCGGATTGAGAACCGCCGCCGCCGCCGCCGCTGGTGTCGGGCGTGAAGTAGCCGGTCACATCGAAGAGGACGTGGGCGGTCGGACCCAGGACGGGTGCCGCGTAGGTGATCGAGAGAGTGCCGCTGCCGCTCAGGGCGACGGTGACGCCGTTGGCCCGGTCGTCGCCGGCCGGGAAGTTGAGCGTCGAGCTCGTCGGGTTGTTGGACGCGACCGGGCCGATGGCGATGAAGCCGCCCCGAGTCTGGGCGGTCACGGTCAGGATGCCGGTCACAGCGCTCGCGCCCAACGGCACGCCGCCGCCCCCGGCCACTCCGAACGTTCGGGCGACATGGGAGCTGAAGGGACCCGAGAGCCCGGTGCCGTTGCGGGTATCGAGGATCCGGGTCGGGGTCAGGGCATGGTAGGTAGAGCCG
>VFSW01004629.1_pt1 | contig 20499 bp, 18 predicted proteins | sample 5358111 | NCBI WGS metagenome assembly VFSW01 (sample SAMN11554181, study PRJNA540505) | mine drainage metagenome | isolation source: sediment from site ElyBrook_90M | place: USA: Ely Copper Mine, Vershire, VT | collected 2017
AATATGTAACCGGCCTGGTCGAATTTCGGGGATGGCCTCAAGTCCTGCCGGTAATTGTCAACACCGTAAGGAGAAATACTGTACGGCGTCCGGTTCATCAGGATCGGATAAGTGTGCGAAGCGTCTTTCGGCACATAGACGGCTGTAAATAGGCGCACGCCGTCGCGCATTGGGATCCGGTACTCGTATTTGGTGTAGTGCGCTTTGACGTCGAAGGCGGGCGGCTTGGCGCCGGTCTGCGCAAGGAGTGCTGTGCCGGCAGTGAGGGCGATCCAAAAAGCGTTCACAAAAATCCGCATTTAACTTAGTCTTTCCCCATGAAACACTTAGGCCCGATCTAAACCTGCTGCAAAAACGTGCCGAACTAACGTGAGGGTAGCGCGGAACAGCGCTGGAAGCAATTCCAAAGAAAGGACCCTTACGCAAATGCCGACACCGATCATCATCTTCTGGTAAGTGAGGCGAGCGTCGCCGAAGACAAGGCACGGCGCGGCAGGCAGGAACCGGTCTGGCCAACCGGCGCCCGCCTGATACTGGGGATTTCGGTCGAAATTCCGATTCCAGACGCAGGTTGAAGCGATGCTTTCTACCGTCATTTTTGCGCGAGTAGTACCAGGAGAAAAAAATTCCTCTTGCAATCGGGTGAATATCTGATATAGTCCTAATTTAGACTACAGGTACTAGTACGACTGGATGTACTAGGACATGAAAGAGGTTGGATCTGAGGCAGGTGCTGCTCACCGCCGTTGCGACAGCCGCGTTGGCAATGTCCAGCTGCCACCGGCAACACGTAACTTCCCTGGTGGAAGATCCGCCTGTGCTAAGGCCTCTACACAAGCGTGCTTCCTTAGCCGTTCAGCACGGGCAATACCTGCAAGCCGAGATGCTCTTCCGGCAGGCGTATGAACGAGCGCAGCGGGACGGGCTTCCCGCGCTGGCGGCGCGGTACTTGGGCAACGCCGGAAGTTGCCGCTTCGCCATGTGGGATCTGCGTGGCGCACTGAGCACTCTTTTGCGGGCGCACGAAATGGCGTCCGCCGCGGGCGATCCGCAAGGGGCGGGACGCGTCAGCGCGAATCTCGCGCAACTTTACATTCAACTGGGAGACTTCGAGGGTGCGCGGCAGAGCGCGGAACGCGGACTGCGGGAGCTTGGGCGTCGAGACGCCACCGGCGCGCGAGCCTCGCTGCTGACGCTCAGCGGGCAGGTAGCGTCCCGGCTGGGTGATCATCGACGGGCTGAGCAGTCCTTCCTGGAAGCCATTGACGAAGCCGACGGCCTGGGAAACCAGCGCCTGCTGGAACAAGCCTGGGACAACTTTGGGTTTGTCGAGTTGGAGGCGGGCCATCTTGCCAACGCCGAGAAGGCGCTACTGGAGGCCTATCGGATTGCGGTGCTTTTCCCGAAGGCCGCTCTTCAGCCGCCCTATTCCCACCTCAGCGAACTCGCCGAGCGGGAAGGGAATCTCGCGGCCGCGGGTTCGCTGCTGGCGCACGCATTCACCCACCCGGGTTCGGCGGGCGTTCCCGATTGGTACCTGCATTTTGAAGCCGGGCGGCTGCAGGCTGAGCTTGGGCGCCGCGACAGGGCACTGGCCGAGTACCGCGATGCCGTGCGGCGTGCGCGGGCGTGGCGCGAAGGCACGGCCCCAACGGATGCGCTGCGAGCGGGGTCTTCGCATTGGGTTGAGGCACTCTACACGCAATACGTCGACACTTTGCTACAAGCGCCCGACTTCGACCGGCCCGGTTCCGCCGCAGCCCGGGAGGCGTTTCTGGCCTCCGAAGAGAGCCGCTCGGCCGCTTTGCGCCAGACCCTTCTCGAACGGGGTCGCCAAACCGTGGCTCTGCCGCCGGCCTACTGGACCCTCCTCGCGCAACTCCGGGCCGGCCAGTCCAGCCTGTTGACCAATGACTCGGCCGCCCTTCGTGTATCGCTGCAGGAGATCGAACAGCGCCTGCAGGAGATGGAGGTCAAGGCTCTCGTGCTTCCTAGTACTACGCCTCATAACGGGCAGGAGAGATTCTCCGTGGAAGATACACTCAGTAATATCCAGGGTCAGTTAACGGCCCGGGAAGTACTACTGAGCTTTCACCTCGGGTTGCGTTCCTCCTGCGTCTGGGCCGTCAGACGCGACGGCTTTGAAGCGCATCGTCTTCCTGCGGGTCCCGATATCCGGAACGACGCGGAGAAATTCTTGGCGGCCACCAAACAAAATCAATCGTCGGCGGCTCGGCTGGGAGAGAAGCTGTACGCCTCGCTCTTTGAACCGCTGGGGGCCGAAGTACAACGCCGGTCGGAGTGGGTTCTCACGAGCGACGAGACCCTGCTGCAAACGCCGCTGGCCGCGCTCCGGGGCGGCCCCTCCCAACCCGGCTTCCTGATTGAACGCCATTCGATTCGATTCGTTCCGAGCGCTCTTTCGCTGCGGGCGTCGTTACCTCTTCGCCCCAGCGGACCGTTCGTGGGCGTTGGCGACGGAATCTACAACCGGGCGGATCCTCGCTGGCACGCCGGACAGGGCTGGACTGGACATGCGCTGCCGCTTCCAAGCGTCTTTAACGCCCAGGCCTCGATGGAGTTGCCCCGGCTCGTCGGGAGCGGACAGGAACTATTGGCCTGTGCGCGGGTATTTGGAACCGGGACGGAGTCGCTATTGACTGGGGTCCGCGCCACCCGGGAGCAGGTCGAGGAAGCCTTGCGCCGGAACCCCGCGGTCATCCATATCGCGGCGCACGTGTTGCAGCCCGAAGGCCGGCCCGAGGGTGCGCTGATCGCGCTCGGTCTGAGCGCAACCGGTGCAGCGGAGGTCCTCAACCACTACGACATTGTCCGCTGGAACCTTCAAGGCGGCGCGGGCGTCATGAGCGGCTGCAGTTCCGCCTAGGCGCCTGCGCCGGACCCAATCGGTGTGCTGGGCTTGGCCCGAGCGTGGCGGATCGCCGGGGCCGACGCCGTCGTGGGAACGCGCTGGGCCGACCCTGATGACAGCGGGTCCTTCTTCGTCGCCTTTTACCGCAATCTGCGACAAGGCGCCGGCTCGGGGACACGCGCCGCGGCGAGCGCGCTGCAAGCCGCGCAACTCGAGATGATCCGGTCGTGCTCCTGGCGGGCCAAACCTAACTATTGGGCGTCGTTTTACGAGATAGGAAAGGAGTAAGTCATGTTCGCGGCGCGTAGGGCTCCCGATCCGAGTGTGGAGCCAATGAATGAGCGGGCTCCGGAGCAGCCGGAGACAGATCAGCAAGCGATGCAGAATGTGCCTGGCCCGGGCGGAGCACGCGCCGCCGCGGCCGCCGAGACTGACTGGCCCGCCTTGGTGGCCCGCATTCGGGCGAGGGACGAGTCTGGTTTGGAAGATCTCTACCGCGTCTTCTCCAAGGGCATCCGCTTCTACCTTTGCCGCCAACTCGGCCCCCAGGAACTCGACGACCGCGTCCACGACGCCTTCCTGATCGTGGTCCAGGCCATCCAGCGCGGCGACCTCCGCGAACCTGAGCGCCTCATGGGCTTCGTACGCACGGTCGTTCGTCGTCAGGTGGCCGCCCATATCGATCAGGTTGTTCACAGCCGCAAAGAGGAGGTTGATCTTGAGATCGGTTCGCGCGTCGCCGACCTCCGCCACAACCCGGAACACTCGGCCAGCGACCACCAGCGTGCCGAACTCATGACCGGGGTCCTCCGCGCGCTCTCGCCCAAAGACCGGGAGGTCCTGACGCGCTTCTATCTCCACGAGCAGTCCCAGGAACAGATCTGCGAGGAGATGTCTCTGAGCGAAACGCAGTTCCGTCTTCTCAAAAGCCGCGCCAAAGCCCGCTTCGGGGAACTCGGCCGGAAGAAATTACAGGGTGGCAACCTCCGGAAATTTATTCTGAGAACTTCCTCATCCCTCCCGCACTAGTTGAATAACAGGATTAGTTTGTTGGCGCGCGAAGGTAGCGCGCCGGCCGGGAGGCGGCATGGTAGCGCAGTCCGACTTTACCCAGCATCCATCGGAGGAGATTCTCGAAAGGTACGCCCTCGGCCGTGTCGGCGCACTAGAAATAGAGCCAATCGAAGAGCACCTTCTCGTTTGTCCGCAATGTCAGGAACGCCTGAGTGAGGCTGACCAGTACGTCCTGGCGATGCGGGATGCGGCTCGTGTCCTCCTATCTGAACAACCTCAGGCTAGTCCGGCGACCTCTTTCTCGCTCTGGGGCAAACGGAAACTGCCCCGCGAACGCGGTGTGCGCTGGCTCTGGCCGGCAGGTGCAGTTGCCTTCGCCGCGCTCGCCCTCTCGGTCATGATTCCGCAACAGGCCATGAAGCATGACGCGCCGCAGGATGTGGCGCTGGCTGTCTCTCGCGGCGCCACGCATGACCTGCTGACGCAAGTCGCTGCCGGCCACCCGCTCCGCCTCAATATCGACCTTACCGAGATCCCGCCTGCCCCTTCCTACCGTCTTGACCTTGTCAACGACGACGGGCAGGTTGAATGGTCCGGCACAGGCGTAGGGGTGAGGAATCGACTCCACTTCGCTCTATCGCACGTGCTCTCGGCCGGAAAGTATTGGGCTCGCCTCTACGCGGGTTCCGACACCCCGGTTTTAGTCCGCGAGTACGGCATGGAAGCCCGCTAGATCATTGTTTCGCCCTAACGAGCAGATTTCTCTTGTACTTTCCCCTTTTGTTCGCCAATAATAGGGATAGGTATGGCTCTCACACGGCGGCAGAAGGAAGTGCTCGACTTCCTGGCGGACTTTATCCTCGACCACGGCTATAGTCCCAGCTACGAGGAGTTGGCGCATGGGCTGTCGCTCTCCTCTCTGGCCAGCGTGCACAAACACATCGAGGCGCTTGAGGGCCGCAAGTACGTACGGCGGGGCTTCAACCAGAGCCGCTCGCTTGAAGTTGAGCCCGCTTACCTGGAACGCCGCCGCGGCGAACGCGCCTCCGGCGCCCAGGCCGGGACGTGGGGTGTTCCCCTGCTCGGCCGCATCGCCGCTGGCGCGCCCGTGGAGACCTACCCGAGCGCGGAGCAGTTGCAGTTGGCCGACTTCGCCGGCTCGGCGGGCACGTACGCGCTGCAGGTCCAGGGCGAGTCGATGATCGAGGATCACATCTGCCCCGGCGACTACGTTTTGATTGAGAAAACCACCGAGCCCAAGGACGGCGACATCGTCGTTGCGCTGGTGGACGGGGCAGAGACGACGCTGAAGCGCTTCTACCGCGAAGCGGACGGGCAGATCCGGCTTCAGCCGGCTAATTCAGCCATGGGGCCGATCTACGTCGATCCCGCGCGGGTCGAAGTGCAGGGACGCCTGCTTGCCGTGCTCCGCAAGTACCGCTAACCCGATCAACTCGAAATCAGAAACTGTTCGTATTTGCCATCAGGCATCGTGTAGGTGACGACAGTGAGCGTGCGCTTTTTGAACCGTGCGGCGTAGGTCCGCTCGGTCATGCCGCCGCGATAGTGTTGTGCCTCACCGACCACGGCCTGCAGCTTACCGAGCGCCCGAAGGGACCGGCGGATGTCGCGCAGAGACTCCGGCGTGAAGTACGAATTCAAATTGGCGGTCAGTTGATCGCGGTCCACCTCGCCGCGCAGCAAGCGTTCGAGAAATGCCCGCGCGCGTTGCGCGTCTTTGGGCTGGATCTGTTCAGCCGGCGGCAGGAATACCGCGCTTGCAAGTTGGCGCGCCAGTGAGCTCACCAAGTTGCTGGCATCCTGGTTTGACAACACCACAACGGCGCCCATCCGGGTTGGCAGCATCCAGTCGGAAGCCAGAAACCCGGAGACTTCACCGCCGTGAAAAAGTGCCGGAATCCCGGCGAGAGAACCGATCTGCAGACCGAGCGCGTAGTTGGTGTGATCCCCATTGTTGAGCCGCACCTCGTGCGTGAACTCTGAGTAGGAGTGCGCGCTGAGAATCTTGCGATTGAGGAACGCAATGTCCCAGCGCGCCAGATCCGAAGGCGCCATGCATAACTCGCCGGCCGCGAAGTACCAGCCCGCCGCCTCGCGCAGCGCGGGACGCGGCGGTCCGAGGCCGTAGCGAGTGTAGGCAGTGGCATCGCCGGGGCGGCGCTCGGAGCAGTCCCCGGCCGACGTCATGCCGAGCGGCTCGAAGATGTGTTCCCGCAACAGCTCCAGAAGGCTCTGCCCCGACGCCTTCTCGATGATCTGTCCGGCCAGGACGTAGTTTGTATTGCTGTACTCCCAACGCGTGCCGGGAGCGAAGTCGAGCGGCTTCTTCGCCCAGTGCTCGAGAATGTAGGACGGCGTGACGGGGTTGGTCCAGGCGGGAATCATGTAGTCCTGGGGCGCGTAGTCCTGATAGCCAGACGTATGCGAGAGAAGCTGGCGAATCGTTACGCCGCGCGCGCCGGTGAGATCCGGGAAGTAGCGGGAGACCGGATCGTCGAGCGACAGCTTGCCCTGCTCGGCTAGAAGCAGCAGAATCGCGGTCGTGAACTGCTTGCTGACGGATCCGACGGCGTAGCGCGTCTCGACGGACGCGACGCGATTCGCGGCGAGATCGGCCTTGCCGAACGCTTGCGCGAAGGCAAGGCGTCCGTCGCGAACCACCGCAACCGATACACTCGGCACGCCGCTCGAACGGAGGGCGCCGGTGATTTGCCGGGTAAGCTGAGCGCCGAGATCGTTCGAGGCCACGCCGGGCTCTTGCGCAAAGAGCTCGACGATGCCGAGAAGCCCCGCAGCCAGCACGTTTGACAAGACAAGTCTGCGTCGAAGCATGGCTTGGCAATTATAGACGACTACAATCGGCGAGGTTCGTCTCCAGCCAGAAGCGTTATTACTCACCACATTCTTGTGGTGTTTTCAAGTGGTATCGTGAGAAAGGAGGAGCGGCATGCCGGGTGCCGAATCTGTTACTGCAGGGCTCACCACCGCCGAAGCACCGTTCATCGAACGGGCGCGCGGGCGTGGTGAGTTCTACATCCACCAGCCTTACGAGTTGTATTCGGAGGCCAATCACGAGGCGTGGCGGAGATTGTATGAGCGGATGGTTCCGCGCTGGGAGCGCTACGCGAATCCACACTTCCTGAGCGGGATCCATTGTTTGTGTCTGGATCCGAAGAGGGTTCCGAGGCTCGAGGATGTCAATCGATTTTTGAATCCGCTGACGGGTTTTCGCGCCAAGGCGGTGAGCGGGTATGTGCCGGCGTTTCTCTTCTTCGATTGCCTGCGCAATCGGGAGTTCCCCACCACGATCACCATCCGCCGCGCGGATCGCCTGGATTATCTCCCCGAGCCGGACATCTTTCACGACATCGCTGGCCACGTGCCGATGCACACGGACCGCAATTTCGCTGAGGCACTGATGCGGTTCGGCGAGTGCGCGCACACGGCGGCGGATCTTGTGGCGGGCATTCGCGACCGTGAGACGAAGATCCACACGCTGACCAGCATCCTCCGCGCCATGGCGCGGTTTTTCTGGTTTACGGTGGAGTTCGGGCTGATGCGCTCCGGCGATGGATTGAAAGTTTACGGTAGTGGCTTATTGAGCTCCTACGGCGAGATTACGCACGCGATCGACTCACCGGAGGTGCAACGCTATCCGATTCAGCTGGCCTGGGCAATCAACCAGTCCTTCGAGATCGACCACTATCAGCCATTGCTGTTCATCGTCGATTCCTTCGACCACCTCTTCGGATTGGTGGGGGAACTGGAACAGTGGATGAAGGCGGGCAAGCTGAGCAACGTTGCGCCGGGGGAACCGGCGGTGAACGAGCACGATCTGGAGAGTTTTCTCTCGCGGACCCCCTAGCCTCAAGACCGGCCGCAAGATTGTGCTTGCAATTGCGGCTGCAATCGGCCTATACTTCCCCTTGATGCGTTTTGTGACGTCCAACTCGTTTCGATTTTGGTTCTGGTACGGGACCTGATTCGGAACGGGTGGCGCTGGTAGTTTGAGTTTGAGTAAGTAACGGCCCACTCGAAAGAGTGGGTTTTTATTTTTAGGGGCACCGAAAGAATGATTATTTCCATGAAGCGGCACACAACGAAGGAAGAGATCGACCAGGTTTGCGAGCGGATTCGCGACTTCGGCTACAAGGTTCATTCCATTGAAGGCGAGGAGCGGGTGGTCATCGGTGTGGTAGGCATCGGCGATGTGACCGCGTGCCTTGAGTCGGTGGAGGCGATGCCGCAGGTAGAGCGGGCGGTGCGCATCTCGGCGCCGTATAAGTTCGTGAGCCGCGAGTTCCGGCCGGCGAAAACGCAGGTGCGCGCCAACGGCGTAGAGATCGGCGGCGACGAGTTCATCGTGATGGCCGGGCCGTGTTCGGTCGAAAGCGAGAAGCAGATCCTCGAGGCGGCCGAAGGCGTGGGGCGATGCGGCGCGAAGTTCCTGCGCGGCGGGGCGTTCAAGCCGCGGACATCGCCGTACGATTTTCAGGGGCTCGAAGAAGAAGGGCTGAAGCTGTTGCGGAAGGCCAAGGAAGCGACGGGGCTGGGGATCATTACGGAGGTCATGAGCGACCGCGACGTGGACCTGGTCGCCTCCTACGCCGACATTCTGCAGATCGGCGCGCGCAACATGCAGAACTTCTCTTTATTGAAGACGCTGGGACGCTGCGGACGGCCGGTGCTGCTGAAGCGCGGCATGAGTTCGACGATTAAGGAACTGCTGATGTCGGCCGAGTATGTGGTGGCGCACGGCAACCCGGACGTCATTCTGTGCGAGCGCGGCATCCGGACGTTTGAGACCGCGACGCGGAACACCTGCGACATTACCGCCGTGGCGCTGCTGAACGAATTGACCCATCTGCCGGTGCTGCTCGATCCGAGCCACGCCACAGGGAAGCGGAGCCTGGTGCCCGCGCTTTCCCGCGCCGGTGTGGCGATCGGCGCCGATGGGCTCATCGTCGAGGTGCACCCGCATCCGGAAAAGGCGGTCAGCGACGGGGCTCAGTCCCTGGATCTGTCCCAGTTCGACAACATGATGCGGGATCTGGAGCCGTACGTGGCCCTCTGGAAGGCCTCCCGCGTCCAGGAAGCGGCAGTGGCGGTCTAGGCCGCTTCGCTCGTGAGGGCCCGGCTTCATCCGTTCCAACTTGCCGCCGCGCTGCTGTTGGTGTGTGGCGGGATTCTTGCGGGCGTCTACTGGATGCGGCGCGGTTCGGAGATGGGACCCGCGACCCTGGTCGCCTTACTGCCCGAACGGCCCGGCACCCTGATCTATCTGGATTTTGCCTCCGCGCGCCAGTCGGGTTTGCTGCATCTGTTGGATGGCTCGCCGTCGGGAGAAGACGCCGACTACCGGCAGTTTGTGGCGCAGACGCGGGTCAACTACCAGCGGGATCTGGACGCAGCCGCCATTCTGTTTACCGGTGGCGAGGAGTTCTTCCTGCTGCGCGGCCGGTTCGATTGGAAATCGCTTGAGACTTACGCTGCTCAACACGGAGGCGCCTGCGAGGGTGGAGTGTGCCGGATGAGCGGAAGCCGGCCGGAGCGGAAGATTTCGTTTTCTCGGCTGCGCGACGAGGTAATGTCGATGGCGGTGAGTCCAGATGCCGATGCGGTGCGCCAGATCCACGCGCATTCGGCGCGGGGCGACGAGACGACGAGCGGCGCCGTGTGGGTGAAGACCAGCGCGAAGGCGCTCGAGGCATCGGGCCTTTTCCCTGAACCCGCGAAGCTGCTGCTGGCCTCGGTGGATGCGGCGCGGCCGATCATCTTCACGCTTTCCGTGCAGGGTGGCCGATTGGTGGCCAGGGCGCAACTGGACTGCCCGGACCCTTCCGCGGCCACGCAGCTTGAAGCCCAGCTCGAGGGGGGCACGGCCGCCCTCCGAGCCGCCGTGCAGCGCGAGCATCCACCGGCGGATTCGGTGAGCTTGGCCGGCGTGCTTGCCGGCGGGGTGTTCCATTGTGAGCGCAGTCGTGTGATCGGCGAGTGGCCGTTGCCCAGCGCATGGTTCGCGGCGTTGGGAGAAGGCGGCACAAACTGAGCCGATGACAGAGGCGCCTGGGGTTCTCTGCTGCGGCAATATTGTCCTCGACACGCTCGTGCGGCCTGCACCGGAGGCGACGCACTGGCACACCAGCCTATGGGTTGAATCGATTGAGCAACAGATCGGGGGCAACGGCGCCAACACGGCCATTGCGATTGCGCGGTTGGGCGTGCCGGCGCGGTTGGCCGGACGCGTAGGCCGCGACTGGGGAGGCGAGCGGCTTCTCGGCGTCCTGCGGCACGCCGGAGTCGACGTATCCTTCGTTGACCGGGGAAGCGAGCCGACATCGGCCTCCGTGGCGCTGGTGCGAGCCGACGGAGCACGGGCGCTGCTGCATTGCCCTGGCGTGAGTCTCTCGGTTTTCGCACCGCCGCCGACGCTCGAAGGAGCGCTGAGTCGCGGCTGTGGTTTTCTCCACGTGGGCAATCCCTTCGGTGTGCCGGGCCTGCGGGCCAATGGGCCTGTCCTGATGCGGCAGGCGCACGAACTCGGCATGCGCACCTCGCTCGATGGCGGGTGGGATTCGCGCGGGGAGTGGCTGCGGGCGCTGGCGCCGAGCCTCGCCGAAACCGATGTTCTGTTCGTCAATCAGGACGAGGCGCGTGAACTTACCGGGCACAAGGAGCCGTCGCTCCAGGCGGCCAGCCTGCGCGATGCCGGAGCAAAGTGCGTGGTGATTAAGTTAGGAGCCGAGGGCTGCGCGGTATTTGAGGAGAGCGGGCAGTTCACTTCACCGGGGTTCGCGATTGCGGTGCGGGATACCACGGGTGCGGGAGATTGTTTTGCCGGTGGGTTTCTGGCGGGTCTGGCACGCGGGCTGGATTTGGCAGATGCCGCGCGGCTTGCCAATGCGGTAGGAGCAAGAAGTGTTACGGCGGTGGGAAGCATCACCGGGCTTCTAAGTTACGAAGAGACGCTCGATTGGATGCGGAGTACAGGGGAGTAAGTCGGCGACCGGCGCCTCTGGGTGAGCCAGAAAACTTCCCCAGGGCCGCGGGGAATGGCTTGCGGCCCTGGAGGCGCCGTGAGGCCGCAAGAGTTAGTCGTTGTGGCGCCGGCCGAAGCCGTCGATGGTCCAAATTGTGACGTTGCTCGCGTTGTCGTCGACCGCGGCGAAATGGAGCCGGCCTCCGAAAACGCCGAGGTTCAGGCCGAAGGAGCCTCCCTGGTTGGGGTCGACCGAGACTTGGGTGACGAACTTGCCGCCGGGCGTGAATTCGACCAGTTCACTCGGCTGGTTCGGGTCGCCGTTGATCACGTCGCTGTTGGCGACGATCAGATCTCCGTTCGGCGCGAGCACCAGGCCAAGCGGTCCGTGCAAGTGGGTCTGGTCCTGATACACGATGTAGCCCATCGGGCCGGGCTCGCTGGTTTTGCCGGCGTTGGCGATGCCCACGATGGAGTTTTCCAAGCTGGCCGCGACATAGAGCGTGTCGCGGAAGGCGTCGTAAGCGAGGCCGGTGGGTCCCACTTCGAGCGCGGCCGCATCGCCTCGATGATTGAAGCCGGTAGCGATCACCAGCGCGTCGTTGAGGGTCACGTGCTCGGAGGTCAGGGAGACGTCGATGCGCGAGATGCTTCCGTTCACTACGTTGGAGACGAAGATCTGGGCGGAGGATCCCATATCGTTCACCGTCAGATCCCACGGGCCGTTGACGATCTGGCTGCTGGAGTAAGTCCAGACCACCTTTCCGGAGGCGTCGAGCGCGATGAGTGAGCCGGCCGAGGCGGTTGCTGAGGTACCGTCAGAGGTGGGAAAATTGCCGACGATGACCAGTCCGGCACGCAGCACCTGCAATCCCGTGCTCAGGCCGATTCCGCTTTGCCCCTGATAGAACAGAGATTGCTGGCCGTTGCGGATGAGCACGATGGTGGTGCCGGTGCCCTGGAGGTTCTGGCTGTTGTTATAGTTGGACACGAGCAGATCGCCTTCGCGCAGCATGCCGGTGCCTTCGAAGCCCTCAGGAACGAAGGAGACGCCGTAGGGGTTCACATCGCCGTTGGAGGGCACGGTCGACACGCTAGCCGAGAAATCGAGGTTGCCGAGAATGGAACGGTAGCCTGGCGCCTGGGCATGAAGTCCGAGGCTCGAAGCGGCGGCAACAGCGGCGGTGAAGAGAACGGCGGTAGCCGCGCGACGCGCGATCCGCCGGACAGGGGAGACTCGCGCGGGGCCGGCCGCCGAGTTAGAAGAATGAAATTGACGCATGGAGTTGATCCTCATCCTTTTCGAATTTGTCCCGCGTGCCGCTTACGAGTTCGATTGCGATACGCGCTGATTGACAGTTCGAGAGTAACCGTGAAGCAGGGACTAAGTCGTAAAGTTAGGGTTAGACTGTCGTTAAATGATAGGAACGGAAGTTCGGCGCGTGGCAGGAAGAAATGCGTGCACTTACTCGCCGTTGAGATGCGATTGGCGAGCCGGCTGGCTTGAGGCGCTCAGGCGGACGAGGAGATCGAAGAATTCGCTGAGCGAGTCGAAGTGGCCGGAACGGCCGGAGTCGATGTGTTCGAGCCGCCCGCGGAACACGTTGCGGTCGGGGCCGCCTTCCGGTCGTAGCTGAATGACGAAATCGTACTGCATGGGCGCTCGCGGCGGACTCAGGCGGAGTGTTGTTCTCCTGACTTCCAGCCTAATGGCCCATTCGGCGAGAGTCGTAAATTTGCGGTTAAGAAACGGTAAAACTCTTGCCGTGCGAAGCGGCTTAGCAGGTGGCCGCACGGGAAGCTTCTGGTGCGCGTTCGAGAAGGCTCGCCCGCAGCGGGTGGGTTTCGGGCAGTGAGGATGCCAGACGCGCGACCGCCGTGGAGGCGGCGTCCGCCAGTGTTTGAGCCTCGGAGGATTTGCCGCGAGCCCGGGCGATCTCGGCGGCGAGGGCGAGTACTCGCCATTCGGCCAAGGGCGCCCGGGCGCCATCAAGCGTTTGGCGGGCGTTGGTTATGTCGCGGGCGGCTTTGGTGTGGTCACCGGCCACCAGGGCGATACGCGCGAGGGAGCGGTGAGCGAGCGCGGCGTAAGTTCGCTGGCCCGACTTCGAGGCAAGATCAAGAAGGATGCGCGCTTCCCGCGCCGCATCTGTTGCGCAGCCGCGCGCCAGATACAACTCCGAGCGGGCATGACGGAACGGCATGCGGAAAATCCAATCCAGGCAATACGGGCCGGCCTCCGTGTCGCGGACGACCTGCAGCAGGCACTCGCGGGACTCGGCCAGTTCGCCGAGTCCAAGGTGAGCCTCGCCGAGCGTGGTGAGCGCGATCAGACGAGGAAATCCGGGACGCGCTTTAGGCAGGGTTCGCAGACAAATATCCTTGGCGCCGGCGAAATCGAGCGCGTGGGCGTGCAAGCGCGCCAAGACAAGGTTCAACACGGTCTCGCCGGTGACGGTGCCATTCTTCATTGCCTGATCGAGGCCTTCTTGCAGCACGCTGAGGGCGCGGCCCCACTCGCCGAGATGCAGCAGCGCCCAGGCTTGAAAGTAGAGACAGGAGATGTAGAGAAACGCGTCGCCGGTTTCGAGCGCCAGACGCATTCCCTCGGCCGCGACCTCGCACGCCTCACCTTCCCTCGAGCAGTAGCAAAGGAAGAACGAGTAGGACATCAGATGCAGACCGAGATAGCCGGTATCGCCCGTGGCGCGGGCAGCCTCCACAGCCGCGACAACATCGAGAAAGTGGCCGTCATCCCAACCCACCAGGCGGATCGAGCGGCTGGCGAAGTAACCCCGCGCCTGCACGTGCAGTCCAGGCGGGTCGAGTCCGCGGCTCAACTCGACCGACCGGGCGGCGACTTCGAGGCTGCGGGGGTGGTCCGTCCAGAAGAGCACTGCGCTGAGCTTCAGTAGAGCGCCAACCTCCCAAGCAGGCCGTCTCGCCGCCTGAGCCAGTGCGATCCGGCGCTCGTATGTGGCCGTGGCGCCGTCGTAATCGTCGAGGGCGCGGAACAAGGTGCCGCGTTCGTCGAGAATCTGCTGTTCGAATTCGTCGCGCGCTTCCGGCGGCAGGCGCTCCAGCAGCCGTAGCGCGTGGGCGAGCTGATCGAGCGCTTCGCGATTGGCGCAACGGCCGGCGGCTGTGCGGGCCGACTGGCGGAGAAAGTGGATCGCTCGCGGGTAGTCCCGGCCCTGCTCGAAGTGAACGGCGAGTTCGGCGGCGATTTCGTCGAGGTGATCCGCGTACTCCTTCGCCTGAAAATCTCCGATGCGCTTGTGCAATACGATGCGCCGCGGCTCGGGGACCGAATGATAGAAAACGTGCTGGTACAGGACGTGAGTGAAGCCGTAGCGCTCCAGCAGCGAGCCGTCGAGAAGTTGGATCGTCTTGGCTGGACGGAGGAACTGGCCGCGGCGCGCCAGATCCGCGCAGACGGTTTCGATCTGCGGGATGCCGCTGCCGAGACCTCCGTCGAGTGTGCGCGTGGAGAACTCGAGACCGGCGACGCTGGCTACCGCGAGGATGCGCTGCTCGTCGGCCGAGAGACGCTCGATCTGCTTTTCGATCAATTGTTGCAGGCTGTCGGGGATCCCGAGGCCGGCTTCGGTGACGGGCTTGGCGAGACGCCAGCCGCCGGGAACGCGCTCGATCTGAGACGTGGTGAGAAGGTAGTCGGCCACATTGACGAGGAAGAGCGGATTGCCGTCGGTGCGCTGGTGGATCAGCGCGGCGAGTCCGGCGGGAAATTCCGCGCCGGGGAACCGGAGCGCAAGATAGCGCGCCACCGAGGCTGGCGAGAGGAACTCGATCGCCAGTTCCGTGCACCGGCGGTGAATCTGCAACTCGCGCTTCAGCCCGCGCAGCGGATGTTGCTTGATGATGACTTCAGCGGGGCGGTAGGTGCCGAGCACCAGGAGCCGCGCCGGTTCGCGCCCGCGGGCCAGGTAGCCGATCAAGTCGACGGTCGAATAATCGGACCAGTGCAGGTCCTCGAGGACGAGAACGAGCGGTGTCTGGGCGGTCAGTGCCTCCAGCGCCTCCGCGATTTCGCGGAGCATCCGCTCCTTTGCAGCGCCCAGGACTTCCCGCTTGAGAGCTTCGCGACTGGACTCGGCGACGAGCGACGGCATCTGGGCGAGCCAGGTCGGAGCGTGGAGGCGGAGGACCTCGGCGAAGCGCTCGCGCCCGGGCTGCCGGCAGAGCCGGGCGAGCGCAGTGAGTACGGGGAAATACGGCTCACCTTCCCCGAAGTGTTCGAGGCACTGGCCATGCGCGATCCAGACCTCGGGCGAGGCTTGGAGGCGTTCGACGAAAATTTCGACGAGCGTCGTTTTGCCGATGCCTGTTTCACCGGTGACGAAAACAAGCTGCCGTTCTCCGCTGAGCGCACAATCAAGCGCGGCTTCGAGTCGGGAGAGATCCTGGTCCCGTTCGATGGCCCGCACCGGCGCCGCCAATACCGGAACTCCGTTCTGCTCAAGTTGACCGATGAAGCGATACCCTCGGCGATGCACGGTCTCGATGAAGCTCGGCGCGGTGCTTGTGTCATTGAGCGCACGGCGGATTTCGGCGACGGAGACTTTCAACACGCCTTCTCCGACGTGTGTTTCAGGCCATACCGCATCGAGTAACTCGTCCTTAGTTACCAGCCGTCCGGGATTTTCGAGTAGATACCGTAACACGCCGAACGCTTTGCGGCTAAGCGCGATGGTTTCGTTGCCTTTGCACACGGATTGGTTCACCGGATCAAGCCGGAAGGGTGGGAAGACAATCTGGGCGGAACGCGGCAAACGGGACGCTCTCGAATCATTCTACCCTTGCCCGGCAGCCGTTCGAGCCTTGCGTGTGCCCTATCATGGTCACTGATGAACCTCGCAGTTCTGTTGGCGATGAGCGTCCTGGCCGCCGGCAAGCCGGCTGCGGCCAAAGATTCCGGCTACAAGTATGTTCGGCTCGGCAGGGCTTCCGACGCGACACCGAAGCCATCGATGGGTTATTTTCTGGCGGGCGGCGGCGCGGACCTCGATCAGGGGTTCGCATGGTTTTGCGCGAAGGCAAACGGCGGCGACTTGCTGGTGCTGCGCCCTTCGGGCGACGATGCATATAACCGCTATGTGCACGGTGTTTGCCCGGCGCTGAACTCGGTTGCCACGCTGGTCATCACGAGTCGCGAGGGGGCGCGGACCGAGTTCGCCGTCCAGGCGATCCGGCACGCCGCAGCGATCTTCTTCGCCGGCGGCGATCAGGCGAAATACATCGACTTTTGGCAAGGCGCACCGGTGCAGGATGAGATGAACGCGGCCATCGCGCGCGGCGTTCCGGTCGGCGGCACGAGCGCCGGGCTCAACATGCTGTACGAATTAGTCTATACGGCAGCGAAGGGCACGGTGACGTCGGCGCAGGCGCTGGCCGATCCCTTCGACGAGCGAGTTACTCTAGACCGGCACTTTCTCAAGATCCCGCTGCTCGGCGGAACCATCACCGATGCGCACGTGGCAGCGCGGGATCGCATCGGACGCGACCTGGTATTCCTGGCCCGGCTGGCGGCGCAGGACTGGACCCCGGAGCCGCGCGGAATTTTTCTCGACGAGAAGACCGCGGCGCTGATCGAACCCGACGGCAAGGCGGCCATCCTCGGCTCGGGTGCGGCGTACTTCGTTCGGCTGCGAAAGAAGGCCGAGGACTGCAACCCGGGCGACCCGCTGACAATTCATGGGGCCGAGGTCTATCGTGCTCCGGCCGGCGGGCATTTCGATCTGCTGTCGTGGAGTGGAACAGGCGGATCAAGCTACTCCCTGTCGGTGGACAACGGTGTGCTGAAATCGGCACAGCCGGGCGGTGCGATTTACTGATTCCCCCCGGGGCGGGAGTTAGTCCGGCAGGTCGAGGACAGCGGAGGCCGAACGCGGCCCACGCGGGTTGGGGGTGCGGCGCGCCGTGACATAGGCATGGGGGTCTTCTTCGGGTTCCCGACCTAAGAGGCGGGAGGCTGCGCGCCGGGCGACTGCGATAGCGCGACGGAAGGAGCCCCAGGCACCTCGGCGCTTTTGGCGGGGCTTCCCGGCAACGGCTTTCGGCTTCGCCACAGGTTCCATGAGGCGATTGTAGCGCTGCCACGCATACACGATGATGTCCGTCGGTTCCATGCGTGCGGCACGGCACGGCCGTTCAGCGCGTGAGTGTTCGCCAGATGAGCCACGCCAGACCGGCCAGGTAACCGATCAGCGCCTGGTATTCCTGGTTTTTCTTGTATACCGGCCAGCGGAAGCGCCCGTTGCCTGGCCGCGAGGGCGGGCGGGGAATGAGCTTGGGAACCTGCGCGGCGTACTCGGCGTACTCCGGGAACAGGCGGCGCAGATGCTGCTCCTCGAGTTCTATGACCGGGAGATAGACGAGTAAGAACACAGCCCCGAACACGACCGCCAGTTCCCAGCGGCGGGCGGAGAGGACCAGTCCCGCGGCGACGAGCAGGGTGCCGATGTAGAGGGGATTGCGAACCCAGGCATAGGGTCCGCTTCGCGCCAGTTGCTGGTTCTTTTCGAGATGGCCCGCCGCCCACCCGCGGAGCAGCAGACCCAAGACCGACACCGCGACGCCGGCCACCAGCGTGCCCGGCTGAGGACGCGCCAGCCAGGCAAACGTGGCTACGAGGAGAAATCCGCTCGGTACGCGCATGCGCGCCACGTGGTCAGCGTAGGCCTTCGGGAACCAGGAGCTGCTCATAGACGCGCTCAAGCGCTCGATTGCGCGAGCCGCTCCCGAAGCGCGTCCATAACCATCTCCGGCCGGATGGCTCTCATGTCGGCGCCGGTTTCCCGCAGGCGGCGATAGGTCGTCGCGGCGCCGGGCGCACGCAGCACGGTAATGGTGCTGCCGTAGGGCCCGTTGCGCTCCGGGGATGTCGGCCCGTAAATGGCGACGCCCGGCTTTCCAAGCGCAGCGGCCAGATGCAGCGGGCCGCTATCCACACCAATGACGGCCTCCGCGCGCCGCGTCGCGTGGATTAAGCCGGCTAGACCCGAAGTATGTGGCAACGTGTGTTCGAGTGCGATCGCCTTCGGCGCATTCAGCACCAGGGCCAGGTCCAGTTCGCGCTCCAGCATTTCCCCCAGGATGGCGTAATGCTCCAGCGGCCATTGTTTGGCGGCCCAGCCGGCGAGAGGGTTGGCCAGGACGAACGGACGCTCCGGGAGGCTGCCTTCCGGCCGGCCTTCGGGCAAAAGGAACTGGCGCAGCGGATTCGATACTCCCGCGGCGGCGGCGAGTTCGAGATTCTGATCCACGACGTGGCCCGCCTGTGCGCGAACGCGCCTGGAATAAAACCATGCGGCGGGTCGTTCTCGCGTCTTGTCGAAGCCGAAGATGCGCTCGGGCCGGGCGATGGCCGCGATGAGCGCGGATTTGATCAGGCCCTGAAAATCGACCGCGAGATCGTAGCGGGCGGCGCGCAATTCAACCCAGGCGCTTCGGATGCCGCGCATCGTTTTGCGGTCGATTCCGATTACACGATCCACGCACGGGTTGGCTTCGAGAAGCGGCGCCCAGCGCTCCTCGATCGCCCAATCGAGGACTGAGCCGGGCAGGCCGTGCTTCAGGCTTGCCACCGCGGGCAGTGCGTGAATGACGTCGCCCATCGCCCCCAGCCGCACTACCAGAATGCGGAGCGGTTTGCGAGTCAATCCCCAACCCCGCAGCGCGCACGAACGCGGGAGATGAAGGCTTGCCGCGCTTCGGCGTCGTCCACCTCGATTGACGCCGCTCCGGCGGGGACTCCATCGAGGGACACATAGTCCACCGCCCGCAGTGACGCGGCCAGTTCCCGGCGCGCCCGCAGGTCCAACAGCGGCTGCTGGCCGTCGTCGACGACGATCACCACCGCGGCGCCGGGGCTTTTCTGCTGCTCGATGAAGCGCGCCTGGTGTGCCAGCAGAGGATCGAAGCGGCCATGCAGCCAGAGCGCATCGCGGCCGGCGGTCCGCCGCACAATCTCATCCGCCGATAGAATCTTTTCCCGTGAATCCAACGTGAGTCTCTAAACCGATGGGTGAATCCCAAACCCTCTATTTGAACAGTTCGTTCGGCTCCGCGCCACCGGCCACCTGAGTGCGCACGAAGACGGCCGGGAAGTCCCTTACGATGGGAGGGAGGTGCGGTTTGGGTCCCGTTCGATGCTGACGTACTTGCGACCGCCGCGTGCTGGGCGGGACGCCCGAGGGTGCGCGAGACACACGACGGTCGAGTCGGCGCCTCGCTCCGGTCCCGCATGAGTTCCGGCGCGCTGCGGTCGTTCGCTCACCGGCGATTCGCCATCGTGTGGTCCGGCATGGCCTGTTCGGCCGTTGGCACGTGGATGCAGATCGTGGCGCAGAGTCTGGTGACGCTGCGCATCACACACGGTTCGGCGTTCGCGCTCGGCGCGGTACTGCTGGCGCAGGCGGCGGCGTTCCTCCTTTTCGCGCTCGCCGGCGGGGGAATCGCCGATGCCTTCAACCGGCGGAAGCTGCTGCTGGTCTCGCAGACCGTGCTCGGGGGCCTCGCTGCGCTGCTAGGCTATCTTACGGCTTCGGGCCGCATCGAGTTGTGGATGCTCCTCGTGCTTGCCTTCATGACCGGCTGCGTCCTCAGCGCAGACCAGCCCGCGCGGGCGGCGCTGCTGCCAACGCTCGTTCCGGATGCCGAGCGCACGAACGCGATCGCGCTTCAGTCGATGATTTTCCAGGGCGCCTCGATCGCCGGGCCGACGCTTGCCGGTGTTGCCGCCGCGACCATCGGATACGCGGGTTGTTTCTATCTCAATGCCGTGTCGTACCTCGCCGTGCTCATCGCGCTGCTGTTGGCGGGCGGAGCCGGCGACGGACACCGGCCGGCCCGCCAGAGGTTGACTCAGGCTGTGGCTGAGTTGTTCGCGACGCTGCGGCGCGATCCCGTTTTGCGGGCCGCGCTCAGCGGCTACGCGGCAGTGCTGTTCCTGACGCCGTCCTCCGCGCTGCTGTTGCCCGTGCTCGCCGCCTCGGTATGGCGCATTCCGGCCGCGCGACTGGGGCAACTGTGCGCCTGTTCCGGCATCGGCGCGGTCGCCGGCGCCTTGCTCGTCGCGCATCGAGGCGACCACGGCTCAAAAAGCACCGCGTATCTAGCCGGGCTCTTCACCTCGGCCCTGGCTCTGGGAGCGTTTCCAAGCGCTCGCCCGCTCGCGCTGGTGGCAGCGCTGCTGGTGGTGGCCGGTGCAGGACAAGCTACAACGTCGGTCATCACGGCGGCACTATTGCAAGGGCGCGTGCCACCGGACTTGCGCGGGCGCGTGATGAGCTTGAACACGCTGCTGGTGATGGGCATCCGTCCGCTGGGTGATTTTCCCGAGGGGCTGCTCATCCACGTGGCCGGCCCACAGAGGGCCGCTCTGCTTTGCGCAGGGTTCATCGTGGCCGCGGGGCTTCTGTTGCTGCCCAGGCGCAGCCCGTTTCATTCCGTGTAAGCGGCAACCTTGCCTCAGCCTGGCGGGAGTTTATCAAGGCGCGGCACGGAAGCTCAGCTAGCTCGTTCGAAATCAACAAAGGGTGGGAGGGCGCGCAGCGCCCGGCCCATGGGTTTCCAGGCCCGCGGCGCTTTG
>VFSW01004630.1_pt1 | contig 20494 bp, 18 predicted proteins | sample 5358111 | NCBI WGS metagenome assembly VFSW01 (sample SAMN11554181, study PRJNA540505) | mine drainage metagenome | isolation source: sediment from site ElyBrook_90M | place: USA: Ely Copper Mine, Vershire, VT | collected 2017
CGCAGGGCCTGCTGCTGATGATCCCCAACATGTACAAGATCGCCGGCGAGCTGACGCCCACGGTGATCCACGTTGCAGCGCGCGCCATCGCTGCTCAGGCGCTGTCGATTTTCGGCGATCACCAGGACGCCATGGCCGTTCGGCCGACCGGTTTCGCGCTGCTGTCCTCGAATTCAGTGCAGGAGGCGATGGACCTGGCGCTGATCGCGCACGCCGCCACGTTGGAATCGCGCATTCCTTTCCTGCATTTCTTCGACGGCTTCCGCACCTCGCACGAAGTTTCCAAGATCGAACAGCTCTCGCTCGACGACATGCGCGCCATGATCGACGACGAGTTGGTCCGCGCGCATCGCGACCGCGCCCTCTCCTCCGATCATCCCGTGCTGCGCGGCTCGGCGCAAAATCCTGACGTATATTTCCAGGGCCGCGAGGCGGTCAATGCCTATTACCTGGCCTGCCCCACCATCGTCCAGAACGTGATGGACAAGTTCTTCCAGGTGGTGGGTCGCCGCTACCAGCTATTTCAGTATGAAGGTGCGCCCGACGCCGAGCGCGTCATCGTGATCATGGGTTCCGGCGCGGAGGCGGCCCATGAAACCGTGGACTACCTCACCGCGCAAGGCGAGAAGGTCGGCATGGTGAAGATCCGCCTGATGCGGCCATTCTCACTGGATCATTTCCTGGCGGCGCTGCCGGCCACGGTGAAGAGCATCGCGGTCCTCGATCGCACCAAGGAGCCCGGCTCGATCGGTGAGCCGCTCTATCAGGACGTAATCACGGCGCTGACCGAAGCGTTTACTGCCGGCAAAGCTCCGATGGCAGCATTTCCCAGGGTGATCGGCGGGCGCTACGGATTGTCGTCGAAGGAGTTCACGCCGGCGATGGTCAATCGCGTATTCCAGGAGCTGGCCAAGACCAAAACCGCACCGCAAAATCACTTCACCATTGGCATCAACGACGATGTCACGCACACCAGTCTCTCCTACGATGCAGCATTCTCGACCGAGCCGCCGGAGACGGTGCGCGCGCTGTTCTACGGGCTGGGCTCGGATGGCACGGTGGGCGCCAACAAGAACACCATCAAGATCATCGGCGAAGAGACTGATCGCAACGTGCAGGGCTACTTTGTCTACGACTCGAAGAAATCGGGCGCGGTCACCATCTCCCACTTGCGCTTCAGCAAGGCGCCCATTCATTCGACCTATCTCATCTCGCGTGCCAACTTCGTCGCCTGTCATCAGTTCAGCTTTATGGAGCGGCTGGATGTGCTGAAGGCCGCCGATCCCGGCGCGACGTTCCTGCTCAACAGCCCCTTCGGGCCCGACGAGGTATGGGACAACCTGCCGCGTGCTGCGCAGAAGCAAATTATCGACAAGAAGTTGAAGTTTTACGTGATTGACGCCGTTGCGGTGGCGCGCGCGGCCGGGATGGGCGGGCGCATCAACACCGTGATGCAGACCTGCTTCTTCGCCATCAGCGGCGTACTGCCGCGCGAAGACGCTATCGCCGCCATCAAGCATTCCATCGAGAAGACCTATGGCCGTCGCGGCGAGTCGGTGGTGCGCAAGAACTTTGCCGCCGTCGATGCGTCGCTGGAAAATCTCCACGAGGTCAAAATTCCCGCGACCATCAGCTCGAAGTTCGATATTCGTCCGGCGGTTTCGGCCAGCGCTCCGGATTTTGTCCGCAACGTGGAAGCGTTGATGATGATCGGCGAAGGCGATGAGGTCCCGGTGAGCGCCATGCCCATCGACGGCACCTTCCCCACCGCTACCACCAAGTGGGAAAAGCGCAATATCGCGCTGGAAATTCCCGTCTGGGATGAGGAGCTGTGCATCCAGTGCGGCAAGTGCGTTATGGTTTGCCCGCATGCCGTCATCCGCGCCAAGGTTTACGATCCCTCGACCGTCAATCACACTCCTGAGGGCTTCCAGACGGCGGTTCCCAAGTGGCGCGAATTCTCTGAGCTGAAATACACGTTGCAGGTTTCGCCGGAAGATTGCACCGGCTGCGGGCTGTGCGTCGCCGTCTGCCCGGCCAAGAGCAAGAGCGAAGCCAAGCATCGCGCCATCAACATGGAGCCGCAACCTCCGTTGCGCGAGAAGTACAACGAGTACTGGGACTACTTCCTGTCGATTCCGGAGCTGTCGCGCGAGAAGCTCTCGCACGGCCAGGTGAAGGACGCGCAACTGCTGGAGCCGCTCTTCGAGTTCTCCGGCGCCTGCGCGGGCTGCGGCGAGACGCCGTACATCTCGACCATGACGCGCCTGTTCGGCGACCGCGCCATCATCGCTAACGCCACCGGCTGCTCGTCCATCTATGGCGGCAATCTGCCGACGACGCCTTACACGGTGAACGCCGAGGGCCGTGGCCCGGCGTGGTCGAACTCGCTGTTCGAGGACAATGCCGAATTCGGCATGGGCATGAGGCTGGCCGTCGATGCCCAGGAACGCTACGCGAAAGAGTTGGTGCAACGGCTGGCGGCGAAGATCGGCGATGTTCTGGCGGTCGCCATTCTCGACGCCGACCAGTCTGCCGAGGAAGGCATCTTCGCGCAACGCGAGCGGGTGAAGATCCTGAAGCAGAAGCTGGCCGGCGACAAATCGTCCGAAGCGAAGGACCTGCTGGCTGTCGCGGACGCGCTGGTTCGCAAGAGCGTGTGGATCGTCGGCGGCGACGGTTGGGGTTACGACATCGGCTACGGCGGCCTCGATCACGTGCTGGCCTCGACCGCCAATGTCAACATCCTGCTGCTCGATACCGAGGTTTATTCCAACACCGGCGGACAGATGTCGAAGGCGACGCCCCTCGGCGCGGTGGCGAAGTTTGCCGCCGGCGGCAAGCGCACGCCCAAGAAGGACATCGCCATGATGGCCATCAATTATGGCCGCGCCTACGTGGCGCACGTTGCCATGGGCGGTAATGACGGCCAGACGATGAAGGCGTTCATCGAGGCCGATGCCTACGACGGGCCGTCGATCATCATCGCTTACAGCCACTGCATTGCGCACGGTTATGACCTGGTGCACGGTCTCGATCAGCAAAAGCTGGCGGTGAACTCCGGCCACTGGCCGCTGTTCCGCTATAACCCGCTGCTGGCCACGGAAGGGAAGAATCCGTTCGTGCTGGATTCGCGTGCGCCCAGCATTCCGCTGGAACAGTACATTTACAACGAAACGCGCTACACCATGCTGGTCAACAGCAATCCGGAAGAAGCCAAGAAGCTGCTTGTGGCCGCGCAGGAAAACGTCAACGAGCGCTGGAAGCTTTACCAGCACATGGCCAGCATGAACTTTGAGAAGAAGTGAGTTCGGGTAGTGCGGCGCTTCAGCGCTGCGAAGACAGCGGTCTTCAGGCGGCGTGATACGACAGGTCGGGTAGTGCGGCGCTTCAGCGCCGCGTAAGAGGTCTCCTTAAAGGCAGAGGCTTTAGCCTTGAGGTACTTGTGACTAAGACCTATTTCGTGACGGCATCGGCTTACATGCACCAGAACCTGTTCCAACGAACGGAAACGGCTGATCTCCTGCTCGCCACCTTGTTTCGATACCGGGATGCCGGCGAATTTGCCCTGCACGAGTTCGTGATTATGCCGAACCATATTCATCTGCTGCTATCGATCGACGAGACGCATATCGGGCGCGCCATGCAGATGGTCAAGGGCGGGTTTTCGCATGCAATGGGGCAATCCGGCCTGAATTTGAAGGCCGTTTGGCAGCCGAGCTATTACGAACATCGTGTACGCGATGCCGGGGAATATGCGCGGATGCGGAATTACATTCACCAAAATCCAGTGCGCCGAGGATTGGCAGAGATAGCGACAGAATATCCGTTCTCCTCCGCCAACGCATCGCGGCATTTGGATGAGGTAACCGATAGGCTAAAGCCTGATCGTCAGGAGGCCGAGGTTTCGCGGGCCTGAAGGCCCGCCCTACCCGAGCGTGGAATCAACCCCGCGTTCCGCAAGAGGATACGAAATGTAATGGCCGAGCGCCGGAGGCGCGGAACTAGATTCTGCCCTGCGGGGCTGTGTTTCAGGATTTCGCTCTGGCCTTGCAACTCGGCGCGAGTCCTCACGTGTGGGTTTCTCACCACTGGCCACCGGCCACTGGTTGTGCGAGGAGAGAATTATGATCGACCTGTCTACCAACTACCTTGGCCTGAAGCTGAAGAACCCGGTTGTGGTCTCGGCCTCGCCGCTGACGGAGAAGCTGGAAAACTTTGCCCGCCTGGAAGAAGCCGGCGCCTCCGCCATCGTCATGTACTCGCTCATGGAAGAGCAGATCGAAGCCGAGAGCGAGAACATCGACAACGCGCTGGAGTCGGGCGCCAACAGCTACGCCGAGTCGACCTCCTATTTCCCCGACCTGCAGAAATATCACGTCGGCCCCGACCGCTATCTGGAGCTGCTGCACAAAGGCAAGAACTCGGTCGGTATCCCGGTCATGGGTTCGCTCAATGGCCGCTCGCCCGGCGGCTGGGTGCGCTATGCCGAGTTGATGGAGCAGGCTGGCGCCGACGCGCTCGAACTGAATATCTTTGACATTCCTACCGACACCTCGCTCACGTCAGAGGACCTCGAAACCCGCTACTGCAACCTGGTGCGCGCGGTCCGCAAGAGTATTCGCATCCCCATCGCGGTGAAGCTGGGCCCGTATTTCACTTCCTGCGCGAATTTCGCCCGCCGCCTATCAGAGGCCGGCGCCGACGGCGTGGTCATCTTCAATCGCTTCTACCAGCCCGATTTCGACCTGGAAGAGCTGGAGGTCACGCCCAACCTGATCCTCAGCAGCCCGCACGAGCTGCGCCTTCGCCTGCACTGGGCGGCGATTCTCTATCACCAGGTGGAAACCTACATCGCCATCACCGGTGGCGTCCACGATTCCAGCGACGTGCTGAAGTGCATGATGGCCGGCGCGCACGTGGCCATGATGACCTCGGCGTTGCTCAAGTACGGCATCGAGCACATCGGCGTAGTGCTGGCCGGCATGGAAACCTGGATGAATGAGCACGAGTACATCTCCATTCGCCAGATGCGCGGCAGCATGAGCCTGGTCAACATCGAGAACCCGGCCGCGTTCCTGCGCGGCAACTACCTGAAGATGCTCGGCTCGTACGCCTGGCGCGAACCTGGAACGGCGCTGCGGTCGTTTTAACGCAGCGAACATTTCTACTTAATAAAGGCCGGATCTTCGAAGGGAGCCGGCCTTTGTTTATTACTCGGCAAATTTGTGCTTTAGGATGGTCTCTGCCTGACGTGACCACATGCTGTAAAATGTGGTCTCAGGAGCTTAGGCATGGAACGCAGAGTCGGCATTCGGGAGTTGAAGTCGAAGCTGAGCGAATGCTTACGCGAAGTGAGGCGCGGCGGGACCATCGTCGTGACCGACCACGGCGAAGGAGTCGCCCGGCTCATTCCTGAGTTAGATTCATTAGCCGAGCGAATTGGGATGATGGGGAACTCCGGTATAGTCCTGTGGAGCGGGCGTCGGTTGCGCAGAAGCCGGCCGCAAGCGCGCACACGCGGCAAACGGACCGTGGCCGACATGGTGGTGGAGAACCGTAAGTGATCGTCTATGCTGACGCGAGTGCGCTGGTGAAGCGGTATGTCATGGAGGCCGGCTCAAATGAGGTAATCGGGTTGACCAGCGCGGCCGTGGCGGTCGCTACCGCCCTGGTTAGCCGTGCCGAGGTGGCGGCAGCATTCGCTCGGGCTGTGCGTAGGGGCGTCTTGGATGAAGTGGGCGGGCGGCGAGCCCAGCGCAGCTTCACCCGCGAGTGGCCCGATCTCGCCCGCATCGCGGTCACGGAAGCACTGGCCGCTCGGGCTGAGGTACTGGCGTGGGAGTTCGGTCTGCGCGGATACGACGCGATTCAACTCGCTGCCGCGCTCACCTGGCGAGAATCCGTCGGACGGGACGTCGTCCTAGCCACATTCGACCGGCGGCTTTGGCAAGCGGGGCGACAGGTGGGCCTTGGCATCTGGCCAAAGCAGCCGCCCGGCGGGAGGATCGCAACCCGTTGAGCCGAGCTGTGCCCATGGCGTTAATACGGTCATGACATCCATTTTCGTGGGGCGGATCTTGTCAAGTCGGAGAGTTTGCGTTCGTCGCTAACGGCAGCCTAAAGTAAATTGGATATTTGCGGGTGGGGTGGCCAATGAAAATCGCATTTCTCGGCTTGGGCAACATGGGGACGCCGATGGCGCGGCGCCTGCTCGGCGGCGGCCACGAAGTTACCGTGTGGAACCGCACTTTAGCGAAGGCTGAGCCATTGCGCGCGGAAGGCGCGAAGGTCAGCCCGTCCGTCGCCGAGGCGGCACGGCACGCGGAGATTCTGATCACCATGCTGGCCGACGATCACGCTGTCGAGTCGGCCGTGCTGCACTCAGGTGGCGCGATCGAGACCCTGCCGCGCGGTGCTACTCACATTTCCATGAGCACCATCAGTGTCGCGCTCTCCAAAACGCTGGCAGAGGAGCATCACAAGCGCGGGCATCATTACCTGGCTGCGCCGGTCTTTGGGCGTCCCGACGCCGCGGAAGCGGGCAAGTTGTTCGTGGCGACTGCCGGCGAAAAGGACTCGCTGGAGCGTTGCCAGCCGGTTCTGGAAGCGATGGGCCAGCGCGTGTTCGTCATCGGCGATAGGCCCGAGATGGCCAACGTGGTGAAGCTGAGCGGGAATTTCCTGATCACCGCGGTGATCGAGTCGCTGAGCGAGGCCATCGCGCTGGTTCGCAAGTATGGCATCGATCCGCACGAGTACGTCGATTTCCTGACCAGCACGCTGTTCGCCGCTCCCATCTACAAAACGTACGGCGGGCTGATTGCCGACGGCCAGCATGAGAAGGTAGGATTTGCCTTGCGGTTGGGGCTCAAGGACATCCGGCTGGCGCTGGCCGCCGCCGAGAGCGTCGACGCGCCCTTGCCCGTTGCCAGCCTGGTGCGCGATCACATGCTCACCGCCATCGCCCGCGGCTTCGACAAGCGGGACTGGAGCGTGCTCGGCCGCCTGGCTGCGGAAAACGCGGGACTCTAGAATACCGAGTCTGAAGTCCTTTGACTCGGCAACGCTGCTTTGAAGGGGCACGGCTTCAGCCGTGCCGAAAAGCTCGCTCTTGAAGATAGGGGCTTCAGCCCCTGGTGACGAGAATTCAAATCATTCAAACCACCCCAATCCATCAACGAATTTATGGCCCCGGGACAATAGAGTGCCGCCTTGACCGCGCTCGAACCGCAAATGTAGGGGCGGCTCGCACCAACGCCTGATAGCTTCCTGCGCGCAAATTATATGTTATAACACGTTTGCTTCTTTTCTCCCCTCTCTGCATCCAATCAGCCTGGAGCAAGAAGATGATCACCATCCGGCCATCCGACGAACGCGGGCACGCCAACCACGGTTGGCTCGACACCCATTACACTTTTTCCTTCTCCGACTACTACGATCCGCGGCACATGGGCTTTCGCGACCTGCGGGTCATCAACGAAGACCGCATCAGCGCCGGTCGCGGCTTCGGCATGCATCCGCACCGCGACATGGAGATCCTTACCTACATCATCGACGGCGAGCTGAGCCACCGCGATTCGATGGGCCGCGGCGCCGCGATCAAGCGCAACGACGTGCAGCGGATGTCGGCCGGCACTGGCGTCATGCACAGCGAGGCCAATCAGTCAGACAAGCCGGTGCATCTGTTGCAGATCTGGATTTTGCCCGAAGCCGAGGGCCTCAAGCCCAGCTACGAGGACCGGACCTTTCCGCCGGACGAGAAGAAGAACCGCCTGCGGCTGATCGCCTCGCATGACGGCCGCGACGAGTCCACCATCATTCATCAAGACGCGAGCGTCTACGCCTCAGTGCTGGACAGCGGCAAGTCTGTGGATCTGGAGTTGAAGCCGAAGCGCCATGCTTGGGTGCAGTTGATCAGCGGCGAGTTGGAGGTCAACGGCACGAAGCTGACCAAGGGCGACGGCGCGGCCATCAGCGACGAAGCCAGGCTGCAAATGGCCAGCACCGGCGACAATGGCGGCGCGGAGTTTCTGCTGTTCGATCTGGCCTGAATGCCGGCTGAACGGCGTATTGCGCGCTGTGGCGCTGCAGTACGCCCTATGCCTGCTCGTCCTATACTGGCTAAGCATGGCCACGCGTCGCAAGCGAATCAGCTGCTCCCTGGACGAAACGATTCCCTCGGTCAAGCTCCGCAAGGCCGCCCCCCATGAGTTTGTGCTGGAAGCGCTCGCCAGCCTGGATCCTCGGACGCGTCCTATGTTCGGTTGTCTCGCGGTCTATGTTGGCGAGAAGCTGGTGTTGATCTTGCGAGACAAGCGAGACTCCGCCGCCGACAACGGTGTGTGGCTGGCCACCACGCAAGAGCACCACAAAAGCCTGGGTCGCCAGTTTCCTTCCATGCGATCGGTGCGGGTGCTGGGGAAGGGAATTACCGGTTGGCAGGTGCTGCCCGCGGATTCTTCGGATTTCGAGGAGGCTGCGCTGCGGGCCTGCGAGCTGGTTGCTGCCAAAGATCCCAGGATCGGCAAGGTGACGCGCGCCTCCCGGCACCTATAATCTCTGCCATGTCCTTTAAACGCGCGGCGAAGACCTACGACCTGGAGTCGCTGTACGAGTATGCCATCGGCGCGCTGGGACGGCGGATGCGCACGGTCGCCGAGATCAAGCGCCTGATGCGCAATCGTGTGGCCGAGCAACCGCACGGCGATCTCCTTGTCGAGGCGGTGACCGCGCGGCTGAAGGAGCAGCGCTACCTTAACGACACCGGCTACGCGGAGAGCTATTCGCGCTTTCGCAAAGAGAACGAAAAGTTCGGCCGGTTGCGCGTGATCCAGGACCTGAAGGCTAAAGGCGTCCACAACGAAATCATCGACAAAATCGTTCCCGCCGCCTACGAGGGCGTCAACGAAGAGCAGCTCGCCCGCGAGTTCCTGCGGCGCAAGCGCCTCACCAAACCCGCCAACCAGAAGCAGGCCGCCCGCGTTTTTCGCGCCCTCGTCCGCGCCGGCTTTCCCAGCCGTGTTATCTTTCGCATACTGAAGCAGTGGGACGTTGACGACGAGACGATTACCGCGCTGGAGGAGGAAGCCGGTGGCCAGTGACCAGTGGTCACTGGCCAGGTGAGTGCCCACATAGACTGACCGCTGACCACTGAACAACTGTCATGAAGAAACTCGACCACACCGCCGCCTGCGAGCACCTCGCGCGAGTCGATCGTCAACTGGCGCGCATGATCGCGCACCACGGGCCGTGCGGCCTGCAACAGGAGACTACGCAGAGCATCTTCGACGCGCTTCTGGAGGCGATCGTTTATCAGCAGCTCACCGGCAAGGTTGCCGCTACCATCCTCGGCCGCGTGAAAGCGCTTTTCCCGGAGAACACGCAGCGCATTCGTACTCGGCGCGGCTTGGTCGACGGCTTCCCCACGCCGGAGCAGATCCTGGCAGCCCCGGATGAGTTGCTGCGCTCGGCCGGGCTATCGCGCGCCAAGCTGCTGGCCATCCGCGACCTGGCTGCCAAAGCGCTCGACGGTACCGTGCCCACGGTGAAGCAGGCGCACCGCATGAGCGATGAGGAACTGATCGAGCGCCTCGACATGGTGCGCGGCGTTGGCCGCTGGACAGTCGAGATGCTGCTGATCTTCCGCCTCGGCCGCCCCGACGTGCTGCCGGCGGATGACTTCGGCGTGCGCAAGGGTTTCGCGCGGATGCGCAAGCTCGAGGAGTTGCCCAAACCGAAAGAGCTGCTGGCCTATGGCGAGCGCTGGCGGCCACACCGCAGCGTCGCCAGTTGGTATTTATGGCGCGCCGCCGAGATGAAAGCGTTGCCGCTGGCGGGCACAGCGGCAAAGAAGACCGCCACCGTCAAACCAAAGGCCGGCGCTGCGCCAAAGAAATCTCCGGCGCGGCAACGCTGATTTACTGCCAGTCATCTTGGCCTGGTGCAATCGAGGGCACTTGTCCGGCCCCGAATTGCCCACCGCTCCTACGGTGCCGGCGCCTTCTGCAGAAAAGCCACGAACACCTGCGCGGCTTCGCGGCGATTGCCCGTGATCTGCGAGGGAATGATGGCCGGAATATTGGCCGGACACGCCTTCAATCCGGTGCAGACGTTGGCCGCATGCGGCAAAGCAAGCTCCAGCGAAGGACTTGCTTGGGCGTCGTCGGGCGCATCCAGGATGATGAGGTCAACGTTGTCGGTGCTGTCGTTCTGCCGCGACAGCATGTCCTTGTACTCGCCTGTGTTGCTCTGAATCACAATGTGCTGGCCCGACTTCACCCGTGGATTGCTGCCTTCAAAATCCAGGATCCTGCGGTCCAATTCGCTGCCATGAACCGACCTGAGGTCGCGCAGAAGGCGTACTGCAATCACCGTTGACTTGGGTTTCCTCGACTGGCAGCCGCCTAGCAGAGTAAATAGCAGAAGTAAAGAGAGTGCTACGGCAAACTTGAATGGTTGTGCCATGCCGACATCATATCCGGAGCAAGCCACTTCTTCTAGCGGCATGAAGGGGTATCGGGAATTTTCGCCGTGCCAAATTTAAAGCGGCAAGGCCGCCAAGGTTAGCCTGAAATCACCTGCACACTTTTCGGGCGTTAGCGGCCGGGGTTGCCCTAGACCCAAAAATTAATGCGGAGCTGCGCAAAACACCCTTTTCCAGCTGCCTGACTTCATAGATAATGTGCGCACACGAGTTTCTGGCCGTAAACCAAGCATGAAGGCACCCGCGGCAATTTGCTTATGGCTGGGATTATCGTGCTGGCCGCTGTCCGCGCAACAGGCGCTCGGCCTGGCCAGTCGCGGGAGTGCAGTGTTGCCGCCGGCCAGCGTTTCCACAATGCCCTTGCCCCTGCCGTCGGTAGGCAGGGCTGCGGCTGTGCGGAAACAGGCTGATCTCTCGAAGCTGCTCGGAGTATCGACTTTTGCGCTGCACTTGCCACAAGTTCCCGCCGCGATGTGCACGCAAGCCTTGCCGTCCCTGCTGGCCGCCAACGGAAGCGATTCCGCCTTCGACCATATGCAATTCACCGCCGCGGCATTCAAGGGGACCTTCAGCCACGAGAACCTGGTGAAGATGGCGCACAACTTCGTTCCCGGTCAGCCCTGGCCGGACGCGCCGTCCTATGCTCCGCTCACCAACCGTCAGAAGTTCGACTTATTCTTCCAGCGCAGCCACTCGTACGATACCGTCAGCGGAGCGATTTTTGATTCCATTAACGCGCAGATCACCGGAGGCTATCCCAGCTTCGGTGGAGGCATGGCAGGTTACGGCAGACGACTGGCGGCGGCCACCGCCGGCGCCGAGAGCGCAAACTTCTTCGGGACATTTGCCCTGCCGGCGCTGTTCCACCAGGACCCGCGCTACTTCCGCTCCAACGACACTTCCATCTCTGACCGCCTGGCCTATGCCGCCAGCCGCGTCTTCATCGGGCGCAGCGACGACGGCCGCAGCGTCATCAATACTTCCCTGATCCTGAGCCAGTTCGTCCAGGCTGCGGTCTCGAACGCCTACGTTCCTTACGGCCGGGAAACGGTGTCGGGAACCGTAACCAATGCGCTGACTGGGCTTGGGTCGGTGGCACAGGCCCGCATCCTGAACGAGTTCTGGCCTGACATCAAGGCATTCCTGTCGCATCACGAGCCCAAGGCTATGCATCGCTGGCAGGACAAATGGAACAACAGCAGCCTGGGCCAGATGGCCAACAAGTAAAGAGCCGCAAGCCGGCATGACAATTGTCATTCGCTCCGCCTGACAATCCGCACTACTGCCGCGATTACGGCCAAATTAAATTTGCTTTGACATGCAATCTGCCCTCAAAGACGCCGCTCCGGCTCTTTCAAACTTGCAACAAGAGTGCGATTCTATTCGTACACCTGCGGGTGGGCGGGCGGTTCTCATGCGCGAATTGAAGGACGAACTGGCGTCGCTGCACATCGACCGCGAAATGCCGCGCCGAAGGCGATGGCGCCTTCCGCTGTTGCTGTTGGTGTTGAGCGGCGCGATCGTGGCAGGAGGTTGGTATTTCGTCAAGGCGCATCCAGTATTCGGTGCGGTCGAAGTACAGACGGTGCAGCCGACCGTCGTAAGCAGCGGCCCCGATGCCGGGACGCCAATCCTTACCGCATCAGGCTATCTGGTGGCGCGGCATCAGTCGGTGGTGTCGTCGCGAATCCAGGGGCGTATCTCATCGTTGCGAGTGGAAGAAGGCAGCGTAGTAAGGGAGGGCGACATTCTGGCGACTCTCGATGACCAGGATGTGGCGGCGGCAATCGTCAAAGCGAAAGCTGACATCGAGTACGCGAAAGCCGACCTGGCCGAAGCCCAGCGGCAGGAGCGCCTGCAACAGGACCTTTACAACAGCAAAGTTGTTTCGCAGGATTCGCTGGACGCCGCGATAGCCAAGGTGAATTTGGCCAAGGCGGCCATCGACCAGGACAAGGCCAACCTGCAGGTGCAGCAGGCCAATCTGGATTTCACCGTGGTGCGCGCGCCCTTCGCCGGGGTGGTGGTGAAAAAGATGACGGAGGTGGGCGAGAGCGTTGCGCCCATTCCGCCGGGCGTCAATATTTCGACCGCGTCGGGAGCTATCGTCGCCGTCGCCGACATGAATTCGCTGGAGGCCGAGGTGGACGTGAACGAATCCAACGTCGAGCAACTCCATGCCCAGCAGCCGGCGCAGATACAGGTGGAGGCAATCCGGAATCACACTTACAAAGGCGTGCTGCGGCAGATTATCCCCACCGCTGATCGCACCAAGGCCACCGTGACCGTCAAGGTTTCGATCCTGGACAAGGACAAGCGGCTGCGGCCGGAGATGAGCTGCAACGTGACCTTTCTCCAGCCGGAGGAGCGCGCCGCGGGCCACGAGGTACTGCCGCAACGGATCATCACCGTTCCCAAGGACGCGGTGATCACGCGCGATGGCAAGCCACTAGTCTTTGCCATCGAGAACAACAAAGCCTTGGCCATGCCCATTACCACCGGCGCCGAGCTGCATGGGCAATTGATTGTGAAGCAGGGACTCGCGGGCACGGAGACGCTAGTCAATAATCCTCCCCAGAAGCTGAAGGACGGCGACCTCGTGAGGGTGAAGAGTTAGCCACAGGAGATCTCATGAGCACAGCCAGCGAGACGGTCACAACCGCGGTGAGCGTGCAAAACGTGCGCAAGTTCTATCAGCGCGACAGCATCCAGATCAAGGTGCTCGACGGCATTAACCTGGAAGTGCCGCAGGGCGAGTTTGTCGCGCTGATGGGGCCGTCCGGCTCGGGCAAGACCACGCTGCTGAACCTGATTGCCGGCATCGACCGCGTCACCTCGGGGCGCGTCCTCGTCGCCGGCACCGAACTGGGGCCGCTGTCGGAAGGCGAACTTGCCAGGTGGCGCGCCAGTCACATCGGCTTCATCTTTCAGTTCTACAACCTGATTCCCGTGCTCAACGCGCTGGAGAACGTCGAGCTGCCGCTGCTGCTGGCGCCGCTTTCGGGACGCGAGCGCCGCCAGCGTGCCATGACCGCGCTGCGCATCGTCGGCCTGGAGGACCGCGCCAAACACTATCCTCGCCAGCTCTCCGGCGGACAGGAGCAGCGCGTGGCCATCGCCCGCGCCGTGGTGACTGACCCGGCGGTGCTGGTGGCCGACGAGCCTACCGGCGACCTTGACCATCAGAGCGCAGAGGAAATCCTCACGCTGATCGAGACCTTTAACCAGGAGTTTCACAAGACCATCGTGATGGTGACGCACGATCCCCGCGCCGCCGCGAGGGCACACGTGCAGCACCATCTCGATAAGGGAGTGTTGAGCAATTAGTGGCCAGTGGCCAGTGACCAGTGGTCAGAAAAAACCGGCCGTTGGCTACCGGCGACATGCCCGTGACCCACGTGTATGGCATGAAGTGACAAGAAGTGAGGTTGAAGACGCCGCGAACCGCCAAGATATTCATGAAGAATCGCAGTCAAGCCGTTCGTTTGCCCAAGGACTTCCAGTTCAACGTTCCGGAAGTCTTCATTCGAAAAGAAGGAAGCGACGTAATCCTGTCGCCGCGGCCGCTGGATTGGTCGTCCTACTTGGCGAAGGGCCCAGTGGCCTCGCGAGAGTTTATGCGAGAGGTGGAAGGCCTGCCGGTGCAGGAGCGGAAGCCCTGATGCCACGCTACATGCTTGATACGGACACTTGTTTTTACATCATGCAGCGCTCGAATGACGCGCTACGGAAACGGCGAAGAAGGACCGCGGTCAAGGACGTATGTGGACGGAATGCATCAACCGGTTTGGTTCTTCTGGCCACCGGCCACTAGCCACTGGCCACTAAACTTATGAAATTTGCACCGCTCATCCTGAAGCATTTGCGCAAGAACTGGATTCGCACGCTCTCCACCGTGCTGGCCATGGCGGTGTGCATTCTGCTGTTCTGCACCCTGCACACCGTGGTCGAGGCGGTCAATTTCGGGCTGCACGCCGGCAATGCCGACCGGCTGGTCACACGCCATTATGTCAGCCTGGTCTTCAATCTGCCGCTCAACTACAAGCAGAAGGTCGAGGCCATCCCCGGGGTGAAGAAAGTGGTCATGAATTGGTGGTTCGGCGGCATCTATCGCGATCCGAAATATTTCTTCGCCAACATTGCGACCGAGCCGCAGGCGTTCCTCGAAGTCTATCCCGAGATCATGTTGCCGCCAGATCAGAAGGAAGCCTGGTTCCATGACCGGCGTGGCTGCATTGTCGGTCGTAAGCTGGCCCGGCACTTTGGCTGGAAGGTTGGCGACACCTTTGAGATGGAAAGCACCATCCCGCCCTACCGTGTGGGACGTCCGTTTGACTTCGTCATTGACGGCATCTACGACACCGACGAAGCCAAGTATCCCGCCACCGACCTCAACTCAATGTACTTCGACTACCACTATCTCTATGAGGCGACCGGCCGCAATCTCGGCATTGGCTGGCTGACGGAGAAGATCGACGATCCCAAGCACGCCGGCGCCATCAGCAAGGCCATCGACGCTGAATTCGAGAATAGCGACACGCCGACCAAGACCGAAACCGAGCAGGCTTTTCTTGCGGGCTTTGTCGCCATGGCCGGCAATCTGGCATTTCTGCTGAACGGCATCGGTCTGGCGGTCGCCTTCACCATTCTGCTGGTCACAGCCAACACGATGAGCATTGCCGTGCGCGAGCGCCAGCAAGAGATTGGCGTGCTCAAGACGCTGGGCTTCTCCAGCGGGCTGGTATTGATGCTCATTCTGAGCGAGGCGCTGCTGATCGGCGCGCTGGGCGGCGCCGCGGGAATCCTGATCAGCGTCGGCATTCTGCACATCCTGCCCCAGGTGCCGATGATCGGCGACATCGTCGCCGGCTTCCCCAACTTCGGACTCTCGGCGCAGACGGCCGCGCTAGGCGTGGGCATCGCGCTGCTGTTGGGCTTGCTGGCAGGATTTTTCCCGGCCATGACCGGCTATCGGGCGCGGATTACGGAAGTGTTGCGGCAGGTGTGAAAAGAAGCAATTAGCAATTAGCTTTTGGTCGGAGGCGGTCGAATGCGCGAATCCGCGATTCGGATTCGAGCGGACAAAACCGAGTCCCGCTCTGCGGGACGGAAGAAGATAGCCCACCGTTTCAACGGTGGGTGCAGGAAGCATGGGACACGGAGTGCCTCGGGCACGGGACAACCGGCTTGGAAGCATTGTGCCGTGCCTACGGCACTCGGTGCGGGAAACGACGTTCTCCAGCCGTGAACAGCTGGGCTAACCTGTGCCGCGCCTACGGCGCTTCTGTAATGCGGATGATTTGGTTTGACTAAGTGCTAATTGCTAATTGCTAAATGCTAATTGCTAAGGAAAGTCTGATTAAGTCAAAACGAAGTCCCTCAGCGGCTAAAGCCGCGCTGATTTCGCAGCATTTACGGACCGCCTGAAGGCGATCCGTCAGACTTAATCAGGGTTCTCCTAAATGCTGATTGCTGATTGCTAATTGCTAATTGCTGGTTTTCATCATGGCTCTACCTCTTACTTACAACCTCCGCAACCTTCGCCAGCGCTGGAAGGTGACATTGCTGGCCATCTTCGGCATTGGGCTGGTGGTCGCGGTCTTCGTCACCCTGCTGGCGATGGAGAACGGCTTCCGTATCGCCCTGCGCTCCACCGGCTCGCCGCTGAACGGCATCGTCACGCAACGCGGCTCAATGTCGGAGCTGACCTCGTGGATCAACATCGGCGACGCCAGCGTGATCATGGTCGATCCCCGCGTGGCGCGCGATAGCGAGGGCAAGCCGATGGCGTCGTGCGAAGTGGTTGTGCTCACCACCCGTCCGCGACGCGCTGATAACGAGCCGGCCAACATCACCTTTCGCGGTGTCTCGCCCATGGCCTTCAAGGTGCGCAACGGCGTCAAGCTCGTCGAGGGCCGCAACTTTACGCCTGGTTTGTACGAAGCTATCGTCGGCAAGAAGATCGCCGACCGCGTGAAGGGGCTCGAAATCGGGGATACATTCAGCGTGCAGAAGCACGACTTCAAAGTGGTAGGGCTGTTCACCGCCGAGGGCAGCTCGTTCGAGAGCGAAATCTGGGGTGACTACAACGCCATGGCGCCCGCCATCGGTCGCAACGGCGGCTGTGAATCGCTCACCTTGCGCTTGCAGGACCCGAAAACTCTGCCGGCCTTCGACAAAGAGCTGCGCGCCAATCCGCGTGTGCAATTACAAATCGAATCTGAGCCCAGGTATTACGAGGACCTCGCCGGGCCGACGGCCGGTGCGCTGCTCGGGCTGGCCGCGTTTGTCGCGGTCATCATGGGCATCGGCGCGGTCTTCGGCGCAATGAATACCATGTATGCCATCGTCTCGCAGCGCACCCGCGAGATTGGCACCCTGCGCGCGCTGGGATTTTCGCGCTTCAGCATTCTGCTGTCGTTCGTAATGGAGTCGGTGTTGTTGGCGCTGGCTGGCGGCGTGTTGGGCTGCCTGGCCGCTTTCGCCATGAACGGCTACACCGCAGGGACCGGGCAAACCCAGAGCTTCAGCGAGATGGCCTTTGCCTTCCGCATCACGCCGCCGGTGCTGGTGTTCGGCATCGTCTTTGCCGCAGCAATGGGCTTCATCGGCGGCCTGCTGCCCGCCTTTCGCGCCGCCAGAATGCCGATTACGCGAGCTCTGCGCGAAGCATGAGGAGGCGATTTTTGGCGACCGGCTGTGAGTTTCGGGAGATCGTTGTCGCTCATCACGGCGCGCGCTAACAGAGGACGTTCGACCTATAATATCTGTCATGCAACATCTCTTCGCGGTAATGCTCAATCGTGGTGCGGCGTGGCAAGAGGGGCTTTCACTCGAGGAGCAGGTGGAATGGAAGGCCCACGCCGGCTTCATGGACAAGCTTGTGGAGGAAGAATTCGTACTGCTGGGCGGCCCGCTGCAAGGCACTTCCGAGGTGCTATTGATCGCGCGCGCAGAGTCCGCCGAAGAAATCGCGCAGCGGCTGGCTCCCGATCCCTGGCACCGCATGGGCCTGTTGCGCATTGCGCGGGTGACGCCGTGGGTCCTGCGGCTCGGCTCGCTGCCGGGCCCCGAGCGCATCGATGGCAAAGTCTGAGATGGCGCGCCTGTCGGCCAGCCAAGCAAGCCTGAAACCGAAACTGCTCAGAAATAGGCGTGTATAATTTTTCTGGACGCGCCCGTAGCTCAGCTGGATAGAGCGGATGCCTCCGGAGCATCAGGTCGGGAGTTCGAATCTCTCCGGGCGCGCCAGAAGTTCCACACCTTACGTCGATTCACTTACGGTTGAGCTGCCCAACGCCCCCACTCGCCGAGTTCTCTGCTCGAACGGAATCACGGAGTTCGATTTCGCCGTGCCACCTTCTGACTCCACCAGTCGCAAGAGGCGCGGCGCCACATTCCAGCGGTGCCCTTCGTCTGTAATCACGGTGACCGACTTCCTGTTGTAGCGGGTGAGTATCCCATACAGCGGAGCCCCACCCTCTGGTTCGAATGTAACGCGATCCCCGATGCGGAACTCCAGCATGGCTTTGTGAGCACGCATCTGGCTGATAAGCCTGAGGCGCTGCACCACGCGCTCATTCAGGTCTATGAGTTCGGATTCGGTTAGATGATCTATGTTGATCCGGTTCATGTACGTCTGGCGCATTATACGTCCAAGGCGCTGCTCCTACGCAGGTAAATCTCTCGCCCGAGTAGGTCAAACGCAGCTACTGCTTCATCTCCGGCGCCACCCACTTCACGCCTAACTGGTCATATAGAAACTCCATCATGTAGGTCCCCATGGCAATCCGCTGGTCTTCGGCTGAGCCGATGCCCCCGTGCCCGGCATTGGAGAAGCTGATCAGCAGCACCGGATTCTTCGACGCGGTTGCCGCCTGCAATGCTGCAGCAAACTTCTTTGAATGCCAGGGAGCGACGCGCGGATCGTTTTCGCCTACCATCAGCAGGACCGCCGGATATTTCACGCCGTCTTCGACGTGGTGATAGGGCGAATAGGCATAGAGCGCCTTGAACTGCTCGGGATTCTTCACCGAGCCGTACTCGGTTACGTTGTACTGGCCGTTCTGCGTCGTCTCATAGCGCAGCATGTCATAGAGCCCAGCCACCGACACCACGGCGCGATAGAGATCGGGCCGCTCGGTCAGCACTGCGCCCATCAGCAGGCCGCCATTGCTGCCGCCTTCGATGCCCAGTTGGGAGGGATTCGTATACCCCTGCTTGATCAGGTACTCGGAGCAGGCGATGAAGTCGTCGAAGACGTTCTGCTTGTGCGTCAACATCCCTTGCTGGTGCCACTCCTCGCCGTATTCGCCGCCGCCGCGAAGGTTGGCGATCGCGACTACGCCGCCGGCGTCCAGCCAGGGAAGAAGTGTGGGATTAAAGCCCGGTGTCATGCTGATATCGAATCCCCCATAACCGGTAAGGATGGCAGGATTATGCCCATCCAGCTTCGTGCCCTTCAGCCGGAGGATGTTCAGCGGAACTTTGGTCCCATCCTTCGAGGTCGCGAAGGCCCGCACCACTTCCATTCCGGCGAGACTGACTGGCGAGGTACGCCGCATGGCGGTGACGGTCACCTTTTTCGTTGTCGGATCATAGCGGAACCACGCCATCGGATCGACGAAGCTGGTATTGCCGAAGAGAATCTCATCGCCCTTGAGCGGCAGCATGTGCGTGATGGTGGAGACCGGTTCCGAGGGAACCGTGCCGGCTTCCTTGCCCTCATGCGTGAAGATGTGGATTTCGCTTGGCCCGCCTACCAACTCGGTAACGTAAAGGCGCGACTTGGTGGGCAGGAAGGCAGGCTGCATGCCAACGCCGGTGTAGTGGAAGTCCTGGATGATGGCCGAGCTTTGCGGCACGATCACCTTCGCCTCTTTTAGCTCTGGCGTGGCCAGCGGCGCGCGCAGAATCTTGCCGCGCGGCGCGTTGTCGCGCGACATCATATAGAGCGCATCGCTGCCAATGGCGATCGCCTTCACGCCCTCGCCGAAATGAGTAATCTGCGTCCACTTGCCGTCCGGCCCGCAAAGGAAGTGCTCGTAGTCGCCGCCGTCGCCATTTTCCACTGTTGCCAGCAGATACTTGCCGTCCTCACTAGAGGTGAGCGTGGTCTCGGCAATGCGCGGCCAGTCCGTGCCGATGACGTACGTGTCTTGCTCCGCAGCCGTCCCCAGCTTGTGAAAGTAAATCTGCTGATAGAAGTCCAGGTCCTGCGCCGGGCGCTCGCCCGGCTTGGGATAATGCGTGTAGTAGAAGCCGCTGCCGTCGCCCTTCCACACCAGGCTGCCGCCGCCAATCGCGGTCACGTGCGGCACCACGTCCGGCAGCGCCTTGCCGGTCGCGACGTCATAGACTTGCACCGTGCCAGACTCCGTGCCGCCCTTCGCCAGCGATACTGCGACCTTGCTGCCGTCCTGTGAGGGCACGTAGAACTGGATCGCCGTGGAATTTGTGGGATCGATCTGCGAGGGATCGAGCACCACGTGCTTCGAGGCCAGATCGTCGGGCGAGCGCAGCGTGACCAGCATGTCCTGCTGCTGGTGCGGCTGCGCGTTCATCGCGAACAGCTTGCCGCCGCGCATCTGCAAATCGTAGTATGCGGGCGAGCTGGCGTTGGCCAGCGACTTCAGGAAGTTCTGTATCTCTGTGTGGATCGGCAGAGCATCCAGTGTCGCGCGGGCGTGCGCGTTCTCCGCCTCGGTCCAGGCCTCCACCTGCGGACTCTTGCTGTCCTCCAGCCATTGATAGTTGTCTGTTACCTTGGTACCAAGGTACTCATCTACCACGGGATGCTTGGGAGTCTTGGGCAGAGGAGAAACGGCGGTTTGCGCAACAGCAGAAACGGAGAGCAGAAGCAGAACAGCGAACCAGGCGCGAAGATGTTGCATGGAAGTTCCTTCCGCAACGTGGTCTCATTGATTTCGCGGGCAGACCGCGTCGCCAAAACGACTAGAGCGGTTTCGGTGTACATTTGTCCGATACGGTAGTGCGGCGCTTCAGCGC
>VFSW01004631.1_pt1 | contig 20494 bp, 15 predicted proteins | sample 5358111 | NCBI WGS metagenome assembly VFSW01 (sample SAMN11554181, study PRJNA540505) | mine drainage metagenome | isolation source: sediment from site ElyBrook_90M | place: USA: Ely Copper Mine, Vershire, VT | collected 2017
TGCTGGACAACATCAAGACGCAAATGACGTCGCCCGGCGCCAAGGCATCGGGAATGCCCGGCGGGGGCAACGCGATGATCGTGAACATGATCATCGCAACCTTGCGTCCGCATGTGCCCGAATACACGAAGGTGGTGATGGCGGAACTCGCCAAGTCCGAAACCCAAAAGAGTTTCAAGGACTCCATCCGCGGGGTCCTGGCAGATGCGGTCAAAAATACGTTCAGCCCCACGGACATGACCACCTATAACGCGATATTGAATCGATATGGGTGCACCAGCGGCGTGACTTGCGAACTGACTCTCGGCAAACAGATCGAGGCAGCAGACAAGGAGCTGAAGCGCTACTATCTCACTGCACTCGCATCAGCGGGACTGGGGTTCATCCTGCTCATGGTGGGCAATCCGACGCTGTCGCGAGGCGGCGTGGTCGTGCTCATGTTGTTCTGCATTTCGATGCTGGCTGGCGGCGTGTTCAGCCCGATGCTGGAAGTGGAAGTGCGCGTCACAAAGCTGGACGCAACCCTGCTCGGTACACCTATCGAGTTTCGCGACCAGTCACTGTACTACCGCAGCAAGACCGTACTTGAAGTTTCTCAGACGCTGATCCAGATGGGTAGACCGGAGATGACGGTCGTTGCGATACTGGTGATTCTGTTTAGCGTGGTCTTCCCGGCGCTGAAAATGCTGGCGCTCGGCGCGTGTCTCTTACGGCCGGCCCTGTTGCGCAATAACCGCTTTGTAAGGCTGCTGGCTTTAGACCTGTCCAAGTGGTCCATGGCCGACGTCATGGTTCTGGCGATTTTCATGTCCTTCGTCGCGTTCAACGGCGTTATCACAAGCTCGTGGGACGGCATCCGCAGTGCGCCGAATGTCCAACAAGTGCTGATCCCGACGAATGCCTCCAACATTCTGCCCGGCTATTACTTGTTCTTTGGTTTCTGCGTGTCGAGCATCTTGATATCGAAGAAGCTGGAGCACGGGATTGCTTCCGGTTCCACCTCGGAATCGAGCTAGACCCGCTACTGGGGCTGCGGACTTGCTTCAGATTCGCTCCCAATTTGCGCGTGATTCCGGTGCACGACTAAACCTGCGAACGCCGGTGCGTTACTCCGGCGGATCCGGTCACTCTGCCCGAAGGGCCTCCATCGGATTTATTCGTGCAGCCCGGCGCGCGGGCAGATATGCCGCCGCCATTCCGCTGGCTAACAAGAACACTACCCCCGCCGCCAGAGTCCAGCCATCGTGAGCGCTTACACCGTAGAGAAATCCTCGCACGAGTCGCCCTGCAGCCAGTGCCAGCCCGGTGCCCGCAAACACGCCCGTTAGCAACATGGCCCCCGCCTGTCGCATCACCAGCCACAGCAGATTGCCTCGCTGTGCTCCCAACGCAATTCGCACCGCCATTTCGCGGGTACGCTGCGTCACCACATAAGCCAGCAGTCCGTAAAGGCCAGCAACTGAAAGCATCAGCGCCGATCCTCCGAAAATCTCCAACAGATGCGCAGCGAGACGTTGGCTGCCGTAAGAATCCTCCACAATCTGGTCCATTGTTGTAATCGCGGCATTCCGCAGTTCCGGGCTCGCCTGGCGCAGAACATCTCGTAGCTCTGGAATCATCTCCGCTGCGGGCCGATCGGTTCGAACGGCAAGATCCATCGCGATGCCCTCGATCGGACGATAGAAACCGCTCGCTGGGGTAATTTGCGGAATCGGTATCTCCACCTCCGGCGTTGCTTGATCGGCTACCGATTTTTGCCGCTCATCATCCAGGATGCCAATGATCCGTAGCGGCGAGTTCACGCTGAGCGGCGTTCCGAGTACCGCCGCGGGATTGTGCTTGTCCGGAGAGTAGAGTCGCGCGAATGCCTCGTTGACTACGCCGACGGGCGTAGAAGTCGGAGTGTCCGCCGGCCCGAAAAATCGCCCGGCTGCCCTTTTAAATACAAACACCTTTTGGGTTTCCGGGCTGACGGCCTTCATGAAGGCGACGATCGTGGAACTATTCAATTTCATCTCCAAATGAAGCACGAATGTCTTCCCGAGCGGTACTTCGCTGATGAGACCAGCGCTCTCAACGCCGTGCAGATGCTGGGCGCGGTCCAGTAAAGGGCGATACAGCGTTTCGGTCATGTTTTGCCCTGCGAAGCGATAAGAAGGTATGCTGAGATTTGCCACAAGGATGTGGTCGGTACGAAATCCCAATGGCACGTGTCGCAGTGTGTAGATGCTCCGCAGCAGCAGACCACATACGACTACAAGCGTCAGAGACATTGCGACCTCTGCTGTCACCAGCACTCCGCGGACACGATGATGTTGACGGCTCGTGCCGGCCTGGACACCACCGTTCTTCAACGCCACTTCGATCGGAGTGCGTGCTGCCAGGAAGGCCGGCCATGTGGTCGACAAGAGCGCAGAACTCACAGTCAGCAATACCAGGACCAGGACAATCCACCCGTCCGGAGTTGCCGGCGCAGGCAGAGGAAGAGTATGGCTCAGTTCGATTGCCAAAAGACGGACTGATCCGAGCGCCAATGCAATACCCAACCCTGCTGCCATTGCACTCAGAACAATCCCTTCGACAATCATCTGCTGAATTACGCGCCAGCGGCTCGCTCCCAGCGCTCCGCGCATTGCAACCTCTCTCTGGCGGACAGTGCTGCGTGCGAGGAGTAGATTCGTTGCATTCACAACAGCGATAAGCCACAGAACTCCGGATGCCGCGAGTAAAGCGAGCAGTGCCGTTTGAACGTCGTGGGTCACCAGGGTATCGGCGTATCGCTCGATCCTGACCACGCTGTGATCTTCGCGCAAATTTGCATCGGTATATTCCGCTGCCACACGCTTTTGAATCAGCGACATTTCCGCATTCGCGCTCTTTACCGTCGCATTCTGCGCCAGGCGCCCAAGCACCGTATACTGCATTGCTTTGAAGTTACGGCTCTGGTCGTCGCTTCCCAATTGGATGGGAAGCCAGACCTGGGGCGTTACGCCTGAGCCTTCTGGATATCGGAACCCGGGCGGCATTACGCCTGACACAGTGTAGGAAACATCGTTAACTTTCACCACCCTGCCCAGAATTCCTCGATCGCCGCCGAATACCTCTCTCCACGCCGTGTTGCTCAACACGATCGTCCCGGCGTTCTTGCGCGCGACAGCTCCCGGAGCCCCCGGAATAAAGCCGCGCCCCAGTGCAGGTTGAACACCGAGGACTCTAAAAAGATTTGGCCTGACCCGCTCTCCGTCGACCTCTAACCCCCCTGCCTGTTCTGCGATGAAATTACGCCCGGATAATTTCGCTGAGAAGGCGATTTCGCTGAAAGATTCACTCTGCTTCTGCCATCTCTCAATGTCCAACCATGGCGAAAGCCACGTATAAGACGTCGACCCATTCGTTTCCTGAATTGCTACGATCTGGTCCGCGTCTCGATACGGCGTGGGTCGCAAAAGTACATGGTCCACCACTGTGAACATTGCTGCCGCAGCCGCAATCCCTAACCCAAGTGTGCCCACAACTGTCGCCGCGAAAATCGGCGCGCGTCGCATCTGCCGGAGCGCGTAGCGAAAATCCTGTGCCAGCCATTCCAACCTGGTCCAGCCCCATGTCTCGCGAGTTACATCAATCACCAACGACACATTTCCGAATTCACGAATCGCGGCTTGGCGCGCCGTCTCCTCCGTCTCGCCTCGATCCACTCGTTCCGCGATCGCCATCCGCACGTGAGCATCAATTTCTTCCTGCAACTCGCGCCTGCGCCGCCCAAAACCTAAAATCAAGAGCCAGCCCATGTCTCAATTTCCTCCGGTCTGCCATGCGCCCTCATTGCAGCGTTTTGATGGATATGCAAGTCCAGTGTGCTCTGCGCCAGCTCAATCCGACTCCTGCATTGGTTCTTCCCGTTCATAGATGTAGGCACTCTACACGCACTGGATGTAGGTTGTCTACGTCCGCACCGCGGCGGTACTCTGCGTCCCTATTTCGGCCTGGCAGCCGTAGCCTCATACTTCCGCCAAACTGGCGATGGCAGTGCCGGTTTGGATTGAGTGCCGATCTAGGGTTTCCAGCGTTGTGAAGGTGTTGTCGCACAGCCCGGGGCAATCCTGCCCGGTATCAATTCCCGGCGTCTCTTCGCATCTCTCGGAAGTTCGTGCCCGGCGATGAACGGCGGATCATCCGAATGGCTCAGGTTCGCGTCGTAGTCGATCCGTCCGACAATCGCGGCTATCAATCGACAGCAAGATTTACGGTCGCATGAGCTGTGATCTTTCCGGTTGCGGCGTCGGTTCCCGTAACGGTAACGGAGTAGCTCCCTGGAGTAGTACCTGAATTGCCGCCGCCCGTGCTTGTTGACCCGCTTCCTCCGCTACCACAGCCGAGAGCACCTGTCGAAACAGCCAGCGCGACGGCGATTCCCATGCGCAGCCATCCACTGCGCCTCGGTGGAATTCCAAACCAGACCATTAGTGCCAGGAGTGCCGTCAGTCCTCCGAAACGGAATGGTCCTTGCCGAAGAGCGGAGCCAGTCGCCGCCGTCGTCGATATGGTGAGGGTACTGGAGACTACAGTTGTGCCCGTGACGCTAACCGACGCCGGGGTGAGCGCGCAACCCGGAAGATCGATGGGATTTATAAGGCTCGTGCTCACCGAGCAGGTCAGATTTACAGTTCCGGTGAAGCCGTTGGTGGGCGTCAGGCTAATGCCTATTGAGTTGCCGCTGCTCGCTCCGGGGCTCACCAGGATATTGCCACCGCCGCTGAGAGTGAATGCGACGCCGCTGACAACGTTGATGGTGCTCGAGGACGCAGAGTAGTTGGAGTCGCCGCTGTAGCTGACTGTCACCGTGTTCTGTCCGTTGGACAACTGACTGGCCTGAATGGTGACGGAACCGCTTGCGTACTCCGAGAGAGTCGCTCCGCTGCCGCCTTTGATCAGGCCGAAATTGCTGGTGCTTCCAAGCACCTGGTTGTTTACGTTGAGAGAGACCGTTCCCGTGGGGGCTGCGCCAGGGTTCCACTTTGTGGCGAGTTCGAATGCCACCGTGACTGCCTGACCGGATGCGACCGAGTAAGAGGGCTGCTGGTTAGTGAAAGAAGTAGTCGCCGGCACAACGCTGAACGCGACAGGCTTGCTTGAACTGGGGTTATAGCTGGGATCGCCGGAGTAGTTTGCGACGATCTGATAGGAGCCAGGACTCAGGACGCCGCTATTCGCCCCGAGTCCGCCGCCCCAGCCGACTGCGGTGGGCCACGACGCCTGGTTGCTGCTGCTGACCGCTGCCGAGCCGAGCGTGCCGTTGCCATTCACAAAACTGACCGTCCCGGTGGCCACTCCCTGCGTCGTCGAGCGTTCGGCGGTCCCGGTGATCTGGGCATCCGCAAACACGTACGAGCCATAAGGAATGCTCGTCCCGGGGATCGTCTGTTCGGTGACGCTATCGTAAGCATTGATCGCGAGCGTAGTGGTGCTGGATTCCGGCGTAATGGTCACATTGATGCGGGGCATCGCGGATGTGCTCGAGGCATTCGCCGTATCGCCCCCATATCGTGCCCAGACGGTATAAGAGCCACCCGGCAAGCCGGAGTAAACAGCCGAGCCGGCGCCGCCGCTGATCGGAATGGCGAGCTGTCCGTTGTTCTGGACCCCGCCATTGACCTCGGCGGCATTGTCGACGATGGCGACGACGCCCGTTGCCGTCGCAGGCGATACAGCTACATTGAATGTGACCGCATGGCCGTGCACTCCGGTGTAAGGAGTGGTCGAACCATTCATGTTCAGGCTGGTGCTCGTCGAGGCCAGCGAGACACTCGTCCAGTTGTTTACCATCGCTGCCACGTCCACGCTGCCAAGTCCGGAAGCGAGATCATATCCGGGTCCGGCGTTATAACCGGTCATGAAGAGGTTGGTTCCGCAATCCGGAGTTCCGGAAGCGCATGCGACCGAGTTGTTGCCGGTCGTGACGTCGTGAAAAATAGTGGAGTACTTCGACTGGGCGAGCTGGTACAGGACTACGTCGGCCTGGCCAAGACGGTAGTTGTCGGCAGGAGAGCCGTGCGCCTGCGCCACCAGCGCCATCATTCCCGCAAAGGCCGGAGCCGATAGTGACGTACCGCCGCCGCCCTCAAATACCGTGTTGCTGGTGAACTGGCCGTTGGTCTTCAGGCAGCCTGCGTAGGTCTGTGTTGTCACCCCGTCGGTTACGTTGTCTGTGCAGATGGCCCAGCCCGCGCCATACATGCCAAGCGCCGACAGCAGGGACACATCGGGAAGGTCCCGGTATCCGTCACTCGGGGTGAGAGCGGCTTGGAATGCCGGCTTCGCATACACAGAACTTGATCCGCCGCTGCCTGCAAAAATGTTGCCGGCTCCATTGCCGTTCTTATATGCGACATTGTTCGAATATGTTGTGTTGACCGAAGTGGAATCGTTCCAGGGGTTTTCCGGGATGTACTTAAGAGCCGTTGCGTAATAGGGAGGGGCGCCGAGGCTGCTGTTGGCATACGATGGGAAAGAACTCGAGAGAACATCGAAATCAGTGCCGCCCACAGCGATGTCATACGGGGTCGATGCAAGGCCATTCACGGCAAAGCCCTGTGTCGCCACTGACTGCGTATGAAAGTCATCGCAGCCTGCGGAGCCGCCGTCGCCGGCCGAGTTTGTGCGCGTGATGCCTTGTGCAGCTGCCTGTTCCGACGCTTCAAGGATGATTTGATTACCCGACGTGCCGAGAGCAGCTTCACATTCGCCGAAACTCATACTGAGAATGCTGACCGTATTGTCGTCAAGCGCCCGGAATACAGCATTCAGAAGGCCCGAAGAAAGATCGGTAAAAGCTGCCGTGTAGAAATAGATCTTCGCCTTGGGCGCAATGCCGCCTGAGATTTCGGTATCGCCTAAGGCCTCGCCGCCCGCACTGTTCAGTCCAGGGTCAGCGCCATCGACGACGACGGTGGGCAGATTCACAGCGCCCGGGGATTCCCCAAGAAACGCCATGCGATAGTTGGCCACGTCGGCCAGGGTGAGGTCAGAGATACCCGCGCTCCCGATCGAGACGCCGGTGCCGTCATACGTAGTGCCGCTGTACGACGGATTCAGAGCACTATTCGGGATGTCGTAGATGATAGCGGCATCCGCCGGATCGACCAGGAGATTCAACCCGTTCCTGAAGTTGACGGTGAGATCCGGAACGATTCGATTGGTCGACGGGTCATACCGGCTTTCGGGGCCCAGCACCAGCGTGGGCTTGGGGTGAAAGTCATTCAGTGGCCCCCCACCGGCGATCACGGGCGCCAGGGCGGCCGGAATCTGTGGGTCGCTGACATTGGCGAAGTGCGTTTCGCCGTTCCCCGATAGTTTGTGGATTGACGTATGGAATGCTGCCTCGACTTGGCCGAAGGTGCCTGAAAACTCAATCACATTGTGGGCCGCGGGGACCTTTTCGATCTTGAATCCGTACGTCTCGAGCCAGCTTTGAACGCTCAACAAGTCGGACCGGGAGATTCCATAAGCGTCTCCGTATTGCGCTGGGGTCAGCCAATTGTGATAAGCAGGCGATGCCGGGCTCTGCAGGTCGTTGAGATATTGGGTCAACGCGCGTTGCTGCGCCGTACTGCGCTGAAGCACCAGTATAATCCGTCCCGTCGGGGTCGAGCCGGGAGCAGTTCCCTGATCAAATTGTTTCTGTACCAGCGGGTGGACGTTGCCCTTCAGCGCGACCCGCTCATTATCGTCGATGGGACCGGGCACTCGGTTCGGGGTCGGCGTGACTGCATTCTGGGCAGCGGCACACGGTACGCAGAAACTCAAAACAGCGAAGGCGAGAGCAATCAAAAGTCGTCTCACGGAAGAGTGGCCCTCACGATCGATTCCGCCAATCGCCCTTATAAGCCTGATATGAGGCCATCATTCGCAGGGCGCACTAAGCCGGTTCCATTTATTAATTAGGACGGTAACGACTGCGCCCCGGTTGCGCGATTAACTGTATCTGACGGGTGACTTGCCCCGGCCCGGGCGCGATGCGGTCAATAGCGAGAGACGGCGCAGGCAGCACCTGCAAGGCGTGGTACCAGTAAAGATAACGTACTCCGCACCGGCATGGGCAACTTGGTCCACGTAGTCGGCTGGGCTGAAGTGGTCGACAGTTTCGTTAAAGGGCAGCCAGTCGTGTTCGCCTACCGGTTGAGATTGCGCCGTCCAGTGGGTGGAGATGCCGAAGCGGCGATTAGCAAACCAGTCGGTGTTGCCCGGACGGTATCTGGCGGTAAAGGCAGGACGCTCCGCGACACCGAGGAGCACGGCCGCGACAAGACCTTTTAGCGTTGCGCGACGAGTTAGTGAGTAGGAAGTGTGTGTCATAAGCCTTCTCATTGAGGGGCGTCCCAAAGTTTAAGGACGGATGGCTCGGTTGGGGATCAGCGCAACCCTCCCTGGATGGACCGGGTGGTCCGCCACACTGGGCAAATTAGCAGCAGCCGGCACGATTTTCCTCTTCCGGTTCCGAATCCGCTACACGGTGCAGTAAATCTCCACCCGCGATTTCGACCCGCCACCGAGCGTCGCACAGGTATCTTGGCGAGAGCGATGTGCTATCGGTTCAATGATTAGCTTGATTTCTGGTCAAATGCTAGCAAATAAACGCGAGTAATTTCAGTGTGGGTTGCGGGGCAGTAAGCTCGTGGACGTTGAAGTGGATGACGTTTCCTCGCCCGGGAATCGCACGCCAAGGGCCTTGCGGGCGCGTTCAAGTAGTCGCGCCATGTCGATCGAAAGTGCGTGCGAGATCTCTGGACTTTCAAGAAGACCGCTGCGGATCAACTCGCAGAAATGATCAGTCTCATAGTTGAAACCGCCATGCGCAAAGGGTTCGTGCAACTCAACGGTGCGTCCTCCCGCATAGTGAACCGTGGCGTGGGTCGGGTTCCACCAGTTGGCATGAATCAATACATAGCCGTCCGGCGCGCACAACTGGGCGTCTCCGCGACTCAACAGGTCGATGCCAGTGTGTAACTGCGCCATCCCTTTTTCATGTTCGGATTGAAAAAGCGCCAGGGAATCGACCCCCGCCGCAGTCACGCGGCCCATCGTCTGCACGCGCCTGAGCTTTCCCAGCCAGTCGATGGCAAGAAAGGCTTCGTAGGGGCCTATGCCCATGATGCCGCCGCCGCCCAACTCGGGAAAGTGCAGTGGGTAATCCGGAGAAAGTGTCGAGTCGCAGTGCCCGGCGCGCACAAATCCAACCGGCCCAATGGGAAATTCCTTCAGGTGTTCGCGCAGTTTGCGATAGAGAGGGAAGAACGGGGGCTTCATGGCTTCCATGAAAAGACGCCTGCTACGTCGCGCCGCCGTGAGAATCTGCTTGAGCTGCGCGACGTTGAGGGCGGCGGGCTTTTCGCACAGCACGTGCCGGCCTGCGGTGAGCGCCTCGATGCAGAGGGCCGCGTGGGTGTCGGGATGGGTTGCGATGTAAAGAGCATCGACCGGGGCGTTGCATAATTCTGCAAACGATGCGCAGACTTGGGGTACCGCGAAGCGTGTCGCATAATCGCGAGCGCGTTGAGTGTTGCGGCCCCAAACCGCCTCAAGCGCGGCATTTGCGACACCATGCAAGCCGTTCGCAAAGCGCGCCGCGGCGCGTCCGGGACCGACCACTCCCCAGCGAACCACCAGTCCGTTGTTTTTGACCTCATGCATCGAGAAGACCCGGCTTACATTTTGTTTAGGTCGCCTCAACAACGGCGATACGTAACGAATCTATCGCAGCAAGTCTTCAAGAGCCGTACTCAGGCTGGTCTTGTCATCGCGATACTTTACGATCACCGGTGCGTAGAGACCCACTCCCCAATCGTGGCTTCGTGCATGGCCTTTGTCCTTATTCACCGCGCGAGTGCCGGGAACAACGACTGCGTCGCGAGGAATGATGAGGGGTGCATTGTCAGTCGCGCGCAGCACCTCGCCTTTCACCAGATCGAAGACGGGAGTGCCGCGGGTCAGAATCGTGCCAGGAGCGAGTACTGCGCCGCTCAAAACCATGGTTCCCTCATACACCCCGCAATTGCCACCCACGAGCACGTCGTCTTCAATGATCACCGGACTTGCATTGATCGGCTCAAGCACACCGCCGATCTGCGCCGCCGCGCTCAGGTGCACGCGTTTGCCGATCTGCGCGCAGGAGCCGACCAGTGCGTGAGAGTCCACCATTGTGCCCTCGTCTACCCAAGCCCCGGCGTTGATGTACATGGGCGGCATGCACACTACGCCGCGCGCTACATAGGCGCCCGCACGCACCGAAGACCCACCGGGAACTATGCGTATGCCGTCACTGCCAGCGAAATGCCTATTGGGGTAAGTGTCTTTGTCGACAAAGGAGAGCGCACCTGCGGAGCTAGCGGCGAGAACGCCGAGGCGAAATCCCAACAGGATTCCCTGTTTTACCCATATATTTACGCTCCAACCGGTTGAAGAGGCGGAATTGGGCGAAGCGGATCGCACTTCGCCTCGTTCAATAGCGCCGCGGAAATCAAGGAAGGCGCTCACGGCGGCTTGATCGCCCACCGCAGCCGCACCTGCGGCAAAGAAATGCTCGATGGATTTCTGAAGGCTTTCTGGATTCATTTCAACAAGAGTCTATCAACCTGGACCATGCCGCTGCTTCCCTGAAAACAAAGTTTCCCCTCGCCCACAAGCGGCATCAGAGACAGGATGAGCGGTGGTCCGATGGCCGAGGCGCGCGCCACGGTCACGTCTCGGAGCACCGGGAAAATTTTGTTTCGAGGGCTATGCAGATGGCAAAAACAGGTTTGAGCAGAACCGACGTCCCGGAGACGCTGACAGCGCCAATGAACGATATTGCCGACGGAGTGCGGGGGCTGCGCATCGGCTTTGTGAATGTGTTCACCATCTTAAATCCTAATGGTTCCTGGGCCTTGATCGACGCGGGAATTCCTTTTTCCGCGACGGCGATCAGAAGGTGGGCCGAACGTCACCATGACAGGCCACCGGAGGCGATCGTTCTCACCCATGGGCATTTCGATCACGTGAGCGGCGCGGCTGACCTGGCGGAACATTGGGATGTGCCGGTATACGCCCATCCTCTTGAGTCGCCTTATCTAACGGGCCAGAAGGAGTATCCGGCACCTCATGCCAGCGCCGGCGGCGGCCTGATGTCGGTGCTGTCTCCCATCTACCCACGCGGACCGGTTGACTTGGGCAAAAAGCTGCGCCTGCTTCCCTCTTCTGGTGGAGGAGAGGAGATCAGCGAACTTCCGAACTGGCAGATCATTCACACTCCGGGACATACTCCGGGGCACGTTTCGCTCCTCCGCTCGTCGGATCTCACTTTGATTGTCGGGGACGCCTTTTGTACGACCAAACCGGAGTCGTTCTTCGATGCGGCCGTCACACAGCCTGCTGAATTGCATGGGCCGCCGTCGTACTTCACCAGCGACCCAGCGGAGGCTGCACGTTCGGTACGGCGTCTTGCGGCGCTCCAACCGCGAATTCTGGCTCCTGGCCATGGCCGCCCACTGGCGGGGCTTGAGGTCAAGGAGAAGCTGGATAGCTTTGCGGCGAAGCTCGAGGCCGAAACGTCGCGCGGAGGTGTGCGCAGGGTTTCATGAGCTGTGGTTAATTTGCCGCTCAACTTCCCGGACTATCGAATAATAGTCTTAGCAAAAGGTTTTAACCGAAGGTCACCGTCCCATCACTGCTACCTCTGATCCCGCCAGCAGGAATGCTCCCACGCCGAAGACATAACTTGAGCCGGGTTTGTAGACATCCGGCGCCCCGCCGATAGGCTGGGTACTGCCCAGGCGTCCATCCGCATAGATATGAGAGATCAGGCCGTTCCAGCCTCGCTCCAGGGCGGGACGATACTGCGCCTGGTCGAGGATGTCGTGGTTCACGCCCCACGCCATGGCGTAAATATAGAAGGACGAGCCGGAGATTTCTGGATAGGGATAGTCAGCAGCGTCGAGCAGCCCCGGCCGCCACAGACCGTCCTGGCCTTGCAACGACCGTACCTTCTCCGCCATCTGACGAAACTTCTCTACGTAGAATGGATCATTCTGCGGAATGAAGCTGAGCACGCGTACCAGTCCTCCCATCACCCATCCGTTGCCGCGCGACCAGAAAACTTTAGCGCCATTTTTTTCGCGGCTTTTGAAGAAGCTGCTGTCGCGATAGAAGAGATGTTCGTCCTTGTCCCACAAGAGGTCTGACGTGATGTGCCACTCGTGGTCCATGTAGGCGAGGTATTTGTCGTCGTGGGTGACAGCGGCGAGTTGAGCCCACACCGGCGGTGCCATGAAGAGCGCATCGCACCACCACCAGATGGGTTTCTGGGGATCGTCCGGGGACTGCATTATCGCGTCGAACTGCTGCCTTAGTGGCGCGATGTGGCTCTCTTCAGGATTGCGGCTATAAAGCCAGAGGTACGATTGTCCGATGGCGTGGTCGTCGGCGTGCGTCTTGCGAGGGCCAAGCTTCCACTGGTAATGGTCGGCCGTTTCCTTCACGAAGTCTAGATAACGCGCATCCTTGAGCGTTTCGGAAGCGGCAAGCATGCCGAGATAGAGCGTGGAATAGGTCCAGTCCGAGCTGTAGTCGTGATTCACCCGAGCCAGTTGCCAGTCCGCAACTTTGCGCATAGCTGTCTTGACCGCGGCCGGCGTCAGTTTGCCGGAGAGGTCATGGGCGAGGGGGCCTGGATTATCCGGCTGGTCACCCGGCGGGGGGTTCTGTTCGCTCGCCGCAGCCTGCGCGTCGAGATTGAGGGTCAGGGTCGTTGCTCCGGCGAGGACCGCAATGGCAATCGCAAGACGCACAGCGAGGCCAGCAACGTTCCGTCCACGAATCAGGCAAGCCTGTAGATTCAAATCGAGCATAATCATCCCATTCCTCTTAACGACTATCGCGTGGACCATCGCCTGTTTACCGGGTGTTCAAGCATGGCATGGCGCAACCGCAGATAGTTGTCCCAGTCGCCAGGGACAGACATATCAGCCTTTGACCATCCCGATCCGGCGTAGTAGGAGAACGGCTCGCCCGAACGCCGCGTGAACTGGAGCAATGCGTGATCCGCCGCTTCGATCGTGTGGGCATGCTGATTCGGAGCAGCGATCAATCCAGCTGCGATCCTGCCCGCCGTCGGATCTTGAGGAGTGTCCCACACGGCGGCAACCTGGTTGGGTATGGGGAAACTGGCGGTGGCGCCGGCATGCATAGCTAAGCCCGCGACGAGGGTCAGCTCTGTTGGCCCCTGAAAAGAGTAGGTGGAAGTTATCTTGTTCAGATGAGTGCCCGCATCGAGAACGATGCGCTTCGTTTCTGTCACCGTGGTGCCGGCAGCATCCCACGGCGCATACGAAACCTCGAATGCGAAACGGATCGGACCGTCGGCAAGCTTGCGCAGTGACGTGTAGTTTTTTGAAACGAATAACTTGCCTTGCGCGAATACAGCCGTGCCGCCGCAGCCGCGCGTCAGACCTACGTAATAAGAATCGAGCCCCTGTCCATTGTCCTTGTGATATGAGAGCGAGGGGTTGTGGGTACGCGCGCCCTCCGCATCCCGTCTATAAAAGCTGTCGATTACCAAATTTGGCACCCGCTTCGACCACACGTCGATGCCGGACGCGATCTCCCCCGTTGCCTCAAGTGCCGGGCCGTAGACACGGTAGGCGACAAGCTGATTCTCCCACGCGAAATCATCCTTGCGCTCGGGCGCATCCCGCCCAAAGACAAGCGGTTCGAGACGGGGTGCATGGGGGTCAATCTGAAATTTAATTGTCAATTTGGCGTGGGCTTGCAACTGAACGAGGATCAGCAGGCAGTCGGGCTGCGACGCGGCATCACTGCCGTAAAGTTGGGTGGGTATCCGCTCGCCGGAGAGAGCGTTCTGCGCAACGATCCACTGTTCCTGTGAGGCCGCGAGGTGAAGATGAGCCACAATCTCGCCCAATGGAAGCTCGATCACTTCCGGGCTTCGATCGACTGCGAGGGGATTGGTGAGCACGAGTTGCTGAGCGCGCGCCATTGGCAGGGAGAACAAGAAAGTGAGCCCGACAGTAGCGCGGAGAAGTTTCATCGCGATGTTGAATGTCCTTTATAAAAGGTCGGCGACAGCCACGCGGTCCATGTCATCGTAGTCCTGATTCTCGCCTCCCATGCCCCAGCAGAATGTATAATTCACCGTTCCGACTCCAGCATGGATCGACCACCCGGGCGACACAACCACCTGCTTGTTGGCCACGATCAGGCTGCGCGTTTCATGTGCAGGGCCCATCATATGTACCACCCGATCTGCCGGTCGGAGGTTGAAGTAGAGATAGACTTCGGAGCGGCGCATGTGGGTGTGAGGAGGCATCGTATTCCAGACACTCCCTGCTGCGAGTTGCGTGAATCCCATGACGAGTTGGCAACTCTTCGCACCATTGGCATGGATGAGCTTGGTGATCTCCCGACGGTTCGCAGTGTCTGGGGAGCCAAGCGTGACGCGGGGCAAGCCGGCCGACACTATCCTTTCTGTAGGATGGACCGCATGCGCAGGATAGCTGAGCAGGTAGAATTCGGCGGGGCGCGCAGTATCGTCACTCGCGAACGCGATCTTTTCGTTTTTGCGGCCGATATATAAGGCGTCCAGGTTGCCCAGTGTGAAGGCCTTGCCGTTCACCGTCACGCTTCCCGGGCCTCCGATATTGAGGACACCCAATTCACGTCGTTCGGTGAAATATGCAGCCTTAAGCGCATCGTCGGTGGGCAGAACGATGGGCTGATCCACGGGGGTCGCCGATCCTATAATTGCCCTGTCGAGATCGACATATGTCAGGCTTAACTTGGCAGGCTCAAAAAGGTCGGTCAAGAGAAATGTACTGCGCAATTCCTCAGTTGACATCCGTGGATAGCGAACAGCGTCAGCCATTTGCAGAGTCTTCATTGCACCTCAATCATCTGCGTGTAGATAACAATATCACTGTTCGCGAAGCACGCGGACAGAGGTGGGCGACGAGCGGCACGGAACGTTTGAATATTGTTCGCAGCCTCTAATTGGGAAGGTTCTGCTTCATCATGTCAATCTTCCAATAGGGGTCGAGCATTCGATCTTTGAGAGGCGGCAGAGGATCAAGCTTTTCGTGCGGCTCTGTTTGATACCAGAATGCGACGCTCGTATACCCGTCCTGGCGTTGATTGGCGTGTCCATGCTCGATTCCCGCAAGCATCGACTTACTAAAATAAATGGGGGCGCTGATATGGAAGCGATACATTACGTGCGTGCCGGTCCAGTCCTTGTTTCCCTGGTTCGAATAGCCGGTGAAGGGGTAGTTGTACTCCTCCCGGAACATCCAGCCGCTGCCAAAATAGTCTTCCATTCCGGTGCCGTTGATCGATGCATGGCCGGTCGCGCCATCGATGAAAAACATGTCATCGCCCTCCCCCCACCATCCCGTCGAAAATCCCTGGATGGCGAGAATGACTCCGACAAACTGTCCGGCACCTGTCGCGTGCATGAAATTGTAGTTGTTTCTCCCGTCCAGGTTTACCGGCGCTTTGCTGGTGGCTGAAATCGCGGTGGTCACCTGGTGATGCCATTGCGCGTGAAAGCGTCCTTCCCCGGCTGTGGCTGCCGCGTCCGGGTATTTTTCATAATCAATGTGGTAATAAAAACTCGGCACATCCTGCGCGCCGTCGTTGGTGAGAGTGATGCGCGCCCCTTTTCCGAAGGGCATGGTGAAGTAGCAATTCATCGCCTTCCCATTCACCGTGAGCGGAAGCGACTGCCATGAATGATATTCCTGCCCGGTGTGGCCGCCGGGGATGTCTTCCCATTGGAAGCCCGTTCCGAAGAAGTCGCCAATCGGAACCTCAACGCTGGGATCTGTCTCCCCATCCCAGTACATTCTCAGGACGAGTTCTCGCAGGTGATTGGGGCTGGGCGAAGCGATCGTGACCCACATGTGGCGAATCTCGCCGGCACCCGTGATTTCGGCGAGCGGAACCGTGCTTCCGGCTTTCACCGTGACGAAATCCGCGTTGCCCCCGGTGCGATCCCAACTCGATGCCCGTTCCGATGTTACCCCGGGATGCAATACGGCCAACCCGCTGAGCGGACCCGCGTCCTGCGCGCGGCATACCGACGCACAGCAAATTGAACTGACCAAAACGACTCCCGTCAAGAAGGCTTTCACTTCGCGTTCTCCCTGCGATTGATTAACGTCCGTCACCTAGCATAAGCGGGCAACGGAGCGCGTGCTCAGTATCGGCAAATGGAACTACATCGATCACAATGTTTGAGCTGCGACATATTGGTTTTTCCCTTACAACCCGTATGGGACTTCCGAGTCAATCACCGAGTCCTCGGGCGCTGTTGTGTCGGATTCACGTTTGCGCGAAAGTTTTGGAGCAAACCCTTAACGAGTCGTCGGCCATCTCAGTTGCTGACGCGGTGTTTTGCCGCCACCAATCGCGCAAATGGAGGGGTTCTTGGCGGTCTATACAATACTTCGCGCAATCTTCGGTTACTTTTTCCTCGTCTTGATGGTCAGGGTGGTGGGGAGACGGCCGGGAAAACAACTTACGCCCTTTGAGTTCGTTCTTGTCTTCTATATTGGCGGACTTACGCTCACGGGGATTGTCGGCCAGGAAGCCTCATTGACCAACGCTGTCTGTCAGATTCTGACGATCGCGCTTTGTCACTATGCGCTTTCTGAACTGCGCTTCCGCTTCGACAGTGCCGCCAGACTGCTCGACGGAACGCCCCTGATCCTGTTGGAAAAGAGTGCATGGCGCAGCGAGACTCTCGGGAAGATGCGCATTCAGGACGACGATGTAATGGATATGGCGCGACAGCAGGGAATCCGCGATTTGTCTGGGATACAGACGGCGGTTCTCGAGTCATTCGGCGAGATAAGTATTGTTCCTAATCAAGACAGCGAGCAAGGCGAATAGAATGAGCACCCAACCTTTGACAAAGCCTGTAGGAGACTCTGTTCCCAAGGTCAGCAAAGCGATCGCGGTCGGAGAAGATTTAGAATTTCAGCGCAAATGGTGGCGCTTCGAACGAGTGGTCTGGTCTATATTTTTCGTTATTCTCGTCTGCGACCTGCTTGGTCTGTTCGGCAGAGGGTGGCTTGCAAAGGCTTCTCGCGCAACTGCAGACCGCGCATTAGTCCTAAAATATGAACGCGTTGAAAGAGCAAGCACTCCTTCCATCATGACCCTGGAGTTTGGAGACGGCGCAATCCAGGATGGACACATCCAGGTGTTTGTCAGCGACTCACTTGTCAAGCCGCTGGGAGCGCAGCGCATATCTCCTCAACCCGAGTTGTCGGCCGTCGGCGGCGCAGGGATCACATACACTTTCGCTGCAACCAAGGGGCCCGCGGTCGTGCAGATCGCCCTCGAGCCGTCGTTCCCAGGGGTGCATGATTTCCGGGTGCAGCTGCGGGGTAGAGATCCAATTGAATCAAAGGTCCTGGTGCTTCCCTAACTGCCATGCCGACTATTGTCCATGCTGTCGCCGGCTATTTCGCTCTTCTGCTCGTTGTTCGCGTGCTCAAGCGACGTGCAGGATCGCAGATGACCCTATTTGAGTTTGTGCTGATCTTCCTGTTGGGCGGCGTGATCATTCTCTCCACGGTGGGCAATGATCGGTCTGTCACTAACTGCACGTGCGCGGTCATCTCCGTAGGCCTGTTGCACCGCTCCCTATCGTGGGCCAAGAGCAAGAATCCGCGAATTGGCGCAATCCTCGACGGGACGCCCCTGGTAGTGATCAAGAAGGGTGAATGGCAGGCAGAGGTGGTCCGCAACATGCGTCTTCGACGGGAGGATGTTGAAGCTGCTACCCGAAGCGCCAACGTACGCAGCATGGACGATATTGACTTCGCAGTTCTCGAACGTAATGGACGGATCAGTGTCTTCCCCAAAGAAGAGTAAACAGCGCGAGGTTTGATTTGCCTTCTACATCGGGTCAACAGAACGTAACTCTTGAGACCGATATTCCTGCCCGGATGGATCGTCTTCCATGGTCCAGCTGGCATACGCGCATTATTTTTGCGCTGGGCACGTCATGGCTGCTTGACGGGCTTGAAGTGACGTTGGTGGGCTCGCTATCAGGCATTCTTGAGAGCAAGTCCGGCTTGCACCTGACCGATCCGCAAGTGACTGGGGCGGCAACAACCTACCTGGCAGGTGCAGTGCTTGGAGCCTTGCTCTTTGGTTATCTCACCGACCGCCTGGGGCGCCGCAAGCTATTCCTAGTGACGCTGGCAACGTATTCTCTGGCAACGGTGGCGAGCGCCTTCTCCTGGAATCTTCTGAGCTTTTCATTCTTTCGCTTTTTCACCGGGGTTGGAATCGGCGGCGAGTACGCCGCTATCAACTCCGCGGTTGACGAACTCATCCCGGGGAAGGTTCGCGGTACCGTCGATTTGATCGTAAATGGCACTTTCTGGCTCGGGGCTACCGGCGGCGCTTTGGCTGCGATGTTCTTGCTCTCAGGTCACTTGCCCCAAAACACAGGCTGGCGTTATGCATTTGGCATTGGCGGGACGCTCGGGATTGTTGTGCTTGTGCTTCGGCTTTTCGTTCCTGAGAGCCCGCGCTGGCTGATGTTGCGCGGTCATGAGGACAACGCGGAGAAGGTAGTCCGAGATATTGAAGACAGGGTTAGCAGGCATCAGCCGGATAGCCTGCCCCAGCCGGAGGGAGAGAAGCTCAAGATCACGGCTCGTTCGCACACTCCGCTCGGAGAGATCTTCGCCAATATGGCGGGCGAAAACCGCATGCGCTCCTTATTGGGACTGGTATTGATGGTGTCGCAGGCATTCTTTTTCAATGCAGTCTTCTTCTCCTATGGCCTGGTCGTGAAAAAGTTCTTTCACGTAGCCGATCGATCCCTTCCCATGCACCTGTTGCCCTTTGCCATCGCCAGCTTTCTCGGACCACTGACCATTGGGCACCTCTTCGACAAAATAGGCCGCAAGCCGATGATCACTGCATGTTATGGGCTTGCGGGTCTAGTGCTGGCAGCAACGCTGTATCCTTTTGCCCACGGAACCATCGGAACGCGCGGCCTCGGCATTTGCTTCAGCGTTGTGTTTTTCATAGCTTCCTCAGCAGCGAGCGCGGCCTACCTGACCGTAAGTGAGATATTCCCTCTGGAGATTCGAGCCTTCGCCATCGCCATCTTTTATGCGACCGGTACTCTGATTGGTGGCGTCGGCGCTCCCATCCTTTTTGGTTTCTTGATCGCCACCGGTTCGCAGACGAATGTCGCCATGGGCTATGCGCTCGGTGCGGTGCTGATGATCGGCGGGGCTGTCTGCGAGCATCTTATCGGCGTAGAGGCCGCAGGCAAAAGCCTCGAATCGATTTCGAAGCCGCTTCAGAGTAGTTAATTTTGATGGCGATCGTGGCAACGCGGCTTGAACGCTCACTTCGGAAATCTGATGGCCACCTTGTGTCGCACCTTGCGACTGCGTCGTGCTGGGGATGGCAGGTCAAGGTCAAATGCGCGACCGCCTTTGTGAAAGCTAAAAACATCTGAAAGCATTTGACGGTGATCCCGCGACGTTTGTTTCTAGTGCGAAAAGACATCCGCCGAACCGCTCCCACTGGCCGGGGACAGGAGAAGCACAAGTGACCAGGAGAGTGGAACCATCCTTTCCTCCAAAAGTGCAGTTGGTCGGATTCGCGACCGGCATCTCAATCACTCGATCAATCTGTCCATCGGGCGAAACACGCACGATACAACCGCCTCCATAGCGGCAGTTCCAAAGGTAGCCCTCGTGGTCGAGCGCGGACCCGTCTGGCAATCCGCGATGAAAGGAGTGGAAGAATGACACTTCATTGCGGATTGAACCGTCGACTCGATCATAATCATAAGCCCAGATCTCATTCCTCAATGAATCCCCAAAATAGAACCTTGAAGAATCAGGACTCCAGAGAAGCGTATTGGATATACCGACGTCAAGTCGCTGTTCCGACCATCCGCCGCCGGCGCCTATCTGATACAGCACTCCGTCGAAGCCCTCGACTTCAACTGATTCGCCGTTCTCTTTCACGTTGTTTCGCATGGAACCTAACCAGATCGCTCCGCGTGGATCGATGCCTGCATCGTTACACCGAACCACGGGCCACCCAGGCAGGGAAAAGAGACGTTCATGGCGGATATCTCCTGCTGGCTCCCAGAGAGCAACGCCCGAACCTTGGACGAGAGCAAGGGTGTCCCTCCTGTTGGTGGAGAGGACGCAGGTTACCGGCTCGTCGAAAAACCACGTCTTGACTTCGGCGCTGTCAAACCTGTACCGATGGACAAGGAATCGATTGATATCGGTCCAATAGATGCACTCGGTAACCGCCTCCCAAAGTATGCCTTCTCCACATCTATCGCCCGTTGCTGCAATGCAAATTGGATCGCCGACCCTTAAGCTTTTGTCTAATGGCATCTCGCCCTCCCATAAATGGGCGTAAACCAATCCGTGCGCCCATCAATCAAGCCTGT
>VFSW01004632.1_pt1 | contig 20482 bp, 26 predicted proteins | sample 5358111 | NCBI WGS metagenome assembly VFSW01 (sample SAMN11554181, study PRJNA540505) | mine drainage metagenome | isolation source: sediment from site ElyBrook_90M | place: USA: Ely Copper Mine, Vershire, VT | collected 2017
GTATTATAGATTGTTATGGACAGCGTGGTTGTAAGCGTGAGGATAAAAAAGGCGACCAAGATGAAGCTGGAGCGAGAGGGGGTAGATATCCAAAAGGAGATAAAGGAGCTTATCGACCGTAAGGCCGCGCAGGCCAACTTGAAGGGAGGGATGGCCCAGATAAAGGAGCTAATGAAAGATGTAAAGCCATCGAAAAAGGGGTTTGCGGTACGATCGGTAAGATGGGATAGAGACTATGCTCATTGATTCATCTGCTATAGTCAAGTTCATCACGAAGGAGCCAGGCTGGGAGAGCGTTGAGCTTTATATCGACCAAGCCACGACCATACCTTTGGCGCTCGTCGAGCTTGGGAGCGCCTTCCTCAGAAAGAAAAGGAAGAACGAACTGCCAGAAGAGCTGGGAGCGGAGATTCTGAAAGTATACGGCAAGACAGCGGTATTCATAGACCAAAACAAGTATCTGGAGGCCGCATTCGAGATTGCATTCGAAAGCAATGTAACAATGTATGATGGACTGTTTATAGCCGCAGCGAGGGGCGAAGGCGGTGGTTTGGTTTCCTGCGATGACAGGCAACTGAAAGTGGCAGAAAGCCTCGGCGTAAGGACAATAAGATGCTGATCAAATTCTTGTGAACCTGCTGTCCCTCTTCAGGAACTCGATTACCTGGTCCATTGCGGCGTGGTCTACTTTCATATCCAAAGATTCTACCACGTGCATTATCCTCTCCTTTGTGGCCCTCTCGCCGTTCGCCAGCAGGAAGTAGAATGAATAGATGTACACTAGATGACTCCTCACTCTCGACTCTAGGAAGAGCGTTACTATCCTATTGTTCGGCTTCATGCCGAGCGAGCTTATCGCCTTTGCGAGGTTCTCTTCGTTGATCTCGCGGCCCGCAAAGCTCAGGAAGCCTGCTGCGTAGATGTACGGCAGCATGCCGTGCTTCAGCAGGTCTACCACATCGCGGTCGCGCAGCACCCCTGAGAGGCTGTGCATTATCATTTCCGACGAAGTAAGGCTTATGTCCTTGAGTATAGCCTCTATGGCTTCGTATTTGCGTTCGCCAAGGAGCTGCTCGCTTCTTGGTACATAGTGCATGCTTGTCGCTGCTTGTTGTTGTGACATCCCCCCACCCAATAACCTTTTGTTTCTACCGTATGTACCTGCTGTAACGCCTTTATACTATTACAGCTCAGGAAATATATAAGCATTGCTAGGAGGTGGACAGTTGTCTAATAGGAAATGCTTAAATTAATGTATTCATCAATACCGTTGTGCATCTACATGGACATCGAAACGAAGCTCGACATAATACAGGGTATGGCTGAGGAGATAGTCACAAGGGACGAGCTGAAGAAGGTCTTTGAGGTGAACGACCGCCCGGTCGGCTACAACGGCTTCGAGCTCTCGGGCATAGCCCCGATACACTTCGGGCTCATGATAACAAACTACATAAAGAAGATGCTCAAGGTGGGCGTAAAGTTCAACCTCTACATGGCAGACTACTTCACCTTCATTAACGACAAGATGGGCGGCGACATAGAAAAGATAAGGGACGTTGGCAAGTATTTCGTAGAGGTGTGGAAGGCCGGTGGCATCGACCCGCAGAAGGTCAACATAGTCTGGTGCAAAGACCTCATGCAGGATTTCGACTACTGGGAGACTTTCCTCAAGGTCGGGAAGGCTGTCTCGCTAGACAGAGTTAAGAGGGCGATAACTATAATGGGAAGGAAAGAAGGCGACGCCCTCTCATCGGCACAGCTCTTCTACCCGATAATGCAGGTTACAGACATATTCCAGATGGATATCGATATATGCCAGCTGGGCATGGACCAGAGGAAGGCGAACATCCTTGCGAGAGAGGTCGCGCACAAGTACAATTGGAAGGTACCCATCGCAGTTCACAATCCGTTGCTCCTTGGATTGAAAGGAATGCCGAAAGGTGCGAAGGAGACGACTGGAGAAGAGAAAATCGAATTCAAGATGTCGAAATCTGATCCGAAGAATGCAATATTCGTGCATGATTCGTTTGACGATATAAAGAAAAAGGTAAACTCTGCATACTGTCCCGAAAAGATAATAGATGGAAACCCGATGTTCGACTTTATAAAGAATATAATACTGGAAACACCCGCGGACTCGGTAATTATAGAGAGGTCGCAGAAGTTTGGTGGGGATATAGTGGCGGAGAATTATACAGAACTTGCAGGGCTGTATCAAGCTGGCAAGATACACCCGCTCGACCTCAAGGGCTATGTTGCTGCGGAGTTGGAGAGCAGGATCAAGCCGATAAGGGAGTACTTCGAAAAGAACAGGGATGCGAAGGAGCTGTACCAGCGCGTAAGAGGCTATGCTACTACGCGCTGACTAGAATTTTCCTTTCTCGTGCAATTTCTTGAGCGCTGCGGCATAGCTGTCCATCTGCCTCTTCTTGCTGTACTCTTGGGCAATCTCCTTTGACAATCCCTTGAGTTTCTTCCGCAGCGTGGCGTCCGCGAAATATTTCTCGATCTTCTTTTGCAGCTCGTTCACATCAGATGGTTCGAACGTGTAGAGACGCTTCCCGAACCTTTCGACTATGTCCTCGTTTATGCTCTTCTCCGAGAGCAGCAGAGCCGCGCCGAAGTACGCGGCCTCTATGAACGTGGCGTTGAAGGATTCCCATATGGACGGCAAGACGTAGAGGTCTGCCAGCGAGTAGTAGTAGGCGAGCATATCCTCCCGAACCCTACCAGTTATCGTTATCCTGTTGTCGCCCTTCGACATCGCGTCGTAGAGCTCCTTGGATTTTCCTTCGCCGACTATCAGGAGCTTGAGCTTCTCGTCCTCTATGCCCTTGAACGCTAGTATCAGCGCGCCGACGTTCTTCTGCGCCTCTGAGAGCCTTCCGAGGTACAGTACAACCCTGTCGCTATCCCCCATTCCGAGAAACCGTCTTAGCTTGTCGAGCCTTGTGCCGTCGACCCTCTTGTCGGCTATCAGCATGCTGCTGTGTATGACAGTTACGTTCCTGTTGTACCTCTTTACGTTCCTGAACTGCTCCATGTTCAGCGCTACGATTCCGTCGAAGAATTTGAAGAACCTTTTTCTTGCGGCTTCCAGGCCAACGTACCTGCCGGTACCGAAGGTCAACCCCAATATGTTGTAATTAAACGCGCTTGGATAATCCCCCGACGCGTTTGCGTGCTCTACGTAAATTATCTTTGCGCCGCCGAGATACGGCTTCAGCCTCTTGAGCACGATGAAGTCCTGTATCGAGTTGGCTATCACTACGTCCGGTTTTATCTGCGAGAGCCAGCTTCCCGCGTTGCTGAGCACCACTCCGGTCAAAGAGTAAGCGGAATAGTAGGCGATCCTTCCGGCCCTGCTCTCCGAGATTATCTTGTTTAGCTTTGCCTTGTTGAGGAGCTCCCTTGCAGTCCTCTGGGCGGAGCCGCCCTTGAGCAGGAAGGCGTTGCTGCATTTTCCTATGTATTCGCTTCTGTAGCCCAGATAGTATGTCTTGATGCCGCGGCTCCTCAACTCGTAGAAGAGGTTGCCTGCTACCCTGGAGGCGCCCCCCTTTGCGATTCCCCCCTTACCGCTCACGTCGATTATCAAAACCTTCATGACCATCACTCAGTAATTATACACCATGGCTTATGAACCTTTCCTGCATCTCGGATAGTGTATCAGAAAGTAGAGAAGAATAATTGGATTACTCCCTAAACTTGAATATTTCAGACGTGATGCCGTCAAAATGTTTATCATCGGCTACAAGAACCGCCTTCTCCTGTTCGGCCGTAGCGGCTATTATGGCGTCTGCGATTGGTATTCCTGTTTTCTTTTTCTTTGCCGCAGAGAGCGATATCTCTATATCTACTGGTATAAACCTCAGTTTTGACTCCAGTAATAGATTGGTAACCTCATTAGCTCTGTTATCGCTAATTTTATTGTACTTTGAATATATTTCAATTAGGGTCATGACGCTGCAGATGCCGTCATGAACACTTTTCTCTATACCAGATAGCAATTTTTCAATCGAATCTGAGCCTTCCTCGCCATCAAAAAATGCTATCAGAGCAGTAGTGTCAAATATGTATTTTATCGCATCACCGGTTTCTTGCGCGTAGAGCCGCCTCCCAACTCCTTCTCGCGCAGGTGCTCATCCTCTAATCTCATTCTGCGTATCGAAGCAGACCCTCCCTCTATTGGAAATGCGCCTCTGAAAGTCGAAAGCTTTGTAAATGGCTTTAACAGTATCCCCTCTTTCTTCTCCTCAAGTATCAATCTGTCGCTCTTCGCTATGCCAAGTCTCTTCCTTATCTTTGCAGGTATCACTATCTGACCCTTTGATGACACATTTACCATCCTCATATTCCCACAAAACTAATATGTAAGACAAATATAAATATCTTACTATTAGGCGTGGCACTGTAATGCTAGATATATTATGGATAACAAAGTATATAATATTTTACTTAAGTAAAAGATATATAAGCTAGAATATCGGCTTGTACCTCTTGTCGTTCTCGGGCGGGTAGCCGAAGTACTGCATCACTGTAGGCTCTATGTTGTATACATAGAGATGCCTTCTCTTTATCGCGACGTAGTCGAGCCTCTGCCCGTAGCTTATTGCGCCGAATATCCCGTTCTGCAGGTGGTCGCCGCGTTTTGCCACCTCTGGTTCCGTAACCAGGCCACCGCTCTTGAGGTAGCTTCCGGGGTCGAGTATGTATCCCTTTTCTATCTCGACCAGTATGTCGGGCGCTATGAAGAGCTTCGTGCCCTCGTAATAGTCGTCCGCGTCGGAGACGTTCACGATGATTGGCTTGCCTTTTTCGTCTTTTATTTTCCTAAGGTCCGACATGAGCTTCCTCTTCAGAGCCTTCCTCTCGCTTTTCTTGACTATGCCGTTGTCGAACCTGTCGTCGTTTATGAATATCATCGTCATCGGACATTTCGACAGGCTGGCGAACGCCTTGGTCCTCGACATGTCGTAATCGAAATCGTGTATCAGCGTCAGGTCTTCCGAAGACGTACCGGAAAGCCCCTTCATGAACGCGCTCTTCGCGGCCTGCCTCATCGATGTGGGCAGCTTATAGTATATCTTCTTCCTTAGGCTGCTTGCGATCATCTTCTCCCTGATGTCGTACTTGAGGCTGCCTCCTATGCCTGAAGACCCCTTTATGCCCTGCTCTATGCTCTGCTTGAGCTTTGCTGTTCCGTTGTTGATGAGCCATCCGTTTATCAGGAATTTTTCCTTCACAGGCTGGGCGCCGTGGTCCGAGACGACCATGACCGTGGCCTTCTCGCGCTCCGCCCTCCTCTCGATCCATGTGAGGAAGTCTGATACTCCTTCGTACAAAGGAAGAACATAATCCTTCCACTTCGGCAGGTTGAGCGAGAAGTGCTGGATCCTGTCCTGCTCGGTGAAGCAGACGAATACCATGTCATAGTGATTCTTCTCGATGAGGTCCTTGCTCACCTTGCCCCTCGTCTCTATGCCGTCGAGGTATCCTTCGGAGCATTCCGCCATAGTCATCTCGCCGCTCCGCATCTGCGCCTCTATCTCGGGCTCCCCGGAAAATAGGTGCGAGTCCGCAACGTCCTTGACGGCTTTTGAGCTGAACCTAGCGGGCAGCGGGTATCCGGTGATCATGTCGACGTTCTTGCTCTCAGAAGGCCTTACCAGCATTGCCGGTGTCACCACAAGGCTCTTCAACCCCCGCCTTGCGAGCTTCTCCCAGAATGGTTCCTTTATTTTCGTGTCGTAGTACACGAGCGTCTTCGTGTATGAGGATTCGAGCTTGAAGAACTCCGGCACTCCGTGGTCACCCGGCCTGTATCCCGTGTATATGCTCGGCCACGAAGGTCCTGTCATCGGCGGTATTGTCGATTCCAGATCCATCAGCACGCCATCCTTCATGAGGTTTGCGAAGCCGTCGAACCTGCGCTTTTTGTAATAATCCTTGAGTATCCAGAGCGGGGCCGCGTCTATCCCGACGATGTACAGCTTCCTCCTTTTGGCTTCGCTCATCCGTTTCACCAGATTGTATTATTCTACGCACCCTCTTTTAAGATTTTGGCTTTCTACCGCTATTACCAGCGTTTATGAGGGAGGAAACTGACGAAATCGTAGAAAGGTTTAAAAATGTTCGTATTTTTCCATAATAAAGTATATATATTAAGAAAGAGCAACATCAATGCTGTGACCAATCAAACGGGCTGCAGGCAAACAATTATATCTATAATCAACAAAAATGAAAGGTGCAGGGATGGCGGAGCTCGGTCAAACGCGGCGGACTCAAGATCCGTTGGCTTAGGCCTGCGGGAGTTCAAAATTCGTGAACAAATCTCCCTCCCTGCATATGACGATTATCATGACGAAGAAAAACGGGCGCGCGAAGGGCGCTTCATCCAAGGTCAAGACAGGGCGCAGGCTTAGCGAGGCGAAGATGTTCGACATACCTAACTATGCCCAGACCGAGCAGTTCACGAGCTCTGCGGCTTCCGCGCTTATGGTGCTCAAGTACATAAACAAGAGGACGCAGCTGAAGAAGGAGGAGGAGTTCGGGATATGGCAGCAGGCTGTCAACGGCAGCGTCTGGCACGGATCCAGATATGGACTTGCTTACGCGCTGGCAAAGAGGGGCGCGAAGGTCCAGATAACGACCAATGTCAAGGACGAGGGCTATGAGAGGAAGCTTGCCGTCTATGAGGGAATAAACCTGGACACGCTTACAGCTTCGTTCAACGAGATACGCGGCAAGGCCAGGGACCTCAAGATAAAGGAGAACTACGGAGTGGCCAGCATAAACTCTATAAAGAAGGCGCTAAATAGCAGGAAGATACCGATAGTTCTTGTAAACGCGAACACGATAAACCCGTATCTGGAGTCATCTCCGCATTGGGTGGTCGTGAAGGGCTACGACAAGGACACTTTCTACATAAATGACCCTTATTCAGACAGCACTGTGACAATGGAGCCGGACGCCTTCAAGGCGGCGCTCGGTTACGAGAATGAGTTCCACATGATTACAGTGGACGCTAAGAGGAAGTAAATTTTTACTCTCTTTGGAATGTTGGAATGCGTCAGGCGTCGGCCTTTTTCTTCATCAGCTGGCCCATTATCTGCTTCCTTATGCCGGTGCTGATCCCCCGGGTGCCCCGTTCGCCGCGTACCATGTTTATCCTGACCTTTCTCAGGCTCTTGTTGTAGCACGGCGTGCAAGCCATTCTCTCCTGCAGAGGCATAGCCACCTCGCCGTACGCCATAGACGGCAGTACGAACTTGACCTCGCGCTTGCCCATAAGCCTGCCGCACATCGAGCAGCTGTTCTTCAGGATGTACCTTGCGTCCAGCTCCTCTGCGCATTTTATGCAGTACTTCTGGCGGTCGCTTATGGCCATTCTCGTAGAGAAAGGATATATTACAGAGCCGCACCTACCGCAGTTGTCCTCCATTCCCCCCATCATGTTAGGTTCCACCAATTCCCACACTCTCCTTGCAGACTCCACCCCTGGCGTCTGTTACCCAAATCCCTTACTATTATTTTGGATTTGAGATATTTATATCTTATTGTGCAGCCCAAAAGCGGAAGTGAGCTAGAGGTGGAGAATCAGCCCGTTTTCCCTAGCACAAGCTATTTATTTGCTTCGTTTTGACATTATGCACTTTTTTACGGCATCCATTCCGGCGTCCGTTTTTACCGCATCGCTGTTGAAGTGGGTCCTTGTCGCAGTGTAGCCCTTGCCCTTCAGCCTCTTGATTACCTCTATAGGGCTCACAGACTCGATGTGCATCATCCTTGTGGTTTCGGGTATCGAGTAAAAGAAGGGGAGATCTGCCTCCTGGTCTATGGTCCGCATGAAAGCGATTTCCTTGCTGACCGGAAACCTTTCCACGAAATAACCTAGCATCCTTTTGGTCTCCGCCTTGTCGTAAAGGTTGCCCAGCCACATCCTTCCCGCAGATGAAACATCAGATCCGCACTCTATGCATTTAGACTCTTTTGGTATGAACCTGGTTTCCCATGTCCTGGAGCCGCATTTCCTGCAATAGTGCAGGTAGCCGGTCCTCTTCAGCGTCGCCAACGCGTTTGCGCTGCCATGCTCGAGCTTCAGGAAGACGCGCATGTAGTGCGCGTACGATACCGACATCATCACCCTAATGCCGAAGTTGAACTGCGCGGCTATTCCGGCGACAAAGTTTATCAGTATCCTTATGCCCGCCTCGTGGCAGAGCTCGTTGTGCATCGGCTTCGACCCATATAGCTTCATGCATGCCTCGGCGTGGGCGCCGCAGAGCACGGCGGTGTCCGTAGAGGTTAGCATTAGGTAGGTACCATCCTTTGATATCTTCATCATGTCGTAGACGTATGGTGATATCCCTCCGAACGGGTCGACGTCTATGAAGTCGAACCTCTCCCTCGTGGTGTTGGCGAATTCCTGTATGCTCGTGTTGATAACCTTTATCTTTACCTTGTTCGCGGTTACGTTCTTTTTTGCCTCTTTATACGCACTGGCGTTCATGTCGAGCATCGTTATGCCCTTGGCCTTTGCCTCTAGCAGATAGCGTATGCCTCTGATGCCGGTGCCCGCTGTGGCATCTAGTATCTTTGTCTTTCGCGACACCTTGTCCGCCATGAAGGCTACGCTCAGGTCCCGCAGGAACTTTGCCCTTGGGTTCAGGAAAGCATTTCCCTGGCTTATGCGCGCTTTTCCCTCAATGTACAGTCAATCACCAGATATCTCCTTCAGGGCGTCGAGAAGGCCATGGGCATATGATATGCACGAGAAGGATGTGTAGAAATCCTTCTTATCTAGGTAGCTCTTCGCGTCGCTCGCGTACATCTTTGCGAGTTCGACGACCTTGGCGGCCTTGGCTCCGCCGCGTGCCCCATCCATTGCGCCGAGATTTGAATAGAACGTGCCGATGTCCTTCTCTATTCTCTTTTCTATGCTTGAATCGTCCGTCTGAGGCATGACATCACATTATTTAATGGTTTCAGCTTTATAGATATATATTGGTGCTTTGATGGCAGATTTATGGAGCGACTACACCGACGTGCTGATCAACCAGATCGACAGGAGCCTTGGCGACAAGTACAAGATGTCTATAAATGACCTCCTGACGAATGCCGCGAAATACACGGCTACGCCAAACATAGCGCTTACCATCTCAAACATGAGGGAGGAGGCCAACAAGTACATAGATTCTGTGCTAAACGAAATGCCAACTCAAGTAAAGGCGCTTGAGGATATGGTGTCGAGAGCCAGCGCGATAACCGGGCAGCTGTCGCAGAACATATCCATGCAGACAAAGCAGCACAATGTCCCTTTGATAAAGCCGCAGAGCATAGCAAGGGACACCGCAAAGGACGAGGTAATAGATATCAACTTCATAGACGACCAGCTGATGAAGCTTGCGGAGAAGCTCGTTGAGGGCGCCAATCTCGTAGCGGATTTCGGCTACAGCTACAAGAACTACAACATAGGCTCGTGGCTATTCGACAGGGACGAGAAGAACTATCTGCTGAACGTATACCTGGCGCCGAACGACGCTTTCAACCTGGAGCTGGGCAGGCAGGAGCTAAACGACCTCTTGGACGCGGCGGCGGCCTTCGTAAGGGGTTAGTCAATAGCCCGCAAACGCATGCTGATAGCTGTTACAGGAACGCCGGGCACGGGCAAGAGCCATTTTGCAATACGGCTCTCTGATTTTTTGGGGAGCACCCCGGTAATCGAGATAAACGACATTGTTGAAAAATACGGACTCTTTTCTGGGACAGACAGCCATGGCACGCGGGTCGTGAAAATGAGCCAGCTCAAGGGCAGGCTTAGTAGGGAGATAAAGAAATCAAAGGGGCCCCTGATAATAGTAGGGCACCTTGCGGCAGACCTCGAGCTGCGCTACGACATATGCGTCGTGACCAGGGCAAACCTCTCAAGGCTTGCAAGCGTATTCAAGGACAGGGGATACGACAGGGAGAAAGCTAGGGAGAACCTTTTTGCGGAGGCGCTCGATTACTGCGGCATCGAAGGCGAGAAGAAAGCCAAAGAGACATACGAGGTTGAGACGCAGAAGGACAAGAAAGAGGTAATTGATTACATCAGGGCGAGGCTGGAGAACAAGAGGGTGAAAAGACCTGACATCGGGCGGATAAGCAAGATGGACGAGCTGCTCCACAAGATAAAAAGCAAGGGCATGAACCTTTAGGGGTTGTGGCCTATGAACTTCAGTATCGCGTTCCTGACCTTCTCCGGCTGCTCGTAATGGGCGTCGTGCCCTGCCCCGTCGATTATCTCGAGCTGGCTGCCCTTTATCTTGCTCTGCAGTATCATCCCGTATTTCAGAGGCGTCATCTCATCATTGGCACCCCACAGTATCAGGGTCTGCTGCTTTATGTTTGAGAGCACCTCTGTTGTGAGCTGGTCCTCGTCGAAGTTTGCATAGATGATGCTCCTCATTACCTCCTCCTTGTTGCCCATCTCTAGCGCAACGCGGAGGAGCTGCTCCTGCATCGATTCCAGGATCCCGGTCGTATGTATGTCGTCGAATATCTCCTTCAACCCTGGCGAGTCCTCGAGTATAAGGCCCTTGCAGGTGCAGGGCTGGCTTGCATAGTAGGCGGCGACCCACGCACCGTATGAGTGGCCGAAGATGTAGCTATAGCCGTTGTTCTGCAGCGATATGAACTCTCGCAGCGCCTGGAATTGGACGCTGACAGTATAATCAACATCTGGTGCTGCGGATTGTCCGTGGCCCAGCAGATCGACCAGGTATATGTCGAGGTCGCCCGGAAGAAGGCCCATCAGCCTTTTCCATACAAGGGTCGTTCCGCCCAGCCCGTGCAGGAATATCAGCTTCTCTCCGGTGCCCGGATGGTGCTTGAAGTGGATCTCTCCCAAAGAGGTATACGTGAAGCCGTCTTCGAACGCGTCGTAGTCCATTATAGCACTATTTGTCCTGCTTTCCGTAGAAGAAGTGTATTCCCCTGCCGAGCGCTGCCTCGGCCGCTTCCTGGATAGCCTCGCTGTACGTTGGATGTGGGTGTATGGTATCGGCTATGTCCTCCACAGTCGCGCCCATCTCGATTGCGAGGGCCGCCTCTGCTATCATCGAGTTCGCATCCTGCGATACGATCTCTACGCCCTTGACAAGGCCATCGTCCTCATAAGCAATCTTTACAAAGCCGTTTGTGGAGTCGAGAGCGATCGCCCTGCCGAGCGCAGTAAGCGGGAACTTGACAACCTTTATGCCCTCTGCTTCATCGATACTGCCTGCAATGGCGATTTCCGGATCGGAGAATATCACCGCTGGCACCACTATGTTATCGTAAGAGGAATCCTGGCCCGAAGCAACTTCTCCTGCGACTACCCCTTGGCGGATCGCCTTGTGCGCGAGCATGGGCTCGCCGATCACGTCTCCGACAGCCAGTATGTTCGAGTCAGAGGTCTGCATTTTGTTATCTACTGTTATGAATCCCTTCTCGTCCAGTGCTACCTTGGTGTTCTCGAGGCCGAGCTGCTGGGTATATGGGGATAAGCCTGTGGCTACAACGATTGCCTCTGCGTTGACCTGTTGACCATCGCTTAGTATCACTGAGCTTCCGTTTCTTGATGCAGGTGTCACGCCAGTTATTATCTTTACCCCCAACTCCTGCATGCGCTTCTTCACCAGAGATACGGCGTCGGGGTCGAAATGCGAAAGGACATCAGACCTTGCAAGTATCGTTACGCTGGTGCCGAACTTTGCGTAGAGCGTCCCGATCTCAACAGAGACGTAGCCTGCGCCTATGATGAGCATCGTCTTCGGTATATTTTCCAGCATGAGCGCCTGCTTGTAGTCTATTATCCCGTTGCCGAACTCGAATCCTTTCAGTATAGTTGGATTAGAACCTGTGGCTATTATCGCTTTCTTGAATTCAAGAGTAACACCGTCTGTCAGCTGCAGACTGTTCGATGATATGAACGTTGCTGTGCCTTTCAGAACGTCTATGCCATTGGATTTACACAGGAAAGATACTCCGTCTTCGAGTTTCTTCGAAACACTCATGCGCCAATCGAGCATCTTCTTTGCGTCAATCGAAGCACCTTGTACATTTATCCCGAATTTCTGCGAGTGCTGTGCCTGATAGAAGATATCTGAAATGTGAATGAGCGTCTTCGATGGTATGCACGCGTAGTTGAGGCAGTGGCCGCCGAGCTTTTCCTTCTCAACGAGGGCTACGCTCTTGCCCAGTTGTGCGGCCCTGATAGCTGCAACATAACCGCCTACGCCTGCGCCTATCACTGCAACGTCAACTTGCTCAGGAAGGGATCCCATTACCATCAGAACACTATTTCAGCTTAACCTCCATCCTGTCGTGACTGATATCCTCTGGAAACTTTATATATGCACTTACTATTTCCAGCCTAAAGAATCTTTCATCAGAAGTCTTGAAAAAATGTTCGGCAGGATGGTAGCGTTTGGCGCGCTCCACCGCATCTGGGTACCTTTTCTCGTAGTAGGTTTTAATTGCGTGGGGTACGCCGCTCGGCTCCACCATAGTTGCCCTGCCCTTAATTTGCACTCCAATATCTCCGTCAACATTAACAACCGTGAACGCAACGTTGGGATTGACGGTTATCTGCCTTGCGTGCAGGGAGGTCCTAAAAGAGTGAAAATAGAAGTCGTAATCCTTATCGCATGCGTAACGGAGGGCCGCTACCCACGGTTCCCCGTTGGGACTTGAGGTCGCTAAGAATAGAAGGCTGCCCTGATCGACTATTTCCTTTGCCTTCAACCTTGCCGTTTCAACATCCATAGAAGCAGATATATCAACAAGGATATTTAAATTTGCTATCAAAATAACGAGCATGCACAGGATAAAGGCGGTGCTCTTCGACATGGATGGGGTGCTTGTCGACTCTGAAGAGGCGAACTTTAGGTGGATAAGCTCAGTCATAGAAGAGTATGGCGGCTACCCGAAACCCAAGAGAGAGGACTACGTGCCTGCATTCGGCAGCGGCAGGCACAACGTCATAAAATCGCTCACAAAGGAGGGCTCCGAAGAGAAAATAGACAAGATGGTGGCCTACGCCGATACAAAGAGGGAGGGATACCCTACCGACCTGCTGAAAGTGACGGACGGAGTTGTGGAGGTGCTGAAGAAACTGAAGGGCGATTACAAACTAGGCGTAGTGACCAGTGCGCACAGGTATTCGCTTGAGCGCGTATTCAGCATTATAGACATCAAGAAGTATTTTGACGTGATTGTGGCGCGCGAGGACTACACGCATGTGAAGCCAAGCCCGGAGCCGCTGCGTGTCGCAGCCATTAGGCTGGAGATAAACCCGAAGGACATAGTATATGTGGGTGACAGGGATGTCGACGTGACATCAGCGCATGCGGCCGGGATGAAAGTCGTCGGATTCTCAAAGGAGAGAATAGACGGCGCTGATGCGAACGTATCTACCTTTGAAGAGATACCGCTGATGATAGAGGGATTTGATAGCTGATATTACTACAGGCTCTCTTGTAATATCATGCCGAGCGGGACATAATTCCCATTTTCTACTTTAAGCGGCCTAATAGCACCCTTTTGCAGATACTCGGGGTTTCCGTTCTCACCCGGTTCTGTAACTTCGTCTGTCAACGGCCTATTGAGAATGCCGAGATAAAGGCACCATAGGGGATCGCTATGGGAGCAAATTATGCTATTTCCTCCCTCCCTTTTTACGACTTGATTAAAGAACGATAGCATCCTACTTTTTATGTCCTCGTAGCTTTCTCCTCCCAGCTCTTTTCTGTGCCCAAACAGGTCTTCAGAATCTATCTTGCCATCGTACCACATCCCTTGATATGCCGAAAGAGTCTCAGCCAATCTAGTATCATAAAATATGGGAATGCGATTATCTGCAATAATCTCGGCAGTTTGTTTGCAACGTAGAACAGGACTAGAATATATAATTGCAATATTTTTGTCTTTGAAATAATTGCACAGTTTGCGCGCTTGGCTTATTCCATCAGAAGACAATGGCACCGGTAACCTTCCTGGATTTATGTTTCTGGGATTGTCGTATTCGCCATGACGTACAAGATAGATCATACTAGTTACCCTAGCATCTCAAGGAATTCCGGATCCTCCAGGTATCCCTTAAAGGCATTGCCGAGCTTGACCGCCTCCGCTCCGTCTACGACCCTGTGGTCGAATGTGATGGTGAATGGCAAAACCTTCCCTATGCTGGGCTTGCCGCCTTCAACAAACTCCCAATCCCTTATTGAGAGTACCCCTATTATTGCAACATCTGGCGGGTTTATCATCGCGACTGCAAGGAATCCGCCGCCAAGGCTTCCTATGTTCGTTATCGTTATGGTCGTGTCCTTCATCTCCTCTATCGTTATGGTCTTGTCCTTGAGCTTCTTCGACAGCTCTTGGATGCTCTTCGCGATATCGGCTATGCTCTTCTTGTCCGCATCCCGCATCACAATGACCTTGAGCCCGTCATCCGTCTCCGCTGCCAGGCCTATGTTGTAGTACTTCTTGACGATTATCTCCTGCTTATCCTTATCGTAACTTGCGTTGAAATGTGGGTTGTCCTTCAGCGCCTTGACTAGCGCCTTTATTATGAACGGCAGGAATGTCAGGTGCACGTCCATCTGCTGCATCTTCTGCTTCTCCTTGCTGACGAGGTTCCATAGTTGCGTTGCGTTTATCAGGTCCATGTGCGTTGCCCTGGGTATCTTCCATGACTCTTCCATGTTCCTCGCTATAGCCTTCCTCGTCATCGACATCGGCACGCGCTCCACCTCTTCCTTATGCGTTTCCTCAAGCACCTCGGAATACTTCTGCTGCGGGGCAGATGCAGAAGTGCCGCTTGAGGCTGCGGACCTGACGTCGTTCTCGACTATCCTGCCATTCGGGCCGGTACCGGTTACGTTGTTGAGGTCGACATTTAGGTCGTGGGCTAGCTTTCTGACAGACGGCGTAGCAATCATCTCCTTGCTAGGCTGCGCTTTTGCTGCTGGGGCTGCCTGCTGCGTAGGTTTCTGGGTTTGCGTTGTCTGTTGAGGTGCAGGCTGCTGTGCCTGTTGCTGCGTTTGAGCCGGAGCTTGCGCCGGTGCAGCCGGCGCCTTTGCTGCGGCGCCTATCTCCTCGGGAGTTCCTATGTACGCAAGCGTATCCCCTATGTGCAGCGTGGCGCCCTCCTGCATGTTTATCTTTATGGTGCCGGTTATGGGAGACGGCACATTGACCACCGCCTTGTCTGTCTCTACTTGGACGACCGATTGGTCCTCTTTTACAGGATCCCCGTCCTTGACAAGCCACTTCTGTATCTTGCCCTCTGTGATTCCTTCGCCAACATCAACGAATCTTATGTCCTTCATGGAATCACTCCGACATTATCTTGTCTATTGCCTGCGATACTTTTGCCTCGTTCGGTATATAATACTGCTCGTAGCCGGGATACGGATACGGGAAGCTGTCTGATGCGACCCTTAGCACTGGCGCATCAAGCTCGAATATCGCCTTCTCCGCTATCCTTGCCGCGATCTCCGCCCCTGCTCCGAACGATAGCTGCGCCTCGTGCACGATCATAGCCCTGCCTGTCTTCTTCACGCTGTCTATTATCGTGCTCTCATCAAGGGGGTTTATCGTCCTTAGGTCTATTATCTCGGCGTTGGTGCCCTTCTTTTCTACCGCGTTCCTTACAACTGGCACCATCGTCCCCCATGTTATTATAGTAAGGTCGTCTCCCGGCCTTGCAACGCTGGCCTTTCCTATCGGCACTTCGTAACTGCCATCCGGTACTTCTTGCTTGAATAATCTATAGAGCTTCGTCGGCTCCAGGAATATCACTGGGTCGTCCATGTGCGACGCGCGTATCAGCAACCCCTTCGCATCGTAGGGGTTCGACGGCTCCACGACAATGAGCCCGCCCACATGCGAATAGTACGTCTCCGGGCTGTCTGAGTGGTGCTCGAGCGTCCTCACTCCGCCGCTCACCGGGGTCCTGACGATCATTGGGATGCTCTTAGTTGATCTCGTCCTGCTCCTGTACCTAGCCGCGTGGTTTATCAGCTGCTCGAATCCCAGGTACATGAAGCCTGCGAATTGTATTTCCGGTATGGGGTGCATGCCCCCGAGCGCCATCCCTATCGAGGTTCCAAGTATGCCGGCCTCTGAGAGCGGGGTATCTATGACCCTGTCGCCGTACTTTGCATAGAGGCCGTCCGTAACCCTGAATACTCCACCGTCCTTTGCCACGTCCTCGCCGAGTATCACCGAGTTCTTGTTCTCCTGCAGTATCAGGTCAAGGGCGCTGTTCAGTGCGGTTACCATGTTTTCCATCATAATATCACTTGCCTGCGTCCTGCCAGAAGTTTGCCGCGATCGCAGCGTCCATCTCCTCCTTCAATGTATCCGGTATGTAGCTGTAGACGTTCTGGAACATGCTCCTGGGGTCTGCCTTGAATGCTTCCGCTTTCTCGATGGCCGCGTCCATCTGCTTTAGATGAGTATCTGTCATCGCTGCCTCCTCTGCATCGTTCCATAATCCTTTCTTAACGAGATAATTCCTTACCCTCAGCAATGGATCCTTCGGTTTCCATGCTTCTACCTCTGCGTCGCTCCTGTATTTCGTGGGGTCGTCCGCGGTTGTGTGCATGCTCATCCTGTAGGTCAGGCACTCGATCACCGTGGGGCCGTTAGTAGAGTTCGCTATTGCGTCCTTTACCGCCTTGTAAACCGCGATCACATCATTGCCGTCCACCTGCATCGACGGGATCCCCGCAGCGATCGCCTTCTGCGCGAGCGTTGGCGCTATCGTCTGCATGCTTCTTGGCTCGGATATCGCCCATCCGTTGTTCTCTATTATTATTACCAACGGCACCTTCATCACGCCGGCGAAGTTCATAGCCTCGTAGAAGTTTCCCTCTGATGTGCCGCCGTCACCAACGTAGGTTACGACGGTTCCACCTGTTTTCTTGTACTTCTGGGCGTACGCTATACCAACCGCGTGGAGTAGTTGGGTGCTTACCGGAACTATGTAAGGCACGGCCTTGACGCCCTTCCCCACGCTGCTTCCTTCCTCATATCCTTTCCAGTAAAGGAAGAACGCGTCGAGAGGCAGCCCCCTTACAAGGAACACGCCATGCTGCCTGAAATTCGGGACAAAGAAGTCGTTGGGGCCCATAGCCATGCCGCTGCCGATCTGCGTGGCCTCCTCTCCGATAAGCGGCGCGTACGTTACAGCGCGCCCCTGCCTCTGAAGGCTCAGCGCCTTCGCGTCGAGGGCCCTTGCGAAGGACATCCACTTGTACATCTCTATTATTCTATTGTCGTTAACATCCTTCGGAAAGAGCTGCTGGTCTATGTTGCCCTGCTCGTCCATCACCTGCATATAGTTGATAGAGGCATCAAATACGTCCTTCAGCAATAGACCACCACAGAACGCTTACTCAACATAGCAATATATTGATTTCCATCCGTGCAGAAGATAGTTATAAATATTTCCCAAGCAGAGAGCAGAGTGATTGTATGGCATTGAAGGATATTCGTCTCTCAGCAGAGGAAGGATCTGCTGGTAGTAGAAACGTAGGCGCAACTGTAATCGACAGAGAATTTGTTAGAACTGGGACTCGAAGGAGCGGCAACATGACGCTCCCAGATGGTTCTGAATTGGATTACAGAATAGATCACTTTAGGGCGGAGCTGGAACACACTGAAAAGATTGATGGAAAGGAAGTTAAAAGCAAATTTATCGCAGTCGATGATGTGAGAGGCTTCCTGGTCTGCTACATTCAGAACGGCGAATTTGTAATAACCAATTATAGACTCCCGGAACGCACAATTTTAGACTTCACCTTGGAGCCCGAGGATCTCTACCAACATGTTGCTAAGGCCGTAGCAAAGGCTATGACCGAGATGGAAGTTGAGAGACTTAGTAGAGCCGAACTTGATGCAACCAGCAGAAGGAATCTTATAGGAGCAGCAGGAGTGAGAATGGAATTGTCTTTATCCCACAGGACAACCGCAGACCCGCAGTAGATTTCAGTACATCTTTCTATACCCATCCATGATGAAGGCGTTCTCGCTGCTTACCGGGAAGTTGCTGCACAATCTCTTGATTATCTGCACTTTCCCTAACTTTTTCGAGCAAATGAATATCTTGTTGCCGAAGAGGCGAGGCTCTCTTATCGTGTAGACCTTGAAGCGCTTCCCGAGCCTGCGCTTGAAAAGGTACTCCTTTGCGCTGAAGTCTGTAGATAGGTAGTTTATCGCCATTATGCCGTCTTTCTTCAGCGCGGTGTGTGCATTCTCTACGAACCTTTCGGTCTGAAACTCGTCTGGAACCTCCATTCTCCTGAATACGTCTAGGGTTATTACATCATATTTGTCCTTTGACCTGGCTGTATAGGAGAAAGCGTCGCCTACTATTATTTTTGCATTGAGCCTTTTTGGAAGGAAGACCTTTGACGCCCTAACCATGTTCCTGTCGATCTCTACAGCATCTATTCTTACCCTGTTACCGAATAGCTGGTTCATCTGATAGGGAGTGGTGCCGCCTGCCAGACCCAGCACAAGGGTCCTTGAGCGCTTGTGCAGCGCGGGCAGGAGGAGAAAGTAGTCCCAGTACCCGTACGTGTAGATAGAGCTATCCATCAGCCTCGAGTAGATTATATTGTGCGAGAGCAGAACCCGATCCCACCTCCTTTTCACTACAGTTATGTCGCTCTCCTTTATCTCTAGAATAACCTTCCAACCGAAGAGCGATTCCATAAGTCGCTTGAATCTCATAAGTCACCCTAGGATATGATATTAATTCTTGCTATCATTCTATATATGATTTTGGGTGTCTCTTTGCACGGCTCTGCCAAGATGAAGGTGCCGGACGGCAAGATGCTAGAGGTAAAGCTCGAGTACAATACCATGATAGAAAGCATCCAGATACTCGGCGACTTCTTCCTCTATCCGGATACGCTGCTGCGCGAGATAGAGAACCAGCTTGTTGGCACAAGCATGAGCGAGAGCGAGGAGAGCATCCGCATTAGGATATCGGGGCTTGTGAAGGCCAAGAACGCTACGATGATTGGCATAACGCCTGAGGCGATAGCCAGCGTTGTGAAGAGGGCGATGACGAATGAAATGGAGGGTAATCAAGCTTGAGACCAGGAGCGCGTGCTCCAACATGGCGGTTGACAACGCCATAATGGACGGCCAGAGGAGCATGACCTCTCCGCCGACCATAAGGTTCTACAAGTGGATGCCAAGCGCGGTCTCGATAGGATACTTCCAGAGCATGAACGACGAGGTCGACATAGATAGGTGCAAGGAGTTGGGGGTATCATACGTAAGGAGGATAACAGGCGGCGGGGCCGTCTACCACGACAGCGAAGGAGAGATAACCTACAGCGTGATAGCGCCAGAGGCAACATTCCCGAAGAACATAATAGAGAGCTACAAGATGATATGCGGATGGGCGATATCCGGGCTTGCAGGTTTAGGCATAAAGGCGGAGTTCGCCCCTATAAACGACATTATCGTAGAGGGAAAGAAGATATCCGGCAACGCACAGGCTAGGAAGAACGGGGTGCTGCTGCAGCACGGCACCGTGCTCTACAACACGGACATAAAGAGGATGTTCAACGTGCTTAAGGTCAGCAAGGAGAAGATATCAGACAAGATGATAGAGAGCGCCGAGGAAAGGGTTACCAGGGTAGTTGATCATTCCTCTACAACGCAGGATGGCCTCTACGAGGCCTTGCTTAAGGGGTTCATTGAAGGCAAGGAGTACGAATTCGGACAGCTGAATAGGGATGAGATAGCAGTAGCAGAGGGACTTGAGAAGACTGTTTATTCTAGCGATTCCTGGAACTTTAGCAGGTGATTTTGGGGTTGTTTTCAGGGCCAAATAGCCCCTGGTAACCTACTGCAAAAAAACAGATAGAAAGGTATTTAAAGGTACTTAGAGAAGCTTGTTTAAGTGGTGAAATATATGTTTGGAAATGACAGCTAAATAAGTCAATTTACCTTGCTATCTTGAATAGCTAGCTTTGCCTTTATTACATACTTAATCATCTTCTTCTAAGTTTTCTGTCGGTTTATTTAAATCTATTGTGAATTCTTTACTTTTTGTTCCTCTGATTTTTGCCTTGCCCGTTATCTCATAATCTACCATTGTTGGTCTTTTGATTCCGTATTCTCTTTCTAGGGGGCCATATTGGCTAGCATAAGCCAAATCAAACTTTCTAAAACAGAATGAACCTAACAGGATATTAGTAATTATCCAAGTTCGTATATTGAGCCCTAAATCAAAGCTAGAAAGTTTTTCGACATTTGCCTCAAGATGCCCGGGATTAAAAATTGGCATAAATAAAATTGATCCGTCTGGGTTACCGTAGTCTCCAGTTAAGATATATTTAGTTGTTGGGAAATTTGTTTCATCTAGTATGTCCAAAAGTGAATTCACTCTGTTTTTTCTAAATTTTTTCTCGTCTATGATCTCTTTTAATAT
>VFSW01004633.1_pt1 | contig 20480 bp, 19 predicted proteins | sample 5358111 | NCBI WGS metagenome assembly VFSW01 (sample SAMN11554181, study PRJNA540505) | mine drainage metagenome | isolation source: sediment from site ElyBrook_90M | place: USA: Ely Copper Mine, Vershire, VT | collected 2017
ACTGTGGAGACTGAATCTCCGCGCGTCGAGAACGCGGTTTGGAGCAGCGGTTACGTTACATAGAACCACGATGCGCCCTTCTCGCGCCTTGCCAGCCGGGCGCCTCGGCGCCCATCTCGGGGCATTGATCTCCGTGGGACTGCCTGATGGTTGCGTGTACCGACGGGTCTTCAGTCTGTGACAAGCAGCGTCGCCCAGGTCACCACGCCTGCAAAGATGTCCGCGGAGAAAGTCTGTGTCACCCGGTTGTGGGTCGCCTGCAGGCCCACGGTGCGTGACGCCGTGGGCCCCGCGCCTGGATCGACGTTGACCACCACAGCGATGCCTTTGAGGCCTGTCCCTAGTTCGGACGGGATCAATACGCCGCCCGGGGTATCGTAGGTCACGACGGCGAGGTCGGTGACGGGTCGGACGGTGACTTGTTGCACCGGCAGGCCGCCGGTTGCGAGGGAGTTCACCACGGACACGACGATGACCGATTGCGTCACGTCAACCGTGGCGCTGCCATTGATGGCGTTCTGCAATACGGTGGACGAGACGTTAAAGATGTTTGAAGCGCCGCCTACGGAGAACGATTGGTACGAGCCAAAGTCGCCGCCGGTGGGGCGGGCGATGAGTCCGTAGTACGCTCCGGAGCTGCCCGAGAGAGACTGCGTGGGCACGCGCGCGAGGCGAAAGCCCCCGGCGCTGTCCGTGAGATCTGCAATGTCGGAGTGTCCTACGACTTCGACGGTCCATCCCACGGCGGGGTGTTCAACCGCTCGCGGATTCGCGCTTGGAATGGGAAAGCTCGAAAGGGAGGTCACGGTGCCAGTCACCTGGGCGAAGCCCGTGGACGGCCCCGGGGCGTCGAGGCCCCCCGCGTCGGGGGGGGGGACCACGGTGGGCGTGCCGACGATTCCCCCCGAGGTGCCCCGCACGGGGCCGCCGCACCCACTGTCGGGGCATGGCAGCGGCGGGGGGCGGCTGGGGACCGTGTTGTCACACCCTCCAAGGACAATCAGGACGCAAACAAGGGTGAAACGCGGGCGCATGGGGCGAGTGTATGCTCACCGAGACGACGGCGCACCTTCGCGGTGCGAGCGTCGTGCGGTCAACGCAGGGGAGTCCGACGCTGGACGGTGTCGTCCACGGGCTCGTCACCGAGTCCATGGAGTAGATCAAGCGTGGTCTGGAGCGAGCGTTCGAGGGAGCGGCACGAGCGGCACATCATGAGGTGCAATCGAACCGCCACGCGGGTCGCAAACGGCAGCGCGCCGTCTTCGTAGTCACTCAAGAGTTGCTCGACATCAGCGCAGGCCAGCATCTTCGAGAGCCTTTCGGAGGTGGTGACGGCCACGATGCAAGAGTACCCGGAGGTTGCCTTCGGTGACGCCGAGCGTCCGGGCGGCCTCGGCACGGTCGATCTGTTCGACGTCGCAGGCGATCACCGCGAGACGTTGCGCATCGGGCAGTGCGGCCAACGCTGCATCGACGACGCGAAGCGCACTCTTTCGATCGGCGGGATGCATGCACCGGGAGGGATCATGCGAGACACGCTCGGTCATCGCAGCGTCGTCCTCGGTAAAATCGTCCAGCCCGCGGTCCCTTCGCGCGTGGCGAAAGTGATCGGCCACCTTGCGCAGGAGGACGCCCGTGAGATAGCCCCGCAGCGGGCCGCGGGCAGGGTCGTACCCCTTGGGGTGTTCAACCACGGCAAGAAAGGTCGCCTGTACAATGTCCCACGCGACGGAGGTGTCTCGCGACGACCTCACGGCAAGGCGATACAGGTAGGTCTCGTGCGCACGGACAGCGGCCTCGTCGAGTGGCGACCCCGTCATCGCCCCGGTTATCTCATGCCCCGTACCTGCGTCGCGCTAGAAAGCGTGAAAACCCCAGTGTGCAACAGCGGCCGCCGCTCCCATCATCACCATCGCGATCATCATCCAGTCGTGTACGCAGAATCCCTGGTTCGCCTTGCAGCCGCTCATCGGACACATCTTTGCCACGGTGCTATCTCCGGTCTCTTGGGAGCGCTGCATCGGCGCCCTTGCGATGTACTTCGTCAAAGACCCATAGGGCGTTACACACGCGCGGGCGGATTGTTGACGGGGCGTGGGCAGCCAGCGTTGACACGCCGTGCTCGATGACTACCTTGCCGCCGCACGAAAGCGGGGTCGCGATGCGCATGATTTCCTTTGTGTTCTTGGGTCTTTTTGCCGGGTTCATCGGCAGCAAGATCGTCGACAACCGGGGGCTGGGAATGTTGATGGACAGCGTCCTGGGCATCGTCGGTGCCGTCGTCGGTGGCTACGTCTTCCGCTCCATCGGTGCCGCGGGCGTCACGGGCTTCAACCTCTGGAGCCTCGGTGTCGCCACCGTGGGCGCCATCATCACCCTCTCCGTGGGTCACCTGGTCCGCAGGATTCTGTAACCCCCGGCGGGGTGATTCCCGCCGCACATCGCTTGTCCGACGATGCGTATCGGTCGTCCAACGATGCGCATCGGTCGTCGGGCGATGCGCATCGGTCGTCCGGCGATGCGTATCGGTCGTCCAACGATGCGTATCGGTCGTCGGGCGATGCGCATCGGTCATCCGGCGATGCGCATCGGTCGTCCGGCGATGCGCATCGGTCGTCCGACGATGCGCATCGGTCGTCCGACGATAATGAAGCAGGAATTGTCCCGGTTTGTCACAAATCCGCGGCAGCGTGTCCCACGCGCGGGGAGCTTGCGCGAAGCCGTAGCCCTTGCCGAATACTCCGTGCGACCGACCGCCGTCCCGTCGGGATAGACTCCCAGGGCCCATGCGCGACCGATCGCACGCTCCCCCCTGGCTCTTTGGCGTACTTATTCTGCCTTTTGGGCTCGTGTCGGGGTACTGCTCGGTTGCGCTCCCTTTTATCCTTGCTGCGCGGCACTATGACGTTGCCACCATCACCGGCGCCACCGCCCTCGCCGCCTGGCCTCATGCGTGGAAAATCTTCTGGGTTCCAGCACTTGACGCCCGCTGGCGCCGTCGAAGCTGGTATCTCGGCTCGGTCCTGGTCACCGCGGTCTCCCTCGCCGTGGCCCTGGTGTTGTTGCCCAGCCAGCACCTCGGGTGGGTCACCGCGGCGTTGTTTGTCAGTAACACCGCCGTGGCGACATCCTCCGCGGCCATCGACGCCCTCATGGCCACCACCCTGCCCGACGATCGAAAGGGCGCCGCGGCGGGTTGGTCCATGGCTGGCAACCTCGGGGGCAGCGGTCTTGGTGGTTACCTTGCCATTGAGCTTTACCAACGCACTTCCTCGGTCATCGGCGCTGTCATCCTGGGCGGGCTCGCGCTCGCAACGGGAATCCCGGCATGGATGGTGCGCGAGGGGCCTGGACCTACGGATCCCGTTGGACGCGCCCTGGTCAGGCTTGCCCGAGAACTATGGGTTACGGCCCGGTCGACCGCGGGCTGGACCGGGATTGTGATTTGCATCGGCCCCGCGGGGGCTGGTGCCGCGGCTGGGGTGTTTTCGGCCTTTGCGCAAGACTTTCATGCGGGGGCGCGCGTGGTCGAAAACGTCAATGGTCTCGGCGGCGGTGTCATGAGCGCCCTGGGCTCCGTCCTCGGAGGCTACGCCGCCGACCGGATGAACCGCCGACTGGCTTACGCGCTTGCCGGTGCGCTCACGGGGCTCGTCGCCGTCTGGATGGCCTACGCCAGCCGCGTTCCGCTTAGCTTTTCGATCGGTTGCCTCGCGTATAACCTTGCCAACGGCGTGGCTTTCGCGGCCTGGGCAGCCCTCGTGCTCGAAATGATCGGCGAGGGACCCGGCGCGGCCACCAAGTATGCGTTGTTTACCGCCGCGGCCAACCAGGCCATCACGTACATGCAAGTCCTTGACGGTCTTGGCTACGACGGCCGGGGAATCTTTCACGCGCTGGGCGGCCACGCCCGGGGACTGTTGCTCACGGATGCCCTGGGCACGGCCGTGGGCCTCGGGATTCTTGCCGTGATGGTGGTCGTGGTCCGACGCTACAAGCTTGGAGAGACGGCCCCGTCGGGAGTCGCTCCGTCCGGGGCGTGGTCACCGGGCGATGGCGCTTAGATCAATCTCACCGTTCCGGGTGGGTGGACACCAGTAATACCCACCGGTTTCGGCGCGGGTGTACCGCAGAAGGGCGTCGGCAGGGCCATCTGCCCCCACCATCCGACGGAGCTGGACGTCGAAGCTACGAAGCTCCCGGGCAAAGGCCACAAACTGAAGACCGCTGCGGGTGAGATCTCCCCATGGGAGCGAACGACGGAGGATGAAAGCTTCGGGAGAAAAAAGTTCCTGGGCGGTGCGCTTGACGTGGGCGGATTCGGGAGCGCTGTCGATCTCGTGGTTGTCCCCGCGCGCCCGGCCGATGACGGCATCCTGGGCGGCGTCGTCCAGACGATGAAAAGCCGTGAGATCGTGGACAAAGCGCTGGGCAAACGCGAAACTCGATCCGGCCAGGGGGCCCTGCGGGACGACAGCGGCGGAGACGGCCGCAGCGCCCACGGGGTTGGCCGTGCCGTCTTCGTAGCCCATGAGGTCATGGCCGGTGCGGTAACGAAAGAGAGGGGTTTGTTCGACGACGACGAGGCCCGGGGTGGCCGCACGGACGAGGGTGCTGGCGCGGTCGTAGGCTTCGCTGGGAGAGTCTGCGGAGATCAAGACCCAGGCGCCGCGTTGGCGGGCGACGAGGGTAGCCCGCGCAGAGAGGGTTTCGAGCGGGCGAAGGCCGGGTACAGAAGTGCCGAGGGCGGCGACGAGGGGTTGACCGAGACCGACGACGGCGCGGGCGGGGAGGCCCGAGAGCAACGCTCGGAGGGCGTCTTCGGGGTGGTTGCGTGCGAGGTCGTTGTCGCAGACGTCGAACTCCAGGGAGTACCCCGCGGGACCGGGAGGCTCGAAGATGGCGGGCTGGGGGGACGCCAGAGGGACCGTGCTCACGGGACGATGACCGTGTCGCCGGTACGAAGGGAGAAGTTCATCTCGGTGCGACCGCTGATGGCTTCGGTGTACGAAAAGAGATAGCGCTCTTCGTGACCGTCGGCGGTACGACGGAGGACCACGATGCGGTCCTCGTCGCCGCCGCGGAGGATGCCACCGGCGAGGGCAAGAGACTGAAGCACGGTCACGGGGACCCTGACCTCGAAGTCCCCTGGATGGGCGACCTTGCCCACGACGAAGATTCTGTAACTATGAACCTCTTCGACGATGACCGAGAGCTGTGGGTTCTGGACGAAGCGGCGGTAGCGGTCGGTGAGGTCACGATTGAGTTCGTTGACGGTGTGCCCGGCCATCACCACGTCGTCGATGAGCGGGAGTGAAACCCTCCCGTCGGGGCGTACCGTGACCCTTGAGGACAGGTCGGCGTTGCCAAAGACCGCGACGCGGACGACGTCACCGGGACCCACGCGGTACTCCTGGGCGCCCGTCTCGATGGGAGGCCACGGGCCGGACAACGGTCCACGGCAGGAGACTGTGGCAATGGCCAGGAAAAGGGCGAGGCCGACGACCAGCCAGCGGGAGGTTGTCATCGCCCTTGCGGGTCTAGCAGTACCCTTGAGACCTTGGCAATGGGAAGCACGAGGTGATGGGTGCCTTAGGCAGGACCTTGCGAAGCCCCCCGTTGGCCGTAGGGCCCGGGCGGACCCGAAGGCCCCGCGGGACCCGAAGGGGGCGGGCGGAGCGATGGGCTGACGGGCGCGTCGGCGTGCAGATCCGGTACGAAAGGCAGATCAGGCACCTCGCCCCAGCGACGGAGGTCGCCAAGGTCGTACACCCGCGTATCGATGAAGCCCGAGATCAGCGAAGTGCCCGCACCGAGGACCATCGCGATGGCCAGTACGATGCTCCCGAGCTTGGTCTTTCCCGGCGGTTCGGGCTCTAGGGGGAGCGAGGGCGGGTCGATCATCCGAATTTGTTCTCCGCCTGCTACCTGCACGCGGCGGAGGTCGGCCTGGCGGGTGTACTTTTGTTGCAGGAGGGCTTGATACTGCGTCCGGGTGGTGGACAGGTCGGTGTTGAGCCGGTCGTACTGCTGTTCGACATCGTTGATGTTCGTGAGGGCGTCGGGCCGGTGCACCTGCGAAGTGCCTGCGTCGGGGGTGATTGGGGAGAGGGCGCCCTGGTCGTTGGCCTCACTGCGGGCAAGGGCGGTCGAGGTGTCGGAGATGTCCCGTTGGACCTGGTCGATCTGGGCGGTGATCTGCGCTTGGGACATGGTGGATGGGTCGACCGCGGTGGTGTGCCACCGGGCGCGCTCGCTCGCGAGCTGGCCCTGAAGCTCGTTGACGCGGGACTGGGTGGTTTGCACCGCGGGGTACTGGTCGGTGTATCCCCGGGCCCGGAGCTGGGCGAGCTGGTCACGGGCTTCGGCGAGGCTGTGCTCGATGGTCTGGATGGCCACGGGTTCTTCGCCCGGGGGGGGAGCGGACAAGGGGTGCTGCAGGTGATCGAGCTGGGACCGCAACTGGGACAGTCGGGAACGGAGACGCCGCGTGCCTGCCGACGCTGTCGGGTCGTTGACCACGGGTCGCTGTGGAACAAGTCCCGGCGGGAGCCCCAAGGCGCCCATGTGCCGCGCGCGGATCTGGTCGACCAAGGCTTGATTGGCCGTTGTGAACCGATCCAGGGCGTCTTCCTGGCTTGAGAGCGTGGCTTCAAGTTGGACGAGTTGAGAAGTCACTGTGTCGAGAGACTGCCGGGCGCGGGCTTCGACAGCGTTCTGGCGTTGTTCGGTAAAGAGTCGGATGAGGCGTTGCACCACCCGCTGGGCCATTTCAGGGTCGCCGTACGAAAAGCCAAGGTGCAGGGTGTCATGGTCGACCCGCTTCTCAAAGCTCCCGTAAAACTGATCGACGATCTTGTCGACGGTGACCCTCCCGCGCATCTGGGGGTAGAGGTGCATCTCGCCGACGATCTCAAGAATATTGCTCCGGGAGCCGTAGACCTGGCCTGCTCGGGCGTCGAGGGAGCGCTGGATCTCTTCGTCGCCGCGCTGTTCGCCACCCGGGACATCGGGCTCTTGCACTTGAAACGTCGTCTCAGACCTGTAGTTCCGCGGACGGGTGAAGGCCCAGTAGCCCCCGACGGCGGAGATGAGAAGAAAGAGGGCCGTCCCGCGCTTCCAGTATTTGAGCCCGCGGCGGGCGATCGCGAGGTAGTTCGCGATCATGTCCTTCATCGTGAGGATGTCTTCGTCGGTGTTCCCCGTGGTCATTGGCTGGAGTCTCCCTGGGATCCGCCCACAGCGCCAGTGTCCGGCGCGCTGTTGTTGCCAGGAGTTACAGACGACGGGCCTGACGGTGGCAGTGCGGCCCGCGGAAGCGGGGCTTCTGCGGTGTGCTCCGAGAGGTCAAACGGATCCCCGGGGATGGCCTCGTCCGGGTTGTCGGATACAGTCTGTGTCGCACTGGCGTGGTCGGCAGCCAGCGTCGCCGCGTGTGCGTTGAGGTCACCCGCCATCCGCGCGTCTTGCACCGCGTTGATTTCTTCAAGGGGGATGATTCCTTCCAGCGGGGCATCGCCTGAAGACAAAACGAACTCCACGCCCACCATCACGACGTGCCGTACGACGTCGAGGGCATAGGCTTGTTCGATGATGGCTGCGACGGCGGGCGGTACTCCGATGGGCGCCGCGACGGAGCTCGGGTCGGTGTACTCGTAAAGAAAATCGTAGCGGGCGAAGAGAAACATCGGGTCGGTCACCCGCCAGCGCACCCCCAGCGATGCCGTAAAGGTCTTGTACGGGACAACCCGGTCCGAGGAATTCCCGACGACGTCGGTGACTGTATTGACCGTTGTACCAAGCTCTCCCTGGGCCTCGGCGACGACGTACCATCGGGGATCGGGGTGCCAGATGGCCGAGAGCGCAACGGCGTCGATGAGCCCCGTGCCACCCGCGCCGGTTTGTCCCGGCGGGCATACGCCCACGGGATTGGCCGATGTGACGTACACGGGGACGGCGCAGTGTCCCGCGGAGACCATGGTGTATTCATGGCGGTAGACCGCGCCGAAGACCATGTGGGCGTCGGGTACGACCTGGGTGATCCCGGCGTTGATGTACGGGCCAAGCTGGTAACCGCCCGTGGTGTCCACGGAGTTCTGGTCTTGGAGCGCGTCGACGCCAAGATTGAGTTGCGTGACGGTGTTTTCAGACCACGAACGCGACCAGCCGGCGTAGCCCGTGAAGTGGTTGACCCAGTCAGGAAAGCCATCGATGAGAAAGCGCTCGGCACGAAAGGTAAGGGATCCCACGTCGCTGTCGGAGAGATTGTGGGAGGTGGTGAGCTGCCCCCAAAAGCTCAGGGTGTTCTCGCGGGCTTCGGAGGGGGGGATGGAGACGGCGGAGCGGCCGATGACGCCACCAGAGGCCACGCCGCGCCAAGTGTCGCTGAAGTCATGGCTCAACGCGAGGTGGCCCGAGTAGTCGGCATAGATGCCTGGGAGAAAAGCCAGGTCCGTAGCCCCTCCCTGGGTCAAGAGTTCAGAAGTTCGACCGTAGATGAACAGCCCGTCGGCGTTGAGCCGCCAGTCGTCGCCGGGTTCCCACTGGAGGGCGTAGCGGGTGATGTTGAGAAAATCCGAGTCCAAGAGCGCGCGCCCCTCGCCGCCGGTGTACAAAAACTCTGAGCGGTTGCGAAGAAGCTGTCGGACGGTGTCGGTCTGGTGGGCGAGTTGAACATCCACGGCTGCGCGGGCGATCCCACCGTCGTCGTACACCAGGGAGTTTGGGTTGAGGACCGTGGAGTCGTACCCGCCCGAAAGCTCGACGCCGGCCGCGGCTGCGAGCTGCATCGGCGCAGAAATCAGCAGCGTGAACGCGATCAATCCCATGCCCGGTCCATCGGATCTCTGGCGGTCCGCCATCGGGAGTTTTGACGGCCCCCGGGGGGGGAGGCGCCCGATGGATCTCTCGGGAGATCCGCTGGGACCGATATGGCATGATGGACCGCGTGTGTCGAGACCCGAGGAGGGTCACGGGCTGTCGACGGCAGATGGAAGAAGATGCAAGAGGTGACGCGATGAACCGTGTGGTCCTGGTTGGTGCGGCGATGCTGGCGTTGTGCCTCGGGGGCGTGGTGACCCACAAGGCCCTGCGGTACCGCCAAGACGCCCAACGGTGGCACGCGCGGTGGTTGTCCCTGCGGAGGGACCCAGGCGGGCGTGATCGCTATCGTGCAGACAACGCACGGTTGCGCGCCGCAGGCCGGGTCGAACACCGGGTCGTGTTTCTCGGCGCGAGCATCACCGAGCGGCTGGACCTGCAACGGTTGTTTCCCGATCGAAACTTTGTCAACCGCGGTGAGGGCGGGCAGCTTGTGTGGCAGCAGTGGCTACGGCTTGAGCCCGATGCGTTGTCTCTCGATCCGGAGGCCGTGGTCATCAAGATGTGTGCGATCAATCTTCTCGATGACGCCCCGCCCTACGAGCAGACCCAGAGTGACTACGCGGCGATGGCGGACACGATTCGCGCCCGCCACGTCAAAGTGATTCTCGCGACGACCGTCCCGGTGACCCGCGCGTATGATCAGGCCGAGGGCGGGGGCGTCACCGTGATGATCACACGCTTCAACGAATGGGTGCGCGATCAGGCAAGGGCTCACCAGGATACCTTGATGGACTACGCTGCGGCGATCGCCGACGACGAAGGCTACCTCCCGGACGCGCTCAGTGACGACGGTCTCCACCCCAACCGCATGGGGATGGAGCGGATGGCACAGACCATTCGTACCGTGCTTGTCGAAGGCCGTGGACAGCCTCCGCCGCCGGCGCCGGAGCCCGGTCCGGTCGAGGGTGCGACCCTCCCAGCTCCAGATGCCATCCTCCGTGATCGCTGACAAAAGTCTGTGTTGAGGCTTGCACACACCCCACACCGCGGTGTTGCATCCCCCGTTGGGAGAACCGCGGAGTAACCCATGGCCAGAGTCCTTGAGGTCTTGTCGATCCTGGACGCGCCGGTGGTCACTGGCCCTGCCCGGGGGTTGATCCATCTGGCGCGGCACCTCCCGACCGAGGTGCATCTCAACGTGGCGATTCTCCGCGGGCGAGGAGCCGGGCCGATCCCGCGGTTGGACGACGCTGCGCGGGGCCGGATGACCGTGTTCGAGATTCAAGAGCGCGGGCCGTATGATCCCTGGATCCTTAAGCGGGCGCTTGAGATCGCCCGTTCGGTGGGCGCCGGAGTGGTGCAAAGCCATAGTTACAAGCCGCATCTCATTGCGATGTTTCTACGGCTCGCACGGCGGATTCCCTGGGTGGGTCACCACCATGGCTGGACGGCGGAAAACACCAAGGTAAAAGTCTTTCACCGGATCGACACGATGAGTCTCCCCCGGGCGGACCGCGTGGTAGCCGTCTCCGAGAGCGCGAGAACCCTCGTGCGCACCGAAGGCGTCCGTGCCGATCGCGTCGTGCTGATCCCCAACGCTGTGGACCTCGAAGACCTTCAGACCGAGAACACCGCCGCGAGCGCCCGCACGCACCTTGGCCTCCCCGAAGGGCGGATGTTTGCGTGCACCGTCGGGAGGCTCTCGCACGAAAAAGGTCAGGACGTGCTCCTCCGCGCCGTGGGTATCCTCAAAGCCAGACTCCCGGCGCTGATGGTGCTTCTGGTGGGTGATGGCCCCGACCGGGATGCGCTCACCGCCCTTGCGCGGGAGCTTGGCATTGCGGACACCGTGCGCTTTCTGGGACACCAGAAAGACGTAGCGACGGTGTACCGTGCGAGTGATTTCATGGTGATGCCATCCCGCTCCGAGGCGATGCCCAATGTGCTCCTCGAGTCCATGTCCCTGGGGCTCCCCGTCGTGGCAACGCGCGTGGGGGGTGTTCCCGAGGTGGCCCAGGATGGCACGGACGCGTGGATCGTGCCGCCTGACGCGCCCGACGCGATGGCCGAGGCCATGCACCAGTGCGCGACGGACACCGTAGAACGTTCGCGACGAGCGCAGCGCGCACGCGCCGTGGTGACCGCGCAGCACGACCCACGACGCCGTGCGCGGCGGTACGTAGATATGTACGAAGCCATCTTAGGGCGTACGCTGGCCCCTGCGAGCGCCCACGCCACCGCGTCCGAAGGGTTCCGCGGGGGGAGGCCTGTGTAGCCCATGGATTCGAAGAGACTTGCCATGTTGGCGGCGCGTGCCGTGGCACAAGGGGCCGTGGCACCGCTTGTCCTTGCGTACAGGCTGGAGACGGGTCTTTTGCCGAACGAGCGAAGAGACCCAGCGTTTCAAGTGTACTCCCAAGTGCTTTCCCTTGTACCTGGGTACGCTGGGCAGGCGTTGCGCAGGGCGTTTTACCGGGCGGTGCTGGCGGCGTGCCATGAGGAATCGTGCATTCAATGGGAGGCGGTGTTTTCGTCGCCCGAAGTGTCCATCGGGCGGGGGGTGTACATCGGCGCGCGATCCATGATCGGCCGGGCCGTGCTTGAAGCGCATGTCACCATTGGCTCCAACGTCGACATTCTATCTGGCAAAAATCAGCACGGCTTTGACGACCCGATGCGCCCCGTGCAAGACCAGGTCGGACGTTATGAGCAGGTGCGCATCGGGACCAACACGTGGATTGGTAACGGCGCTGTAGTTCTGGCAAACGTTGGCGCTCGCTCGGTCGTTGCCGCCGGGGCGGTGGTGGTCAACGACCTGCCCGACGACGTGATCGCAGGGGGAAATCCAGCGCGGATTCTCAAGCGTCGGGACCCGGTGACCCACCAGTGGGTGCGTGCAGGATGAACGTTGTTGCCATTACCCACCGCACGCCCTTTCCGCCGGACAAGGGTGACAAGATCCGCACTTTTCACCTCCTTTCGCGCCTCGCGCGCCGCGCGAGCGTGCATCTCTTCGCCTTTGCCGAACCTCCGGATGACATCGTCCACCGCGCCACGCTGCTCCAGCACTTTGCCTCGGTCACCCTCGTTCCCCTGGACATGCGCCTACAAAAACTTCGCGCGGTGCCGTACCTCGCGACCCTCTGCCCAATGACTCTCCCCGAGTTTCACAACCCGCGGCTCAAGCGGGCGGTAAGCGACGCAGTCCACGGGATCCGCCCTGACGTAATATTTGCCGCGAGCACCAGCATGGCGCCCTACGCCCTTGCCCACCCGCATATCCCCACGATGATGGACTTTGTCGACGTCGACTCGGCAAAATGGCGGGCCTACGCCGACCGCGCGACGGGACCCGCGCGGATGGTGTACCTCCGCGAGGCATGGACGCTCGCGCGGTACGAGCGGTACGTAGCACGACACGCGGCGATCTCCGCGGTGACTGCCGACCGAGAAAAGGTTTTGCTCGACGCCATCGCGCCGGGCTCTGACGTGCGCACGCTGCCCAATGGGGTAGACACCGAGTACTACACGCCACGGCCCGCGGACGCCGTCATGCCCCCGTCGGCGGTGTTCTTTGGCGCGATGGATTACTACGCCAACGTCGATGCCGCGGTGTTTCTGGTGCGGGAGGTGCTCCCAAGGCTGCGGGCGAGGTATCGGAATTTCAGGATCGTGATTGCTGGGTCGAAGCCTGCGCGCGAAGCAATGTCTCTCGCGGCCGTACCAGGGGTCACCGTTACGGGTTACGTGTCGGACATTCGGCCGCACGTCCAGGGAGCGTCTGTGTGTGTGATTCCCTTGCGTGTTGCCCGGGGGGTACAAAACAAGGTGTTAGAGGCCATGGCCATGGGTGTCCCGGTGATCGCCTCGCCGGCCGCTGCCGAGGGAATCGCAGCCACACAGGGCGAGGACTTTGTCATCGCGCCAACCGAAGCGGGTGGCAGGGCAATGGCCGAGGCGATTCTTGATCTGGTGGCCGACCCGGTCCGAGGACAGGCCATGGCCGACTCGGCTCGTCGCCGGGTCGAAGAGACCTACGGCTGGGATCCCCGTGCGAGGGAACTGTTGTCCATGCTCGACGAAGCCCGCCGAAATCATTCGCGCTGAGCACCCGTGTGTCAGGTGCGTCGCACCTGTGCGAGGATCCCTGCCCGTTCGTCGGCGTCCAAGGTTAAAAACACCGAGCAGGCTACGTACACGACGAGAACGCACAGGCAGGTGGCGCCGGCGGTGATGACGTGTCGATGCATTCCATAGCGATGAGCGAGCCAAAGCACACCCCACGAGGGCACCAACGGCGGGGCCGTGGCGCCGAAGGTGCTGACAACGTGCCGGAGGTATGAGGTGCCAAGGCGTCGGCAGACAATCCAGGGCATGACCACGATGCCGGTCACCGTGGCGGGGATCAGTGTACCGAGCGCGACGCCCGCGATGCCCCAGCGGCCCACGCGGACGAGGACCACCGACAGGACGAGGTTGGCAACGCCTTCAAAAACGGTTACTCGCGCGGCCACGGTGAGCTCGGCGAGTCCCTCAAGAATAGGTCGCGCGAGGCCCCGACCGGCTACTTGAGCGACGAAAGCCAGGGCGAGAAAGACCAAAGACAGTACCCCCTCGGTGGCGTGCCGCTCGTCGATCCATAGAGCGAGAAGCTCGTGGCCCCAGGCGACGAGCACCAGGGCAACGGGGAACACGAGCATCATCATGGCTTTGTTGCCCGTGCGCCAAAGGCTCCTGAGACGATCGTATTCGCCACGGGCGGCTGCCGCGGAGACGCCTGGCATGAGGACAAGGGTGGCCTTGTCGATGGCGTCGCGGGCATAGTCGACGAAGCGAAGGGGAATGGCGTACGCGGTGACGGCCGCGGGCCCGAGGGCCTGCGAGATCACAAACTGGTCGGTTTGGTTGATGAGTCGTTCGGACAGCGTAAAAAGAAAGGATTTCGAGCTGAAGGAGAAAAGAGAGCGGAGGCGCAACGGGTCGAAGAGGGCGAGAGAGCAGCGGAGGGTGGGCATCGCCCGGCGAGCAAAGATATAGGCGATAGCCTGCTCGACGAGAAACGACGCCATGGTGACGGCGCCGACAGTCACGACGCTGGGGTGTGTGCGGACGAGTGCAAAGATCGCGATGGTGCGACCGAGCAGGAGCGAAAGCGAGATGGCGTTGATGGCGTCAAAGCGTTCAAGGCCCATGAGCACGCCAGAAAAAACGCTCCCGGGAAACTGTGCAAACAGCGCGAAGCCCATCATCACCATCATCGCGCGGGCAGCGCTGGCCTGGCCCATGGGAATGCGAAACAGCATGGGCAGGGGAATGGCCACCAGGAGGGCGAGGGCGAGGCAAGCCGCGCCGACGACAAGGTACACGGTGAAGATGGTGGACACGGTCGCGTTGAGCTGACCCTGATCGCCGCGGGCGTGGTGCTCGGCGACGTACTTGATGATCGCGGCGCCCAGACCGAGGTACAGGACCCCGGAGTAGCCGACGAGGCCGGAGACGAGGGTGATGATTCCGTAACCGTTGTCTCCGAGGTGGTGAATGAGAAAGGGGGTCATCACCAGGGCAATGCCCACCTGGGCGAACAGCGCGAGCCACTGAGACGACACGTTGCGGACGATGCGACCAAGGTTCATGCGTAGGGAATCACTCGGACCGACGGTAGTTGGGGGCTTCTTCGGTCACGATGACGTCGTGGACGTGGCTCTCCCGCAGGCCCAGCGGGGTCGATCGGATGAAGCGTGCGTGCGTCTGGAGGTCTCGCACGGTTCGGCATCCCGTGTACCCCATGGCAGCGCGAACACCGCCAGCGAGTTGGTGGATGTTTGCGGACAACGAACCGCGGTACGGCACCCGACCTTCGATCCCTTCGGGCACGAGTTTCTCGTCCGCGGCGCCGGACTGACCGTAGCGGTCCCGGCTGCCCCTACGCATCGCACCGAGGGAGCCCATCCCGCGGTACATCTTGTACGACCGACCCTGGTATAGCACCAGTTCGCCCGGTGCTTCGTCGGTTCCGGCGAAGAGGGAGCCGATCATCACCACGTCGGCGCCGGCGGCGAGGGCCTTGGCGACGTCGCCTGAGTACTTCACCCCGCCGTCGGAGATCACGGGGATGTTGTACTTCCGCGCGACTCTCGCGCAGTCGCTCACGGCGGTCACCTGCGGAACCCCGACGCCTGCAACCACGCGGGTGGTACAGATCGACCCCGGGCCGATGCCAACTTTAATAGCATCCGCCCCGGCCTGAATGAGCGCCTCTGCAGCCTCTGCCGTGGCAATGTTGCCCGCCACGATCGGAACATCGGGAAAGTCCCGATGTGTCGCGCGTATGGCGTCGAGCACTCCGCGGGAGTGACCGTGGGCTGTATCGATGACCAGCAGGTCGACCCCCGCGGCGACGAGCCGGGCTGCACGTTCGTCCCTGTCCAGTCCTACCCCCAGCGCTGCACCCACCCGGAGCCGCCCGCGGGCATCCTTGGCTGCACCCGGAAAGCGCTCGGCTTGCAGGAGGTCTCGGATGGTGATGAGCCCCACGAGGCGGCCGTCCGACGGGTCAACCACCAGCAGCTTTTCGATCCGGTGGCAGTGCAACAACGCGCGGGCCTCGTCGGGTTTGACCGTCGGTGCGACCGTCACGAGCTTGTCTCCAGGGGTCATCACCCGCGCCACGGGCTGATCAAGGTTGGATTCAAAGCGAATGTCCCGCGCCGTCACGATGCCCACCGGACGCCCCTCTTCCACCACCGGCAATCCCGAGATGTTCGCTCGGCGCATGAGCTCCACAGCAACACGAAGGACCTCCCCAGGGCCCACGGTCAGCGGGTCAACCACGATGCCCGACTCCGCCCGCTTGACCTTCTCTACCTCCCGCGCCTGTTCTTCCGCCGTGAGGTTCTTGTGCAGCACGCCGAGGCCGCCTTCGCGGGCCATGGCAATCGCTGTCCGGGCTTCCGTTACCGAGTCCATCGCGGCGGATACCAACGGGATCCCCAGGTCCACGCCCCGCGCAATCCTCGTCCGTAGATCCACCTCCCTCGGCAGCACATCACTCATCGCGGGTACGAGCAGTACGTCGTCAAAAGTCAGTGCCTCACGCAGCGGTTCTTCCATCATGGTGTACTGTATTTTTCCTCAGGAACCACCGCACCCTGTCGTGCGTCAGCCCTTCTCTGGCCGATACGGGTGGAATTCGTACTGAGGCTAACCGCCCTATCGCGTCCCCGCACGGTTTTGTGGCATAGTCCGCACGTAGTTCTTCATTCAACGCGTCGCCTAAGGGGAATCCATGCAACCGCGCGGCTTACTTCCGATGCTGGGACTTCTCATGGTCGTCGCCAATTGCGGCGGCAGCCCTGAAAGTACCTTTCCCACGGGTACGACTGACTCGGGCGCGAACGACGGTAGTGCGACCGACGGGGCCACGGACCTGGGTGCTGCCACCGATGGCGAAGACGTCAGCGGTCCGATCGACGCTACGGCAACTCCCGACGTCCAGGGCTTCGATGTCCAGCCCGTGGATACGGGCGTCACCCCCCCTGTAGACTCCGGCCCCGTCGACACGGGTACCTCTTCAGGCGGTGTGTGCCCCGCGTCGTGCGCTGTGTCCACCGACTGTGACCCCTGCTGGCACGCCGGCGAGGCCCGCATGGGCAATAACTACTGCTGCGTCAGTGGCCTTTGCATCTTCCGTACGGGCACGTGTGACACCGTGCCTCCTCCCACCGACGGAGGTACGGGCACGGGTGGTGACGGTGGGGGCCCGGGTCTTGACGCCGGCGGCGGCGGCCCTTCCCCCGACGCCTCCCTTGGCGCGGGCTGAAAAACCCCACGCCTGCAGAGAATCCGCTGATGTGGGAAGGCGCCGCAGGCCTGACGGACCAGGCTGGACGGCGTCCAGCTACGCGACGGCTGGAGCGGGCAGTATCGAGTCCACAGCAACGTCCACCTTTCTGGGTTTACAGCCCCGGGAGGACCGGAGTTGGTACGGCAATCCCTCCGTGGATTCCCGGCAGGGGCACCCGCGTGAGTCCACGCGCAGTGGCCACCACCACCACGGTTCCCGGCGCGTCGAGTTCGTGATCAAAACGAAAGCGTAGCTGCCGGGGGAATCCGCCTTCTGACACTTCGACCGTGGCGACAAATCCTGCACCGTCGGACTCGTCGCCCTCGCCGAAGGTCTCTCCGGGTGCGATGTACATCGTCTCCATTGCACCACTCAAAAACGGCACCCCCAGCGCACGGACCTCCAAGGTGAACGCGTCGGGTCGCACCAGCAGCATCGGGCCAAGGGTCATGGACAGCACCGCCCAGTGTGTGGGCGCAGGTCGCCCCGCCTCACGCCATACCGCCGGCGCGTAGTGCAAGGTCTCGGGATCCGCGACTGCGAGCGCGATCACCCGATCGGTTCCGCGGGGGGGCGCCGATCGGACGATGGCTGCGTGCTCGCGGGTAAGCAACGTTGCCACCAGGGTAGATTCCGTGTGGGTCCTCCACGGCGCGATCCCAAGGTGAATCACCGTCGCAGCGAGGTATACAGGCCATGCCACGATGTCGGTAAAGTCCCTCGGACGTGGACTCGCAGCCGTCGCCCACACACCGTCGATGAGAACAGCCAGGGCGCCCGAAAACCCAACACCAGACGCCACCAAAAGCCGCGATGATGGAATCGACGCTGCGACCGGAGCCAAGGCAAACAGCCCACCGACGGCCAGCCAGGCAATGTTGGACCGCGCGTCGGCGTCTAGGGTGCGGGTGCGTACAACCAGCGCCAGGGCGCCGATCCCGGCGGCGACGACACCTACGCGCGTGTTGCCGCCCAAGAAGAATCCTACAAGCGACGGGGCATCGGCGGACAGCGCACAGAGCTGGTCAGCGAGGAGTGTGGGCACCCGTGTGGCTGCGGTGAACATTAAGGTCATGGGGGCCCGTAGCGGATCAAGGTACTGGGAGGATCCCGCGACGCCGCACCCGGCGAGCCGATAGGCGACAAAGGCGCCGACCACGGGGGTTAGGGCGGGGAGGCACGCCAGCGCGCGGGCGCGGAGCCCATCGCGGGAGACCACGAGCTCCCACGCGAGGACATAGCCAAGGGTGCACGCGGCGTACTCCCCGGCCAGCGCTGCGGCGAAGAAGAATCCCGCGATGGGATGCCACCGGGCGCCAGGGATGCACATGCGCCAGCGGATGTGGGCAAGGACACCCAAGAGACCAAAGGCCGTGGCAACGAGCACGCTGCGGTTGGCCAACCAGGCGATGGGCATTGTGTGGGCCTCGTCGACGGCGTAAAGAACCACGGCCAACGCAGCGACTCGGGGGGAAAGAACCTTGCGGTAAAGCCGTGCCGCGGCCACGACGGCGGCGGCCCACCAGAGCAGGGAGTGCAGGTGGGGTCCGCGAAGCCCGCGGCCGAAGAACCCATGGTCTAGGACGATGAGTGCGCTGGCCAGTGGGCGGCCCATGACGAAGACGAAGCGGGTGGAGGTCCACCAGGGGAGGATGCCGACCTCGGCGAGGCCGTCGCGCTCGCCCGCACGGACGAACGCAAAGAGGTCGAAAGGACCGCGGTGGTCGGGCCAGGTGCCTTCGAGCATCGCGAGTTGGGCGTGGTCGTCCAGGTACCGCGGGGTCGAAAGCGCGGCACCACGCAACATCGCTCCCAGGCACAGGGCCATCACAACGGCGATCACCCCGTAGGGCAGCCGACGGTTCGGGACGACGGAAGACATCAATGTCGCGGTGCAGAATGGGCCACATTGTGCACGCCGTCGAGACCCTCAGACTCCCCGATCAAAGCACTCCCGACGGCGACGACGTTGGGCGTACACTCCGGGCCTTTCCGATGGCTGAAGCAGTCCCGCAGGCGATGCCCGCTGCGATCCACCGCGGGTACGCCCTGGCGGCGGCGGTGGTCTCGACCGTTGCGTGGGCGTACCTCGCCTGGCCTGATCTCGCGACCACCTTCACTGATCCCCTGACCCATCGGGCGCTCGGGTATGGCGCCGCTGCTCTCGCCGCAGCGCTGGGTCTCCGCCCTGTCACGCGCGCCTTTCGTCACGTCCTTGGGGCAGGTCCCGCGTGGATCTTTCCCTTGGGGGCCTCTGTCGTTTCTGTGGCGCTCGCTGCGTGGCTTTTTTTCGGACCGATGAACGGGCAACTCATCGCCCGGGACTCGTGCCTGTACGTCCTTGAGGGCCGTGCGCTCGCGCACCTTCAGTTTGGCGTGCCCGTATCACCCCCGCGTCTCGCCACCTCCGCGCACTTTCTCTTCGTCGGCGTCGACGGGCGTCTCCACGGCGTCTTTGCCCCGGGCTATCCTCTCTTTCTCGCCCCGTTCACCCTCCTCGGGATCCCTTGGTTCGCAGGGACCCTCACCGCCGTGTTTCTCACCCTTGGGCAAGTGATTCTCGCGCGCTCCCTCGACCGCGACCCCTGGGTCCTTCGGGTGTCTCTTCTCCTCGCGCTCCCGTCCTTCGCTCGCGCCATCGAAACCGCGGATCTCCTCTCCCACGCCTTTGTTGCCACGCTCTGCGCCTTGGGATTTTCTCTCGCCCTTCGCCTCCCCGACCGCCCGAGCCTCGCCCGTGCCATCGCCCTTGGGGCGTCCGTCGGTTGGGTGTTCTCCGCCCGCATGCTTGACGGCTTCATCCTCGCGGCAACCCTTGCCGCTGTCCTTCTCGCCCCCACGCTCCGCCGCCGTATTCCCCTCCGCGTCCTTGCCGTCGCCGTGCTCTCCGCGTTGCCTTTTGTCATCCTCGTCGCCGCGCAGCAGAAAGTCGCCACGGGATCCTATCGCACCCCCGTCGCCGTGGCTTACGTCCACCACGCGGACTACCCCCCGACCTGCCTACACCTCGGATTTGGCCGCGATGTCGGCTGTGTCGTCGAACACAGCAGCGAGCGGGCAGCGTTTGGCGACGACGGATACACCCGGCGCGAAGCCCTTCGCATCATCCGCCAACGCACCAGTGTCCTCGGTCCCGATCTCTTTGGCCTTGGGGCCATTGCGCTTCTGGCCTTTGTGGGTCTCGCCCTCGCGCCAGACGCAGGTGTTCTCTTTGCTGCGGCCTTTCCCTTGGTGTTTACCCTTACGTACGGGCTGTTTTATTACGGTAACGCACCGATCTTTGGCGCGCGGCATCTCTTTCCCGTGGCACCCTTTCTCTGGGTGCTCGTCGCCCGGGCCCTCACCAGAATCCCGCACCGAGCCTCAGGTTGGTTCGACCGCCAGCACATCCAGGGCGCCGCGTTGATCTTCATCGCCACGCTATCCTCTGTGGCATTTTCCCACCGCTGGTCCACCGGTCTTGCCCTCACCCGCAGACTTCAGGGCCCACGGCAGAACCTCCGGGCGCTCATCTCCCGGGATCACCTCGATCACGCCATCGTCCTCGCGACGGACATCCATTCGTACCTCTCAGCCATCGACCCATGGGCTGACGGTGACCACCGCGTTGTCTCCCTCGACGACCGCGCGGGCAACCTCGATCTCCGGCGCTTTTACCCCACCCTCCCCGTGTGGGAATCCATCGGTTCCAACCGTCTCCTTCAGATTCACCCCCCCCCCCCCCGGCCGGGCCGCCGCGGCGGCGGCGGGCGCTGGGGGGCCCCCGACAGCGGGCCCCCCGGGCGAGGGGGCGGGGCGGGGTGGGCCCGGCGGG
>VFSW01004634.1_pt1 | contig 20480 bp, 18 predicted proteins | sample 5358111 | NCBI WGS metagenome assembly VFSW01 (sample SAMN11554181, study PRJNA540505) | mine drainage metagenome | isolation source: sediment from site ElyBrook_90M | place: USA: Ely Copper Mine, Vershire, VT | collected 2017
CCTTCGATATCTTCTCTGAGCGCTATATGGAGTACGTTCTTCGGGGGCAAGCTCAAACTTCGCGTGTGCTATACGTGTGAAATATCCGCGTTTCGGGCGTTTGGTGCGTATATAGCGCCACTGAGAACACAATAACTTATTTAAAATCAGCGTGGCTTCCTAATCCGACTCCCGCCGCCTCCACCAACCATACGTTAATGGATATAAGCGCCTTAGAGATTATGACGAAGAAATTTCGGCCAGATTGTTCAGTCACTGTATAGTCGCGCTCCGGAATTTACCCCAATTTGGCTATTCGAGCAGAATTTCGCTGAAGTCGGGGTGCACATGCTTTCCGTCTACATCTGCTCAAACTACTCGGAATCTGATATGCGTCGGCTCTGAGTGGCCCGTCCGAATTTCTTGACAAAAACGTCCAAACAATTGGACAAAGGGATTGTGTTGGTAACGTATGAAATTCCCTCGTGCATGCAAATGCAACAAGTTATGCGTCTTGGCTGAACTGGTCTGACAAATGCATTACCCCTGGATGTGCGCTGTTTGCAACTAGAGCAGCAAGCACTGGGGAGATCAAATGATTCACATAAAGTCACTTCTGGGTAGCATATCAAAATGGTCGCTCGCACTGTTCGCCGCGTGCGCGCTGGCAACTGGTGCGAGCGCCGAAACAACCACTTTGCAGAATATGCAGGCCGCTTTCAACGGCGAAAGCAATGCGCATGTGCGCTATCTTGCTTTTGCCAAGCAAGCAGATTCGGAAGGCTATGGTGAAGTTGCGAGCTTATTCCGCGCGGCAGCGAGAGCGGAGGAGATCCACGCGTCGAACCACGCCGCGGTCATCAAGCAGTTGGGAGCCGTTCCTCAAGCCGACATCGGGACACCCGAAGTGAAATCGACTAAGGAGAATCTGCAGGCCGCGATCAAGGGCGAAACCTACGAGCGCGACACCATGTACCCTGACTTTCTGAGACAAGCCAGGAGAGACCACAACGGAAGCGCCGTGAAGAGCCTGAGTTTCGCCAAAACTGCTGAAGCAGAGCACGCAAAACTCTATGCAGCAGCACTGGCAGACCTCGACCACATGAAAGGAACAACGAGTAGCGCATTTTACGTTTGTCCTACGTGCGGTTTTACAACACGCGAGTTGAACTTCTCAAAGTGTCCTTCCTGCTTCTCTCCGAAGGAGAAATTTGAAAAGGTAGTGTGAACTGGATTACGGTCCGCTGCCGATATCGGCAGCGTGCCACCTTGCATTAATTTGGAGGGCCATTATGCTGCAATTTCCGCCCATACCGACGTGGGACTCGCTGCACCCGCTCATCATCCATTTCCCGATCGCGCTTTTGCTTTTAAGCCCATTGTTCATCTTGATCAGCGCGGCATTACCTTCGCCGAAGAGCCGGCCGTACATGATCGCTGCCATCATCGTGCTCCTGCTGGGCACAGGCAGTCTCTTTGCTGCTGCTTCTACTGGGGAAGCAGCAGCTGAGTTAGCTGAGCGTGGCGGTGCGATGAATGCCGTTCTTGAGACCCATGAAAATCTCGCATCAGAGAGCAAGATTGTGTTTTCCGGGTTATCTGCGATATTGCTTGGAATGTTTGTTCTTCCTCGGATACTGCGACGCCAGGAAACCAGACTGTCCACCACGCTTCTGCCTCTAGCGTTCCTTGCACTGTACGCTGTGGGAGCTATATTCCTCGTCAACACTGCTCACGCCGGAGGCCGGCTCGTCCATGAATTTGGCGTGCATGCCATGGTTCCGGAAGCAAGCGAGCAGTCGAGGGTTGCGCCTGCCACTACGAGCCCTGCTGAGGGAATAGGCAAGGATTGACCCATTGTTAATTCACAGGCCGATCGAGTTGAGGCGTATCCTTAGGGGGAAGTTATATTCACAACGTCGATGATGCGTAAGACTCAGTTACTCGAACGAATTGAGGCTCAGGCATTCAGAAGGCAACAGACCGCCTTCTGCGTGCTCACCCTGTTCGTCATAGCGGTGTTGCTCTTGCTGCACGTGCTCTTCGCGTCACTGCTCGGCCAACCCTCCAATGCGGTCATCGTGCTTCTAGGCCTAAGCTTCTCATTGAAGGTGCTGGAGACCCTCTGGCTTCAAGGACAACGAGACGGAATTAGTGAGCAGACCGCTCAAGTTGAATCGGCTCTTTCGATGACGGGAATCTTCATACTCGTCGGTCTACTCGCCTTTCTTACCAACCGCGATGATGCTCCCTATTTCGTACTCCTCGCGATTCCCATTTTGCAGAGCGCGTATCATTTTCGCCTGTTGCCGACTGTTATCACGATTGCTGCGGCAATCGGCATGATCTTTGCCTGGATCCAGCACTTTTTTGCAGTGCATCCGCCCCCGCAAACCACTGAGTTCCTTGAAGCGGGAATGATCTCCATTATTTACATCCTGATGGGCCTTCTGGTCTGGTATCTCGTCAATCAACTCAAGCAGAAACAGACCAGGCTCTATCAGAAAATGGCGGAACTCGAGTCCACTCGGGAGAGACTCTTTGCCGAAGAGAAGCTAGCTGCAGTTGGTAGACTTGCCAGCGGTATCGCTCACGAGATTCGTAATCCGGTTGCAATGATTTCCAGTTCCCTCGCAACTGCGGCCAACTCAGCCGTAGGAGAAGCAGATCGCCAGGAGATGGTCCAGATTGCAGCCAGAGAATCAGGCCGGCTAGAGCATTTAACAAATGAGTTCTTGAGTTATGCTCGGCCCGAAACCCCGCAGCACACTTCTGTTCTGGTCAACGACCTACTTTCCTATGTCGCAGATGCAGTCAAAGCTCATGCTTCAACTAAATCGATCGAAGTAACATGGTCTCCCGCAGAGGATGCAGTTATCGAGGTCGACTTGGCCCAGATGCAGGGGGCCTTATTGAACTTGGCGTTAAATGGGATTGACGCCACTAACTCGCCCGGAGTGATTTATCTGAGCGCCCGGCGTAATGGAAATCTTTTCCAGATCGACGTACAGAATACGGGGCGGGCTATCTCCGACACGGATCTTCCGCGAATATTCGAACCGTTTTACAGCACGAAGTCAACGGGCACCGGCCTGGGACTTGCCATCGCCCATCGCGTCGCCCAGGCTCATGGGGGCGATCTTTGGGTTAGTTGCAACGAAGAGGGGCGTGTAATTTTCTCCATGACGATCTCCACTTTTCGGGAAGGGGAATAGCAAATGGGAAAGATATTGATCGTCGACGATGAGCCCAGTATGCGACGGATTTTGGTTGCAAACCTGCGCCTTGATTCCCACGTAGTTGTTGAAGCGCCCGGCGCTCTGGATGCGAAGGCTGCGCTGGCGGCGGAGGAATTCGACGTTGTCCTCACCGATCAGAGGATGCCTGACGGAAGTGGCCTCGATATTCTTCATTCGGTTCAGGAGGACGATCCCACAACCTCAGTCATATTCCTCACGGCAGTCGGCACACTTGAGTTGGCGGTCGAGAGTATGCGGCAGGGCGCGTTTGATTTTCTAACGAAGCCGTTTGTTCCCGATGTTGTGAGAGCCGCGGTCCGCCGAGCCTGTGAGCGTACGGAGTTGCTTAGGGAAAACGCCGTACTGAGAAAGACGGTGCGGAAGCTTGAAGGCGCGGACGAAATTCTCGGAGACAGCTTGGAAATCCGCGCGGTTCGCGAGTTCATCGGGCGCGTAGCCGGGACGAGTACGACCGTCTTGATCACGGGCGAGACAGGTACAGGAAAGGAACTGGTTGCCCGAGCCATTCACCGGAACAGCCTGCGTGCGCGAAAGCCGTTTATCGCAATCAACTGTGCAGCCGTAACTGAGACGCTGCTGGAGAGCGAGTTATTCGGCCATGAACGCGGAGCATTTACCGGTGCTGATAAATCAAGGCCGGGGCTATTCGAAGCTGCTCATGAGGGCACGCTTTTTCTTGATGAGATAGCGGAAATGTCAGCTGCCGCACAGGCGAAGGTCTTGCGCGTACTGTCTGACGGAGGGATTCAGCGTGTGGGTTCTACCTTGACGCGCCGGGTCGATGTGCGGGTTTTGGCAGCGACGCATCGAGATCTTAGAGAGCGCGTACAAAACGGACTTTTTCGCGAGGATCTCTACTATCGATTAGCGGTGGTACCAATTCATCTGGCACCCTTGCGAGAGAGGAAAGAAGACATTCGCGAACTTTGCAGGGTTCTGTGCCTCAGGATTGCGGAAGAAATGAAGGTGGCAAGCAGGCCTCTTAGCGCAGAGGCTCTAAAAAAGCTAACTGAATACAGCTTTCCGGGTAATATCCGGGAGTTGCGAAATTTGCTTGAACGGGCTTTGATCCTGGGGCAGAATCCCGAGCTCCAGCCGGAAGATTTTTTCCTTCAGTCTCGCGCACCCGCTGCATCAGCACACGGCAATGATCTTTCGGTTGAAGATCTTGCTATGCAGCTCCCAAAACATTTAGATCTTCGTGAAACGATGATGAAGCTTGAAAGAGCGCTCATCGTTCGTGCTTTGGACCTTGCTAGGGGAGTGCAGGCTGAGGCAGCAAGGCGTCTTGGGTTGTCAAGAAGCGATCTTGGTTATAAGGTCGGAAAGTATTCTTTGAGTGCGACATCGGGAGAAAGTTTGGATAAAACTCTCATGTGAACAAAAGTCTTTGTTGATCGATTCCATGACAGTGCGCATTTGTTTGAGGCGAAGACGTCCGGGTCGACCAGAAGGCTTATGAACTACTCCGTCATTACGCTAAGGCGCTCTGATTGATGATGGACGTCAATTGCAGTAAGGATCTTCTATTAACCGCAAATGTCATCCTCCCAACTCGTCTTGCTTCAAGTTCCGGACTCTTACAAACGTAGTGTTGCTGCACGGGGCGGCTCTGGCCCAACCGTCGACGCCGCAAGTTCAGGCATGCTGAAGTCGCCGAGCGGCGCCGTCGGAAGAATCATCCGCAGAGAGTTGAGAATGGAGAGTAAGTCAATTACTTCCTGCAGAATTGCGCCCTCAATTGGCGTGAGGTATCCGAGTGAGGCTGCCCCCATTCCAGCTATACTCAGCAGCATTCCGCCGACGGCGCTGGTAAGCGCGATTTTCCGCATTCGGGTTCCGATGTGAATTAGTTCATCTACGCTTGCCAAAGACGATTGCAGAATCACCGCACCTGCAGCTTCCGATGTGATGTCGCTGTTTACCCCCAGCGCGATGCCTGCCGTTGCATTCAACATGGCAGGCGCATCATTGATGCCGTCGCCGAGATAGAGTGTCGGCTCCTTTGCCGTCCATTCGCGAACAATCTCAACCTTCTCCTCGGGACTCTTGCCGCCGTAGACATGAGCGATACCCATGCCCGCTGCGAACAGCGCCACTTCAGACGGCCGATCGCCAGAGAGCAGTATCACTTGTCTTATCCCGTGGTGTGACTCAATATGACTCAGAAAAGGCTTGCTCTCGTGCCTCGGCTGATCGTGGAATCGCATTAGTCCTGCAAGCTCTCCGTCAATCAGAATTACGCACTCCAGACCAGGCTCGACGTCAGATAGCTGGTTAGCCAAACCCGGAGGTAACTTGCCGCGGCTCGTCAAACTCACGATATGTCCTTCAATGTGACCGCTCAGGCCGCGCCCTGGCAATTCAGAGACATCCTGGGCATTCAGCAAATGGATTTTGGCGTCGCTGGCTGCTTTGAGCGTTGCCGAAGCAAGTGGATGCTTGGAGTATCGCTCGAGGCTGGCAGCGAGTTGGAGTAGGGACTGCCTTGCCCACTGTCCTGTGCAAACAATCTCTGTAAGACTGGGCTTGCCATACGTGAGCGTTCCTGTCTTGTCAACAATCAGGGTTCTACAAGAATCGAGCTTCTCCATGATCGCTGGGTCTTTGATCACAATCCCCCTGCGTGCGCCGACGGAGATCGCGCCAATGATTGCCACTGGAATTGCGAGCAGAAGAGGGCACGGAGTCGCAATGACCACCACGGCAAGAAAACGCTCCGGCTGTCCGCTGATGATCCAGCTCAACAGAGCGATCGCGATTGCTATCGGTGTGTACCAGCTCCCCAAGCGGTCACCTAGGCGACGAATCTGAGGCCGGTGCTCTTCCGAGGCGTGCAGAACCTCAACGATCTTTGCATATCGCGAGTCGATCGCAAGACGCGTTGCCTGGATCGTCAGAGCCGCATCACCATTGATCGCGCCAGAGAGAACCGTTGCTCCCGGAGCCTTGGCAATCAAAAACGGTTCTCCCGTTAGGTAGGATTCGTCCATCGTTCCCAGCCCGTCGATCACAATCCCATCCACAGGACAGAGTTCATGCGGATAGAGCGCTAGCTTTTCACCGATGGCAATCGCTTCTATAGGAATATCCGAGACGGTGCTGGTGGGCTCAATGCGATGCGCGATCTGTGGCATGCGTTGGGCGAGAGCGCTCAGAACAGAGGAAGCGCGTCGTGTTGCATACTCCTCCAATGCCTTGCCTCCGGAAAGCATCAGGATTACGATTGCGGCGACCCAATACTGATTGAGGACGAGAGCGCTCGCAATGGAAAGGAAGGCGAGGATATCGACGCTGAAATTGCCTTTTGAAATTTGCTGTCCCAGTTCAACGCACAAAGGCATTGCCGCCACAAGGACCGCAACCAGCAAGAGCAATTGTGTTGATCGAGGGTCCCGGAAGACATACGGACCGGTCCACGCTGCTAACATTCCGGCCAGCATAAAGGCCGCGATCGGCCCGTGAAAAGCAGATCCTGAGAACCCGCAAAGATAGGCCCAAAGCCGCTTCATATAGCCTAAGCCCTTCCCGATTATGCAGATTTACCGAACACGTTCTGCAAGCGAGGCCTCAATACGGAGACTGTGGCAAGTGGTTTTCTGGTACCTTGCAGGCGCTCGCCATAACCGTGACTGCATCCTATTGGCTCAAGGATCAGGCCGGCAAGGGTCCACCGCTTGATGATCAAAACTTTGGAGCACTGTGCGCACAGCCAGAAATACCTGCTCGGCACTGCGCAGACGGGGAAGCCCCCATCGCTGCGTACAACGCGGTCCTCCGGAGCGACGTCTAATTCCACGAGGCGAAGTGTCCCATCCTGTAGGTCGTGCGCGCTTTGACGGCACCTAGGATTTGCGCATTGCATCGGCGTCTCCTTTTAGATGACTTCCATACGCTGGGTTCCATTCCCCGGCATATAAGGCAGATTCCAAATCGGAAAGTTTAGGAGAAGAAACTCTTGTGGTTGCGGCAGGTGGCCGGAAAACGATAACCGGACACCGCGCCTCTGCAACTACCCTGTGGACCACGCTTGTGTTCTGTAGCCGGGCGTTCGGTGGCACCTCTGGGGAGCCTAGAATGATGAAGTCTTGATTCGTACAGGAATCAAACTTCAGGATCTCTCTAGCCGGATCGCCTTCACGAACAGCGATTTCTAATGGGCAAAATAGGCTGGCTTCGGTCAGCGCCGGTGCTGGGAGTCGCGCTGCAACTGCAATGGGCGTGCGTACGTCCACCGGAATACGCTTGCACTTTGTGTTGAACACATGGAGTACCGTGAGATGTGCTTGATTCTCCTGTGCAAACCTGCACGCAAAGTTCAGATGCATCCCGCTGTCCCCTTGCAGAGACAATGCGAGAGAGATGCGTCCAGACGGTCTGTCGCCGAATGTATCTATGGGCACCCGCTTGCCGATAACACAAACCGGCACTTGCAGCGCGGGAAAGAGCCCTTCTGCCGTTGATTCCGTGCTTAATCGCTCTATCCGCCGATCGCCGTGGGTTGACACAATAACTCTGTCCACACCATGAGACTTGACCAGAGAAGGTATCTTCTCCTCAGGCAGGCCATTGAGATGAACAGATTCGCACGATATTCCCTCCCACCGGAATTTCCGTACCAACCGATCGAGCACTACTTGCACGCCATGAGCCGACGAGCCAGGCAAAACTGAAGAAAGACCCTCGCCGGGATTGACCGATAGATAGGCTGGGCGTGGAACATGGACGAGAAGAATCTTCGCGCTACTCTTTCTCGCCTGTCTGATTGCATGAAACATCAGCGTCTGTTCATCAAATAGGCTTGTGATCACAAGGATTACTTTAGGATCAGACCATCGACGAAGAACTTTCGTATTCAAGGTAGACCTCACGAGTTCAGTAGGCTTTCGTTCCGTTCTGGATCATTGCACCGATACACAGCGCCTTCTTTCGCTACACTGCGATGCACCATCGCACTTACTGAAGACCGCACTCGTCTCGGAGAGCTACGTCGCCGGATAGGAAGCCTCTAGGCTCGGACATTTCCTTACCTGAGTGCGGTCGATCCTGCCAACCTAGGTTTCCCAAGTGTCGGGATAGATATCACCTATGCAAACAAAGGGCCATTCTTTCGCTCCGAGAGTGCCGCGATTTCTGTGCAAAGAAAGGCATAGTGTGCTCCCTGGTAGAGGGTCTGTCCAAAAATCAGGCGGTGTTGTCAAAATTCTGTGACGATCCAAGGCCCAGGCCTGCACTGTTCGTCGCCGCAAGCCTTGTGTCGATTGCCGTTCATTCCTGCCGCCTGCTTGCAATATGAGCTAACTTGAACGACGCGCGCGTAGTGCAACATGTGTTCAGTTCTCTGCGCTCACGCACTTAGTCTCGCCGCTGATTGATTCGCACTTCTGTTAAGTGCATTCAAATTGCCAAATACACGACGTTTCGTGCCATTTGTTATCTGGCAGTTACTCGATATGTCAGGGGAATGAGCAGTTCGTGTCCGGATACATTGACAACTTGTCCAAGGATTACGACGCCTAAGTGCTGATGCAGGGAGGACGACTGCCTTCCAGATCATGTGATTGTGGCACCTGAGTCCTCCACACTGATGGCCAGCTACGTGCATCTGCTTGGAGAGGTGAAGTATGCCTTAAAGCCATGTGCCTCAGAGGTACAGATGATTTGAATCGAGTTCGTGTTAAGGCGTAGACGCTGGAATGCACGGAGAATCGCTGAAAAGAGCATCACATGAAGTCCTCGTCCTCAAACTTCTATCCGTCATATTCTCGTTCATCGCATCTGTCCGTCGTGCTGTTGGGTTCCGCACTTTCGGTACTTCTAACGGCTTGCGCGGGTGGCGGCAGCAGTTCCACCGTACCTACCCCAACCGCAAACAGTACGACCGTACAAGTGAATATGGGCGATGCACCTGCAGAATGGCTGCTAGCCTTCTCCATGAACGTCTCATCCATGTCGCTCACGCGTAGCGATGGTTCCGTTACGGTCATCAATACCGGCACACCCATCGAGATGATTCATCGCTTGGGAACGATGGAACCGGTCGCGCTGGTCGCTGCACCTCAGGGGGCTTACACCGGAGCCTCGCTCACTGTCGCATCCTGCAGTTTCACTTACCTCGACCCAGAAACCAGGAAGCAGGTGCAGAAGTCGATCAATGGGCCGACCACCGTCTCCATTCCATTCGGATCCAGCATTACGGTGGGAACCACGCCGCTCGCGTTCAACTTCGATCTTGATATCGAGCACTCACTCACCATGGACGGCTCCGGCGCCTTCCAATTCAGCCCTCAGTTCCATACTTCCACCGGAGCGCTGGGCGGAGGCGGTAATGGCAGTGGGAGTGGCGGTAGTGTTAACGCACGCTACGGTGGCATGTATCAGATGGTCCATCAGCAAACCGGGACGAACGTCGAAAGCACCACAGTAATTTCTGCTGGAACAACCCTGCGCATACACGGACTGCTATTCAAAAATGGCGGGGAATGGACGCTCATCGCCTCGACCATCGCCGCGAGTTGAAGGCAGAGCATGGGACGCATTGTTCCCAAGTTCGGCATGATGGACTTGAACGTGTCATCGCTGAACCGAGGAAAAATTACGAACGGACGCGGACTCGTCCAACCCTTTGGAGGAGTTCGCGCCTATTCGTGACCGGCGCAGGATGTACTGAAGGTTAAGCTGTAGGCAGCCGTTTCAGGTGATCTAAACAGCCGCGGGTCCTATTGCCCGACAATCGGCTCGCAATGGTTATACGGGCCATTGTTGTCCGGTCATCGCGTAAAGAATCAGCCGGGCTGTGGAGTTCTCGTCTTCGTGCGACGAGACCATCAGGTCGTAGAGGTGAGGGTTGTTCCAGCATTTACCAAAATACTGTTGCAGGTACTTGGCCCGCTCTTCATCCACGGTGCGGATGCGTTGCTCGACGTCAGCGCCCTTCTCCAATCGCTTGCGCAGGCGAAGAATGCGCTCCTTGTACGGAGCGTAGACAAAGGCGTGATAGACATCGGGCTTGTGCTGGAGGATGCATTGAGCACCGCGGCCCACGATCACGCAGTTCCCGTCGGAATAGGCTTCCTCGACGATCTTCTGCGTGATTTTTACCATCTCATCTGCATCAAAAACAGAGTCTTCGCCGAGCTCTAAACCGGCGGCCAAGGCGGCGCTGCGCATGGCCTGCTGGTTGATGCGGCGGAGCCATGAGTCCACATGTTCGTCATAGTGGCGAACCACATTCGTATCGACGTGCGCCGCGTAGGCGATCGCGTCGATAATCTCACGGTCCAACAGCTTCCAGCCAAGCCACTTGGCGATGGTTTGTGCAATACGGCCTCCGCCGCTCCCAAACTCCCTATTGACGGTCAATAATCGGTATTCCAATTGGCGCCCCCCTTATAAATGATTCGTATTGAACGGATTCGGGTGCAACGATTGTTGCTGAATTACTCCCGTTCCAACTCCGTACGCGTCGCCAACACTTGACCAGAAGATCATTGGGTGAGCCCATTGCGGTGTCTGAACCGGCCTCTTAAAAACACCGGAAGAACTATATCGTTCGGAGCGAAAAACTATATTGCCTATTATATCGGCGCAGGCCTCAGCGGGGATCGCTGTCATCTTTCTGCAACTCAAACAGCACTCCGGATTTCTGTTCTGCAATCAGCGCACGGCACTCGTCAACAGCCCAGGCGGGAGTGGCGCCGGTACGGCTTGCGACAAGGGCGCCCAATGCATTCGCGAAGGATGCAATGTCGGCTATTGGCCACTGGAGTCCATAGCCATGAAGAAAAGCGGCCGCGAATGCGTCTCCCGCCCCAACCGTATCAACGACCTTTACACTGAAACCACCGAAGCGGAGAAGGATGTCGTCTATGAAAATGGCGCATCCTTGGCTGCCAGGAGTCACACACATGGTTCCCACGTCGTAGACTGACGACCAGGGCCGGCAGAGCTTCTCCAGGGAGAGTGTTTCGTTCGCGTGCGTAAGTCGAAACAGCTTTTCTGCCCCCGTCTCATTCAGCTTCACAATCGACGCCTGCCCTGAAAGGCGTTGCACCAGTGGCAGATTCCAGTGGCCATCTCGCAAATTCATATCGAAGTAATGCTTGACCGAGGAGAGGCGGCCCAAAATGCGATGCAAAATTTCCTCGGTGGGCCGATGGGTCTGGGCGAGAGTCCCAAAGTAAAGCCATGCGGGTGCAGGACTCCGGTCAGGTAGGGCACCAGACGAATCTTCCGCGCACGATTCAGTTTGCAGTGCGACTCAGCTACTAAAAGGAAACTCCGGGTCGCTTAATATTCACAATAGCCACGTATCGCGAGGCTGGCGCCAAACAGACCCCACCTCGCAATGCGGGCATCGCAACAAGTTCGTGTTCCATACGGTCCGGGTCAGGGTATCTTGTTCGTTCTGACGTGAGGATTTCTGCCGGGGGCAAAGCGCACGCAAGCAATCTTGTGCTCCCCCTGGATTTCTCAAACCGATACCTGCCAACCCTTCCGCAACCGCAACCGTTCACCGGCGAGTGCACTTGAGGCTGATTTAACTGGGCTCAACGACGCTCTCCACCGAGCAGGCAAGCTATGAATGTTGATCGTCGCGGGTTTCTCACTGGCATGATCGGTACTGCCGCCTTATCGGCTCTCAGCCGCAACCTCCGGATTACTCCCGTGGCGGCAGTCTCTGTGCCTGCGGGTTTGGCAGCGGATCCCCGTCGCCCGCAATTCCACCTGCTCCCGGCGGCCAACTGGATGAACGATCCAAATGGCCCTATCTATTGGAAGGGTAACTACCATATGTTCTACCAGTACAACCCAAACGGGGCCTTCTGGGGCGATATGCACTGGGGACATGCAATCAGTGCGGACATGATCCACTGGAAGCATCTGCCGGTAGCTTTGTCTCCTACGCCGGGCGGACCGGATGCGGATGGCTGCTTCACTGGAACGGCTGTGGTTCAGGATGGCCGTGTCGTGGTGCTGTATACAGGAGTTCACGCCGTCCCTGAAGATCAAGCCACGATCAAGGACGGAGCGCACAGCCTTCTCGAAAAGCAATGCCTGGTCACATCAGACGATTCTGAACTCAAGACATGGACGAAGTTACCCGCGCCGGTTATAGCAGCGCCGCCGCCGGGTATGCAGGTCAATGGCTTTCGCGATCCGTCGCCCTGGCGCCAGGGCGATTGGTGGTACACGGTGCTCGGCTCCGGCATTGCCAATCAGGGAGGGGCCGTGCTCCTCTATCGGTCCAAAGATCTGCGAGGCTGGGAGTATATGCATACTCTCGCCACGCGGAAGGCTAATCGTGCTGGCGCATTCGATCCGTTTGATCCGTGGGAAGTTTGGGAGTGCCCCGAATTCTTCGCTTTGGGTGACAAGCATGTGCTCATCTTTTCCACGGGCGGCAAGGCTTACTGGCAGAGTGGGGCCCTGGATTCAGGGACGATGCACTTTCATGCCGAGCAAGCAGGCATTTTGGATTACGGAACCTTCTATGCCCCCAAGACCCAGTTGGACAAGTCCGGAAATCGCATCATTTGGGGTTGGATTACCGAGACACGCCCACTGGAGGAGTACAAGTCTTCTGGCTGGGCGGGTCTCATGTCTCTGCCGCGCGTGCTTTCCGTGGCCGATGATGGTCGGCTCAGAATCCGAGTAGCTGCAGAAGTGAATCAACTTCGTGGCCGTGAGCAGGCCCTCCACATGACAGCCGACGAAGCAAAGAACCAGAGTCAGATCAATTCGATGCGCGTCAAAGGATGCTGTGGCGAAATCCTGTGTACAGCACAACGAACCTCGGGACCATGGAAGCTGGTTCTTTGCGGTGCCGCGGACGACGCAGTCCCATGGCTCACCGTGGAGTATGACCCGCTCTACCCAGGTCAGGTATCGGTCGATGCCCGCCCACTGCCCGTTGCTCTGGGCGACCACGATAAGGTGGAACTTCACCTTTATGTGGACAGTTCGGTCATCGAAGTGTTTGTGAACCAGCAGACCGCCTGCACCAAGCGCTTTTATTACGCGGGTAGCAACCCGCAGGATCTGCATATGCAATGGATCGGCAAGACGACGAATATCGCGAGCCTGTCCGTTTGGCAGATGTCGCCGATCTCATCGGACCGGCTCACAACCTGAACACCTGAGATCTCAGCGGCTACTATCCACCCAGGTTCTTCAAACTGGCGTGCAGGGAAGATATAAGAGAGATCTTGGCAAGGGACAGGAGAGCATGCGACCGAACGTCAACCTGATGAAGGCGACCCTGACGGGAGCGCTTGGCGGCCTGTTGTTCGGCTTCGACACCGTAGTTATCTCCGGCGCGATTGACGCGTTGGTGAGGCTTTATGGTTTGAGTCCGCAGGGCAAGGGCTGGACAGTCGCCATCGCGCTGATCGGCACGGTGGTGGGAGCGTTGGGAGCAGGCGTGGTTGGGGCAAAAGCTGGGCGGGCGCGTAGGCAAAACATATGGATGTGGCTGGAATCAATAGTCCGACTTGAGGGAGCATCGCATGAAGATTGGTGTTAGCGCATTTGCATGGACGACGAAACTCAGCCAGGCGCACATTGGCCTGCTTCCAAAGCTTTGCGAGCGCGGAATTGAGGGATTCGAAATTCCCATGTTCGATCCGGCGGATCTTGCCACCCGTGACTTTCGCCGCGCATTTGAGGCCAATGGCCTGGAATGTACGGTCTGTGCGATTCTGCCCGCAGGAATCAATCCCATCAGCCCGGATGCATCTGTGCGGAAGCGCTCATTGGCCCATTTGATCCGGTGCATTGAAACCTCAGCGGAGGTTGGTGCTCACCTCATCGGTGGCCCTCTCTTCGCACCAATCGGCTATCTCCCAGGCAGGCGCCGCACTCAGGACGAATGGGATTATGCGGTGGAGTGTTTTCAGGTTCTCAGCGACCGGCTTCACGCAAATGACATGGCCCTCTCAATCGAGCCCGTAAATCGCTCCGAGACCTTTTTCCTCACGACCGTCGCCGAGGCGAAGGACTTCTGTGAAGCTGTTGGTCATCCTCGTGTCGGCGTAACCATTGACACCTTCCACGCCAACATTGAGGAGAAGAACATTGCGGGTGCAGTCAGTTCTCTGGGCAAGCTTCTCAAGCACCTTCATGCCAGTGAGAATGACCGCGGATTGCTCGGTTCCGGGCATGTGGATTTTCCCGGAATTGTTGCGGCCTTGCGCCAGATCGAGTACGACGGCTTTCTCGTGATCGAGGGCTTTGGCTACTCGCCAGATGAGCCGGGCTCTCTGGGTGCACTTTGGGGAGATTTGACTGTGTCGCCGGAGGACATTGCATTCAAGGGCGCGAGCTACTTGCGAAGCCTCCTGAGGACATCCAAGGAAGGCATTCAATCGATGAACGGCAGCGCGTAATGGACCGAAGAACGGCTCATGCAGCACAATTCGTCCTCTGCAACCGGGGACGGTGGGAGCGGGGTTTTCATGGATCCGGTCTCGATGAACCCGATGAGCGAGCCGCTCAGGCGTTTGCTTATCCCGTTGCACAATTAGTGCTGGAACTGCATACCCGAGTTCAGAACTTTGTTCAAGGTGTGCCGTTGGCATCAGTCCGTGAATCAATCCGCATCCTTTGTTGAATTACCAACTTATCCAGCGCACAGTTCATATGCCCCTGGAATCTTTATGGATAAATAACGGCGTGGCTCTTTGCTGCGCTGGAAACCGGTCAAATTACTTTGTTGTTGACACGGTTCGGTGTATGTAGTCAGACTAGCTGGGCACCATTACCACTGGTAGCATCAAGCCAATCAAGTAACCCATTCCCCGTTACTTCGGTTTCAAAAAATCACGTTACCCCACGTCTAGCATTTGGTGTGCGGGACAGCCTTTCGGTCGCTGAAAGCGACAAACGACGAGGAGGTCGTTAGCTAGATGAAGCTCCATTCTCTTCCAATGTTGATGACGCTTGCAGGTTGTTTGGGCGCATGCGCACCCCAAACGATAGCCCAGGCGACTCAGAACAATTCTGTTCAACTGTTTGGTCCGGTCAATGTCCGGTTGTCACCCACTGGGGCAACTCTTTCCACCCCGTACACCTTCAACAGCAACACCCTGAGTCTGAACTGCACTGCGTCCCCTATCGTGGCAGTCCTCTCTTCGTCCGCCGCGAGCACCGGAAACGTTCTGGTCGATAACAGCATCTACGTCACAAACATTACAAACAATGGAAGCCCTCTAAACGTTTGTATGGGCGCAGGCGGTGTTGACTCAGGGGCGGCAAATGCGAGTTGTTTCACAACGGGTTATCAAGGTCCGGCCGGCGCGGGGAGCGACACCGGAGATAATCCCGACACGCTCGTTGCCGTCGGCGGGGTACACCCCATCGACATCAGCTCGCGGCTTAGCTCAGGTTCGCAACAGGTCAAGATTGATCTGGTTGACGACGGCGGCTACCTCGCCAGTTCGACCTTGTATTTGAATACAAATTGCACGCCAGGAGGTGTTAGCGGTCCGGCCCAGATCACCGGCAACACAATTCCTTCGCAGAACCCAACACCGCAGCAGTTAAAGCAGGATTTCACGTTTAATCCAGGCACCAATAATCTGATCGATTTTGAATACGATCTAACCGGGGCCCAATCTGCGGGAAGCCTGACGATCGATTCAAGTGGAGCCATTCCTCAGGTCGGAGACAGTCCTCTTGATCCGTCTATTTTCCAGACCGTCTGGACGCCCGGAACCTCCTTCGCAACTTCCATCTGCCTCGCGCACAATGGGGAACTGCTGCCCAACGGCCAGTCGGCCTGCAAACTCTTCACTTTGGAATGCACAATCGGGACAGGCAGCACCGCGACCGGGGCGCAGTGTCCCATCTCAAGCCTGTCGAATGAACAGTTCAGAGATATCTTCGATGGGCCTGCTTTTACCCTCCCGGACATTACCACGCCCAGCGGGACAACCTTCCATGAAGGCATGGGATTCCTGATGGCAAGTGAGGACTGGACCGGTGGGCCGTGCGGTTTCGATCCGGCATCTGGCCTGCAGGACTTGCCCTGTCCGCAAAATCTTCTCGTCAGCTTTACCGGCCCCGGAGTTTTTTCCAGCGGCGGCCAAACGACTCGCCCGAACTCGGCCTTTATCAGCGTTGCACAGGTGCCGGAAGATCTGACGACCGTGAGCCTGAAGGGCGAGAAGCGTGACCATTGGATCAACAGAAGCACAGCCACGGTGATCTTCGTCAGCCAACCGCCAAATCTCATTGGTACCAATCTGCCGGGCGCCAACACATTTGTACCGTCGCCGATCCGCAGTATCACGTATGGTGTCTCCCCGTCCGACAGCGTCCCAACGCCAGGGTCGCCAATCCCGACCGACGTCCAGCTTCTGAATCCCGCCGACTGTTCGGCCACCACCGCTGGAACTCCGGGCGCTACTGTCGCTCCTGTGTTCGCGCCTGACGCACAGACTCTCACGTTTCCCTCCGACGGCCGCTATCTTCTGCATTACTATGCGCAGGATTGTGCGGGCACCGAGGAGTTGAAATTTTCTCAAGATGTCACTAAGAGTTGGACAACCAGCTTTTACACCTATTCGATCAATGTGGATACCGTTGCACCGTCGGTTTCCAGTATTGTTCTTACGCCATCGCCGTCCGCGCAAGGAACTTATCAGGTTGGTCAAATGGTGACGGCCAGCTATGCTTGCACGGACGCAACTTCCGGAGTGGTGCGTTGCGGCCACGATTCCTTCCGGCCTGCCGGTACTCTCGATACCGGAACGCTAACAACCACGGTGAACACTAGTTCGGCTGGCACGCAGACATTCACCGTAGAGGCAACCGATGCTGCAGGGAACCAATCTTCGGCATCCGTCACATACCAGGTTGCGAATTAGTCAGAGGGTGCGTCGCGGCTGAAACTCCAGTTTCAGCCGCGCTCATTTCAAGCTGCCAGTGCCTGTTTGCCAGGCTGCTTCAAAGTTTCCTTAACTTCCAGCAGCGGCAGGTGCCGGGAATGGAACGGTTAGCGAGGTGGTGGATTCCTCGCCGGCTGCAAGGCGCGTGAGCGTCAGTACTGTAATGTCGTCATCCTGGCCAAACGTGACCGCAGCCTCACTGGCCTGTTGAGCCGTCGGGCGGGTTGCGAACAGCGCATGGAGCCGTTCAAAGCCATACAGCTCTCCGATCGCGTTTCGCGCCTCCAACAGTCCGTCTGTATAGAAGCTCAGTTGATCGCCAGGATCCAAACGCACTGATACTTCGCTGTAGGTCGCCTGAGTTACAAGACCCAGCGGCAGCGAGGGCTCCAGCGAAAACTCCCGCCCGTTCAGAAAGGGTGGCAGGTGACCGGCGTTGGCAAAAGTGACGGTTCCATCCAGGTCCAGACGAAAGACGATGCCAGTGGCGAATCCACCTTGCATGCGGCCAGTGAGGCAGCGGTTCAATGCATTCAATATTGCTGCGGGGCTCGATGTGCTTGCGGCTTGTGCACGCATCACGCCCACAATCATCGCCACATTCATCGCAGCCTTCAGCCCCTTGCCGCTCACATCCCCCAAAGCCACAATGGTCGAGCCGTCCGGGTTGGCGAGGATCTGAAAAAAGTCGCCGCCTACCTCCTGTGCCGGAGTGTAGGCGCTGGTGACGGCATATCCAGCCAGGGAGGGCAATGTTTCGGGAATCAGAACCTGTTGAATCTCTCTTGCACTCTGCATCTCTTGTTCGAGTGCCGTGCGTCGCGCCTGCTGCTCCAGAATATAGCGATAGACGGCGTAGATAATTGCGGCAAACAGTCCAATCGAGGTGACTTTTTCAGGCCCGAACACAACGCCCTGAATTTGGAAATGATGGTTGTCGATCAAATCGGAGTAGAGAGTCCAATGTGTGAAACGCTGTCCCAGGGCGCTGGTGTCCGCGATGGTGTGCAGCAACTGCGACACGAAGGCGGCCAGCGCCACAGCCCAACGGGAAACGTCCAGCTTATGCCGCAGGCCAATCGCAATGAGTACAAATGGGAACAGCTCAGCCAGAAGAATGAAAGCGGCAAGTACTCCATCTGACCACTGCATCCAGAGCGTGGCCGATCCCCAGAAGTAGGCGAGGAGTCCATCGGTGGTGCCAACGGCAAGGGTCAGCCACGCCAGCGTCCTCGTCCACCACACGACGCGCGCATTCTCATTGAGCTGCAACAGCCATACCAGAAGAAACCACAACGAAACATTGGACAACACATAGAGCGGCTGGTTGATACACCGCGCCAGTCCATAAGAAAAGGGAACGAAGAAGAGGTTTTGTAGAATCCCCAGAGCTACCGGCGTGACGGTGAAAACCCCTACCCAGAGAAACAGTTGCTCCCGGCGGTTGCGGCTCCACAAAATCACACACAGGATGGCAATGAAGGCGCGCAGCAGCAGCAGTGAATAATCGAACAGATCCTGCTGCACATCGTTCCAGGTAAGCGCTCTTTGGTACAGAGAAATGGTGTCCGGATCGCCAATCACCGGCGGGTCGTAGAGTCCGCCTGCTTCCGCCGAAGAAAAGATATCCAGTGGTGCCTTCCACACCCGAATGGCGAGGACGCCGGAGGAATCACCGCTGAGCGGGAAAGAACGTGCAAACACGCTGTAATACCAGGATGGCTGCTGAGGCGGTAACTGCCCGTATCGTCCCACCAACTTCGCGTTCCAGTACACCTCGTATGCGTCTTCCGCATGGGGAATCAGGACCTGGTACTGGCCGGCTGTGCCCCGGGCAGGCAGAATGTTCACATGGCGGCGGTACCAGGCAAATCCGGCATACGATGGATGGCCCTGCGCGCCCATGGGCGCATCGACGCGAATCGACTCCCATCCGGAGTCATCGAAAGAAGGAAGCGCCCAGCGCGGATCATCGCCTTCGTGAAACTGCCAAAGGCCGTTGAGATCCTCTGTACCTTTGCCCAGTCCGTCCAGAACCAGGATGTGATCGCTCTGAACAGACACGCCAGGCACCCGCTCTGCGCGGCCGAGGGCCACAGAGGCAATCAAGATTACGAGCAGCTTTAAAATGAGGAAGCGTGAGCGCCGGGGACGCATGACGAAAGAATACTCCGAGCCATCAGCCTTGACACGGATAAGTTGCGGAAAAGAGGCGCTTACCGGCCCAGACACCCCTGAACCGGGATGAATGTTAGTTTGCGGCAAAAGCTGCCTGATGAAAGCGGAGAACTTCGCAACTGAAGACGAGGGGTTTTCTGCGGAGCAGATCGTGGGCGGCGTCGGAGCTGGTCGCACCGGCGCTGCGAGTTAATAACTTTCAACTAGTGCATTTCTTTCTTTGGTCTATCATCTAGTGCATTTCTTTCTTTGGTCTATCATCGGCAATGCTGCGCCTATGTAGGATGGTTCGTCTGCAAATTCGATCTGTTGACTGCGCGAACACACTGGAATTATCACTTTCCGCAGATCGCTTAGATTTATTTCCTGTACAGCGAGACCGATCGTATTGGCTCGCAACCGGGAAACTACGAAGGGAGATTCGAGCACATATCGGACATATCTCGCATCGTACTGTCCGCTAATTGATAACCTTGCCGTATCCTCAGTAATCTGGGTACCATCAAACCCTTCTGGAACAGACGCCATGCGCCGACGGCTCCTCGAATCGGAAAGAGCCAATCTCCTTTGTGTAAACGCGACCGCTTGTAGTCCTTCTCGATCATGGGTGAGGTCAGCAGCAAATCATCCTTAAGCTTCTCTCCATTGGGGAAATCCTTAACTTCGATGACTGGAACGCCGCCCGTGAAGTTAAGCCCTGGCTTGACGATTCCGTAGGTGATCGGTTGATCTTCAATCACCAAAGACTCTAGCGTCACAGCCTTTTCCTTCCGCAGGGTTTCCACTCGTTCAAATGGAAGCGACGCTCTCAAGGCTCTCGAAGCTTTTCTACACTCCCTGCCTCGCTCGCTTGCCGTCTGAGTAGTTATGGCTCACAACCCCGTCCAATAGTCCGAATTTAGTTATGTGTCAGCAATGTTTCCCGGTTTTATCAATCCTGACTATGACCCTGACTATGACCGCCGTTCGCAGCATAACCACTTAGTTATGTTTACGATACGTCGTGTGTATTCCGGTGTCCCCTAATGGGCAAACAATATCCCCAAAATGGGGCCAAAAGGCCTCCGAGTGGATCGGCACCTCTTATCTCTTTGATTTTAATGGATTTGCAACCTAACGCTTGACAACTTGGTGCCGAAGAAGGGACTCGAACCCCCACACCCTTGCGAGTACG
>VFSW01004635.1_pt1 | contig 20480 bp, 17 predicted proteins | sample 5358111 | NCBI WGS metagenome assembly VFSW01 (sample SAMN11554181, study PRJNA540505) | mine drainage metagenome | isolation source: sediment from site ElyBrook_90M | place: USA: Ely Copper Mine, Vershire, VT | collected 2017
CGGGTTCATCAACGGCCGGGAGGGGATCCTCTCGGCTTACCGGACGGGGCGGGGGATCATCCGGGTCAGGGCACGCGCCCTGATCGAGAAAAACGCCCGGAACGACCGGGAGAGCATCGTGGTGACCGAGCTTCCCTACCAGGTCAACAAGGCGAACCTCATCGAGAAGATCTCGGAGCTCGTCAAGGAGAAGAAGATCGGCGGGATCGCCGACCTTCGGGATGAATCGGACCGTGAGGGGATTCGCGTCGTTCTCGACCTGAAGCGGGACGAGGTCTCCGCGGTCGTCTTGAACCAGCTCTACAAACACACCCAGATGGAGTCCACCTTCGGGATCATCATGCTGGCCATCGACCGGGGCCAGCCCCGGGTCTTCAACCTCAAGGAGGTCCTCCAGAGTTTCCTGACCTTCCGCAAAGAGGTCGTCATCCGGCGGACGACCTTCGATCTGATGAAGGCCCGGGAGCGGGCCCACATCCTCGAGGGGCTGATCATCGCCCTCGACCGCATCGATGAAGTGATCGCGGTGATCAAGGCCTCTGCGAATCCCCAGGAGGCGTCCGCCGCCCTCTGCTCGCGCTTCGGCCTGAGCGAAATCCAGGCGAAGGCGATCCTCGACATGCGCCTCCAGCGCCTGACCGGCCTGGAGCGGGACAAGATCGATGCGGAGTATGCCGAGATCTCGGCGCTCATCCGCACCCTCCAGGGGATCCTCGACGACCCGCAGAAGGTCCTCGACGTCATCATCGCGGAGCTGGAGGAAATCAAGGCGCGCTACGGGGACGAACGCCGGACGGAGATCGTCATGAGCTCGGAGGACATCGATATCGAGGACATGATCGTCGAAGAGGACATGGTCGTCACCGTCTCGCACGCAGGCTACATCAAGCGAAACCCGGTGAGCCTCTACAAGAGCCAGCGCCGGGGCGGCAAGGGAAAAATCGGGATGGGGACGAAAGAAGAGGATTTTGTGGAGCGGATCTTCATCGCCTCCACCCACCATTACCTCCTGGTCTTCACCAGCAAAGGCAGGGTCTACTGGCTGAAGGTTTACCAGATCCCGCAGGCCGGGCGGGCCGCCAAGGGGAAGGCGATCGTGAATTTGATCAACATGGTGGAAGGGGAGCGCGTCGCCGCCGTTCAGGCCATCCGGGAGTTCACCGGCGACAAATCGGTGGTCATGGTGACCCGGCAGGGCACGATCAAGAAGACGGAGCTGTCGGCATTCTCCAACCCCCGCGCGGGCGGGATCATCGCCATCTCCGTCGATGAGGGTGACGATCTGATCGATGTCCAGCTCACCCTCGGGAACCAGGACATCTTCCTCGGCACCCGGAAGGGCAAGTCGATCCGCTTCAAGGAGGACGATGTCCGCGATATGGGCCGGACGGCCCGCGGCGTCCGGGGGATCATGATGGCTGCGGACGACCGTGTCGTCGGGATGGAGATCCCGACCGCGGGGAACACCATCCTCACCGTCTCCGAGAAGGGGCACGGAAAGCGGACCGATATCGCCGAATACCGCCTCCAGTCCCGCGGCGGGAAGGGGACGATCAACCTGAAGACCGACAAGGTGGGCGATGTCTCCGGTATCCTCCAGGTCACCGGAAACGAGGACATCATGCTGATCAGCGACGCAGGCCGGATCGTCCGCATGCGCGCCGAGGAGGTGCGGGTAATCCATCGGAGCACCCAGGGGGTGCGCCTGATCGATCTCGAAGAGAACGAAAAACTGGTCGGGGTCGCCCGCGCCGAACGGGAAGAGGAGCGGGAAAACGGCGAAACGGCAGAAGAGCTTCCGGAGGAAGCGCAGTTGGCGCTCGCCCCGGAAAGCGGCACGGCGGATGAAGAAGCTGAAGGGGAGGACAAGGGATGAAATCCCTCCGCCTGGCGGCGTTCGCCCTGGGCCTCCTCCTTGTAGTTGCCTGCATGCCGAAAGCGATCCCCCCTCCGCTGCCGCCTCCGCCGCGGCCGGCGAAGGTGGCCCTCGTTCTCGGCGCCGGCGCATCGAGGGGATTTGCCCATGTCGGGGTCCTCAAAGTTCTCGATGCGCAGAAAGTGCCTATCCACCTGATCGTCGGGACAAGTTCAGGAAGCTTTGTCGGGAGCCTCTACGCCTACGGCATCGACGTCTACCAGATCCAGAGGATGGCCCTCACCATTCAGAAGGATGACGTGGTGGACCTGACCATTCCCGATAACGGCTTCGTCCGGGGGGAAAAACTGGAGAATTACGTCAACAGGGCGGTGCAGAATTGCACGCTCGAGCGGCTGAGGATCCCCTTCCTGGCGGTCGCCACCAACGTCCAGAACGGCGAGGAGACCGTCTTTGCGACGGGGAACACCGGAAAGGCCGTCCGGGCGAGTTGCTCCATCCCGGGGATCTTCCAGCCGGTCCGGCTCGGGGAGAAGACCTACGTGGATGGAGGCGTGGTGAGTCCCGTCGCCGTGGACGCCGCCCGACAGGCGGGTGCCGACGTGGTGATCGCCGTGGACATCTCCACCGGCGTGGCGGGATCTACGCCCCAGGGGACACTGGAGACGATCCTCCAGTCGATCGATATCATGTACGCCAAGATTGCGGCAGCCCAGCTCAGAAACGCCGACGTGGTGATCCGCCCCCGGGTGAGCTACATCGGTTCGAGTGATTTCGACAAGCGTCATGAGGCGATCCTCGAGGGGGAGAAGGCGGCCTCGGAGGCCCTGCCCCGGATCCAGTCAATCCTCTCGCGCCTCCGCCAGGAGGGGCGCCTGCCGTAAGCGTACCACACGCGGGGCTAACGTGACGGTCGCCGTGTGGCCGAGACTGCTCTTGTCCTATTTTCCGGTGAAGAACTTCCGGATATCCCTTCCCATCCGCCGGAAGGCCTCGCCGGTCTTTTTGCCGGTGTCCCGGAACCACTCGCCGATGGTACGTCCCTGCTTTTGGGCCTCCCGCTTGGTTTCCGCTATTCCCTCCTTGACCTCCCGGGAGACCTGCTTGGCATCTTCCTTGATCTTTTGACCGGCTTCCTGTGTCCCTTCTTTGAAGGCCTGCCCGGTCTCCCGCCCCGTTTCCTTGATTTCCCGGCCGACCTCCTTCGCCCCCTGCCCGGCCTCTTTTGCCGCTTCCTTGATCCCTTTGCCGGCCTCCCGCGCTCCTTCCTTGAAGCCGCTATCGCCGGCCGGGCACGGAACGGCACAGAGGAGCACCATCATCACGGCGACCACTATCTTTCGCATACGAGCCCTCCTTTGCTTTTTGTATCGGGATGATGTCAGTTTATCATGGACTCCGGGGATCGACAAGGAGCCTTCCGTATCGGTTGACCATTGACGCCTATCTCTTGTCCCGATATAATCACCCCTATCGGGAGTCATCCTGCGGGCGCCGCAGGTGCCGGATTTTGGGGACAGACGCTAACGTCACAACAACTCTGAGGGAGGGGCAACATGAACGGGATATCTTCTTTGATGATGCCGCTGGTCCTGTTGGCGGCGGCTCCGGCAGGGGCCCCCCGCGGGTTGGAGGCCGACCTCCATCCGCCCCCGGCGGGGGAACAGAAGGTACCCAGAATCGGCCACGCGTCGCTGATGTTCCAATTCGGCGGCAAGGTGATCCATGTCGATCCGGTCGACCAATTCGGGGATTACAGCAAGCTGCCGAAGGCCGATCTGATACTGGCGACCCACGACCATTTTGACCACTGCGATCCGAAAACGATCGAGCTTCTGAGAACGGCCAAGACCAAAATGGTCATGACGCCATTGTGCGCCGCCAAACTCAAGGGGAGCATTACGCTGAAAAACGGAGAGGGGGCGACCGTCGACGGGATCCTGATCGACGCGGTTCCGGCCTACAACCTGGTTCACATGCGGAGCCCGGGGGCGCCCTACCACCCAAAGGGGGCCGGGAACGGCTACGTTCTCACCTTCGGCGACAAACGGGTCTATATCGCCGGGGACACGGAGAACATCCCGGAGATGAAGAACCTGAAGTCCATCGACTACGCCTTCCTGCCGATGAACCTCCCCTACACGATGACCCCGGAGATGGTCGCCGACGCCGCGCGGATGTTCAGACCGAAGGTCGTCTATCCCTACCACACGACGGATACGGACACATCCAAACTGCAGCCCCTGCTGAAGAGCGAAAAGGGGATCGAGATCCGGATCCGGCGGATGCCGTAACGGCGGATAAATGTCGATCTTTTACAGGCCGTAGAGCTTCGGCCCCGGCAGGACGGTCATCCCGTTTTTTTGGAGGACATCGATCGCCTTATCCGGGGCGTCGAACCGGAAGATGATCACGGCGTGCTCGCCGCTCCGCTCCACAAAGGCGTACAGGTACTCGACGTTGATCCCGCTTTTGGACAGCACCTCGAGAATGCCGTGGAGCCCCCCGGGCCGGTCCGGGACCTCGACGGCCACGACGATGGTCCGGCTGATGCGGAAGCCCTGTTCCTTGAGGACCTGGCTCGCACGGTCGACGTCGTTGACGATCAGGCGGAGGATGCCGAAGTCGGTGGTGTCCGCCAAGGACAGGGTCCTGATGTTGATCCCCGCATCTTTCAGGATACGGGTAACCTCTTCGAGTCCCCCCGGTTTATTCTCCAGGAATATCGATATCTGTTCCACCTTCATCGCCGACCCCCCTCTCTTTCTTTTCCCCTCCCCGGTCACGCGCAGGGATGGCCTGCGAAACAACGGTCCCGCAACGCCGCACGACCGCCCCCGGGTCTTCTCCGATGTACGTCAGATCTGGCGCCGGTCCTGCACCCGGCTCGCCTTCCCCTCGAACCGCTGGAGGGATTTCGGCTCCACCAGTTTAACCTTGGCGGAGATCCCCAGGTAATCCTTGATATCCTTGACGATGCGCCGCTCCGTGTTCTGGAGGACCTTCACCTCGTCGCCGCTGGCGAAGAGCCGCTCGCTGACCTCGACCTGGATCTCGAGCGTGTCGAGGTTGCCGACACGGTCCACGATGATCTGGTAGTGGGGCTCCAGTCCCTCGACTCCCACGAGGACCGCTTCGATCTGGGAGGGGAACACGTTGACCCCACGGATGATCAGCATGTCGTCGCTGCGGCCCGTGATGCGATCCATCCGCGTGAGCGTCCTGCCGCACCGGCAGGGTTCCGGCAGCAGACGGGAGATGTCCCGCGTCCGGAAGCGGATGAGGGGGAAGGCCTCCTTCGTGAGCGTGGTGAAAACCAACTCCCCCGTTTCGCCCGGCGGCAGGACCTCGCCGGTTTCCGGATTGATCACCTCCACGAGGAAATGGTCCTCGAAGAGGTGCATGCCGTGACGGCCCTCCATGCATTCCATGGCGACCCCCGGGCCCATGATCTCGGAGAGTCCGTAGATATTGAGCGCGGCGAGGTCCAGCGCATTCTCGATCTCGATGCGCATCTTTTCGCTCCAGGGTTCGGCGCCGAAGACCCCGATCCGGAGCTTGAGTGCTTTCATGTTGACCCCCATCGCCGTTCCCTGCTCCGCGAGGTTCAGGGCATAGGAGGGGGTGCAGCAGATCGCCGTCGGGCCGAAATCCTGCAGGATCATGATCTGCCGTTTCGTATTGCCGCCCGATATGGGGATGACGCTTGCCCCCAGCTTCTCGGCCCCGTAATGGACGCCCAGGCCCCCGGTAAAGAGCCCGTAGCCGTAGGCGTTGTGGATGATGTCGTTCTTCGAGAGCCCCGCGGCCACCAGGCAGCGGGCCATCAGCTCCGACCAGGTGTCGATGTCCCTCCGCGTGTATCCGACGACGGTCGCGCGCCCGGTCGTCCCGGAGGAGGCATGGAGACGCACGACGCTGCTCATCGGAACGGCAAACATGCCGAAGGGGTAGTTTTCCCGGAGGTCCTGTTTCGTGGTGAAGGGTAATTTTTTTAGGTCGTTGAGAGATTTCAGATCGTCCGGTTGGACGCCGGCCTCGTCAAAGGCCCTCCGGTAAAAGCCCACGGTGTGGTAAACCCGTTGGACGACCTGTTTGAGCCGTTTGAGCTGCAGGGTTTCCAATACCTCGCGCGGTAAGGTTTCAAAATCCTCGTTGTAGATCATAGACCCGGTCCTCCCTCTCCTGTACGAAATACCTGCGCCCGCTTGCTCTTCCGCAACATAGCGCTCCGGGATGAAAAAAAGGTAAACCCGTAAGATAGTTTTATAGCAGAAGTTTTTCCGGGGGGCAAGGAGACCTTTTTCCGACCGGTTAGCGCGTCTCAGGCGGCCGGATGGAAGCGCCAGTTAATGCGCTGCCAGAGCCTGAGCAGCCGGACCGTTACGATGGCCATGACGAGACGGGGGAGATAGATCCAGAGCGGGTGGATGCCCATCGGCAGGAAGAGGGGCGGATCTTCGACCATCGAGTGGTTCATCCCGATGGAGAGATGGAGGATCTCCAGCTCGTCGCGGCTCAGATGGCCGCTTTTCGCCTCCTCTACGATGATCGCCCCGCCGTAGGAGAGGCCGAAGATCACCGCGGTCATCCAGAGGAACCCAACTTTTTGGTCGAGGCCCATGAGCCGGAGGAAAGGGCTCAGGGAACGGACGAGGGGGTGTACCAGGTCGAACGACTTGAGGCACTCCAGGAGGGTGAGCAGGGCCATGATGATGAAGAAGATCTTGATGGAGAGCATGAGTGTCGTCCACGCCCAGTGGCGGAGCATCTCCAGAAATGCCGGATGGACGGTCGAAATGCCGCCGGCCGCCGCGGGCATCTCCATGGAACTTCCCACCCAGGGTGCGATGACGAGGATCGTGGCGACCGCGGCCACGAAGCGGACCAGTGTGGCTTTCAAAGGGTGGATGCCGGATGTTCCCTGAATGATTCCCTCCTGGATCAGCGAGTGGCACATCAGGATGTAGACGGCCATCAGCGTCATTTGGGCCGTGCTGAAGGGGAGGACGGCCATCGCGGCGATACCCGCGTAGACCGAGCTCAGCATGCCGGCGATGAGCGGCAGCGAGGCGCTCGGCGGGAGGCTCAGCAGGCCCATCAGGGGCTTGAGGAGAAAATCGAGATGGTTCAGGAAGCCGCTCCAGTCGAGGAGCGCGGTGAGAAGCGAGATCGGGACGATGATCTTCATCATCCAGAGAAAACCGCTCCACCCTCTCTTCAGACCGGCGGTGATTCCCTCCTTGAGTGACGTGCGATAATCCCGTGTATTGTTCATCCCGTGCTTCCCGGCGGCCGATTTTTTTCTTTCCCGCTGTGCGACCATGCGAGAGGATCGACGAGTCGTTGCTTTTAACAGATCGGCGCTGAAAAGGGGAGGGTTTTTTGCCCTTTGCATAAAACAGGGCGGATATGTTATTTAATTCAATAGTTGCATCAAGCCGTCGTTTCAGGGGGATCGTGATGAAGCTGACAATCTACCGCAAGCTGCTGTTGAGCTATCTCGCGATGGCTCTGTTGACCGTGCTTGCCAGCGCCTACGCTATCTTCAGCCTGCAGCAGCTCAACGAACTCGCCTACCGGATCATCAGCGAAGATGTCACCGTCGTCGATGTCAGCAAGAAGCTGATGGACATACTGATCGCCCAGGAGAGCGCCGAGAAACGCTACCTCATCCTCCGGGATCAGACCATCGAAGAGATCTTCTGGTCCCGCGACCGGGAGTTCAACACCGCAATCACGCAGCTTCGTCAGAATACCTTCACCGGCCTCGGTCCGGCGCTCGCCGGGATCACCCAGTTCCACGGCCGGTATGGCGAGTTCTTCTCGAAAGAGGTAGCGTTGATCCGGGAAAACCGGAGCGAAGACGCGCAGGCGATTTCCGAAGACACCGGCAGGGCCGTGATCGACGAAATTGCCTTTCGCATACGGGCCCTCCAGAAGAGTGCCGAAGGTGACATCGATGCGAGGCTCAATGCGATCAAGGTCCGGGGGCTCACGGCCTCCCGCCTGACGGTCGCACTCAGTCTCGTAAGCCTGGTGGTGGGGCTGCTGCTCGTAATGCTCGTTACCTACAATATCTCCCGGCCGCTCCGCAGGCTTGAGAAGGCGACTGCCCTGATCGCCGAGGGGAATTTTGATTACGACTTCCGCATGAACCGCCGGGATGAGATCGGGAGCCTTGCCCATGCCTTCGGGGTGATGAGCCGGCGCCTCAAGATCCTCGAGGAACGCAATATCGACGCGAGCCCGCTAACGGGACTTCCCGGGAACCGGGCGATCGAGCAGGAGATCGTGAAGCGGCTGGAGGCGAAACAGCCGTTCTCGCTGTGCCACGTGGACCTTGACAATTTCAAGCCCTTTGCCGACAATTACGGCTACGCGTGGGGCAGCGAAGTGATCAAGGAGGTCGCCGGGCTCCTTACCGAAAAGGTGCGGGAGATGGAGACCCCGGGGGATTTCCTGGGCCATATCGGCGGGGACGATTTTGTAATCCTCTCCGTGCCGGGGCGGGCGGAGGAGCTCTGTCGCCGGATCGTCGACGGGTTTGATGAGCGGATCCGGAAGTACTACACGGAAGCGGACCGCACGCAGGGATTCTTCGTTGGAAAGGACCGGAAGGGGATCAGTCAGGCCTTCCCCCTGATCAGTGTAACGATTGCGATCGTGACCGACGATAGTTCCCGCTTCCGGAGCCCCCTCGACATGGCCGAGACGGCCGCCCGGCTCAAGGAGTATGCCAAGACCCTCCCCGGGAACAATTATGTGACGGAAAAGGATGTGCAAGGCGAATGAATCGACTGCGGACAACCGGGATCCTGATGGCGGCGCTGTTTTTCCTGGCGGGGTGCGCCACCGCGCCTCCAGCGGTGGAACAACAGGTCGTCGTCGCGAAGCCCCCGGCGCCGCCCGTTGAGCAACGGGTCACTACCCCCCGCCCTACCGAGGATCGCGACCTCTTTGCCGCAGGGCTTGCCTTCCTCAACCAGCCTGACCGAGCCGAGCCGGCGAAGGCCCGCGCGGTTTTCGTCTCCCTCCTTGAGCGCTACCCGCAGAGCAGGTGGCGGTTGGCCTCCGAGACCTTCATCCGCCTGATCGACGAGATCGCCTTATCATGTGAGGAGGGCCGGCGCGAGCAATTCCTGGCGGAACAGATCCGGGTGGAATGGGCCGAGGCGATGCAGGAGAACGAAGCCCTGCAAAAAAAAGTTAGTGAGTTGACGGAGAGACTCCAGAAGGAGACCACTTCGCTTGTCCAGGAGAACGAGAAGATAAAGAGGGATCTCCAGCGGCTCAAGGCGCTGGAGATCGAGCTGGAAAAACGGGAACGGATGCTGCGTTAGAGCGGGCCGGTCAGCCCTTTTTTTTATCCGCTTCCTCCAGGTACGCACGGGCCATTTGTATTCCGAGGGCGGTCTTCACGTCGATGATCTTCTTCTCCCGGATCATCCGGACGGCATCGTCGAAGGGGACCGGCAGGGTCCGGATGAATTCGTCCTCGTCGGCGGGCAGCGTCGCCGGATGGAGATCGAGGGCGAGGAAAAAGTGCATGTATTCGTTGCAGTATCCCGGAACCAGGTATCCCTCGAACAGCTTGACTAGCCGCCCCGCCTGAAAGCCCGCCTCCTCGGCGAGCTCCCGCTGAGCGCATGCCTCAACGGTCTCGTTTTCGCGGTCCATGTTTCCGGCGGGGATCTCCACGAGCAGTCCGCCCGTCGCATGCCGGTATTGGCGGATCAGGACGACCTTCCCCTCGGGGTTGACCGGTACGACCGCGATGCAGGGGCGGTGGTCGATCCAGCTCTGTCTGACGATCCGGCCGTCGGAAAGACGGATGTCGCCCTCGTAAACGTCAAAGACGCGCGAGTGGTAGACCAGGATGCGGTTGAGTTCGGCTGTCGGCATGCGATTTCTCAGTTGGTCTTCATGATGGCCAGGAGATGTTGTTCGATGGTCTCCTTCGGCTGGGCGCCCACCAGGGTGTTGACCAGGGTGCCGTCCTTGAACAGGAGCATCGTCGGGATGCTGCGGATGTTGTACCGCGATGCCGTCGCCGCGTTTTCATCGACGTTGAGCTTGGCGATCCGGATCCCGCCCGCGTACTTGGCCGCCAGTTCATCGAGGATCGGCGCGACGGTGCGGCAGGGACCGCACCAGGGCGCCCAGCAGTCGACGAGGACCGATCCGGGGGAGGAGAGGACCTCCCGGTCGAAGGTGGCGTCGGTCACGTCGAAGGGACGTCCCTGATCGCCCGTCACAACCAAAGTGGCGCCGCACTTGCCGCAGAGCGGCCGGCCGGAGAGACGGTTTTCGGGCATCCGGTTCTTGGTTCCGCATTCGAGACAGCGGATGATCATCTCGTCCATCGTGGCGCCGCACTTGCCGCAAATCGGCCGGTCGTGGAGCCGTTCGTTCGGGATGCGATTCTTCGTTCCGCAGTTCAGGCAGCGGATCACCATCTGATTGTCTTTCATATGGACACCTTCACCGTGACGGGTTTTAAACACCGTATCAGTTCCGCCGGCGACATCTCGGCCAAGAGCCCCCGGCTGCCGGCGTTTATCAGGATGCAAGGCAGGTCGGCGATCCCTTCCTCGATGAACACCCGGAGTGGCTTCTTCGTCCCGAACGGAGAGGTGCCCCCCACCCGGTAGCCGGTGTGCTTTTCGGCGATCCGGGGATCGCAGGGGGCGACGGCTTTGACCCCGAGTACCCGTGCCATGGTCTTCGTCGAAACCTGCCGGTCCCCGTGCATCAGGATGATGAAGGGAGTTCCCTGTTCGTCCTCCATCACGAGCGTCTTGATGACGAGGTGTTCATCCACGCCCAGCTCACGTGCCGACACCCGGGTCCCCCCGTGCTCCTCGTACCGGTACGGGCGCAGTGTGTAGGCCAGCCCATTCCGTTTCATGGCAAGGATGGCTGGTGTGACCGGTATCCGCTCCTTAGGCATGCTTTTTCGTTCCCGCAACAATCCGTTTTGTCCGGAAGCTACCGCCGCAATTGCTCCGGCAACGGTATTACTATAACCACGAAGCACAGGAAGGTCAATGCCCTTATGCCGGCCGGTGATGTATCAGATCTTGTGTCAGAAGTGAAAAGAAGGGGTGATGGTTAAGATTTAAAGTCTTCAACACCGTGCGCCTGGTTCACTCCCTTTCGAAAGGATCACTGAGCTTCCGAATCGGGGATAGACGATGCGCAGAGGGAATGTTGGGTACATCTCTCTGCGCATCGTCCAAAACGTCATTCCGGATAATTAACCGTAGCTCTTAGAAATCCTTGAATTCCCCATCCTTCATGGGAATCACCTGTTCAGGGTGGAGAGGTTTCTTGGACGCCCTGCCGCTATCGGCATGCTGCCGGCCGGTCGTCTTCTCCGGCAATGCCGGCACCTTGCGGGCAACTGCTTGCTCATGCCGGAAACCGCCGCCATTTCCTCGCGAACCCGCGCCATTGGCGCTGCCGCCGACAACCGCCCCCAGATCTCCGACGTAAACCTTCATCTGCTCCGCCTGGGCGTTGAGCTCCTCCGCCGCAGCCGCCGATTCTTCCGCATTGGCCGCCGTCGACTGCGTCACCTTGTCCATCTCCGAAACCGCGCTGTTCACCTGGGTGATCCCGTGCGACTGCTCTTCGGACGCCGTGGCGATTTCTTCTACCAATTGACCGATCTTTTTGGAAATCTCGGCGTTCTCCTTGAACGCCTCCTGGGTGGCGTTCGTCAGTTCGTTCCCCTTGCGCACCGCCTTGATCGTGTTCTCGATCAGGTTGCTCGTGTTCTTCGCCGCATCGGAGGCGCGCATCGCGAGATTCCGCACCTCGTCCGCCACCACGGCAAACCCGGCCCCGGCTTCTCCGGCCCTTGCCGCCTCCACCGCCGCATTGAGCGCCAGCAGGTTTGTCTGGAAGGCGATCTCGTCGATCGTCTTGATGATCTTCCCCGTCTCTTCGCTCGACCGGGTGATCTCGGCCACGGCGCCGGCCATGTCCTTCATGTGGTGATCCACCTTCTCCACGATCTGATTGGCCTCAGACATCATCGCCTTGGCCTGGTTGGCGTGGTCGGCGTTCTGCTTGGTCATCGACGACATCTCTTCGAGGGATGATGAGGTCTCCTCGAGCGATGCCGACTGTTCCGAGGTACCTTCCGCCAAAGACTGGCTCGACGAAGAGACTTGGCTGGCCGCCGAAGAGACTTGGTCGGAACCGTCCGTGAGCCCCGCAATGACCCTGTTCAGGGGGCCGACGATGCTCCGGGTGATGAGGAAGGCGATCAGGCCCGCCAGGAGGACGGCAATCGCACCAGTGGATAACATTACCAGACGCGCATGGTCATAGGCCTTTTGCGTTTCTTCATACCGCATCGCGTTGCGATCGTGCTGGTGGTTGTTCAGTTCATCCACGGCATCGAGCCATTTTCTCACCGCAGGCCTGGCCTTGCTATTCATCAGATCGAGGGCTTCGCTACCCTTATCGGCCAACCCCAATTCGACGACCTGGTTGTTCAAGTCCCTGGCAAGACTTTGGGCGGCCTTAATCTTCTCGAACAGCTCCCAGGATTTTGCATCGTCCTTGGAAGTCATCTCCGTGATCTTTTTAAACATCTCATCATACTTCCCTCTGCTCGCCCCGATATCGTTCTGTTGGGCCTGCTTGTCTTTGGCATCTTTGACAAGCAGGAGATTCCGTAGGGAAATGGAGTTTTCCCTCACGATCGTCCCCATGTTTGCAGAGAGGTCTACGCGGACGTTGTTTACCTTCACGATGGTGTCAAGGTGGTTGTCTATGGTAGACATATTGGAGATGCTGACCGCGATGATGATCAGCAGCAAAACCACCGGTACGCTGAAACCGAGGTACAATTTTGTAGAAACCTTCGTGTTTGCCAAGCTCATTTTTCATTCCTCCTTGTTGGTGTTCCGTCAAGAAAACACCCTGTCATTATTTAATTATCTTTCACTCTCCGGGCGTCGATTCAGGATCACGCCGCCGTCGCCAACAGCGCCGTCTCATCGCTGCTGAGAACCCGGTCGATATCGAGAAGGATCTTCACCTTCCCCCCGGTCTTGGCCATCCCCAGGATGTAATCCGTATTCAGATGGCTGCCGAAATTCGGCGTGTCCTCGATATCGCTTCCCTTGATATTGAGAACCTCCGAAACGGAATCCACCAGAATTCCGATCATCACCTTCTGGCTGCCGCTGGATACCTCCACCACGATGATACAGGTCTTATCCGTGTAATCGATCGCCTGCATGTCGAATTTCAGCCGCAGATCCACAATCGGGATCACCTTCCCCCGCAGGTTGATCACCCCCTTCATGTATGCCGGCGTCTGCGGCACGGTCGTGATCGCCATCATGCCGATGATCTCCTTCACCTTCAGGATGCCGATCCCGTACTCCTCTTCCGCCAGGGTAAAGGTCAGGTACTTCCCCTCCCGATTCGCCATGGCCTGCACCGCCTGATCCATTGTTCTTGTTTCATCCATCTCATCGCACCTCCTTCCGAATAGTATTACGATCACCTTCCGGCCGATCCTCCCCGCGTTGCGGGAGTCCGGCAAATAACCGCGCCACGCTGTCCATGTCGAACCGCCAGGATTTCCCCAGCTTGAACCCCGGCAGCTTTCTTTGCGACACCAGCCGGCATACCGTGTTCTCCTTCAACCGGAGAAAAACTGCGACCTCCCTGACTGTCGCGATGTGCATTCTTCGCCATCCTTGCCTGCGCTATCCATATTTCTCCGCCGAGTCCGCATTTCTTGCGGCGGTTGTCCACGCCTCGTCCCCGTTGCAGTATCTGTCGATGCACCGCTGAAGAACCGAGCAGATATCTTCAGCCTTCCAACAGGTGTACATGATGACCCTGGGCCTCAGCTCATGGGAGAATTTGAGCATTTCCGGCTCCTGGTCGTTCAGGAGGATGACGACGGGCAGGTCACTCAACAAGCGCCGCACCACCAGAAGGTCGGACAATGTCTTTTTGTCGGCAATGTACAGCATGACGACTGCGATATTCCTCCCGGGCTGCCTGAGCCTGGATGCAAAACTATTAAGGGACCGGTGCAGTTCCAGTCCCAATTCCGGACTTTTTTTCTGCATTTTCCCCCAGGTGTCGCGAAATATTTTATCCATGAGATGGCCGTAACAGACGACATTCATGATTCACCTGTTAGTTCTTTTTCAATTTGCTGGCCGATGCCGGCCTGCTGGGTCGACAATCATTCCAAACTTGCCTTGCCCATTACAATAGCCATGCCAAACGGGCACAAAGATAATTATTTCAATTAAATTGGGTAGTTATTGCTTTCCGATGGAGAGTTGAGGACGGCCGGATCCCGGTCAATGTCCGGCGCGACAAGACATCCGTGCGGGATGTGAAACAATCTTTCGACGTGATTATGGTTAGTTACGCCTTGTCTGGTCCGGCAATACCGGGTCCGGCGAAACCAGAGGAGGCGGCTGCGGATAGTGGGCGGGCAGGCAGAAGCGCCGACGGATTTTCAGTCGGGATGTTTGTTGTCCTTAATCGATATGTTGTGCTTCCTGATCTGTGCGTAAAGTTGCGGACGGGACAGGCCGGAAATGCGGCACCCCTCCCGGATGTCGCCCTTCGCCAGCAGTATCAGCTTCCGGAGGTATTGACATTCCGCCTCCAAGGCGGCAGATTCGCGGACGTTTTTCAGCGGCGGGAGAGATTGCGGGAGGGCCTCGCCGTCCGTCTTGCCGTAGCCGCCGGAAGCGAGATGCAAGCGTATATTCGTGGGGAGGTGTTTGGGGTAGAGGGTTTGTTCATCGAATGCCGCGGCAACGGCGGATTCCAGGATATTTACCAGTTCCCTGACGTTGCCGGGCCACGGATAAGCGGCGATGAACTCCAGAAATTCGGGAGAGATGCCCTTAACGTCGATGCCATAGCGGTTGCAGAGTTTCGCCGTATAAAACAACGCCAGTTCGGGCATATCTTCCAAACGCTCCCTCAAGGGTGGCAGTTCGATCGTGAGCGATCGGAGACGGTAGAGCAGATCGCTTCTGAACGTCCCTGCGCTTGCCATCGCTTCCAGGTCCCGGTTGGTCGCCGCCACGGTCCGAAAGTCGCTTTCCAACTCCTCCCGCCCCCCGACGGGGCGGAAATGCTTCTCCTGCAGGACTCGGAGAAAGGCCTTCTGGATGGGAAGGGGCAGTTCGCCTATTTCGTCGAGGAACAGGGTGCCGCCGTTCGCCTGCATGATCATGCCATCCATCTTCCTGTCGGCCCCGGTAAAGGCTCCCTTCTCATGTCCGAACAACTGGCTCTCCACAAGCGTCGGCGTAAGCGATGCACAATCGACGGTAATGAAGGGTCCCTTGGACCGTCGGCTGTTTCTGTGCACGGCCCGGGCAAAGAGCTCCTTGCCGGTGCCGGTTTCTCCCGTGAGCAGAAGATTGGCATCGCTTCTTGCCGCCTGGGCGAGGCGGCCGAAACAGATGTTTAATTTACCGCTCCTGCCGATGATGCCTTCCAGATCGATATCGGGATGTGTGGGCGTTCTGTATCGATTCGCTTCCGCATATTGAACAGCTCGTGACAGGGAAATCTTTATTTCGGAAATCGAGGCGGTCTTCTGGATATAATCCCAGGCGCCGCCGTCCAGCGCCAACTCGGCGCCGCTCCGATCTCCATAAGCCGTAATGATGATGACTTCCGCCGAACTGCAACAACCACGCAAGACGGGTATCTTCGTCAGTCCGTTGCCGTCGGGGAGATTCACGTCGAGGAGGATGACGGCAAAATCGCCCATGCCAGCTTCTTGCAGGCCGTCGCTCAGGGTAAACGCCCTGGAGGCGGTGTGCCCCATGTCCGTTACCACCTCCGCGAGCATGTCCGACAGGATCTCGTCGTCATCGATGATGAGTACGCGCGCCATGATCTCTCCGCTTCAGTTAACTTGCAGGGGCGAGCAGATCCCGGATGAGGGCGATAAGCCGCTTCATGCTGATGGGTTTCAATAAAATTCCCCGTATTCCTGCTCCCGTTGTTTTTTCTTCAATAGCCGAATCGATGAATCCCGTGCAGAGAATGACCGGGATGCCGGGTCTGATCGACATGATCTTTCCGGCCAGGTCGATGCCCGTCATCTCCGGCATGGTTTGATCGGTAATGACCAGGTCGAACCGATCGGGATCGGCGCGGAAGGTTTCCAGGGCATCGGCGCTGTTAGTTCTGGCAATCACCGTATACCCGCGATTCGCCAGCATCTCCGTCATCATGTTGGCCAACATCGTTTCATCGTCCACAACGAGGATCCGGCCCTTGCCGTCCCTTTCCGGTTGGTCCGGTTCCTTGGTCGATGCTTCCGGCTTTTCGATAAGAAGGGGGAGATAGACGTGGAAGACGCTCCCTTCGCCGATCCGGCTTTCCACGGTGATTTTTCCGCCGTAACTCCTGACAATGCCGTGAACTACGGACAGGCCGAGACCGGTGCCTTCCCCGATTTTCTTGGTTGTGAAGAAGGGGTCGAATATCCGCTCCCTGATAAGCGGGTCTATGCCTTCTCCGGTATCCTTGACAATCAGTTCGAGGTAAGATCCCGGATTCAACCCTCGCAGTTTGTCATCGATATCGCCGACCTCTCCAACCGCTATCCTCACCAAATCGATCTCAAGCAGACCGCCCTTGTCTTTCATGGCCTGATAGGCATTGGTGCAGAGATTCATCAGGATCTGGTAGATCTGTGTCGCGTCGCCGAGGATCGTATCCGCATCCGTTTTGGCGTTCAGCCGTATTTCAATGGTCGAGGGGATGATTTCTCTCAGCATCTTGATGGTTTCTTTGATCAGGGGGATCAAACTGACGGGTGTTCGCTCCTTTTCCGTCAGCCGGCTGAATTCGAGGATCTGCCGCACGAGGTTGATGGCGCGCTGACATGACGCGTGTATTTGCTCCAGATAATACTTGATTCGGCTATCTGAGGGAATCTTTAAAAGGGAAATTTCGGTGTAGCCGGAAATGGCGCCCAGAATGTTATTGAAGTCGTGGGCGATGCCTCCGGCCATGGTGCCTATGGCCTCCATTTTTTGCGCCTGGTACAGTTGTTTTTCAGTCTTCAACTGTTCGGTAACATCACGCTTGACCGCGACAAAATGGGTGATTTCTCCTGACAAATTTTTGACGGGAGAAATCGTGGCGTCTTCCTCGAAGATGCCGCCGTCCTTCTTCCTGTTGACGAAGTGGCCTTTCCATGTCTCGCCGGCGGTCAGGGTACACCATAGCTCTTTATAAAAATTGATGCCTTGTTTTCCGCTGTTCAATATCCGCGGGTTCTTTCCCACGGCATCTTCGCACGTATAACCGGTGATCTGCTCGAAGGCCGGATTGACATACTGGATGATCCCCTCCCGATCGGTCATCACAACCATTTCGCCGGACTGTTCGATAGCCGCCGCCAACCGCAGACGATCCACCTCCGCCTGTTTGCGCTCGGTGACGTCGCGCCAGATGCACTGATAAACCTGATGGCCCTGAATGTTTATTATCTGTGCCGTAACATAGACATTTCGTAGTTCTCCCTGTTTGGTGCGCTGCAAGGTCTCGAAGTTGTCCTTGCCGCTTTGCATAACTTTCGCAATATGCGCCTTTGTTTCCTCCGCCGTTTCCCTGGCTTCGATATCCATGATGCTGAGCTGTGCAAATTCTTCGCGGGAGTATCCCAACTGCCGGTGTGCCGCGGTGTTGAAATCCAGGAAGCCGCCGGTCTGCTGGTCAATAATCAGGATGCCGTCGGGCGACTGCTCGAACATTATCCGTCTGCGAGTCGATTCCGCCTGGAGGGCATTTTCCATCTGCTTGTGCGCGGTGATGTCAATTAAGCTGGCGCGGATCAGTTTCCCTGATTCGTCGGGCAATTTGACCAGATGAATTTCGCAGAACAGGTCTCTGCCATCGGCACTGCGAAAGGTACGCTCAAATTGCAGCACATCCCCTGCCAGCGCTCTCGCAGTATACTCGGAAAAGCTTTTGCCGACTCCCATCTGATGGGGTTGTTCCTGATAGAAGCGCTGTGCCCCGGTTTGAAACAGTTCAGCACGGCTGCAGCCGAACAGTTTTTCAGCGGCGGTGTTGGCATCCACGAACCTATTATGATCAGCATCGTAGACAACGATGGCCTCCGGCGCCTGTTCAATCAGGACACGGAAGCGTTTTTCGCTTTCTCTTGCCATTTGTTCGGCACTCTTCCGACGACGGTTCTGTAGTATCAGGGCGACAATGAAAGCAATCAAGACGATGATCACCGCAATCGCCGAGATAACGGCTGCCTTGTATTGCCCCCAGAGCGTCGGCGGACGATTGATGAATATGGAATTGGCGGGCAGGCAGTCGGCGCTGACCTTCCAACGGTCGAGCTGTTGCCAGTTGAAGAAAGGAACATTGGGCATTTCGAAACGGGTCTTTTGTGGGGTTAGCGCGATATTCCCCTTTAGATAGTCGAGGCCTATCTCGGCTGCCCGCTTGCCTAACGTAGACATGAGCACTACCGAGCCGCCAGTCAGCCCCTGGGATATGAGAGCTTCAACTTCTGCAAAAACCGGCACATTGGCAGTCTTGGCCACCGCGGCGGCAACTTCGGCCGGAACAAATTGCCGGCCTGTTCGGTCGTTGAAATACGTCCCGAGGAAGGCAATGGTGTCCGGCGGCAGCGTGGCGATTTTTTGGAGCATCTCTTCATAGGAGAGCGACCCCGTGTATTCGACTTCCAGCTTCTTTGGCAGGCTGTCAATGGCTTGGGCAGTGGCTTCCATAAAGGGGACAACCTTGTCATCCCGCCCGGTGATGACGACCAGTCGCCGCGTCCCGGGAAATATCGTGATCGCATAACGAAGTGTCCCGGCAACATCCGTCTGGTAGAACAAATCTATGATCGGCCGTGGCTTGCCATGCCAGAGGACGTCGAGCTTTGCTACATTTACGGTCAGCACAGGGACGTCCGGCAAAAGGTCGTTGGCATCCGCGGCCAGGAATTCGAGCGCCTGCTGATTCATGGCGATGATCAAACCGACGTCCTGATGGGCAAGTTTGTGGCGCAGCAGGGCGGTGACATTGGCACGGTGCTCGGGATCCGGGTATCTGGCGAGATCGAGATATTCGACAAAGATGTCGATCGTGCTGACGCCCTTCTTTTTAAAGGTGTCCATGATGCTGCAAAGGATTGTATCCGGCACGGGTAGGCCGTACTCCTCGCCGATGAGGATAAGGATCTGCGTGTTTTTTACGGGTGTATTTACTGCAGGTTGAGGAGAAATTCTGGAGGCAGCGACCGACTTCCTGTTCGCGGAAGCCTGCGGTACGCCCGAGGAAACCGACTGGTTCGCAACAGACAATGGCAGCAGACACACCGCCAGGAGGTAAGCCAAAAGGATGAGTTCTCGTCTCATAATGTTATCCTCTTTCGGACAAACCATTTCCCTGCTCCCTTCTCTCAATGCTCGGGGTTCTCCAGCGCTGCTCTGACCTTGGCGGCCAGGTCCTTCGTTGAGAACGGCTTCTGGATGAAGTGCAGGCCCGCGTCCAGAACGCCATGGTGGGCGATGACGTCGGCCGTATATCCCGACATGAACAGACATTTGATGCCCGGGCACAGGGAGTGCAGCCGTCCGGCCAAGTCTCGGCCGTTCATCTCGGGCATCACCACATCGGTGATCAGCAGGTGGATCTCCTCGCAGGCGTGCTCCTCGGCCAGGCGCAGGGCCGCGCCGGGAGAGCCCGCAGCAAGCACCAGATACCCAAGCCCCTCCAGCATGATACGCCCCATTTCCATGTTGGCCGGTTCGTCTTCCACCAGAAGCACCGTCTCGCCGCGGCCGCGCAGGATTTCCACCGAGCGTACTTCCTGTGCCTCGACACCCTGCCCCGCGAACCGGGGCAGATAGATCCGGAAGGTCGTCCCCTGGCCCGGCTCGCTGTAGACGTTGATATATCCGCTATTCTGTTTGACGATGCCGTACACCGTGGCCAGCCCCAGGCCGGTTCCCCGACCTGCTCCCTTCGTGGTGAAAAAGGGTTCGAAGATATTTTCGAGGGTCTTCCTGTCCATCCCGCAGCCGTCGTCGCTCACGGCAAGAAGGACGTACTCGCCGGGAACCGACCCCGGGTGATCGGCGCAATAGTTCTCGTCGAAGGTCGATCTGCCCGTCTCGATAGTGACCTTGCCCATGCCGGCGATGGCGTCGCGGGCGTTGACGCAGAGGTTGGCCAGGAGCTGGTCGACTTGGACGGGGTCCATTTTGATCTGTGGCAGGTGCGCCCCCGGCAGCCAAGTGAGGTCGATGTCCTCGCCGATGAGACGCCGCAGCATCTTGAGCATGACTTCCACGGTTTCGTTGAGGTCGAGCACCTTGGGGGCGATGGTCTGCTTGCGGGCAAAGGCCAGCAATTGCCGAGTGAGGTCGGCGGACCGCTCGGCGGCCTTCCGGATCGCCTCCAGATCGACATGGACCGGCTGCGCCGTGGCCAGCTTTTCCAAGGCCATTTCCGCATGACCGAGGATCACCCCCAGCATGTTGTTGAAGTCGTGCGCCCCGCCCCCCGCCCGCCGCCCCCCCGCCGCCCACATCGCGGCCGG
>VFSW01004636.1_pt1 | contig 20478 bp, 27 predicted proteins | sample 5358111 | NCBI WGS metagenome assembly VFSW01 (sample SAMN11554181, study PRJNA540505) | mine drainage metagenome | isolation source: sediment from site ElyBrook_90M | place: USA: Ely Copper Mine, Vershire, VT | collected 2017
TCGTCAACGGTAGCGGATCTGTCGTGTCATTGACGAACGCATCGGCAATCGGCACAGCCTCGTACACATCGGCCCCGACAGCCACAAGCAACGCGGGAAGTTACTCCATCAACTACGCCAGCGGTTTGAGCCTGACCGGAACCGGGGCAGGCAATTACACTCTAGCCCCGTGGGCAACCTCTACCTCCTGGATCGTCAATCCAGCCACGCTGACGTACCGGGCGAATTCGGTAAGTCGCACCTATGGATCGGCAAACCCGTCGCTGACCGGAACCCTCTCAGGGTTCGTCAACGGGCAAACCCAGGCAACGGAGACAACCGGGACCGTGACGTTTGGCACGTCTGCTACGAGTGCGAGCAACGTGGGGAATTACAGCATTACCGGATCTGGACTGACCTCTGACAGTTCCAACTATGTGTTTGCCCAGGCCGCTGGAAACGCTACGGCATTGGCAGTCAATCCGGCCCCCGTGACTGTCAGCGGGTTGTCTGGGACCAATCGGGTTTACAACGGCAGCACGCTGGATGCGCTGGCCGGGACTGCAGTATTGAGCGGGACAATCGGGGGCCAAACCCTGACCGTCAGCAACGCATCCAGCGGCACCCTGTCAAGTGCGAACGCGGGGACCGAATCTGTCGCCACCAACATCGCGCTGGGGAACGGCACCGGGCTGGCCAGCAACTATTACCTGGTGCAACCGAACCTGACCGCGACCATCACCCCGGCGATACTGACCGCCAGCATCGTCGGATCGCCGACGAAGACCTATGACGGCACCACAACCGCGCCTTTGACCGCCAGCAATTACCTTCTTTCCGGCTTCGTGGCGGGTCAAGGCGCAACGGTCAATCAGGTTGCGGGGGTTTACAACAGCAAGAACGTAGCCACGGCAAACACCGTGACAGCGTTCATGTTCTCAGGCGACTACACGGCAAACGGCGGAACGCTTCTGTCCAACTACGTCCTGCCCACAACCGCCAGCGGGGCGGGGAACATTACGCCCAAATCGATGATGATCGTGGCGACAGGGGCCAACAAGGTGTATGACGGGACCACGAACGATGCGGTTGTCCTGGGTGGCATCGGCGTAATCCAGGGGGATCAGGTCGTGCTTACGGATGCCTCGGCCACGTTTGCCAACAAGAACGCGGGAAACAACAAGACCGTCACGGTCAACGGCCTTGGGCTGGCCGGCACCGATGCCGGGAATTACAGCATCACCGATACCGCCGCCTTCGCCACGGCCAGCATTACCCCCGCCACGCTGATCTACAACGCAACCAGGACAACCTGGCAGCAGGGTAGCGCAGAACCGAAGTTGTCCGGGACGGTATCCGGCTTCGTGGGGGCCGACAGCCTGCTCAACGCCACCACCGGCACGCTCGACTGGACCAGCCCGGCAAACTCAGGCAGCAAACTCGGGAAGTACACAATTGACGGGAGCGGACTGAGCGCGGCCAATTACGTCTTCAACCAGAACCCGCACAACGCCAAAGCCCTGACGATTGCGCCGCAACCTGTCATGCCCGAGCAACTGACCGGGTGGGTGGCGCAGGAAGATTCGATATTCGACTACATCATCAACCTGATGGGTTCATCATCGAAACTGGTGACATCGTTCGAGAATTCGACCGATATGATCTTCACGACAATGCAGGTACAAAATTGTACCGCATCATGCTCAGGGAAGTTTGGACTAACGGCGTGGTACAAATGACCCGAGTCGGATAACAGGACAGGGCCGAACTGGTCACAAACTTGTCACAGACCTGTCACCGTGACAGGTCTGTGACCAAACAAACAAAAACGCGGTAAAACGGGCTATTCGTTCCACAAGCCGCGTGATTCACCAAGGCCCGTGCCGTAATCTTCGTCGCTCATGCTGACCTCCTTTTGGAAAAACAGATTGAAAACAGAAAAACCATGGGCATTGTATCGAACTGTCCGGCGTTATGCAATAGCATGATATTCATAACAACCGCTTGACATGAGCGATCGAGGTTCGTACAATGATGAAATGGTACGATGATCGTCGGACTGTCCAATAATTTTAACAGCAGGTTTTAATGGGGGGATGTCGTGAACATTTCGCAGTTGATCGAATCAGAAGAGGCGGACGAATTTTCGTTGCGCAAGGGTGTGGTGGTTTTCGGCCTGGATCTTTTCCACCAGAAAGATGCACCGGTTACCAAGCCGGTCTTGCCGGATACCGGGCGGTTTTGTATTTACGAAAAAGGCGAGTTGGTGGGCGAGTGGGGTGTTCGCGTCGATGAAAACGGCGAGATCTCGTCGTCCGACGACCGTTTTGCGATCTGCTTGGAAAACTTTCTTTAGGACATAACCCCGCGCAAAGCGTTGTTTTTGCGATTCTCTGGTTATGCAGTACAATGTACTTAAAAACAACCATCGGGATTAAACATGGACGCATTGGACATTCAGAACGAATCGCCTGAGCAGCCTGTATGGGACGACATTCCGCTCGAGAGTTATGCGGAGATGGGTGCTTCTCCCGGTCAGGACGAATACGATCCGTATTATGGAGAGTGGGGGGAGCAGGAACCCCGCTTCAAGCCTGCGGATATTGCATCGGTTCCGTCTGAAGACAGGATCATGGAAGGGATGAACCCCGCTCAGGTTGCGGCGATTTCGCTTCCGGTTCATGGCGCAGCCATGGTGATTGCGGGGGCTGGCACGGGCAAGACGGCGGTGTTGACGCGCCGGATCGCGTGGCTGTGCAGCAAAGGCGTCGACCCGATGGGAATCATGGCGGTCACTTTTACCAACAAGGCCGCTCGCGAGATGAAGGAACGTCTTGCGCGGTTGGGGGTTAGCCCCATGCCGATGATGGGAACATTCCACTCGGTCGGTTTGAGAATCCTGAAAATGTGCCCGGAGGCTGCAGGGGTCAAGCCGGGATTTACCGTGATGGACGAATCGGATACACAGTCCTTGTGGCGCCGACTGTTCGTGGTTGGCAAGGACCAGACGCCGGACCCGCTGCGCCATCAACTGCCTTACAAGAGCGAGGACGCCAAGAAAGTCTGCGGGATGATGTTTGCGCTCAAAGAGGCTGGCGTGCGGCATTCGACCGACAATATTTCGGATCTCGCGGTGGACCCGGATACCCCCGCTTTTATCTTCAAGATGCTTGACATTTATGAGGCCGAACGCTGCCGTTTAAACCTGGTTGACTTCTCTGATCTGATTTCCGGTTCGCTGGCTGCTCTTCAACTGCAGCCCGACGGTAGGAACGACTGGTTAATGCGGACGAAGCGATGGAATCAGAGGTTCACACACCTTCTGGTGGACGAGTTCCAGGACACGTCCGCGCTTCAGTTTAAGTGGATCGATCGGATGATGAGCGATCGCGAGAATATTTTTTGTGTGGGGGATGATTGTCAGTCAATTTATTCGTTCCGAGGGGCTGTTGTCGAGAACGTCGGAAGGTTCGTGAGGAAGTTTGAAGCAACTGAAATCCTGCTGGAGCAAAACTATCGTTGCGGAACAGCCATCCTGAACGCTGCCAACAAACTGATTGCCAACAACCGTTCTGGCGACAGAAAGCGCCTGTGGGCGGACAGCGATGCCGGGCAGATCGAGTTCAAGTCTTACGACCGCGACAACGAAGAGGCGTGGGGGATTGCCCACCAGATCAAAAGCCGTGGCAAACATGACCGCACGGCGGTTCTGGTGCGCACGCGCGCTGCCATGCTCCCGGTTACCAAGGCGCTTCGTGAAAACAACGTCCTGTATCACGTTGTCGGCGCCCAGGATTTTTTCGACCGCAAGGAAATTCGCGATGCCATGTCTCTGGTTCGCCTGTCGGTCAACCAGATGGACACGCTCTCGTTTGCGCGTGCGGCGGCTATTTTTAACGGCGTCGGGAAGACGGTCATCGACCGGATTGTGAACGAAGCCAAGGATCGAGGGATTTCGCCTTTGTCGGTCTGCGCTTCCCATAAATCCGAGAAGGTGTGCGCCATAGCGACGACGATTGACGTTTTGACCGCATCATCGCCTGCGTTGAACAGCGTGACGAGGCTGGCGCAATGGTCTGGCCTCGAGGCGTCGTGCATAGAAGACGAGGATGAATCGAGAATTAGGAATCTGCGCGATTTCTACGCGATGGCGGGCGGGTTTAGCACGCTCGGACACTTTCTTGAGGAAATCACCCTGTTCGCCGAAAAACGCGGTAAGACGGACGGCGTGACGATTTCAACTATTCACGGGGCAAAAGGGCTGGAGTGGGACATGGTATACCTTCCTGCCTTGACGCAAGGGCATATCCCCGCCATTCGCGAGCGCGAAGACCAGGAAAGAGCGTTTGAAGAGATGGAGGAAGAGCGCCGCTTGATGTATGTCGCCATCACCAGGGCCAAGCACGGGCTGTATGCGTCGTTCTCCAAGACACGCATGGTTCACGGCGAGATCATGGCGGCGGCGCGCAGTATCTTTGTCAAGGAAGCGGGGTTGCACCTGTACGACAAAGACGCGCAGCGGAATGCGGCAAATGGGCGCGACAACTACGAAGGCTCTGAGCGTTCATTGAGTAGCGCCCCGGCCAGGATGCGCGGTTGACTTGACGGTTATGCCGTATTGGAGTATAATGTAATTCGTAACCACGGAGGGCGTTTCATGACCAAGGCCGACAATGTTTCATCGCTTCCCAACGGGAGCATTTTTTCCATTGACTGCTCGCTTGAAAATCAGTACAAAACGCCGATTCTGTCGCGCATTTCGGAGCGATTGTCTGATTTGTTTTGGGGCCGTCAAAAACGAAGAACCTACGCATCCGCTGACGGCTACATCCACCTTTTTCCGGCCGGCGCTTTCGACAGATTGCCGTTTCGGACGCGGGTGAAGAATTTTGTCAAGAACAGGCACATGCTGCCACTCCGCCTGAGAGTAAGTGATTTCGTTACCGGACGGGAAACTTATGTCTCTTACTGCGCTTGTGCTTGCGTTTTTTCAGGTAGCGCCATGCGCAAAAAGAAGTCCGAATCTGCCACCGCCGACGATGGCGCAACCGGGGAATGATCCGGTCTGAAGATTGGTTGGTAAAGCGTCTGGCGCAAGCGGTTTTGAGTCACCAGCTTGGCGAGGCAGGCAACTTCGAAAAGAGCGAAGAAGCCTTGCTAATTGCCCGTGCGATGACCGAGCGCCAGGCGGTTTCAGAACTCAGAAAGTCCTTTCAGCTTGGGTTTGTTCTGTTTGGCGCAACTCGAACGTCAGAGTGGCCGGAGTGGGTGTTTCGCCCAACGCCGGCATTCTTTCCGCGCCGTATCCTCGAGAAAGTTCGTAGCGATCTGGCCAAGGAAGTGTTGCGTGTCAAACGCAGCGAGGCATTGCATGCCAGCAAGGCATTGCGCTTTAACAGACGGGAGGCGGCATGACCACCAAACCAAACTCATCGATTCAGGTTGGTTGTGATCGCCTGGTAGAGTGTATTCGCGATATGTCTGCGCGGTACATCGCAAAGACAGGCAAAGCGCCGCGCACCCTGATCCTGGTTGGCGGGTCCGCCTTGGCGATGCACGGAATCCGCGAAACGTCCGATGACGTTGATCTGTATTCGCCGGACCCGGTGATTGTGAAAATCGCCCGCGATGTCGAGGCGGCTTCCGGATTTCCGGTGGACGTTACGATGAAGAAGAATTTATGGGGTGATCTTAACATTCGCGACATCGAGGAAGATGCGCTGGTTATGAAGCAGATCGAGGTTGGCGGGCATACCGTTGACATTGCAGCCTTGTCCGTAGAGACGTTGTTTGTCGTCAAGGCAAACACGTTTCGCGAGAAGGATCGCGACGACTTGCCCGGTATCTTGGGTAAAACGTCGGTCGAACGGGTTCTTGAACGGATCTCTGACCTATGGAAGAAAGAGCCCACCCACGAAATAGAGATTGCCGTGTCCAATACGATTTCAGAACTTCAGTTGGCCGCCGGACGAACGGTTACTCGGGACGACTTCATCCGAGTGGGCGAAGAAATCGTTTCCGAATGGCGCGAAACGGTTTTTCAGGACTTCCCGTGGCTTGCTCCGGCTTCGATGGCCATGCGCGCGTAGTAGCGTTGCTGTCGGCAATGAAGTACAACAATGAAGTACAATATACTTCGTTACCAATTGAGTGACGTGCATGCCGGAAAACCAATCCAAAAACGAACAGATCCAAGGCGACGGCGATTCTGAGTCAGTCTTCTGGCGCAGAAAGGATGTGGCGGAATTTTTTGGCGTGTCCCTTGCGACGGCCAGAAAAATTATTGCCCGACCGGGTTTCCCAAAACCGTTCAGGGCGGGCGGCTCGCTTGGGCATCCGCGTTATTTTTCAGACGAAGTGAAAGAGTTTTCAAAACGTATTCGGATGCGATAAAAATCCGACAGCCCTTGTCGCTCTTTTCAAAATATTCGGGGTCCCTATGAGCATTGACACACAATTTTCTTTCGATCCGAGATTGACCGCGCAGCAGCGTCGGCGGGTTGTTTTGAGCTTGGTCAGCGAGATTCGCGCCCATAACGAAGCCTATTACCGGGACGGCATGCCCACGGTCAGCGACGAGCAGTATGACGAGATGATGGGGCGGTTGGTGGCCATCGAGCAGGCTTATCCAGACCTCGTTTTGCCGGATAGTCCGACCAAGGGGTTGTCAGGGTCTTCGGTGGTTGCTGACGGGTTTCGTAAGGTGCGCCACGAAACCCCCATGATGTCCATCGACAATACGTTCGAGCAGGAAGGCGTGGTTCAGTTTTTGGGGAAAATGAGCGAACTCTCGGGGCGCAGCCGGTTTGAGTTCAGCGCGGAGAAGAAGTTTGACGGGCTGGCCGTTTCGTTGATCTACGAGGGCGGACGTCTCGTACTGGCGGCCACTCGCGGGGATTATGTCGAAGGTGAGGACGTGACCGCAAACGTCATGGAGATCCCTTCGGTGCCGAAAGTGATTCCTTACAAAGACCGGCTCGATGTTCGAGGCGAGATCATGATGCCGCTGGCCGCGTTCATCGAGCAAAACAAAAAGCGCGAAGCGATCGGCGAGAAACTTCTTGCCAACTCGCGCAACGCGGCGGCGGGTGCCTTGCGCTTGCTGGACCCGAAGGAAACGGGGCGGCGCGGGTTGGCGTTGTTTGCGTATTCGATCAGCGACGCCACGCTGCCCGTCGGGATCAACGCGCAAACCGAGGTTTTGTCCTGGCTCAAGGGACAAGGCTTTCCTGCTGACGATCCTGTTTGCATCAACGGCGACTTCAACTCGGTCCAGGATTATTTTGAAGCCGTGTCGCAAGAGCGTCATGCCTTGGGGTTTGATATTGACGGGGTGGTACTCAAGATCAACGATTTAGAGACGCAACGCATGGCCGGGTTTACGTCTCGCAACCCGCGTGCCATGCTGGCCTATAAATTCAATCAGCAGATGGCGGTTACGGTGGTTGAGGCCATTGATGTTCAGGTCGGAAGGACGGGGGCGCTGACGCCGGTGGCCCGGCTGCAGCCGGTGGCGATTGGCGGTGTCGTGGTCCAGAACGCAACCTTGCACAACGAAGACGAGATTGCCCGTCTGGACGTGCGGGTGGGTGATACGGTCACTGTGCGGCGCAACGGCGACGTGATCCCTGGGATCATTTCGGTGGACGCCAGTCATCGCACGAGCCAGTCGAAGCCCTATTCCATGCCCTCTGTCTGTCCGTGCTGCGGTTCGACTGTCATGAAAACCGCCGGCGAGGCGGTGAGCCGGTGTAGTGGCGGGTCTGCTTGCGGTGAGCAGCGGTATCAGCAAATCGTTCATTTTGCCTCACGAAACGGAATGAACATTGACGGGGTGGGAGAAGTATTGATCCGCAAGTTGTTTGACAAGCAAATCGTCAACGACCATGCGGACCTCTACGACCTTCGCAGAGAGGATGTCATCAGAATCGAGGGGATGGGCCAGAAGTCTGCGGATAACGTCATGGCGGCGCTTGAGGCAAGTCGGAACCCGCCTTTGCGCAAGTTTCTGGTGTCGCTTGGAATCCGCCATGCCAACGAGGGAACCGCCAAGCGGCTCGAAGCGGCTTTTGGGAGTATCGATGCGATTCGTCGTGCGTCCTTCGCGCAGTTCAAGTCCGTCAAAGACATTGGGGATGTGGTTGGTGAATCGTTGTATCGGTATTTTTCGGATAACCGAAACAATGACATGCTAGACAGGCTGTTGTCGAAAGTAACGCCGGAAGAGCCAGAGGCGCTGGTTGAAGGAGTATTTTCAGGAAAAACCTTTGTGATTACCGGCACTTTGGACGGGATGAGCCGTGACGAAGCGAAGGCGTGGATCGAATCCCTGGGTGGGCAAACTTCCGGTAGCGTTTCAAAGAAAACGGATTACCTGTTGTGCGGAGAAGACGCGGGAAGCAAGCTGGACAAGGCTGCGTCGCTCGGGGTTGATGTTGTTTCGCTAGATGAGTTGCGGAGTATGTCCGAAAACGAGGGGCGCAAAAAAATGGTTAGGATGGCGTTTTGAAATCAAGTGGTTGACTGACATGATTTCGTATGATATAATAGACGAGAGTGCAGCCATAAATTAAATACGATTCTTGCGGGGGCGGACGGACTGAGGATTCACGAATGTCAGACAGGATCAATCGGGAGGCGTGTATGGATCACCGACATTTGAACCATGAAAGGTTAACTCTTGCCGCCATCGATGACATAATTGATCGTGGTGGACGCCACGACTGGGCGGATCTTCGGCGTGCGATGCTTTTAGATGTTGCTGTGGCGGAACGGGTCTTTCGGGTATGTGCTGCCCACATTGACGATCAATACGCGCAACGTTATCACTTTTGGGATGTCTATGCCAAACACTATCTTGCCTGACTGGGAAAACGTCCTGTCTTCTGCTTCGCGCTTACAGTGTATTTTGCCCGGCACGGTTCTTGTTGGAGGAACGGCGTCTGCGCTATACGCCGGTCATCGCATGTCTTCCGACGCTGACCATGTTCTGACTGATTTACGTGAACGGTTTGATGATGTTTTGGCGCAACTTGAGTCGGTTTCTGGTTGGAAAACTGCGCGTATCAAGCGTCCGGTACAGATCCTTGGCAGTCTTGATGGAATTGAAACCGGTGTTAGACAACTGATCAGACAAAAACCTCTGGAAACCGAGCAAATCGAATTCATGGGGCAGAAACTCGTTGTTCCGACGCATGCCGAAATTTTGAGGATCAAGGGCGTGTTGATTCTCAAGCGAAACGCCACTCGAGATTACCTGGATTTTATTGCTTTATCAGGCGCGGCCGGAAATGATGGCACCGTTGCGGCGCTGTCATGTTTTGACGATCTGTATCCGCAGGTCAACGGCGAATCGGCTTTGCAACAACTTCAGATACAATTAGCCAATCCGATGCCTTTTGACCTTGACGGAACGAACTTGTGCGAATACAAGCATCTTGATGCGCGCTGGCACGATTGGCAAACTGTAAAAAATATGTGCGCTAATTGTGCCGTGCTGATTTTTGATCAATGTGAGCCAAAGGCCGACAAACATCGGCGGGGCGTTGGTCCGGTTGGGTGAAATCGGCAACGTCGGGTGGAATCCTCCCAGACATCACGGGATGGTGCGCGGCTTTCGGCGGAAGGACTGGTTACGAAATAACTTGACATTCATATAGAATAATCGGAATGTGATTATCATAAAAACACTCGAAGGGGGGTTAGACCATGGGAACGGATGATCTGCTTAACCTGGAAAGGGACATCATACAATCGCGCCTGATCAGTGCCGTTTTTGCGCGTTCTCTGAAAAACCAGATTGTCCTGAAAGGCGGTGTTGCCATGAGGGTGCTTTTGGGGTCTGCACGGTACACGAAGGATGTTGATTTCGGACAGAGTTCCGGACAGTCGTTGACTGCTTTGCAAAAACTGATTCGTGCGTCGATCAAGGAATGTACCAGCGGTTTTCTTGGCGAGGCGATAGTTACAGAGCCGAAGCAAACGGATACTGTTGCCAGATGGAAGATTTCAGGAACGTCGTTGCGCAGCAGGTCAATCATTCATTTGACAGTTGAAGTATCGAGGCAAGGTCTTCCGTTGCTGCATTTGTCGCAGTCACGCTTTATGCCGGCACCAGAATCTTTTGCAAAACCGGCTGTTGTCGATGTTTATGACATTGACGCGATGGCTGCGACAAAGGTGTTTGCTTTGCACAGCGACAGCCGAATGGCGCCGCGAGATCTGTTTGACCTTGATCTGATCATAAAAACCGGCGTGCAGCCAGACCCATCCTTGTTTTCTTGCATTGACGACCGGAAAAAGTTTGTGAGCCAGGTTTGGAGAAAAATCAACCTGATGAGTTGGGCGATGTTTGAAGAAGACGTTATCCCATACATGACTCCGGCGTTCAGATCCAGGATGGATGAAGGGGTTTTTGACGACATGAAAATCAAGGTCGGCGAAGCGGTAGAGAAGTGGGTAACAGCCGAGGATGATGACGGCGGAGGTTCTTCGTCGAGCGCAAACAAGCCAAGGATGGGTCCGTAAATTTAAGGAATTACAATGGCAAATCCAAAATTCGCCCGTAAGCGCAATTGACAAAGTAAGCGCATACGCATATAATGCGGACTTGTCAAACGGAACGGAGAACAAGATGAATCGCAAAATTTTTCTGGTAGCCTTGGGCAGTGCTTTGGTTGCGTTGAGCGGATGTTCCACTCAAAACGTCGGAGGCTCCGACTATACCGCATCCCAGGTTCGCGGTGAGCAGACGGTTCAGATCGGCACGGTCATGGGCGTTCATCCTGTGAACATCCAGGGAGGCGGGGATAACATTTTCGGCACCATTGCCGGCGGGGTGGCTGGTGCTGCGCTCGGTCATGTGGTCGGACAGGGGGTTGGAAACATGGCCGCAACCGCTTTGGGGGCTATGGCAGGCGCCGGCGCAGGGAATGCCATCGAGGCGTCTGGCGCGAAGCAGAACGGGGTTCAGGTGACGATCCGGCTGGACAGCGGCTATGTGGTTGCCGTAACCCAGGGTGCTGACGAGAAGTTCACGAACGGGGAGCGGGTGCAGGTGCTTGGTGGGGCAGGCGCTACGCGGGTGACTGCGCTGCAGTAATCCAGTAGTGATCCAGTGGGGGCACAATGGCAAATGTTTTAATGAAAAAGTTGCAAACCGAAGGGAAATTGCAGATTGGCGACGAAGTTATAGTGGATTCAGTCGATGGCGTCGTCAGCATGGTTCGGTGTAATAGCGAGAGCGGGGCGCCTGAAGGAATTGAGGTCGAAGTCAGCCTTGATGATGGACGGCGGATGTCGCTTCGCGGTTGGGAGGGGATTGGTCCGCCTGGAGAGGTTAAGGGGACGCCGGTAAGTCATTTCAAACCACGTCGTAACTAAAGAGGTTTCCATGGACAAAAGCAACATTCCTACTCGGTACAACGAGGGCGACAAGGTGGTGATTACGCCTGCAAACTTAAAGGTGATGGTAGACAAAAACAAGAGCGTCGCAACGCATCTCACGTTGAGCGACGGCTTCCTTGAGAAAGTGCGTCAGTTTCTTTTTGCCGAAAACGGCGAATCAAACATCGGGACGGTTACCCACACATACCCACCTGGCTACGAAGTGGCTGTTTGGTTCAGGAATCAACTTGTGGCACGGCAGTTTCAAGCCGACCCGGTATTCCACATGAAGGACAATTACATCACTCGGGTTGATGCCGCTCTACCAGAACTCTTTGGTGCGGGTACCGTGATCACCCTGGATCGTTACGACCACGACTATCTTTTTGCGGATATGCTCAACGCCACGTCCTTTGATGGGTTTGCATTCGAGATCCCGGATTGGGAAGGACGTACCGTCGGAGATCTGTCGCGCTATGTTGCCGGTGTTCGGACGCAGGTTGCGGCTGCGTTCGAGGAAGGAAAGAAAAATATGTCCGACGAAGAAATGGCAAATATGGTCGCCAGATCCAACGAAATCAGAAACGAATATGTGGCGACAACGGATGGGCTTGATGCTGACGAATGTGAGGCCATTGAATCATTGATGACCGAATGCGGGAAATTGTTTCAAGATAAAAACGCTGCATGGTCTTTCCTTATGGACGATTTTCAGGAGCGCGGATGGAATTTGCGCAACTGGAAACCGGGAGAACCAGTTCCGGAGCCAAGCAAATCCAGCGACAAAACCAGGCAGCGGCCCTGATGGACATTCTAAAACACAAAGATTACGAAGGAACCGCCGAGATGGACGCGGCAAGAGGGGTTTATCGCGGGAAGATTCTTTTCATCAACGATTTGGTAACCTACGAATCACCGTCCCTAACTTGCTGGCGAAGCCGCTGACCATGGAATAGATTTCCGTGCCGCACTCGAAAAGTTTGGAATCCGTATGCACCATGTAGCTAAGAATGGCGGCAATATTAGCCAATTAAGTAATTATCGTTCAAACAAGAATCTTTAGGTTTTGAAGAATATCATGTTAAACGAATCGTTAATCAAATCTGCTGTTATTGACCGTTTGTTTGAAGACGGAGCCCTCAATAATGCCGTATTAGTCAATGAAATGGTAGTGGCAAATTGGAGCAGAAGGGCTGATCTTGCGGTCGCTAACGGAAAATTGCACGCGTTTGAAATAAAAAGTGACCTTGATACATTGCGCCGACTAAAACCGCAAGTTGAAACATACCTTTGCAACTTTGATAAAGTTACAGTTGTTACAACCTCTAGATTTCTTAATGCAGTGAAGGCAATGGTGCCACCAGAAGTTGAAATATGGGTGGCAGAAAAAAATTGCCAATCTATTAATATCAGCGTAGCACGGCGTGGGCGAACGATTGAAATCAAGAACCGACGTAATTTATGTGGATTTTTGCACAAGCCAGAAATGGTCGCGCTTTTGCGATCCTGCGAGATCAAGTCAAACTTGGACATGCCTCGGGAAGAGCTTATCAAAATGATTGACCTCGTTCATGTCAAAAAAATCAGGAAATATGTTCTCAGCGCAATAAAGGCAAGGTATCGAGATACATTTGATAGTTTTGTCCACTCTAGGAAATCTACCACACTGACAGAGAATCTCGTTGCATTAAGAAAAGTGAGACCCCTAATCCAAAGTTACCAAATTCAGGAAAATCAATTTCAGACAAAAAAACCATTAGAGCGGAGAGAAAAAAAGTTAAATATCCCCCTGCTGGAGAAAAAGTACGGTCTTATGCCAGAGAACACTCCGCAATTTGTACTGCTTCGCGTACCTGTATATGTAAGTCGACAAGGCTAGATGCTATCCTCTTCCTCTTCCTCTTCCTCTTCCTCGTCTGAGTCTCCAAGCAGGGATAGGGCTAGCTGCTTCTCAATATGAATGTTGACACGTACAGCGATCCATTTTGCCCTAGTTTTCATTCCATCAATGCTCCCCTCGGATGCTTTTTTGATCATTTTTGCCCCCCAAGAGTCATCATCCATTATTTCAGGGTACTTCAATATCAAAGAATTCGCAGTTTCAATATAACCGCTCCCATCAAGCCCAGGCCGTCGCTCAATCGTATGTCAAGCTCTATCACGCCACAGACCCATCGCTGCCGATTGAACGCGAGGGATTGAAGCCCACATCAACCACAAGGCGCCGGTCATATCAGTCTTCAAATGGCTATGTCTATCTTGCAAACACCCCAGAGCGAGCAAAAACCTTTGGTGATTTGGGGAACGGAGGGAACAGTGCTGTTTACGAGGTAATTGTGCTGGTGCGCAACCTGCTGGCCGATCGCGATCAATTGAACAATCAGCGCTCATCCGGGCGGTTTGGTATTATCGGAAACAGTGTCGGCGAAAGTATTATCTACGGGGGCGGAGTTCGCGTAAAAGGCGCAATCGAGCCGTGGGCAATCCGAAAGATAAATATAGCGCAAAACCCGGAGACGGACGAAGAACATAGCCATCCGAACCGATTAAAAATGCGATAAAACCGTAAGAAGATAACGCAATTAAGGTCTGAACTTTTTGATCGCCAGACTGTTTTCGAGGATCATTTTTTCCGGTGCGACTGTTTTTTTTAAGTCATTTGAAAAACCGACCCGATCCAACGCATTTTGTGCGAGTGCGATTTTCTCGCCATTTAGCCGTCCGCCACGGCCAGTAAAGCCATTTGGCTGTTCATCAAAGCCTTTCCGAACCTTGCTATGGCTGCTTGCCACATAACTCCTTCCGGGATATTCTGCTCAAAAAACGGATGCGGTTTGCCCAAGCAAATCCATGGCTCGGAACGAACGGGCATGGACAGCGAAACCATCATGTTTTTCTGCGTGCCGGGATCATACTCAAACACATATCGATCGCCAGAAGAAGAGGTGTCGCGCCATAAGACACCGACCTTGGCTCCCGCAACCAGTGCGTCAAGTTCCAGCGCGGGCGAGGAAAGCACCCTGCTAAGGGCGGATGCGTCGAGCATTTTCGACCTCCGTGGCGCGATCAAACATCGCATCTTCGAGCGTGTATCCGGTCACCATCGGTTTTGCGGATATTTCTAATCCCAATCGCTCCATCAGCCTGACAACCTTTCTGATTCCGATTTCTTCCAGCGTTCCGTTTTCTATATTGGACAGGCTGGCCGGAGACATGCCTAACTCAGCGGCCAGATCGATTTGGCGAATTCCAAGCGCCTTTCTGGCTTCCGAGATTTTTTCGCCGAGGTCTTTGAGGCTCATGAAATATACTCCATACAATATAATTTCGGATTGTATAGCAAAAATATATTGTATGCAATATTTCCGTACAAAATAATGCGCTGGCTATACGAGGATTATGCACAGAGGATTTCTTCATTGGTTAAAAATTGCATTCTGTATTGATTTTTATGAAATTTCCAATGATAATGCCTTATATGTAGAAATTATTGGAAAAACGATGCGATACAACGAATTAACAGAAAACCAGTCCAGGATACTGATTGACGCCAAACAGTATTTTGAAGCATACAAATCCGCTCGTAAGATTGCAGATTCTTACGCAGGGACGATGCACTGGAAAAAGGTCGGCGGTAAAGAATACCTGATCAAAAGCACGCGAGGAATTCAGCGCGGGGTGGGTGCGCGATCGGCCGATACGGAGCGAATTTACGAACAATTTGCATCCGCAAAGGCTCTTGCTGATGACCGGCTTTCCGGGTCAATTCTGAAGATGGCGGAACATGCTAAAATATGCCGCGCCGTTGGTTTGGCACGAATGCCAAAAATTTCATCAAATATCCTTCGCGCTATTGATACTGCGGGGCTTTTGGGTGAAACCCTGCTCGTCATTGGAACCAACTCTCTCTACGCTTACGAATCCTGTGCCGGCGTCAGATTTGACTCTGACATCATGGAAACGGCGGACATGGATCTTTTGTTTGATTCACGCAAAAAAATCAGCATGGCTGTCAGGTCAAAAATATCCGAATCCGGCTTGATGGGTTTGCTGCAAAAAACCGATCCATCATTTGCTGCGGTTTACCGCAATGGGTTCAGGGCCGTGAATCGCGATGGATACTTTGTTGACCTGGTTAAACCAGAGCCGACCCCGCCTTGGCGTAAAGAGCCTGAAGGTCTGTCAGAAACCAGTGTTGAAAGCCTGGATCTCGTGGCGGTGCCGATAAGAAGCCTGCATTGGCTCCTATCTTCACCAAAAATAACAGAGGTTGTCATAGGCTCAGACGGGGCTCCGGCCCCCATGGTTTGCGCTGACCCAAGATCGTTTGCCCTGCATAAGTTGTGGCTCTCGTCACAATTGTCTCGTGACCCGCTCAAAAAGAGCAGAGATCATGCGCAGGCCATGGCGGTAGCATCCATGGTGATCGACAAAATGCCGCATCTTCTGTTCGACGCAAATGATCTCAAAAATTTCCCGAAAGCGATTTCGGAAGACACCGACGGAAGCGAGTTTTCTGCGCTAAGAAAAGCATTTAAGTTGTAAGAAATATTGCAGAGAATATTTTAGGCGCGAAATCCGTACGCGGATCGAAGCGGGGTATTCTGCGTGAAGGCATTGGTCAGATCGCCTTCTTCGTTCAAAGCAAGTTCTTTGAACGATTTTAGGCGGTCCTCCGACAGCAAGATCTTCCTCCACCCATCGATGTAGCAGCGCGAACAGACCCCGCGCTTCTCCCATTCGTCAATAACCGCCATGGATTCGGTTGCCTGTGCTTCTGTGAGCCTTTCCAATATGCTAATATGCCACAACCGCCTGGCGTCGTCCGCAGCGACAGCGGCCTTCCTGGCCTCTCTGAACTCGTCGTAGTTGTTTAGCATTTTGGTGCGTCCCCGCGAGTTTTCCCTGTCAGGCGATTAAACCGCCGCAGCGTTTCCTCAACTTCGCCATCCAGGACGTTTGACACGAACGGCAATCTGTCCCTGAAAACCCTCTCTGAAATGATCCCGCATTGCAGGCCCGCCTTCACCCAGGACACGTCTCGCGGTTCGCCACGCACCAGTTTGGATATTGCCGCATCGACCGGATCAAGAAACCATCCGGTTACGCCAGAAGCAAGCGGGATTTGGATCAGCCTGTTTTCCCAAAGCGGGGGAAGCGAAAGCAGGGCAGGGGAGATGGCGTCGGCGTACACGCCATTCTCCCTCGAGAAAGCGGAATCAGCCCCGATGGCCGCAGAGATCTCGCCTGCCCTTGCGAAGTCGAACTTCGGGTACATATCGACATCGCGCGAGAAGCACATATCATCTGGCGGCGCAATGATGGCGCCAATGATCGAAAGACTCCCGGCGATCACGAAATGCCGGTGATTCGTGATCCTTGCGGCCTCAACCAAAACCTTTTCGATGTCGTTCAGATCGGTAGGTTTCATCCGTTACCCCCTTGTCGCGCCGGCAATGGCGAAGCGTACCACAAAGCCGTCAAACAGTTACCTTCCCGCCGGCAGACTCAATTGCAGCACGAACCGCCTCTTCGCGGCTCTTGTCACATTTGACGAGAATGGCGACCTCATCCTTTTGCGCTTGCTTCCGACGCCACCGTTTGAAGTGCTCAACGAGATCTGTCGAAAAATCCCCAATCTCGTCCCACACGGTCCCGTCGTTGATTTTGATCTTCGACCCGGCAGGCAAGCCCCGCAGAAAATCCAAGTCGAATTCGCAGGCATCGGAAAGTTGATGCCCGCACAAAATCTCGTCCCCTTCAACGCAAATGTGTGACGCTTCCGTATCTGGCCAAAACGTCTCGTCTAAGTAAAAATCAATAATCTCTTCTTTCGTCGTAAGAACACCCATGATTGACCTCCGTAACCAAAAACCGTTAAACAACCCCCCGCTTTAGCGGTCTGCAGACATCTTTCTTCCCGTCTTTTTATTCACCACTCGTCCGCCAAATCGTCTGCAAACAGATCGGAAAGCACTGACTTTGCATGTGAAATCTTTTTTGCGCCTCAATTATTTGACGATTTTTCGACCGCCGTTGTTTGCCGCATTATGGTCAATCATCCGGCCAATCGCCGCGCCAAGATTGGATAGCGTTTCGAAATCTTTTTCGCCATCGGTCGCCACTGATCGCTGGATTGCAGAGTCAGACAGCAGATTGCACAACAGCCATGCGGTTTGATGGTCAAGCGTTACGGTCACGGTGTCCACGCGAATCGAGGTACCAGACGCGCCCTCAATTCTCCCATTTATGTGACCACGCCACCCACCCATGATCGGCGGCTTCGTGTTGGCTTTCGCTTCGTCTTTTTCGCTCATGATTTAGCCTGTTATGTGTTGTTGTGCGTCTTTTTATTATATCGTAAGCGACTACGTTTGTCAATCCAATTTAGACATTTTAACGGCACTTGTTGGTAGCCCATGAGTCAAATATACCGAGCGAACCCCTGCGCCTGCTCGAACCGGCAGGCACCCCCTATAACGTACTCCGCCATGATGTCGGTGGCAATCCAGCGTCTGCCCAAGTTTTCGGCAGCCTTTGCGGTCGTGAACGAACCCGCAAACCCATCCACCACCAGATCACCCGGCTCAGATAGAAAGTTCACAAGGAACTCAGCCAGTTTAAGCGGCATCGGCGCACCGTGCGACGGAAGCCCGGCGGCCTGCGCGGCACGCTTGTACCGGCGTTGGTCCGCGCAGTTATGACCGATGGACAGCACGTTCTTCGGGATCTTTCCCGCCGTTGGGTTGGAATAACTGCCTTTGGTCAATCGGTATGCGCCATCGCAGTACGAAGCCTCGCGCTTTTCCCCACCAGACTGGATCAGTTTCAGGTGCGCTGCCGTGTGTTCCTGCAGCACGCGCTGGTTGTTCGACTTCACGGCTGAAGGATTGTTGGTCATCCACAAGACAGGCTCATACCCGGCGTTAAGCTGATACCGGTTGTTGCTGGCCCACTGAACCGGCCCAGGCGGCTTTGAAGGATTGTGCCAGACGAGATCATCCATTAAGTGCAGTCCAAGGCGCTCATGCAACGCCAGAACAAGGCGATACCGGTAGAGGGACCGGGATGGCAAGCCTTTCTCGAAAATATCGTTTGAGATGTTCAGGCAGATCGATCCGCCGTTTGCCAGATTCTTGACCAGCGGTTCGAGCGTTTTACACAGCCAGTCCACGTAAACCGACTCCGGGACATTGCCGTACTGACGGCTTTTTGCAAGCGGGTAGGGCGGGGAGGTCACGCACAGGACAATCGGCGCATCGATGCGGGAGAATACGTTTTCAGCGGACCCAAGAATAGCGATACCCAGATCCGTTGAAAACCCAAGCACGGCCACCCCTGTCTGGATCTGACTGAGATCTTTGCTGGCGGGGTTGGTGAGTTGCCACACGCCACGCTCCCCCGGAACGCGCTCAATGATCCCCGCGTGTTTCAGGGTTTGCTGATACCAGCGGATCTTCCGCGATAAAGGGTTGCAAGGCTGGCCGGCCACGCCAACCGGCACCCGCTCATGCAGCGCAGCATCAGGGATGGCGCATCGGCTGGCAACGGTCTGGTAGAGATCCGTGTTGGTGATAGCACCACAAATGGGCCCTGAATAGGCGTGCAGGACTTCGGAAAAAAGATCGAGTTCGAGTTGGCGGGCCATGGTCGCTCCTGGAAAGTAACGATCATTATACCGTATGCAACTACGAAAGTCAATCAGTCTTTGCCTCGTCAATCAACACCCGGATTACTCCAGTTCGCGAATCCGCTTTTCCGGATTGAACCATTGCATCCAACTTTTTCAATCTTTTTCCATCGATGGCAATCGACATCTTGGCCCCGCCACCCTCACGAAGTTTTTTTTCAAGGCGGGCATTTCGCTCTGCCGCTGTTCTGTCTGGGGGACGACGGGTTTCCTGATCTTTCTCGACCGCAGAATTTCGTCCCTTTTCAGTGATGCGGTATCCAGTTTTGGAGTCGCCAGAGCACAACCCTTTGAGCCGCATCTTTGCATAGACTCCGCTCGCTGAAAGCAGCAGGTTCTGTTTGCGTCTGGGAGCAGTTTCATCTGAACTCATGGCTTCCGGCCAAAGCTTCGTTGCTAAGGCCATGGCCAGAGTATCTGCGCTCATGAGATTGTCTGACAGCAATCCCGCTGCCATGCCCTCGGCTTTTGTCATGATGTAAGTCTCTTCTTCGATTTCTTCCAACGTAGTCTCCCGATTTGTTCACCGCGCTAATTGTATCGTATGCTGATACATTCGTCAATGCGAATACTACCAGACCTTCGTATTCCACAACCAGCAGGGACGAAGCGGCTGGTTGCGCTCAAAGTCTCTCAAATCGTTCGCAATGTCGTTCATGACCGGAAACGGTACGCCACGATGCCCTTTAAGGGCACGCAAAGCACCGCCGGGAATGGAAGTGATGTCGCCAGGAGTCACCTTTGCATCGACCAGCGATTGTAGAAAGCTTACGCGCCGCTTTTGCTGAAAGGAGATTTCGTCCCACAGCAGGCGCTCTAACAATTCGCCGGCGGATTTCTCGGCGCTATCGGCACTTTTGTCTGGCAACTGTGTTTTCTTAACCATTGAATTTTGCCTCCGCTTCCAACACAATCCTCTGTGCTTCCGAAAAAAGCGCCGGATCGCCTTCGTCCAAAACCTCCAGGAGCAGTTTTTTCTCACAGATGTAAACCTTGGCGAATTTGGGATCTCGCTCGATGATGGATTTCGAGTTGTCAATCAGGTCGGCAAGTTTGATCGTCTTGGCCCTGGGCGACGCTTTTGCCGTGTGCAGTCGGTCAACCTCTTTTCTCATGTGCCGCAATCCGTCTTGCGGCGTGGATACGTCCGTCAGGCTTTCCACCAGGGAGGCGACATCGGACCCAAAAAGGCGTCCAATCTCATCAAGTGTTGCGTCCGTATCCTCTACGGTATCGTGGAGAATGGCTGCGATGATCATGTTGGCGTCGTCTGTCACCGACGCAACGAGTCTCGCAACAGCAATCGGGTGGCAAATGTAAGGCTCACCCGTGTATTTCCGCACCTGTCCGGCATGGGCCTTGGTCGCGAAAGCCAGTGCGTGCGCCAAGTCGAGACGGTCAAGAATATCGAAGCGGACGTTTTC
>VFSW01004637.1_pt1 | contig 20477 bp, 31 predicted proteins | sample 5358111 | NCBI WGS metagenome assembly VFSW01 (sample SAMN11554181, study PRJNA540505) | mine drainage metagenome | isolation source: sediment from site ElyBrook_90M | place: USA: Ely Copper Mine, Vershire, VT | collected 2017
GCATAGGTGCTGGAGCGGGCGAGGAGGCCGCTCCAGCAGCGGCCATGGCCGGGTCAGGGGAGGGAGGATTACCCGCATCCCCAGCCGGAGCCGCTATCACAATCTTGGTCTTGGGCTTGGCATGCCGGTGTTTCCCAACATGACCGCCGCGCTTCATCCCCGGGGCCGCAGACTGATCCTTATGCTGCATGCTTGCAGAGCTACCGTGGACGCCGCCGCGCTTATTCTCGCCAACAGCCTTCATCACGGGGATAACGAGGTTGCCCTCTTTCCCCATATTTCCGCGTTTGGATTTGTTGGAGCTATCGGCCTGCGATTTGTAAGGGTGCGCCATTACTTGTTCGCCTTTTTGTCAGACATTCCGTCTACGCTACCGCCCTTGGCGTACCCGCCCCGGCAAAGGCTCTTGGCCTTGTCTTCGGCATGCTGGTAATTTTTGGCGCTGCCGCTGATCTTGGCCATCTTGGCTGCGCCCGTGGATTTTTCTTTGCCGATACAAGAGTTTGACATTCTATTCACCCTTAGCCGAAGTCAGCTTCAAAGCGCCGACCGGATAAATCTTCTGTTTCGCTACCGGGCCTTCAAACCACTGCACCTCCACCATGCCATCTTGGAGCGCTGTAACGGTGAGGACTGGGCTGCCCGATTTAAGCCTTACTGTAGCCCCAATTTGAAATGGAGGCAAAAAATCCTTCAAAAGCACCAAGTTGGGTATGGTGATTGTGATTTTAGCGGCTGTGCTACTGGTCATTTCTTCCCTCCGGCAGGTTTTGGCTTTGGTTTGAGTTTAATCGTGGCCTTCGCAACGCGAATTTTGCTGTCGGCGTCGATCTTGGCCAATCGCTCCTTATGCTGAAGCTCACGTTCGGCCATGTCGTGCTTGTGTTGAAGGTCTTGCGCCGCGAGGGCTTCTTTTTGAGCAAGTTCCCGCTGGTGCCGGTCTTGCTGCAAAGCCATGTCGTGCTCATGACGCTGCCGATCCATTTCAGCATCCATCACCATGCCGCCATGCTTCATATGGGTTTCGGCAACATGCTTCTGTTGCTGCAACGCAATATCGTTGTGGCTTTCAGCTTGGCTCCGGTGGTGATCCAGCAATAGCTTCATCGCCTCACGCTGGGCTTCCTGCTTAGCTTGGTCGTTGTGGATGATTGCCTCTTCTTGGATTTTCAGCCGCTCAAGCAGAATTTTCATCTGCTCGACCTTCTCGCGCGAGACGCGGTCGGCCGCCTTATCCTGAGACTGCATCTGGGCGATCTGCGCCTTGAGTTGCATCTGAATAAGCTGGCTCTGCATCTGCTGCTGGTTGGCCTGCTGTTTGGCTTGGGCAGCAATCAGAGACGGGTTCGGCGGCGGCGCTTGCGGCGTCTGCCGGAACAGGCCCTCGGGATCGATGCCGGTAATCCGCATAATGCGCGTATCCACGGCGATTGGATCGTACAGGTCGGGAGCGGCTTGCTGGAGGGTCTTGATCACCACCGCCTTGGCGATGCGGTGCATGGAGGTGGGGTTGTTCGGGTCTGAGACCGGAACAAGATTGTTGTCTTCAAGCGCGGCGAGAAATTGGTCCTTCTGCCACTTAACAACGGTCTTCTTGCTGTGCCGCCAGAAGGCTTCCGGGTCTTCCTTGAACCGCTCTTTGAGAAGCTGAAACTCTTTGCCCTGCGCCGACGTAAGACGTTTATGGACCGCGTCCATCGTCTTCGTGGCCTGCTCAATCAAAGCCAGCGTAGTCCCCACGGGGGCGTCCTGCTTGCCTTCCCCGATGCTCATTTCGGCGGTGCCGCCGACGCGCTGGCCTAGCTGCTCGATATTTTGAGTAAGCTGCATGAAGGCGCTGCCGGGCTCCTTGTAAGGCAGCGCCATCACGGCTTTGTTGATATCCATCCCGCCAGTTTCAATTGGGACGCCGCCACCGGGCGGGATACGGAATTGATTGGTTAGCTGGCGGCCGAATTGCTTTTGGTAAATAAAGCCGGGAAAAGAAGAGAACATCCCGGCATCGAGTTGAATACGCCAAGCCGCTGTTAGGGCAGAGGTCGTATTACCCAGAATGTGAATAAGGCCGATGCCATAAAAACCGAGAGCGCGTACAAAGGCAAAATCCACAAAATATTCTTTTGCAACGCACATTTTATCCTCTTTGCGCCAGTTACGGCGTAAGGATAAAATCTGCTGGCTCTCTTTGTGGATAGTGACAACATAGGGGAGTTGAAGGCCAGTGACCTTCCCTTTTTCCTTGTGTTCAAACCCAACGATATCAAGTTCGCAGTAGCACTCATAAATTTCCTGATCGGCATCCTCAGGCCGCTGAGCCTGCGGATTGATGCCTTGGATTTCCTGTTTCTTCTCTTTAACGGGGTCGGTGAGGTTTAGTTGCGTGGTATTTAGTGGAATGTCTCGATACGCCCCCACTATCTGCATGCGCTTGAGCACGGACGGGCGCATTTTGATGCGGTGAGTAATCCTCCCGCAATTCTCAAGGTTTGTCTCGGCGTTAGAGACGATCAAATCTTCGGCGTCGATACTCTCCGACACCGGCCGACGCTTGAGGGGGCAATTATAGACCTTTTTGATGCCCTGACCGCCACAACCAACCCAAAACAGCATCCGGTCGGTGTCCGGGTAATACTCGGACGCCACGGTCGTAAGCCAGTGGTTCATGTCGGTTTCGAGGGCTTGGGCAAGCTCCTCGGTCTCGGTGGTCATGCCACCGGGCGTTACCGGAGATGGGGGAGCCATCAACCCAGTCGGCGGCGCAGGAGGAGCGCCCGTGGCCGGGGGGATGGCTTCCGGGGCTCCTCCTGCTGGCGATCCACCTTGCGGGAGCGGCGGAGGCATAGAATTAGATTGCGGGGGTAGGTTGGGAGGTGGTCCTCCTCCCAAGGGCGGAGACATGGGACCACTTCCCATGCCGCTTTCCTGCACCCCGCTAGAACCCATAGGTGGACCACCATTATGGCCCATTTGTGGCGGCATAGGCGGCGGAAGAGAAATATTTGGCGGCTTGGGCGCTACCGGGGCATCGTTCCTGATCTTGATCGGTCCTGCGGCAGGAAGTAGCTCGCCACGGGCGTTAGCTTGGAACCTGAGAGTGGCCTCCAAAAGGAGAGGATGCTGGACGCTGGAAACACCTTCTGAGGAGGCTTCTCCCTTGGGATCATTGAGCTTTAAGCCAAGCAGGGAGATGCCCCTTGCCCGGGTATCTAGCCAATCTTTCCGAGAAAGATCATCCAGCCGGATACCCTCAAGAAGGTCTTGAGCGATCCGAGAAAGTTCCCCTTGGTCGATTTCGTCAGCAAGGTTGGCATACCAATCACCCTTGGTTTCCTTGGCAGCTTTTGGAGAAAAATCAATACTAAGAGAGCCATCTGGATTTTCGGTCTTGGCTACGCCATTTTCTATCGTGGTCGGGCTACCTTGGCTTTGATCAAGGTCAACCGTTGACGGCAAACTAAACGGGTTCGGGGCCGGGTCATCGACCAGCCTAATAGTGCCTGTATTGACCTGTCTGACCATTTAAGCCCCTAGCACGGGTATAAGGCCCGGGCGCGCGGACGATAAAGCAGTTCTTCCGCCTGATCAAATTCGCTCTCTTCGCGGCGCAGAGCAAACCCACCGTCGCGCAAATACCTTAGGGCCATGGTGGTGCTATCCACCAAGTCATCCTTAGAGCCTTTGGGGAACACGGCGCACTGATCCTGCACCATGGTTGACCATACCTTGCCCGGGGGCGCGAAAATCATGCCGTCAGAGAACAAATGCAGTACACTGTGAGCGCGGGCGACCTTATCGCCTTGTTTTGTCGGATTAATTAGCTCTATGCCGAACTTGCCGTTGAAGCCAATGATCCTTCTGATCTCCTGACTTACCGATAAGCCAGATGCCTTGGCCTCAATTAAGAGTTTATCTACTTGAAACCTCGGCCCGGGCACGTCACGGCTGTCTTTGGTGCAGGTATCGATAATTCTTTGAACCAATTTATGAATTTCGAGCTTTTCCTGCCACGCATGCATCAAAATGATCTTCGGGTTCTTGTTTACATCCCTAAACATGCCCCAAATAGTCATGGCGGAAGCGTCGTTTTCCTCTTTTTCAGTATAGGCGGTGTCTACTGAGGCCAAAATGTACTCAATATTGTCCGGATACTGCGCTTCTTCCCATGGTTGCCAGTATTCGCGACGTATAATCGAGCCGCCGCGCACTTCAGGGGTCTGTTGATACTGTCCAGCCCAAGCATAAGGGCCTTTGGCATTCTTGAGTTCTTCGATTTCCTCAAGACCGAACCGCTCCGGCCACGCAGGCTCCCCTTCAAAGGTACGGGGGTCTTGCCAGAACGGCTTCGCAATCTCTGCCGGGTCGAAATCCGGGTCCCAAGTATCGAAAGTCTTGATCTTGCCCTCGGCGTTGTAACCGTTCACGAACCCGTGAGGAACATACTCCATGGGGATGCATAGATGCGTGTAGCCAAGGTCCCGGTCGAGGGCCACGCCGGACACGTCTTCCTCATGAAGGCGCTGCTGGATAACGACGATGGCGCTTTCTTTGGGGTTATTCAGTCGGTCGGGGACGACTTCCGTAAACCACATATTGGTGGTGTATCTGACCGCCTCGCTCTCCATGAGCATGGTGTTGTTGGCGTCATCGATGATGAACCTGTCGCCGCGCTCACCGACGCCGATGCCTCCGGTCGAGGTAGCTAGCTTCCAGCCCGTCTCACTGTTGGCAAATTTGACCTTGGTGAACTGTTCGTTGGAAATCCTGAAGCGGTTGCCCCAAAGCCGCTGGTAACGATCCGACATAACCACGTTCCGGCAGCGCATATTATCACGCTCTGTCAGATGGTTAGAATAGCTAGCGCAGACATAGCGATACCAAGGCTTGGATTGCGGCCCCCATTCCCAAGCTGGCCAAAACACGTCTGTTAACAGAGACTTAGAGAAGCCGGGAGGAACGTTAATCAGAAGGCGGCGTATCTCGCCACGGGTTACCGCCTGAAGATGGTCAGCGATGGCAGAAAGAGCCCATCCCTCCACGAAAGGGATCGCGGGCTCGACCACGGGCCATACATATTTGACGAAATCGATCAGGCTTCCTTCATAGGCCTTGGCTTCCTGCTTTTCGCGCAGTTTGCGCGTAGCCAAGGTAACCCTTTGGATTTTCTCTGATCTTAGGAGAAGTTCTGCCATCCCTCATTATAACAGAACTGCCCTAATTTAGACAAATTGGGGTGTGATCAGAGACTGCAATGGGTGACTTCATCCGGCGTCGGTAGCTAAGCAGGAAGAATGATGACCACTATTCGTTTCATTGGTGATGTTCACGGCAAGTTTCGCCGCTACAAGACGTTGCTGGACAACAGCCCGTATCCCACTATCCAAGTTGGGGATATGGGGGTTGGGTTTCGGCGCTGGCCTCATGGTGAGCCAAAGCAAAACCCGCCCTATGACGCGATGGTCGCTGGTAGGCATCGGTTTATTCGTGGGAACCACGACAACCCAGCCGCCTGCTCTCGCCACAGCCAGCACATTACAGATGGGACTATCGAAGGGAGCATGATGTTCGTTGGCGGGGGATTTTCGATTGACAGGGCATACCGTGTCGAAGGCTTCAGCTACTGGACTGACGAAGAACTAGACCAGTCGTATCTGGATGTTCTTATTGATGACTTCAGTAAGACCAAGCCATCCATCATGGTTACGCACGACACCGTGGAGAGCGTGGCTGCCATGATTTTGGCGACCATCCCGCATGTTGGGAATGGCCAGATGAAAATGGACCCGCGCTTTGCATCTCGGACCCGAGTGGCATTCGAGCGCATGTTCGCGGCACACAAGCCGAAATTATGGATATTCGGACATTGGCATGTGCCATTTGACTACCTTCACGAAGGTTGCCGGTTCATTTGCCTGCCGGAACTTGGAACGGTCGATATCAATACGGAGAGCCCATGAAGGAATTTGGCGAGGAATACATCGGGGACGGCGTCTATGTATCCTTTGACGGATACCAAATTTGGCTCCGCACCCCGCGAGAGCACGCCGACCACAAGATAGCTCTGGAACCGATGGTTCTGGAGAATTTGTTCGAATATGTAGACAAATTGAAAAAGGAAATGGAACCATGAGCGACCATACCAAAGTAGGCGAACTGCGTTCTGGCGGAGAGCCGCGTGATGCCATCCATATCGCCGTGGCTCCGGTGATCGCATCCGTGGCGCTGAACCCGGGCGAGCATATTGGCTTTACTGGCGAAGATACGGAGACCGTTGGACCGTGCGAAAAGGCCATGGCTCTGGGCGTGGTGGACCCGTTTCTGACCGGTCGCGTCAGGCCCGGTGATCGCTTTTGGATGTTCCTGTACCCGAATACCATTACGTCACTGCGCCACAACTGGACCCATCCCGCCTTCGGTGAAGGCACCGGTTCGGTTATGTCAGAAGCTTCGGATAAGTGGCTGCGTGATTATTTTGATCGCGTTGACGGCCCGTCTTACGAAGATTTCATGGCCGCCGTGAGGGGCAATGGCGTCTATGAAGCTGGCGATGGGTATTCCGGCATCCATATCGGCGGCGGATATATCACCGTATCCGGTTCGGATGCTCATGGAGAGGTCCCTGATGAATTTTGGGACCATGTTGAGGCTGCTGTCGGCAGGAAGCTGCCGGAATATCATAGCTCCACCAGCTTTTCTTGCAGTTGCTAAATCATGAACAAGAAAGAATTGCAGCAGTTCCGTATCGATGTTGCCAACGTTCTTGCAGAGCGCGAGAGCGTTGGCGACTTCGACACCAATGCCAAGTACATGCGCTTGGTCTTGAAGGGGATGATCAATCTGATTGATCACGCCATCGACAAATACCCCAAGCCGGTGAAAAAATAATGGCGACCCTGAAGACTGCGCGCCTGACCCTGTCTACTCCCATCATTTACGACGGCATCGATCTTAAGCATCATCTGAAGTGGCTTAATAACGAAAGTGTCGTCAAGTTCTCTGAGCAGCGCCACTATACACACAGCCAAAAGACGCAACTAGAGTATCTAAAATCATTCGAGGGGACCGCCCATAAATTTTGGGAGATCGTCCGCGATAGCACTCCGATTGGGACCATGACTGCCTATATCAACCATCCAAACAAGGTGGCCAATCTCGGCATTATGGTTGGCGACCATCGCGTTTGGGGGCAGGGGTATGGACCGGAGGCGTGGGACGGCGTCTGCGAATTTCTTTTCAGTGACGGCATCCGCAAGATCGAGGCTGGGTGCATGGCCTCCAACCGCGCCATGATCAGACTCTTGGATAAGACCGGGTTCGAATTCGAGGCCAGCATCAATAATCACTTCCTGCTTAATGGAAAACCAGAGGATAAGGTTTGTTATGGCAAAATCCGCAAAGCCGAAGTCGTCCAGCTTAAGCCGCAAGCCGGATGATGTTCACCAGTTTTGGGAAGATCAGGCTCAGGCCCACGGCGGCTCCGATTTAGCTACCGCTCCGGACCACCACTACCGAACCCTAGAAATCAGCCGCATTGTTCAGGCTATCAGCGGCATGCCAAACGATACCATCTTGGATGTTGGGTGCGGCAATGGGTATACCACGCTGGAGATCGCGAAAGCCTTCCCGGCATCCGAGGTAATCGGAGTAGATTATTCTCCCAAAATGATCGAAGAGGCCAACAAGCAAGTCATTCCGAACGTGGAATTCTTCGATGGCGACGTTTTGTCTCTTTCCAGACACAAGGAAATAGGCGTTCAGAAATTCGACGTGGTCGTAAGTACCCGCTGCTTGATCAATCTTCCTAATTGGGATGAGCAAAAGGTCGCCATCTTGGAGATGAGAAAGATGCTCAAGCCGGACGGGCGCTTGATCTTGGTCGAGAACGTGCAGGAAGGGCTGGATAACCTAAACAGTGTCCGGGCTACCTTTGGCTTGGACCCGATCAGCGTCAGATGGCACAACAGATATTTGTCCCAAGTCGAGGTTGGGAAATTCATGGAGGAGATCAAAGGCCACCTCTTGACCGTGGAGTATGTCGAAAATATCGGCAACTCCTATTACTTGGCTTCGCGGGTGCTATATGCCGCGATCTGCAAGGAACAAGGCGTCGAGCCGGAGTACGATAACCCCATTAATAAATTCGCGGCCAAGCTGCCGACCATGGGCGAGTTCTACGCGTGCTCCCCAAACTTCATGTTTATTCTCAAAAATGAGGCCGGGAATGCTCAACCAAGAAGCTGAATTCTATTTGCGGGAGGGCAACCACTGGCACCATCGCAACGGGGCCAAGTGGCGCGACCGCATTGTTGGTGACCCCGTACTGCTCGCAACCAAGAGCCTGAACCCCATCTCCGTGCTGGAGATCGGCTGCGGCAATGGCTGGCGACTGGAACAATATCGCGCAGCAGGATCGGTGACTTGCTATGGGGTGGACCCATCCGAGGAGGCCATCGCTGACGGCAAGAAGCTATTCCCCGAGTTAGTTCTGGAGAAGCGCACGGCGACCACGTATGACTGCCTTAACGAATACGATTTGGTTATCTTCGGCTTCTGTCTCTACGTCTGTGACCGCGAGGAACTCATGGAGATCGTAGCCAGCGCCGATGGCGTAACCCAAGATGGCGGATACATCGCCATCCATGATTTCGATCCGGAATACTCCCACAAGGTTCCATATCATCACGTCCCCGGGATGTTTAGCTACAAGATGGATTACAGCAAGCTATGGCTTGCCAACCCGGCCTACAGGCTGGTTACAAAGACCGTCATGCCGGATAAAACTGCGGTTTGGTTGCTGAAGAAAGACATGGGCCGAGCATGGCCAGATGAGTGGCCCGGAGAAACCCTATGAAGCCTAAAATAGCAGTCCTTGGTCACAAGGGCTCCATTGGCAAGCGCCACCTAAACAACCTCATTGCCAATGATATTCCGGCGCGGGGGTGGGACCCTGCGGTGGCATCTGTTCCGGGCCGAAGCCGAGAAGAGGTAGTCGGTTGGGCTGACGGCGTGATTATCGCCACGCCGACCCGCGAGCATGTGAGGGATATGATGGACTGCAAGGGCAAACATATCCTTGTGGAGAAGCCGATGGCCTTTGATGCCCCGGCTCAATACCTTCGCGGCTTCTGTCTAGGCAAGAAGAGCAATGGCGAGGGCGTGTTTGTCGGCAACAACCTGCGCTTCCATGGCTGCGTCAAGGAAGTCAAGAAAATGCTGGACGGAGGGGTCATCGGCAAGATCGGTTGGGCGGAATTTTGGGTCAAGCAAAAGACCGAAAAGGAGCCCTACCTCATGGATGGCGTAAGCCGCAACTGGGGCGCTCATGAGATCGATCTGGCTCTTTTTCTACTCGGCCCTGCCATGGCGCGAGAGGTAAAGGATTGCCGAACCGTAAACGGGCGTGACGTGGCTATCGAATTTTGTCTCCAGCACGAAAATGGAGTGGCCTCCACGTTGTCCATGGATTACGTCACCGAACCCGAGCAGCGCGGGTTCAAGCTATGCGGCACCAAGGGCACGATTGAGGTTGATTTGGTGGCCCGAACCCTCAAGCTGAGCAACATAGCTATCGCCTCCGTTAATCAGATCAACGACACTTGGGATAAGAATTATGTTGATGAGGTGCGCGAGTTTGCGAGCGCTTGCGCTGGGGCCAAGCATGGGGGGTTTCTAGCGACCGGAGAAGAAGGCGCGGACGTGATGGATGTTATCCTGTCCGTGCGATCCATGGCCGGGCTCAAGGATGAGGAGATTTAATGGAAACAGAGCGAACTTTTAAGTGCGCCATGTGCCATGAGACCTTCATCAAGGGCTGGACTGACGACGACGCGATGAAGGAATACGAGCAGAATTACGGCCAGCATATGGGGGAGGAATACGACACCGTATGCGATGCCTGCCATGCAGCGATCATGGCGTGGCGAGGAAACAGCAAAGAAGGGCTTCAATGAAGACTGTAGCTATCTGCCAAGCACGAATGGGTTCTACCCGCCTCCCCGGGAAAGTCCTCAAGCAAATTGGCTCTTTACCCACACTGGGTTGGGTGGTAAGAGCCGCCCAACTCGCTCCGGGCGTAGATGAGGTGATTGTAGCTACGTCAACTCTTCCCGGCGATGACGTGATAGCCGAATGGGCTATCGCTAATGGTGTTGCGGTCTCCCGTGGATCGGAGACGGATGTACTCTCCAGATACATGGGGGCCGTGGCCCAGACCCAAGCCGACGTTATCGTGCGCTTGACCGGCGACTGCCCCTTTCTGGACCCGGCCGTAATTGGTGAAGTGATCAAGCTTAGAGAGATGAAAGGTGTAATGTATGCGACGAATACTGACCCTCCTACATATCCTGACGGATTGGACGTTGAAGTCTTCACAAGAAGCGCACTTGAACTTGCTGACCGCGAAGCGACTAGGCGCTCAGACCGAGACACGGTCACTCGTTATCTTGTACGCAATCGATCTCGCGTATCTGCCGCTAATCTTGTTTGTCCTCTTCCTGAACTTGATCGTGAACGCTGGGTTGTTGATAGCCCAGAAGATTACCTCGTTGCTTGTGAGATCGCGAAGCGCCTGAACGATAAGGTGGGCAGCTACCTCGATATCCTGAATATCCTGTCAAAGGACAAATGGATCAAATCCATCAACTCCAACTTGTCCCGTAACGAGAGGTTTTATGAGGATGTTCTTCAAGAAGGGTCTGCTCCACGTAGCTATTCGCTAAGCCAGAAGGCGCTGGCTCGCGCTGAAAAAACTATTCCGCTTGGAGCCCAGACCTTCAGCAAATCCAAGTTACAGTTCCCGGAAGGGGCTTCGCCCCTATTCGTAACCCACGGAGATGGCGGCTATGTATTTGACGTTGACGGAAACGATTACGTTGATCTTGTTGGCGGCCTGCTGCCTAATATTCTCGGTTATCGAGACCCAGATGTGGATCGTGCAGTTCGCGAGCAGTTGGATCGTGGGGTATCTTTCAGCCTCGCTACTCCACTGGAGGCCGATCTCGCTGAGCTTCTTAGGGTCCATATTCCATCGGCGGAAATGAGCCGGTTCGGCAAGAACGGCTCTGACGTAACCACGGCTGCGGTAAGGCTGGCTAGGCACATTACTGGCCGCGACAAGGTCGTGGTTGGCGGCTACCACGGCTGGCATGACTGGAGTATGGCCGTTAGCGAGCGAACCAACGGTATCCCCGGTCACGTTCAATACCTATCCAGAAAATACGATGGTGATTATCTTGGTGGTGCTACCTCCACCACGGAGGTTCCGGCGTCAATCATTGTAGAGCCTGAGTTCTATTCCGCAGAAGAACTTAAAAAACTTAGAACAAACTGTGATAATCATCACATCATATTGATTTTCGATGAGATCATATCCGGTTTCCGCTGTGGCATGGGTGGCCTCCAGAAAGTCACCGGGGTCACGCCTGACCTGTCCACCTTCGGAAAATCCATGGCCAACGGGATGCCGATCAGCGCCTTGGTCGGCAAGCGCCAGTTCATGGAACGGATGCCGGAGATCAGTTACTCCGGGACGTTCTTTGGGGAAGCGTTAAGCATTGCCGCTGCCATTGCCACCATCAACAAGCTTGCTGCCAATGACGTACCTCGGAAACTCAACGTCATGGGAGCCATGTTACGCAGCGAAATCAATGTGTTGCTTAATAAGCACAGTATTTCCACCATCCAGCTATATGGAGAGGTGGAACTTAATCGGATCAAGTTCTCTGACAAAACTACCCAATCCCTCTTCATCCAAGAGATGGCCAAGAACGGGGTGCTGATTATTGGCTCTCATAACACCTGCTTCGCGCACAAGAAAACTGAACTGGATAGGGTAGTTAACGCATGGGACGCCACACTAAAGGCCATTTCTTCCGGCAAGAGCCTTGATGGAGGCGTGGTGCAGGGGGGTGCCGTTAGATGAAGACTGAAGAGCCGCTTGCAAAGCAGAGAGCCGCCAGTAGGCGGTCCTATTGGAAAAATTTAGAGAAGAATAAGCTAAGAATGAAGCTATGGCGGGATAAAAATAAAGAAATTGCGGCCTCCCTCACCAAGGCGTGGCTGGCTTTGAATTCTAACTACCATAAAGAGTGGAGATCAAGGAACAGAGATAAGATGGCCGAAGCTGACAAAAAATGGTCTGCAAAAAATCCCGACAAGATCAGAGTCAAGGCGTCTAATCGCAGAGCCAAAATAAGACGTGCCGGAGGAAGCCACACTGTAGAAGACTTGGCTAGGATATCATATGACCAAAAAGGTAGGTGCGCTTATTGTAGAATTAAGTTTCGAGGCAGAGAATACCACGTCGATCACATCATTCCCCTGTCTGCGGGCGGCTCCAGCGCTCCCGGCAATATTCAGCTACTGTGTCGTCGCTGCAACCTATCTAAGGGTCCACGGGACCCAATAGCATTTGCTCAGTCTATTGGATTTTTAATATGAACGGAGCCTCTATTCTTGTAACTGGCGGAAGTGGTAGTTTTGGGAACGCTTTTGTGGAAAAGGTTCTCCAATTAAAACCGTCAAAGCTTATCATCTTCTCCCGCGATGAACAAAAACAAGAGACGATGCAAAAGCTTTATGGTCACGATCCGGCCTTTAGAACATTTATTGGCGATGTAAGAGACCAGCAACGCCTTCAAATGGCCATGCGCGGGGTTGATATCGTGGTCCACGCAGCCGCGATGAAGATCGTCCCGGCGTGCGAGTATAATCCTTTTGAGGCTGTCATGACCAATATCAATGGAGCCGAAAATGTTTGTCGATCTGCCATGGCATCCGGGGTCTCCAAGGTCATCGCCCTGTCTACGGATAAGGCGGTTTCTCCACTCAACCTTTACGGCGCGACCAAACTCGCAGCGGAAAAGATTTTCGTGGCGGCTAACAATCTGTCTGCTGGCAGTGTCCTATTTAGCGTTGTGCGGTACGGGAACGTGGTTGGTAGTCGTGGTAGCGTCGTCCCACTATTCAAATCCCTCCAATCACAAGGCCGACCGCTTACCATTACCGACCAGAGAATGACCCGGTTCTGGATGACGCTGGATCAGGCGGTAGACTTGGTCTTGAGTTCCTTGCAGATGATGCACGGACGCGAGATTTTCATCCCCAAAATCCCGTCTGTTGGCATCATGGACCTAGCTGAAGCCATTGACCCGGGCGGTAATCATGTCGTCACCGGGATTAGGCCCGGCGAGAAGCTGCATGAATGCCTGATTACCGAAGACGAGAGCCATATGGCGCTGGAAAGTTGGGACCGCTACATCATCAACCCGGACGTAAGCAATAACACCAAGCCCGGGTTTCGGTACGCCTCTGATACGAACGAAAACTATCTCTCAGTGGAAGAGATCAGGAGGATGCTGTGAAACCGTTCATGACCATTAACGGGGCCGAATGCATCGAAGCCACAGAGGCCATCACTGACGCTATTACCGGCAAGTATCCACTGTCTGGATATCTTGGCTCTTACGCTAATGGGGGCCAGCGGGTTAACCTTCTAGAAGAAGCTTGGGAGAAGCGCTTCGGCGTTCGTTATGCCGTAGCCGTCAACAGCGCCACGTCTGGCTTGCTAGCTGCCTGCATGGCGGTTGGCGTGAGCCCCGGGAGCGAGGTGATCGTTTCGCCATATACTATGTCAGCTACGGCTGCTGCGCCAAAGTTGCTGGGTGCACAGATCGTTTTTGCGGATATCGAGCCGGACACCTTCACCTTGGACCCGGTTGAAGTAGCCAATGCCATCACGCCAAAGACCAAGGCGGTGATCGTTACTAACCTGTTCGGGCATCCGGGACACCTCCATGAGCTACGGGAGTTGTGTGATGACCACGGCATCTATCTGATCGAAGACAATGCTCAAGCCATCCTATCGCAAGAGCAGGGCTGTTACGCCGGAACCATCGGCCATATCGGGGTATTTTCCCTTAACGTACACAAGCATATCCAAGTTGGCGAGGGCGGCATATGCGTAACTGACGATACGATACTTGATGGCAAGTTACGTGAAGCGATGAACCATGGGGAAATGCGCGGCGGCATCATCGGCCTCAATCTTCGTATGACTGAAGTTACCGCAGCCATGGCCAAGGTGCAGTTGGAGAAACTTGGAGCGGCTGTAAAAAGCCGTCAGGCGCTAGCAAGCTACTTGCTAGGAGAACTCCAGCCCATGAATGGTATTCGCCATGTGGTCAGGAATGACTGCGAAAGCAGTTATTACTGCCTAGCGCTCATCTGCGACGGCAATCTGGATAATATCCCAAAACCATGGAAGCGGGGGTATCTTCACCCGCTCTACAGCTTGCCAGCCTTTGGTCAAACCAGCCTGTCTCTGCCGGTGGTCGAGGAAGTTGAGCGCAAGATCGTTCTGTTGGAGTTGTGTTCCATCGATCCGACCGAAAAGGAATGCCGGGACTTAGTGGTTGATCTGAAGAGGGCTCTCGATGGCAAATGAAGAGGCGCTGCTAACCCTGATCGAGACCACAAGGTCCGTGAACAACGTCAACTGGATGGCGATCCTGCGAATTGCCATGAAGCACGCGCCAGAGGAGACCAAGGGGGTGCTTAGGTCGATTTTGGCCTCTGACAAAGACATATCTTACTACTTAGAACAGCTTTCGAAATGATCATAAACAACTCAAGCATCGGGCCGTCGCATCGGCCTTATATCATTGCTGAGCTATCTGCTAACCACCATGGCTCGGTAGCTGAAGGGTGTAAACTCATCCAAGCTGCCGCAGATTGCGGTGCGGATGCAGTAAAAATCCAGTGCTACACCGCCGATAGCCTGACTTTCCCGGGGGAAGGGGATGAATTCATCTTAAAGGGAGGCGTGTGGGAGGGGAGGCACCTGCATGAACTCTACAAAGAGGCTGAAACGCCGCCTCAAATGGTCAAGGAGCTATTCAGATACGCCCGAAACAGCCAAATAACCTTGTTCTCGTCGGTATTCGACCATGATGGCGTCGATTTGATGTTGGAATTGGGCGCTCCAGCGCTAAAAATAGCCTCTTTTGAGCTAGTTGACCTTCCTTTGATCCAATACGCGGCCAAAACCGGGCTGCCGATGATCATTTCTACCGGAATGGGAACCCGTGAAGAGATCATGGACGCTATGAACACGTTTTATGGGTTCTCTCCTCACAAAAAAGACCTAGCGATGCTTCATTGCATCTCTTCCTACCCAGCAAATCCGTCCGAAGCGAACCTGTCTGCGCTTGGACCGCTATCAGACCTACTTGGAGCCCGTCATGCGGTTGGCTTTAGCGATCATACTCTTGGGTTTGGTACTGCTGCCGCAGCTATTTCTTTTGGGGCGTCGATCATCGAAAAGCATTTCATACTGGACCGCAATCAGGGTGGCCCTGACAGTGGGTTTTCTATGGAGCCTGACGAGTTTAGTTCTCTTGTAATGGCCTGTCGGGAGGCGTGGGAGGCGATCCAGCCTCACCAACCCCAAGGTCGTGGGGCTTCGGCAAACCGCGCTTACCGGAAGTCACTGTATGTTGTTCGTGATATGGCCTGCGGCGATATTTTTTCCACGGAGAACCTCCGTGCAATTCGGCCAGCCTATGGCCTATCTCCGAAGTTTTACCCTTCCGTTTTGGGAGCTTCGGCAACTCAGGAGCTAAAAGCTGGCACTCCGCTTCGACGCGAGATGGTCTCTGCTTTATGTTGATGAATATCTTGCATTCCAGCGCGTGAGCGATCCTTCTTAGCGTATTCATCTTCATGGTGACGGCCACCATGTTGTCGCGCTCAAGCCTGTTGATAAGCTTGATGTTAACGCGAGCGCGCGTGGCCAACTGAGCCTGTGTCATGAACGGCTTCTGATTGACACGAAGCCACCTGACGCGCTGGCCAACGGTCTGAAACTCGCTGGCTCTAGGCAGCGTCTTGATTTCATAGACCTTGGAGCCCTTTCCCTTCAATGAGAAAGCTCCTCAATTACCTTTTCCGCCTCTGCCATTTCATCGATAGAGAAATCCGGGTCCGGAAGAGAGCGATATTGGCTTGGCACGATAGTCGGCCTCATGCCGCTGGCATGGTTAAGGGCGTCGATAATGGACGTATGGTTTTTGTCAATCATAATTGGATGCGTAGCCCCAGCAGCATCTACCAAAAGATACATGATCGTCTCCCCACTAGGATTGGGAAAATGCATAGTATACCCCGTAGCTGGGCCTGAATAAATTGTGTTGGGATAAACTCCATAACCCCCTCCGCTGATAGCCCCAGCGTACCCTCCGACAATCCCAACAGCGCCCCCGGTCGTGGTTTGAGGCCACAAATTGGAAATGTTGTTCATGGCCTGCTGATACTGCGCGTTGGTGTGCGCGCTAATCGAGACATATCTCGCCTCTTCCATCTCCTTGTTGTAATCCTTGTAGTCCTTAGACTTGAATAAATCTGCTAGTTTCATGGCTTCCTCGCTGGGATTGATTTCTGGATAAGTGCCAATTCACGCTTTTGCTTGATGGCAAGAAGCTTTCTAATGCGCCCCTCCAAGAAATAAGATGCCTCCGATATCGGCAGGGACTTGGCTTTCTTGATAGATACGCTAACCGAGCTTGGGTCCCGGTTGATAATTTTTGCAATCTTGGGGTTGGTGTACGTGGTAGTCAGAAAGAACATATAGCACATCATTCTGTGCGCGTGGTCCATCCCGGAGCGGCGTCTTGAGAGCAGGTCTTCTTTTCTGATTTTATAATAGCTGCATATTTCGTTGATGATAATGTCTTGGGGCTTCCCAAGCTTACCGACAACCTCTTCCTCTACGGCTGGCTCCGGTATCGGTTCCGGTGCTGGCTCCGGTTCCGGGGGCGGCTCCGGGGGAGTGGCCACCAACTTAAGGGCGGCCTTCTGAAACCTGAGTTGTCGTTGCTTGCGCTCTTGATGCAATGTCTCGATAAGCCCCACCTTAATCTCCATGCTCTGGCCGCCCGGAGAGGCCACAATAGCCTCGACGTGGCTGCAAATCCACAACATCTGAGGTAACCAAGTCAATATCCCTCAAGGGCTGGGCTGGATCGTACCAGCGCCATGCCATGCATGAGGTGGCGATGCAAGCGGGGATATCTCCCCTATCGATGCGGTTAAACCCGCTAATCCATGCGCCGCCAGCCTGTCCTAGCTGGCGAGCGTGAGGACACCAGCGGTTACAGGCCTCCTCCTCTGTGAATATCATTTTACCTCCGATTAAAACGGGGAGGGGTTTGAACGGCCCCTCCCCGCCCTTTAAGCCGCCATTGCACGGGGCGGCCCCAGAGACCGCCATGCACAGTGACGGCCAGCTCGCCGTTTGACGCAACGAGCCTTGGCCGACCCATTGCTAAAATCGGCCACCGGGCTCTAGTGACAAAGCCCGAGTTTGGAGATGACGACTAGCGTACCGCCACCACCATTTCAGACGCCGGATATTACCCGGAGCGCCCCTGCTTGACTTGCGCCAAGTAGCTCAGTACGGCTCCGGTCGCCCGCTTGACGATGGATCGCCTAGCCACAGCGCCCTTGGAGCCCTTTTCGGTCAAATAATCAGGATGATGAGTAAACCCATCCCTGACCGCGCCGTCAATAACCCGCCAGATCGCCCGTGGGAAGCCACTCCTATAGGCTTCTTTTTCGGGCGTGATCCGCTTGCGCCGGGATTTCTTGGCAACGTAAACCACCTCAGTTCGCCATCTTCTTGACGATATGAGCGATTACCTCTTGGGCGGTCTTTGGCGTTACAAGCACCTTGAGATCGCCCTCATCTCGCGCCTCCTCCATGCCCGGGAGCGCACACTCCCAGCAAATCAGTTGCGGCGTGACCGGGATATGCGGCCGGTGCTGCACCGCCTTTTCGCACTTGCAGCATTTACCGACAAGATTGTCCGGGAAGTGCAGCGGGTCACTTACCTCGATACAGACCACGTAATCGCAATCCTCGCCGTCTTCCTGACTTCCAACCATCATTTCATTGGCCATTGTTCAATTCCTCCATGATATCTTGCTGACGTATGATATCTTCGTATTCCTCAATTGAGGCGGTAGTGTGTTTGTACTTGGCTTCGACGGCGTTAATGCGGTCGCTGAGTAAATTAATCCATCTCCTCCCAGAGGCCTCGAATTCGGACCGCGTTAGCAGACAATGATATACAACCGAGCCCTTGCCGCCCTCAAGAAGCACGACCATGTCCCGGCCACGATCCAAATAGGCATGAAGTGCCAGTCCATGCTTATGTTTTTCCTCCAGCACCAATAGTGCTGGCTTGCACAAGTCAGGAATATTGGAGAACACGATGGGTTTAAATGCCATTCATTAGCTCCTGCGCTTCCATTATATCTGCATATTCCGCAGCGCCTTCAGCCGCCCGGTCAGGCTCGCATTCCTCAAAATGCGTGGCCTTGAAGCAACCCTTGGTGCCGTTGTCAGCGACAATGCCGATGGCTTCTCCAATTGCAAACTGGACGGTGTAGAGCTTCCCGCATTGGAGCGCTCCCTTGTAAGGATTTTTTTCCTTCAGTCTGACATGATCGCCAGCCATGAATGGCAGCGCTGGCTGTTCGCGCGGCTGGCTTTTTGGGATTAATATTCTAAGACCCGTTAGCACCATACCCATTCATAAGCTCCTCTGCGGCCATGGCTTCCCAATATTCAGCCTCGCCTTCGTTAACCCGGTCGCGCATAGTGATGCTGTTAAGCAAATTATTGGACTTGTTGATCGCGGTAAGGATCGCGATCATGGCGTCAACGCGGTTCTTCACCATGTCCAACCTAACGCCGTATCTGATCTCGGTCACCTCCGATGCTGTAGCACCGGCCCCGCAAAGAAGACGCGTGACGGCGGCAAGCTCATGCTCAAGTTCGACAATATACTCCTGTTCCTTGGCCGCCTTCAAAGCCATGGATTTTTTCTTCTCGCGATTTGCTCTCCCGCTTTTGCTCATGCTGGCATCATACTCAGGAATTTGGCGATGTTAAGGCAGTCGTGTCGGCGTAAACACTCTCCATCGCAATAGCCTCATCGTAAAGCTCGCAACCTCTTTCTACCATCTCCTTGGTCTCAAGGCGCAGGATGGCACGCTCGGCGTCTTCAACCGCAGTATGGTAGGCTTTTATTTTTTGCTCGATAACAACCGGGCTCTTTCTGTTATTGAACTTGCTGGCTAGCAGGTTAAGCCGAAGCATAGAGCGAATGCCCTTGGCTTCCCATTCCAGTCTGGGCTCTTCATCCATGCGGAGCATGACGTTGTGCCACCGCACGCCTATTTCTCGCTTACGTTTCCGCTGGCCCGCCGTCATCATTCTTTTCTCCAGTCCCATCGAATTTCTCCATCAAGGCCTGCGTCTTCATGATCTCTTCGTATTCCGTGTCGGCACCGGGCCGGTGATACAAATTATCTTCGACCATCGCGCGCTGTAGCGCCGCTAGGTGCTGGTGGTACGCGGCTGTCTGCGAAGCTCTGCCTTTAGAACCCATCAATTTTATCCATCTGGCCCGAAACAGAGCATTACTTTCCTTGATCGACAAGGTCTTGACCACGGATTATATCCTCATATTCGTCAACCGCAATCTCCGCCCTAACATCGCTGGACCATGCAGATATCCAACCCACAGCCTCTGCCACCTCCTTGGCTCGCCCAACTGCCTCATGCCCGCTCAGACCATCCATAAGAGCGCAAGCCACTAGATTGTGTACCGCCGCGCGCCGATACGGCGAAACCGAAGCCATCAACTCATCCATGGTCATCGCGGGTGATCCGATTTGAGAGAAGCCAAAATATCCGCCCCAGCCATCGCCTCATCATACTCATCCGGCCCATTCCTCAACTCAGCCAAATACTCCCGCTCCTCATCAACCAACTCCCGCAATATCCCCGCCGCCTGCCCGGGCGTCAGCAAGATAAATCGCGCCATCCTCGCCTCGTACTTCAGGCGAAACTTCTCAGTCGAAAACGCCGATGTAAGCATAGGACCCTCACCGCATTATAATGATAATGCCCCCGCAGCCAGTCTGCGGCAAAACCAAGGGATGGGGTCGAACCATCGTCAACTCATGTGCTGGTGGCCACGATAGCCAATGGTGGTGATCAGCCACTCTATCCTCCAACGGACCTTGGTACGGCAGGTTTAGTTTAACCCAAATTGTGGCGACAAAATGGGTTTGATGGAAATTTTTACTCAAGACAATCTGGGTTGGACATAATGGGTATCATGGAATTTTTTATACAGAAATCAAGGAGGCCAAGTTCTGGTCCAACCCGGCCCGGCCCTTTCCACTGTCCCCCTCCCCGGCGTCGGGTCCCTTTTGCGAATGGTTCGCAACTAGATGAGCTATGCGTATTATGCAGATAGGCATGCAACAGTGCATGGCTGGCTGGCATGGTTCTTGTTGCGAGTAGTTCGCATCAAGCGTCGTGCCACAGAGCTATGCAGATATGCATGGGTGCTATGCGAAGGGGTTATGGGACTTGGCACGGTTCTTAATGCGATAGGCTCGCATGTAGG
>VFSW01004638.1_pt1 | contig 20476 bp, 18 predicted proteins | sample 5358111 | NCBI WGS metagenome assembly VFSW01 (sample SAMN11554181, study PRJNA540505) | mine drainage metagenome | isolation source: sediment from site ElyBrook_90M | place: USA: Ely Copper Mine, Vershire, VT | collected 2017
ACTCCTGACAAGATGGCAATTTCTTGATCACCAGATAGGGTGATTTGATCATGTTTACATTCACATAATCGTCAATCGTGCCGAGTGATAATTTTCTGTTTTCTTCAAACTTATTTTCATTCTTTTCTTTGCTAAGCGCGTTATCCAATATGTTCATCTGTGCCGTCGATTCAACACAATAATAGACAGGGACAACATCATTCTGCTTGATAGCCAAAGGATCATGCACAGACACTGACGAGCACCCTGAGCAAATTAACGAAACGATTGCTATGCTTACTGAACAGAGTTTGTACTGTTTCATTTTAGCGAGTCACCGAAAATTAATTGGGATACGGGAACGCGCTAACGTTCACCGTTCCGGTGACTCTACGCTGTCAAAATTAGGGCGGGATTAGTAGGGCTAACGGGATGACGAATAAATCGGCATTTCCCTAAAAAACCGGTGACATCAAAAATGACCGTTGAAAAGTCATCTTCGGTTTTCGCATTGTCTATGTGGCGACATGTTGTTTACCGCAATGCAGCCAGTGCCGCGTCGTAATTCGGTTCGTTGGTGATGTCATCGACCAGTTCAGCATGCACCACGCGATCATGTTCATCCAGCACCAGCACCGCGCGCGCGGTCACGCCGGCGAGGGCGGTATCGGCGATTTTCACGCCGTAGTTGCGCATGAAATCCCGCCCGCGCATCAGCGACAACGTGACGACATTCTCCAGACCTTCTGCCACGCAGAAGCGGCTCATGGCAAAGGGCAGATCGGCGGAAATCACCAACACCACAGTGTTGTTCAGCTTGCTTGCGGCCTCGTTGAATTTGCGCGCAGAGGTGGCGCACACGGCAGTGTCCAGACTGGGGACGATGTTCAGCACCTTGCGCTTGCCCGCGAAACTTTGCAGCGACACATCTTTCAGGTCTTTATCCACCAGCGTGAATGCCGGCGCGGTCTGGCCGACACCGGGAAACGTGCCGAACAACGTGACGGGCGCGCCACCCAAGGTGACGGCGGTTTTATTGCTGATATCTTTGGACATGATGGTCTCCTTTACATAGCTGTCATTCCCGCGCAGTCGGGAATGACAGCGTGGTGTTAAATATAATTCTCTATTGGCGGACACGCGCAAATGAGATTCTTGTCGCCATGCACATTATCCACCCTCGCGACGCTGGGCCAGAATTTATTGTCGCGCACATAGTGCAAAGGATAAGCGGCTTGCTCGCGGGTATAAGGCCGCGTCCACTCGTTCGCGCAAACTGTTTTCGCGGTATGCGGCGCGTGTTTGAGGATGTTATCTTTCTTGTCTACCTTGCCGGACAACACAGCTTCGATTTCGCCGCGTATCGCAATCATCGCCGCGCAGAATCTGTCCAGCTCGGCTTTGGATTCGCTCTCGGTCGGCTCGACCATCAGCGTATCGACCACCGGGAACGAAGTGGTCGGCGCGTGGAAGCCGTAATCCATCAGACGCTTGGCGATGTCGGCGACTTCCACGCCTTCACGTTTGAAGTCGCGGCAATCCAGAATCATCTCGTGCGCGCAGCGGCCATGCGCGCCGCTATACAAAGTCGCGTAATGATCCTTGAGCGATTCCTTGATGTAGTTCGCGTTCAGGATCGCCATCCGGGTCGCCTCACGCAGCCCCGTGCCGCCCAGCATCTTGATGTAACCGTAGGAGATCAGCAGGATTAGCGCGCTGCCATGAGGCGCGGCGGACACCGCGTGTATGCCTTGCGCGCCGCCGGTCTTGACCACCGGGTGTGCAGGCAGAAAGGGCACCAGATGCGCCGCCACGCCGATCGGTCCAGCACCCGGTCCGCCGCCGCCGTGCGGAATCGCAAAGGTCTTGTGCAAATTGAGATGGCACACGTCCGCGCCGATGTTGCCGGGACTGGTCAGGCCCACCTGCGCGTTCATGTTCGCGCCGTCCATATAGACCTGCCCGCCGTTGTCGTGAACGATTTGCGTGATGTCGCGGATCGACTCCTCGTACACGCCGTGTGTGCTGGGGTAGGTCACCATCAGGCACGACAGGTCGGCGCGATGCTGCTCGGCTTTCTCGCGCAGATCGGCCACGTCGATGTTGCCCTGTTTGTCGCATTTCACCACCACGATGGTCATGCCGCACATCGCCGCACTCGCCGGATTCGTGCCGTGTGCCGATGAAGGGATCAGTGCCACGTTGCGCTGACCTTCACCGCGTGAACGGTGATACGCCTGGATCACCAGCAGCCCGGCGTATTCGCCAGACGCGCCGCTGTTGGGTTGGAAGCTCATCTTGGCGAAGCCGGTAATCTCGGACAGGTCGGCATCCAATCCGGCGATGACCTCCTGATACCCCGCAGCTTGTTCGACCGGCACGAAGGGATGCAGGTTGGCGAATTCCGGCCAGGTCAGCGGCAACAATTCCGCTGCGGCATTCAGCTTCATCGTGCACGATCCCAGCGAAATCATCGAGTGCGTCAGCGACAGGTCCTGGTTCTCGAGCCGCTTGATGTACCGCATCATCTCGGTTTCGGAATGATAGGTATTGAACACCGGATGGCTCAGGATGGCCGACTGGCGGGCTTTGACACGCATCGTCGCGGAAGATATCTGTACCTGTGTGACACGCGGCGCGGACTTGCCCGCCGCTTGCGCGAACACACTCAGCATCGCATTCAATGCATCCGCATCGGTGGTCTGATCGACGGCGATGCTCAGGCCGTCATCGGTGTAGCGAAAATTGATGCGTGCAGATTCGGCCAGTACACGCAATTTCACGTTATCGGTGTGCGCAAGTTTGAGGGTATCAAAGAACACCGCATCGTTCACTGTGTAACCGAGTTTTTTCAATTCGTCAGCCAGCATCACGGCGGTCAGATGGACTTGCTGCGCGATGCCGCGCAAGCCGTCCGCACCGTGATACACCGCATACATACCCGCCATGATCGCCAGCAACGCCTGTGCCGTACAGATGTTCGAGGTGGCCTTTTCGCGGCGTATATGTTGCTCGCGGGTTTGCAGTGCCATGCGCAAAGCAGGGTTGCCGTCGGCATCCACCGACACGCCGATGATGCGTCCCGGCATTGCGCGTTTATGCGCATCGCGGCAGGCAAAATAGGCTGCGTGCGGGCCACCATAACCCATAGGCACACCGAAGCGTTGCGTCGAACCGAACACCACGTCCGCGCCCCATTCTCCCGGCGGCGTGAGCAACACCAAACTCAAAATATCCGCCGCGACGGCAATGCTCATGCCCTGCGCTTTGGCACGCTGCACAAAATCCGCGTAGTCATGCACCGCACCATCGGCAGCGGGATATTGCAGCAACGCGCCGTACAGGTTCTCGTTCAGCGTGACGGTTTTGAAATCGCCGATGACCAACTCTATGCCCAGCGGTTTGGCGCGTGTTTTGAGTAATTCTATGGTCTGGGGAAAACAATCATGCGACACGAAAAAACTATTTTTCGCCACTTCTTCACGTGAGCGTAATCCATGCAACATGGTCATCGCTTCCGCCGCCGCCGTCGCTTCGTCCAGCAACGAGGCATTGGCGATTTCCATGCCTGTCAAATCGATGACCATCGTTTGGAAATTCAACAACGCTTCCAGACGCCCTTGCGCGATCTCGGCCTGATACGGCGTATACGCCGTGTACCAACCCGGATTCTCCAGAATGTTGCGTTGAATCACGGATGGCAGGATGGTGTCGTAATAGCCCAGACCGATGTAGCTCTTGTACAACTTGTTCTTCGCCGCGATGCCGCGCAGATGCTGGAGGTACGCGTATTCAGACATACCTTCCGGCAGGTTCAGCGGCTGCTTCAAACGGATGGCGGCAGGGATGGTCTGGTCTATCAGTTCATCCACCGTGCGCGCATCGATCTTGCGCAACATGTCTTGAATGTCCTGCTCGGATGGGCCGTTGTGGCGATTTACAAATTGGTCGGTCTTCATAGGATTCAGGAATCGGGGTACAGGATTCAGGGGTGGTGATTCAGGATGCGCAGGAGTTGGATTCGAAGCAGCGGGGTTGCTGACCCCTGGCTCCCGACTCCTGCCTTTAGTGCGCTTCGCTATCGACGTGTGCCTGGTACGCGGTCGCGTCCAACAGTGCCGACACGTCGGTCGCACTATCCGGCTTCATCTTGAATATCCACGCGCCGTACGGGTCACTGTTGATGGTTTCGGGCGAACTGTCCAGCGCGCTGTTCGCGGCGACGACCTCACCGGACACGGGCGCGTACACATCGGCGGCGGCCTTCACCGATTCCACTACGGCACATTCTTCCTTAGCCTTCAGCTTACGCCCGACAGCGGGTGCTTCGACGAATACCATGTCGCCCAACAGTTCCTGTGCGTGTTGCGTGATGCCTATGGTGATCGTGCCGTCAGTTTCGGTTTTCACCCACTCGTGGGAAGCGGTGTACTTCAAGTTACTTGGATTGCTCATTTTTGGTTTCCTTTTAGTTGTAAGTCGTAAGTGGGAAGTTGCAAGACGTAAGTCATGTTGTCGCTACGCGACTTAATGATGGGGCTAATAAAAAACCTCCAACATTAACTGCCAACTTACGTCTTACGACTTCAAACTGCCTTCCCATTTCTGGCAAACGGATACTTCACCACTTGCGCCGCCAGCATCTTATCGCGGATGGCGACCTGCACGGTGTCGCCAATCTGCACACCGTTCGGCACCCGTGCCAGCGCGATGGATTTTTCAAGTGTAGGCGAAAAACTGCCGCTGGTGATTTCGCCCGCACCGTATGCGGTGTGCACTTGCTGATGTCCGCGCAGCACGCCGCGATCCAACAGCAACAGCCCCACCAGCTTGCGTGTAGGCGGATTCTCCAGCAACGCAGCCTTGCCGATGAAGTCGCGTTCGCTCTTCAAGTCGACCGTCCACGCAAGGCCGGATTCCAAAGGTCCGACGCTCTCGTCCATATCCTGCCCGTACAGGTTCATGCCTGCCTCCAGACGCAGTGTGTCACGCGCGCCGAGTCCGATGGGTTGCACCCCTGCCTTGTTGAGCGCGTGCCAGAAGGCTTCCGCTTTTTCCTTCGGCAGCATCACCTCGAAACCGTCTTCCCCGGTGTAGCCGGTGCGCGCAACGAAGCATTCACCGCACTCGGCAGCTTGAAAGTTTTGCAGACCTTCGGTGGCTGCTCGCGTGTGCGGCAAAACTTGCCACACCTTGGCGCGCGCGTTCGGTCCCTGGATGGCGACCATAGCGAGATCGTCGCGGGAGGTGATAGTAAGTGCCGGCGCATGGGTATCGGCCTGCTGCTTCATCCAGGCGATGTCCTTATCCGCCGTGCCCGCATTCACCACGACACGGAACCACTGCTCGGTCATAAAGTAAATGATGAGATCGTCGATCACGCCGCCGTCAGGGCGCAGCATCGCGGAATACAGTGCTTTGCCGGGCAGGGCAATCTTGTCGGCATTGTTTGCCAGCAGATAGCGCAGAAAGGCGCGCACGCCGTCGCCCTTTATGTCCACCACGCGCATATGGCATACATCGAACATGCCGCAGTCATTGCGCACCTGATGATGCTCGTCGATCTGCGATCCGTAATTCACCGGCATGTCCCAGCCGCCGAAATCCACCATTTTCGCACCCATCGCGCGGTGGGCGGCATTCAAGGGAGTCGTCTTCAAAGTCGTCATGGTCATTTCCAGAAAATAAAAAAGGCGCAGCACGAAAATCGCGCTGCGCCCCATCTGTCCTTGATACCTGAGAGATTACGGATAATCCGCCTGCCCCTTCGGTGGCTGCCTGCGCAGCACTCTCCAGATTTGCCTGTTCCGATTGGTTCTTGAGCCTGAGCGGTTACGGGTGTTGCGCCTTCGGCGGTGCCAAAAATCAGCACACTCTCCCAGTCGGTTTGAACGGCAGGCGAATTATGCCGGAACAAATATATTTTTGCGCGGGGAATTCGCGCGCCAGCAATCCCATACTGAAAACAGGCAGGCGGATGTCATCGGGTCGACGGATAGAGCACCACCAGACGATAACCGTTCGGATTGAGGTCTGTCGTATCCAACAACAACTTGAGGCTGAGTTCGTGATTGGGTTGCAGCCCGGTCTGTTCATTTTCGAGCGGGGGCAAATAATCCGCGGGTTTGAATGTCCGTCGCGCGACGGGTTTGTCTTGCCTGTCGTTGAGTGTCAATTCCAGATCGGGGTAGGCGAGCGGATAGGTGGCGCGATTGCGCAACAAAGCGTTCAGGGTGATTTGTGCGGCGTTGCCGGGATCGGCTTCCAGACTGGACGATTCGATGCTCATCAGATCATTTTTCTGCGGCAAGGGCACCGTACAGCCGAGCAACCCGCAATATTTCACCAATACCGGCTTGATGTCGGGCATGCGCGCGGCGATCTCCGCACGGAAAAAATAGGCGGCTTGGCCAAACAAAAAGAGCACGAGCAGCAATGAGGATAGCCACCACAACCAGGTTCGTTTTTTTGGCGGTGCGACAATGACCGCTTCATCCTTCCTCACCTCCACCTGCTCGGCCAGCGTCAGATCTTGTTCTGCCTCGGGAGTGGCTTGCGTCAAGGGTTCGGTGCCGACCGTTGCCGATGGCGGAACCATAAAATCCAGATTGTCCGGATGGCGTTCTTCAACCGGCGCATCCGCAGACTCATCGTTATCCTGGGTGATGATCGGCTCGTCGATAGCCGCTGGGATAGCCGCTGGCGACATCTCCAATTCGAGCTGGGGGTGCGGCGCATCGGGAATGAAATTGGGGCGGGCATCGAAGACTTGCAGGCAATGCCCGCAACGCACCATACCCTGATGTGCTTCCAGTTGCGCGGCCACGATTTTGAAGCGTGTTTCGCAATGCGGGCAAAGTGTCGTTCCGTCCATGCTGGTCCGACCCTAACGTTTACGCCCGGACAAGCACGACCACCCGTCTTCGAATACGGGCGGATTAAGGTCGAACCATTGCCGGTAAATCGCCATCACATCGTCTGCCTGTTCCTGCAATATGCCGGACAACACGATCTGTCCTCCCGACCTAGTCGCGGCAGCGAGCAACGGAGCCAGCATACGCAAAGGGTTGGTCAAAATATTCGCTACCACCAGATCATAAGTCGCCTGCGGAACCGCGTCCGGCAAATGAAATTGAACGTTCTCCACATGATTCGCAACGGCATTGTCACGACTGGCGATCACGGCTTGTTTATCCACATCGACCCCGACCGCGCGCGCCGCCCCCAGCTTGAGTGCGGCAATCGCCAATATGCCGGAACCGCAACCGTAGTCGAGTACGCTCACGCCTTTGGCCAGATGGCTATCCAGCCAGCGCAGACACAGGCGCGTGGTCGGATGACTGCCCGTACCGAAGGCCAGGCCGGGATCGAGGACGATGTTAATCGCGGTCGGGTCGGCAGGTTTATGCCAAGTCGGGACGATCCACAAACGGGGGGAGATTGGGATGGGATCGAACTGCGACTGGGTCAGACGTACCCAATCGTTGTCGGCCAAAGTTTCGATGCGATATTCGGGAAGTTTTACCAAGCCGGTTGAGGCGGCCGCAGCCCGCAAAATTGCCGCCACATCCTGATCGTTATCGAACAAAGCACTGATGCGGTTGTGTTGCCACACGCCGGGAGGCGGCTCACCGGGTTCGCCGAAGATAGCCTGTTCATCCGGCGTGTCCGCGTCCGCATCCAGCAGATCGACCGACAACGCGCCGCGTTCCAGCAATGCTTCGCTCAGTGCCTCGGCATGTTGGGCATCGGTATCGGCGATCAGAGTTAGCCAAGCCATTATTTTGCTTTGTTGCGCTCGGCCAGACGTTCTTCCAGATAATGAATACTCGTTCCGCCGCGAATAAAAGCCGCGTCCTGCAACAATTCACGATGCAGCGCGATGTTGGTATCAATGCCTTCCACAGCCATCTCCGACAGTGCGGTGCGCATCCGCGCCATCGCCTGTTCACGCGTGTCGCCGTAGGCGATCAGCTTGCCTATCATCGAGTCGTAATGGGGCGGCACGAAGTAGTTGGCGTACACATGCGAATCAACACGGATGCCGGGGCCGCCAGGCGTATGCCAAGTCGTGATACGACCCGGTGAAGGGGTAAATTTATAGGGATGCTCGGCGTTGATGCGGCACTCGATCGCATGACCCCGGAATTGGATATCGCGTTGGCGAAACGGTAGCCTCTCGCCGGCAGCGATGCGGATTTGTTGTTGCACGATATCGATGCCGGTGATCATTTCGGTCACCGGATGTTCGACCTGCACGCGCGTGTTCATCTCAATGAAGAAGAATTCACCGTTCTCGTACAGGAACTCGAACGTGCCCGCGCCGCGATAGCCGATCTTGCGGCACGCTTCCGCGCAGCGTTCTCCGACCTTGTTGCGCATCTTCACATCCAGCAATGGTGCAGGTGCTTCTTCCAGTACTTTTTGGTGACGGCGCTGCATGGAACAATCACGTTCGCCCAGATACACGGCGTTGCCATGCTGGTCCGCCAGTACCTGAATCTCGATATGGCGCGGGTTCTCCAGAAACTTTTCCATGTACACCATGGGATTGTTGAAGGCCGCCTGCGCTTCGGTCTTGGTCATGGTGACCGCATTGAGCAGTGCCGCCTCGGTGTGAACCACACGCATACCGCGACCACCTCCACCGCCCGAGGCCTTGATGATGACCGGGTAACCGATGCTGCGCGCGATTTTGACGATCTCAGCAGGATTATCCGGCAACGCGCCCTCGACTCCAGGAACGCAGGGAACACCCGCTTTTTTCATGGCGATTTTTGCCGAAACTTTATCGCCCATCAAACGGATGGTTTCCGCGCGCGGGCCGATGAAGACGAAGCCGCACTTTTCCACGCGCTCGGAAAAATCGGCATTCTCAGAGAGAAAGCCGTAGCCCGGGTGTATGGCTTGCGCATCGGTCACTTCCGCCGCGCTGATGATGGCGGGGATGCTGAGATAACTTTGCGACGAGGCTGCCGGGCCGATACACACCGACTCGTCCGCCAATTTGACATACTTGGCATCGGCATCCGCTTCGGAATGCACGACCACGGTTTTGATACCGAGTTCGCGGCAAGCACGTTGAATGCGTAAGGCGATTTCGCCACGATTGGCGATGAGGATTTTTTCAAACATGATAGGAGACTCCGGGCCAGGCGCAACAAGCTTTTCGCGCCATTGCATTGTTTGATTAACCGATGACGAACAAAGGTTGGCCGAATTCTACCGGCTGACCGTTCTCTACCAAGATGGCCTTGATAACACCTGCTTGATCGGAGTCGATTTCGTTGAGCAGCTTCATCGCCTCGATGATGCACAAGGTGTCGCCGCTATTGACGTTCTGACCGACATCGACAAACGGTTTGGAACCCGGCGAAGCAGAACGGTAAAAAGTCCCAACCATAGGCGATTTGACCACATGGCCTTCGGCAACCGCAGGCTTGGCGGCTTCAACGGGTGCGGTGGCTGCGACAGCTATCACTGGGGCAGGGGGTGCGCTCGTCATCGTGTGTTGAGGAGGAGCAGAAGAATACATTTGCTGGCCAGCTGCGACAGTACGCGTGATACGCACCCGCTCTTCGCCTTCGCTGATTTCCAGTTCAGCGATACCGGAACCTTCGACCAGCTCGATCAGTGTTTTCAGTTTGCGCAAGTCCATTGTTAACTCCTTATTGTTTTTTATAACTCAGTGCATATTGCACTGCAAATTCGTAACCAGAGGCACCCAAGCCGCTGATGACACCGACAGCCAGATCAGAAAAAAAAGACTCTTTACGGAATGCTTCGCGAGCATGAACGTTTGAAAGGTGTACCTCGATGAATGGGATGTCCACAGCCGCCAACGCATCACGCAACGCGACACTGGTATGGGTAAAGGCAGCCGGATTGATGACGATAAACGCTGTCCCGTCGTCGCGCGCCTGATGTAAGCGTTCCAGCAGGACGGCCTCAGAATTACTCTGGAGGCATTGCACAACCGCGCCACTTTTGACGGCTAAAGCCTTCAAGTTAGCGTTAATTTCTTCTAAGGTGGTGCGGCCATACACCGCTGGCTCGCGGCTTCCGAGCAGGTTAAGGTTAGGCCCGTGCAGCACCAAGATGTGTTTTGCGGGACTCGCTGGGTTAGCAGGACTCGTTTTCATGCGCGCAGTTTGCCGTAAATTGGGGAGAGTTGTCTAGATTTTTTCCGAAGATAAGCAAAAAGCATTACAGCTTGGCATGTTGCAGGCTTTTAACAAATTGTGCGGCATCCTGATAGCCCACCACGCGTGCATCTTGGACTTCCTTGCCTTGTGCATCAAAAAACAGGGTCGCAGGCGGGCCGAACAAACCGTATTGCTTGAGCAGTGCTTTGTCCTCAAGCGTGTTTGCGGTCACATCCGCCTGCAGCAGGAGGGCGGATTTTAACTTGGCTTGTACCACCGGATCGGTGAACGTGTAACGGTCCATTTCTTTGCAGGACACGCACCAGTCCGCATAAAAATCCAGCACCACGATTTTTCCTCTCGCACCAGCAATGTACTGCTCCAACTCGGCTAAATCTTTGATACGCGTCCATTGCAATGAGCTTGTGTTGGCCGACTCGGCCTTGCCTATCGTACCCAGCGGTCGCAAAATGTCGCGGGCACCAGATAGCGATCCCACCAAATAGGAAATACCCAACAACAACAGTACCAGCCCAATGCCTTTACGCATTTTGTGCCAACCGTTGGTATGCTGCGGTAGCGCATCCAATACACGCATATAAGCCGCCGTGAGTATCAGCAACAATGCCCACAAGAACATCTGCACACCCATCGGCAGCAAAGGTTGGATGATCCAAATAGCCAAGGCCAACAGCATGACACCAAAGAATCGCTTGACGGCATCCATCCAGGCTCCGGCTTTGGGCAACAACACCCCGGCGGACGTACCAATCAACAACAGTGGTGACCCCATGCCCAAAGCCAAAGCGAACAGTGCCACGCCACCGAGGGCGGCATCATGTGTTTGGCTGATGTAAAGCAAGGCACCAGCCAGTGGAGCGGCGACACACGGGCCCATGATGATGGCGGACAATGCGCCCATGATGAACACGCCGCTCAGATGCCCGCCATGCAAACGGTTACTGGTGTCAGCCAGTTTGCTTTGCAGCGCAGTGGGGAGTTGCAGCTCATACAAGCCGAACATGGACAGCGACAACAGCACGAACACTGTCGCAAATCCACCCAGCACCCACGGGGTTTGCAGGGCATTGGAAACCAAGTCACCGGAAAAACCGGCGGTCACGCCGGCCAGTGCGTAGGTGATCGCCATACCCATCACATAGGACAATGAAAGAATAAAGGCATGCGTCTTGGTAATGTGATGACCGCGCCCGACGATGATGCCGGACAAGATGGGAATCATCGGAAATACGCACGGCGTGAATGCCAGCAAGAGACCCGCTCCAAAAAAGAATGTCACGACCAGCCAAAAACTACCGCTTCTAAAAAGCTGTTTGATCCTGGAATCTTCTGTGGATGAATCGAGAACCTCGGATGATGCCACGCTGGTAAGGCTCGGCACAGTGGTCTGCACACCGCTGCCCGGCATATCAAGCACGAACGTTTTTTCTATCGGCGGGTAACACAAACCCTGCTCGCTACAGCCCTGATATTCCACTACCAGTGAGATCTTATCTTTAGGCCGCGCCGTGGTCAGCGGAATCGCCGCCTGAAACGAATGGTGGAAGACTTCCATTGCACCAAAGTTGCGATCTTGTTTGATTTCTCCTTTTGGAAAATCAGGCGCGGAGAATTTTGTCTCATCATCCAGAGACCTGAAAATGATCTTGTTGCGATACAGATAATAGCCCGGCGTAATGCTGAAGTTCGCTTGTAGCGTATTAGCATCCTGAAACAATACGGAAAGTTTGAAGGCTTGATCGGGAAGCAGAAAAACCGGCTTCTTGTCGCCCCCCACAAGCGGCAGTCGGTCCAGGAAGTTTTCCGCGTGTGCCCCCGCATTCAACACACAAAGCAACATGAAACAAACAAAGTGCATAGATTATTCCTTGTGAGTCTGGATTTCAGCACTTACCCAATGCAAATATTCGGGCAAGGCCTCCGTCACCGGAAACGCAATAATTTCGGGCAGTTCATAAGGGTGTGCGGCACGAATTAATTTTTCAAGCCGGGCGTATGCGGTGCGCGTCGTTTTAATCAGCACGGGTATTTCGGTCGCCGTCTCGACCTTGCCTTGCCAGCGATAAACCGATGTACAAGGTGCAAGTCGGTTCACACAGGCCGCCGCACGTGCCTCGATGATTTGCAGGGCGAGTTTATCGGCAGACGCCACATCGGGCAAATTGGTCATGACGAGCAAGACATCCATCATGCTGCTTTTGCGAAACGCAGGCCCAGTTGCAGCAGCTCGTCCCATACGTCACCTGTCCGCAGGCCTTTGATGGTCTTGTCGAGGCGCGCCGCCTGTTGCATGGCGCGTTCGATGTGGGCGAATTTAATCCGGCGCGCGGCATTCTCGATCTGGCTCAGGCTGGCTCCCCAGATACGCGCCCCACGCATGGCATTGCTGATATTGCTGCCGCGTTGCATAGCTTGCAATACGCGCCCCAATTTTCTGATGTCTTCGCTCATCGCCCACAGCACCAGCGCGGTCGCCGTGCCTTCCGCGCGCAGCCCGTCGAGTATGCGTGCGAACCTTGCCGCATTGCCGCTCAACATCGCCTCGGTAAGTTTGCTGATGTCGTAACGCGCCACGTCCATCACCGCGTCTTTCACTTGCTCAAAGGACAATAAGCCTGCCGGATACAACAGCGCGAGCTTTTGCACTTCTTGAAAAGCGGCAAGCAGGTTACCTTCCGAGCGATCCGCCAAAAATTCCAATGTGGCGGCTTCCGCGCTTTGTCCTTGACGTTTTAATCGTCCGGCCAACCAGCCGGGTAGCGCACCACGCGAAATGTCGTCGGCCTGGATAACCACGCTGCGCTGCTCTAGCGCGGTGAACCATTTGCTGTTCTGCGTGGTTTTGTCGAGCTTAGGCAAACTGACCAAGGTGAGGATGTCAGGGCTCAAATTAGCAACATAATCTTGCAGGGCCTGCGCGCCTTCTACCCCAGGCTTGCCGGAAGGGATGCGGATGTCCATCACTTTTCGTTCGGCAAACAAGGACCTACTTTGCGCGCTGTTGCGCAACTCCGCCCACTTGAAGTATTGCTCAACGACGAAGGTCTCGCGCTCGCTGTAGCCGGCTTTGCGCGCGGCCGCGCGTATGCTGTCCGCCGCTTCGGTAGCCAACAACAGCGCGTCGCCCATCACCACGTAGAGCGGCTTTAATCCGTTCGCAAGGTGACTCGGCAGGTCTTCGCTGTTGAGGGTGGTCATCATTGGGCTTGCGGCTTGGCGTGGCTCAAGCGGCGCAGGATCTTCTGCACCATGTCCAAGCGCATGCCCTGAAAAAGCATATTCGACTCGGCTTCTTTTGCAAGAATGATCGTATCGTTGTAGGAGTAATTGCGGTACAGCACCATTTGCTCTGCGGGTATCCAGTTTTGCTGCTTGTTATCATATGCCCGCAACGACACCCGATAATGCATCTCAAATTCATTCACACGTCCGCTACCGGCCACAGTCAGAATCTGCTGATCGGTTGTCTCGCTGGCGATATTGAGTACTACATCCGCCTGGTCGGCAGTAGCAGCCACAGTGACTTTGTTGATCAGCAGATTGCGCCGCAACTCGTTTACAAACGGTGAATTCAAATCTGGCGCGATGATGTATATCGTCTTGAACGGCATGCCTTCCTGACCGCGCAAATGAAAGCCGCAGGCACTGAGCAAGCAAACCGCCATGATAAGAATTACGCGCAACGTCATGCTCAGATCACCACGTTGATCAATCGCCCCGGCACGACGATGATCTTTTTTGCAGTACCGCCCGCGAGTTGTTTTTGTACCGCCTCATGCGCCAGTGCGAGTTGTTCCAGCGTTGCCTGAGCGGTATCTTTGGCGACCCGCAAATTACCGCGCAACTTGCCATTCACCTGAATAACCAGCTCAATCTCGTCTTGTATCAACGCGGCTTCATCTACTTCCGGCCAGGATGCGTGCAGGATGTTGTCGCCATAACCCAGCTCTTTCCACAAGGTTTGCGCGATGTGTGGCGTGATCGGCGATAACAGACGCAGCAGAATCGAAAAGCCTTCGGCCATTATGAATCCGAGAGCACCCGTGTTGTCGTTTCCCGGAGCGTGACGTTCATCAACGTGCGCTTCCAGGGCATTTAGGATTTTCATACTGGCGGAAACGACCGTATTAAATTGATGCTTGCCAAAATCGTAATTGGCTTGTTTTAGTATGAGATGAATTTCCCGGCGTTGGTCTTTGATAGTTTGTGCAATGCCGTGCCAATCGACCTGAAGAATGAGATCGGATCCTTTGGGGCTGTATGTATGTGCAAAATTCCATGTCCGGCGCAGATAGCGGAACGCGCCTTCAACCCCTGTATCCGACCACTCCAGTTGCTGCTCTGGCGGTGCGGCAAACATCATGAACAGCCGCGCCGTATCCGCGCCATATTTGTCGATGATGGCTTGTGGATCGACACCATTGTTTTTCGACTTTGACATTTTTTCTGTGCCGCCGATGATGACAGGCAGCCCGTCGCTTTTGAGCTTTGCCCCCAAGACGCGTGTTTTCGCATCGGTCTCCAACTCCACTTCGGCGGGATTGATCCATGACTTTTTGCCATTCGTCTCTTCGCGGTAGAAAGTCGGCGCGATCACCATGCCTTGTGTGAGCAAGCTCTTAAAGGGTTCGTTGCCTTGCACCAGACCTTCGTCGCGCATTAGCTTGTGGAAGAAACGCGCATACAACAAATGCAGGATCGCGTGTTCGATGCCGCCGATGTATTGATCCACCGGCAACCACTGTTGCGCTGCCGTTTTATCGACCATCCCCGTTGTGCACTGCGGACTGGCGTAACGCGCGTAGTACCAGGACGATTCGACGAAAGTGTCCATGGTATCGGTCTCGCGACGGGCTTTACCGCCGCACTGCGGACAGGCGCATTCGTAGAACTCCGGCATTTTTGCCAAGGGCGATCCCGCACCATCCGGCACCACGTTTTCTGGGAGCACCACAGGCAGCTGCTCATCCGGCACAGGCACATCGCCACAGCTCGTGCAATGAATGATGGGAATCGGGCAACCCCAATAACGCTGGCGCGAGATGCCCCAGTCGCGCAGGCGGAACTGCACTTTCTTTTCGCCTAAACCCTGGGCAGAAAGGTCGGCGGCGATGGCATCCACGGCTGCCGCATGATCGAGGCCATTATATTTTCCTGAATTCACGCATAGGCCGCGCTCCTTGTCGGCATACCATTCCTGCCATGCTGAAACGCTGAAGTCTTGCCCTTTCACTGCGATGGATTGCCTGATCGGCAAACCGTAAGTCTTTGCGAAATGGAAATCACGTTCATCATGTGCCGGCACCGCCATCACCGCACCTTCGCCATAGCCCATCAGCACATAGTTGGCCACCCACACCGGCACTGGTTCGCCGGTAAGCGGGTGAGTAACGTTGATACCGGTGGGCATGCCCTTTTTTTCCATGGTGGCGATGTCGGCTTCGGCCACACCGCCACGTCTGCATTCGTCGATGAACTCGGCAAGGCTGGCATTATCTTGTGCGGCGCGGGTCGCCAGCGGATGCTCGGCAGCCAGCGCGACAAAGGTCACGCCCATAACGGTGTCGACGCGCGTGGTATAGACCCACAACTTGTCCTGCTTACCATCCATTTCATATGGAAAGGCGAAACGCACGCCGTAGCTCTTTCCTATCCAGTTGGCCTGCATGGTCTTCACTTGCTCAGGCCAGCCATCCAGCGTATCCAAGTCTTTCAGCAACTCATCGGCATATTGCGTGATGCGAAAAAAATACATGGGAATCTCACGCTTTTCGACCAGTGCGCCAGAACGCCAACCGCGACCGTCTATGACTTGTTCATTCGCCAGCACAGTGTTATCAACCGGATCCCAATTGACTGTCGAGGTTTTTTTGTAGATCAAACCTTTTTTAAATAAACGTGCAAACAGCCATTGTTCCCAGCGGTAATACTCCGGCTTACAGGTAGTCACTTCACGCGTCCAGTCGACACCTAACCCCAGCGATTTCAGCTGCTGTTTCATATACTCAATATTCGAATATGTCCACGCGGCAGGCGGTACGCTGTTGGCCATCGCAGCATTCTCCGCCGGCAGACCGAACGCGTCCCATCCCATCGGCTGCATCACGTTATAACCCTTCATGTGGTGATAGCGGCTCAGCACATCGCCGATGGTGTAGTTGCGCACATGACCCATGTGCAGCTTGCCGGAAGGGTAGGGAAACATCGACAGGCAATAGTATTTCGGTTTATTGCCGGTTTCATTTGCGCGAAACACTTGTTGGGCTTCCCAATCACGCTGGACTTGTTTCTCGATGGATTCTGGATGGTAATTGGCTTGCATAGCTGATTATTCTGGGGGCAAAAATATTGGTGTCATTATAACGTCTCGACTAGATGCCGCGTTCGACTTCTCAACTGCGGTCGTGCTTATTGGGATACTTGATGCTGCAAGGTCAATTGTTACGCGCCGATTTCAGCGGGAATAAACCTCTGTTAGAATCGCGTTCTACAATTTTTATAATACCTCTGAGGAGATACATACTATGTCAAGCAAACACCCTGTGATTGCCATCACCGGCTCTTCCGGTGCAGGCACTACAACAGCCAAACGTGCATTTGAAAATATTTTCCGACGTGAAAAAATCAAAGCTGCGGTCATCGAGGGCGATAGCCTGCATAGTTTGGACCGCATGGCATTCCGTGCTGCGGCAGCTGACGCCGCCAAAGCGGGCAACAACACTTTCAGTCACTTTGGTCCGGAAGCCAACCATTTTGACAAGATCGAAGGCATGTTCAAGCAATACGGTGAAACGGGCATGTGCAAACGTCGCTACTACGTCCATAGCGAACAGGAGGCGGTGGAACATAACAAGCACTTCGGCTTAAAGGATTTGACACCGGGGGTATTTACCCCGTGGGAAGACATCGAGGCTGACTCTGATTTATTGTTTTATGAGGGCTTACATGGTCTGGCCACCGATGATAGCCAGGGCATCGATGCCGGTCGATATGTTGATTTGGGTATCGGTGTCGTACCTGTTGTCAATCTTGAATGGATACAAAAAATCCATCGTGATAAAGCCGAGCGTGGCTACTCTGCTGAAGCAACGGTGGATACCATCATGCGTCGTATGCCCGACTACATTAAATTTATTACCCCGCAATTCTCCCGAACACACATCAATTTCCAGCGTGTCGCTACGGTCGACACGTCCAATCCTTTTATTGCCCGCGATATTCCTACGCCCGATGAAAGTTTTGTTATCTGCCGTTTCCGTGACCCCAAAGGAGTGGATTTCCAATACATGTTGAGTATGATTCCACACTCCTTCATGTCCCGTGCAAATACCTTGGTCGTCCCCGGTGGAAAAATGAGCTATGCGATGGAAATCATTCTGGCTCCTATCATGCATGACATGATCGCCAAAAAGAAAGGGTAAAACCTGCTGATTGGCCAAATGAGAAGGGGGCTGTCATCATCGACAGCCCCCTTATTTATCGGCTTTAAATTTGTCGTCAAATGCAACACAGGCTTAAACCAGACTGCATTTTTTCACAACGTTCTGCTTAATGACCGCCGTGTTTACGCAAGTGTTTAATGGCTGCCAACTGTGCAATCGCTTCAGCCAACTCAGCTTGTGCCTGGGCATAGTCGATATCTGAAGTACGATTTTTCATCGCTTCTTCAGCATCCTGTTTGGCTTTCAAAGCGCGCGCCTCGTCCAAATCAGCTCCACGCGTAGCGGTGTCTGCCAAAATGGTGACTACATCAGGCTGCACCTCCAGCATTCCGCCAGAAACATAAATCAACTCTTCTGCTTCCTGGTCGGGCAGCTTCAAACGCACGGAGCCCGGCTTGATACGAGTCATCAAAGCAGTATGGCGCGGATAAATGCCCAACTCGCCCATCTCACCAGGAACAATGACAATTTCGGCGAGGCCGGAAAAAATCAAAGCCTCCGCACTTACAATATCTACATGAACAGTCATTGCCATGATTTACCTCTAATTAGTTGAGTGTCTTGGCTTTTTCAACTGCTTCTTCAATACCGCCAACCATGTAGAACGCTTGTTCCGGGAGATGATCATATTCACCATCCACGATGCCTTTAAAGCCCTTGATAGTTTCTTTCAACGTCACGTATTTTCCTGGACTACCGGTAAACACTTCGGCCACGTGGAAGGGTTGCGACAAGAAACGCTGGATCTTACGTGCTCGCGAAACGGCCAATTTGTCTTCCGGTGATAGCTCATCCATACCCAGAATGGCGATGATGTCGCGCAGTTCTTTGTAACGCTGTAAAGTCTGTTGAACCTTACGCGCCACGGAGTAATGCTCTTCCCCAACAACCAATGGGTCAAGTTGACGGGAAGTCGAATCCAATGGGTCGACCGCTGGGTAAATACCCAGAGAAGCGATGTCACGGGACAACACCACGGTTGAATCCAGATGCAAGAAGGTAGTCGCAGGTGCTGGATCGGTCAAGTCATCCGCAGGAACGTAAACAGCTTGAACTGAAGTAATCGAACCGACTTTAGTTGAAGTAATGCGTTCTTGTAAGCGACCCATTTCTTCAGCCAAAGTTGGTTGGTAACCCACCGCAGAAGGCATACGACCCAACAACGCAGAAACTTCCGTTCCAGCCAAAGTGTAGCGATAGATGTTATCAACGAAGAACAGAATGTCGCGGCCTTCATCACGGAATTTTTCCGCCATGGTCAGACCGGACAAAGCCACGCGCAGACGGTTACCAGGTGGTTCGTTCATTTGACCGAACACCATCGCCACTTTGTCCAACACGTTGGAATCCTTCATTTCGTGGTAGAAGTCGTTACCTTCACGAGTACGTTCGCCCACACCCGCAAATACTGACAGGCCGCTGTGTTGCTTGGCGATGTTGTTGATCAGTTCCATCATGTTCACGGTCTTGCCCACACCCGCGCCCCCAAACAGACCGACTTTGCCGCCCTTGGCAAACGGACAAACCAGATCGATTACCTTGATGCCAGTTTCCAACAGATCAACTGAAGGAGACAGCTCATCGAATTTTGGTGCTTTTTGATGGATAGAACGACGCTCATCACATTTCACTTCACCTGCATCATCGATCGGGCGACCCAGCACGTCCATGATGCGGCCCAATGTTCCCGCACCCACGGGTACGGTGATGGGGCTATTAGTATTCAATACCGTCATGCCGCGTTGCAGGCCATCAGAAGAACCCATGGCAATAGTACGAACTACGCCGTCACCCAATTGCTGCTGAACTTCAAAAGTCAATCCGTTTTCCACGATTTCGCTGCCCGTTACTTGTAGCGTCAGCGCGTCATAAACCTTGGGCATCTGATCGCGTGGAAATTCGATGTCAACCACCGCGCCAATACTTTGAACAATCTTACCTTGACTCATTTTGAGCTTCCCCGTCTAAATTAATTCTGTAATTAACTATCTGCCGTGGCCGTAGGCCGTATCAGCCAACCGCTGCTGCACCGCTACAGATTTCTGAAATCTCACGGGTAATCGCAGCTTGACGCGCTTTGTTATACACCAACTTCAGGTCCGCAATGACGCTCTTCGCATTGTCCGAAGCGGCTTTCATTGCCACCATACGTGAACTTTGTTCAGATGCCATATTCTCGACCACACCTTGATATACCAGCGACTCGATATAGCGCAGCAGCAGTGCATCAATGACTAGCTTGGCATCAGGTTCGTAGATGTAATCCCAGCTGCCCTTTGCTTCTCCCAATTTGTCATTGGTCAGGGGCAACAGCTGCTCCATGCACGGCTCTTGTTTCATGGTGTTGACGAAATGGTTGTAACTGATATGTATCGCGTCAATCTCGCCCGCGACATATGCATCCAACATTACTTTAACCGCGCCGATCAAATTCTCAACGTGAGGAACATCCCCCAGTCCCGTCAGATGGGACTTAACTTCGGCACCGGTACGATTCATAAAACCGAATGCCTTGTTACCGATCGCACAAACAGCCACTGCCTTGCCCTCCGCTTCCCACGCTTTCATGCGATTGATTGCCAAGCGCAACACGTTGGTATTCAAGCCGCCACACAATCCTTTGTCGGACGTAACGATGATTACGCCCACTTTTTTGATGCTGTCTCGCTTGACCAAAAAGGGGTGCTTATATTCTGGGTTGGCGCGAGAAAGGTGGGCTGCTACGGCACGGATCTTTTCCGCATAAGGGCGAGCTGCACGCATACGCTCTTGCGCTTTGCGCATTTTGGCTGCGGCAACCATTTCCATGGCGCGCGTGATCTTGCGTGTATTTTCTACACTCTTGATCTTTGCGCGTATCTCTTTACTGCCAGCCATGTGTCACCTCGA
>VFSW01004639.1_pt1 | contig 20473 bp, 18 predicted proteins | sample 5358111 | NCBI WGS metagenome assembly VFSW01 (sample SAMN11554181, study PRJNA540505) | mine drainage metagenome | isolation source: sediment from site ElyBrook_90M | place: USA: Ely Copper Mine, Vershire, VT | collected 2017
GCCCCGCTCATCTCCGCGCAAGCGGCCCCCTCTGCCCGCACCCGGAAGGCCCGATAGTTATGTCCACTTCGCCGCACACCCAGGGCCGACGCTGCGCGCCGCATCCGCGCAAGCACCTCTCCTTCCTCGACCGCTTCCTCACCCTCTGGATCTTTCTCGCGATGGCCGTCGGCGTCGCCCTCGGACACTTTGTGCCCCACGTCTCCACCCTGGTCAATCGCTTTCAGAGCGGCACCACCAACATCCCCATCGCCATCGGACTCATCGTCATGATGTTCCCGCCGCTTGCGAAAGTCCGCTATGAAAAGCTGCACGATGTCTTCCGCAACAAGCGAGTCCTCGCTCTCTCGCTCACGCAGAACTGGCTCATCGGCCCCATCCTGATGTTTTTCCTCGCTCTTGTCTTCCTGCGCGGCGAGCCAGCCTACATGCGCGGCTTGATTCTGATCGGCATCGCCCGATGCATCGCCATGGTGCTGGTCTGGAACGAACTGGCCGAAGGAGACAACGACTACGTCGCTGGACTTGTAGCCCTCAACAGCATCTTCCAGGTCCTCTTCTACAGTCTTTACGCATGGGTGTTCCTCACCATGTTGCCCCGCTGGTTCGGCCTTCAGGGCAGCATCGTCAACGTCGGGATCGCGCAGATCGCCAAGAGTGTCGGCATCTACCTCGGCGTCCCCTGCGCCGCCGGGTTCCTCACCCGCATGGTCCTCATCCGACGCAATGGAGAAGAGTGGTATCGCACGCATTTTCTCTCGCGCATCGGCCCTCTCAGCCTGGTCGCGCTACTCTTCACCATCGTCGTGATGTTCTCGCTCAAGGGAGATCTCATCGTCCGCCTGCCGCTGGACGTCGCCCGCATCGCGCTCCCGCTCGTCCTCTACTTCCTCATCATGTTTCTGGTCAGCTTCTGGATGGGCAAGCGACTCGGCGCGGACTACGCGCAATCTGCCGCGCTCTCCTTTACTGCCGCGGGCAACAACTTCGAACTGGCCATCGCCGTCTCCGTTGCCGTCTTCGGCCTCAATTCAGGCGAGGCCTTCGTCGGTGTTGTCGGCCCACTGATTGAGGTCCCTGCCCTCATCGCGCTGGTCAACGTCGCCTTCTGGATCAGAAAGCGTTCCTTCCCCACCCTGCCAGACGTAGAGCAGTTTGGGGAATGATATAGACCAGTATGAGTTGTCATTCTGAGCGCAGCGAAGAATCCCCGAATTTCATGCAGAGCCGCGGCGCTCTACTTCGTCGATGCAACTGGAGAACCCTGCTGTGCTTGTGCCATGCGATGCTGTAGCCATGCGAGCCACGCGTCGAGCCCGCCCTTCGCCGTCGAGGAGGCGCGCAGAATCTCCATCCCCGGATGGATCTTCCGCGCATTGGCCTCGGCGGTCTCCGCGCTGAAGGGAACGTACGGCAGCAGGTCGGTCTTGGTCAGCACGAACAGGTCCGACTTGAAAAATATCGACGGATATTTCAGCGGCTTGTCGTCACCCTCGGTCACGCTCAGCAGCACGATCTTCGACGCCTCGCCCAGATCGTAGCTCGACGGACACACCAGGTTGCCCACGTTCTCGATAAACAGTAGATCGATCTCGTCGAGATTCCACGCGGCCAGATGTTTCTCGATCATGCGTCCATCCAGATGACAGGTGCCGCCTGTGGTGATCTGCTGTACCGGAAATCCATACTGCGCCAGACGGCGAGCGTCGTTGTCGGTCTGGATGTCGCCGGTGAGCACGCACACCCGTGTCGAGGGATCGAGGCTGGCCAGCGTGCGCTCCAGCAGCGCGGTCTTACCCGATCCCGGCCCGCTGATTAAATTCAGGCAGAGTACCCCGTGCTCGCGGAATCGCTCGCGCAGCGACTCCGCGACAATCTGGTTCTCATTCAGAACCTTTGACTTCAGTGGCAGGCGTTCCATCGGTCTCTACCTCCAGATAATCGAAGTCCAGCTCGTCCCCGCTGGTCAGTTTCGTGTTGACGCTGGCACACGCAAGGCAGCTTGTGTTGTATTCGACAACCGCAAATTCATTGCCGCAATCCGCGCAACGGCGACGCTGCGGACAGACTCGCGCATCCAGTTGCAGTCTCTCCCACTCCGTTCCTCGCACCACCGACTCGAAGCAGAAGCTGAGTGAGTCCACATCCACCGCGGCCAGTTCGCCGATGCGCAGACCCACGCGCGTAGGCCGTGCGCCGGGATGGCTCTGCAACTCTTTGCGCACAGCGTCCAGAATGGATTCCGCGATGGAAAGCTCATGCATGTCGGGTCTCGCTACCGCTCTGATCTCTACACCGTCAATCTTAGAGGATCGCTGCAAACGACGCTGTGACATTCATTACAGATACATCTGTGATAACTATCACCGACTAACAAGCATCTTTCGATGTAAAAAAGCATTGTCCCGTTCAGTCAGCCAACTGCGCGGACGACGAATAGAAAGGCAGTGCAGTTGGCCTAAGTGCAGGTGGCTTATAGGAACGGCCTGTAGATAATGTATAGTCGCAACATCCTCTCGGCGACGAAGTCTCGCGACTCCGGCCCCTGTCTTCACCAGCAGCACAACGCAGGAGGTAATTTGTCAGCCTATCCTATGCCCCCGCTTCCTTCCGACGACAAGCGATGGAAGATCGTAAACGGGACGATGCGGCGTCATGGCTATACCCGCAACGCCCTGATCGAGACGCTCCACACCGCTCAGTCCTCGTTCGGCTATCTCGATGACGTCACCATTCGCTTCATCGCCACCTCGCTCCATGTGCCGTTGAGCCAGGCGTACGGTGTGGTGACCTTCTACCACCACTTCAGTCTGAAGCCTGCCGGAAAGCACACCTGCACCGTCTGCACCGGGACCGCCTGCTACATCAAGGGCGCGGACAAGCTGGTAGCGCAGGCGGAGAAGCATCTCAAGATCAAAACCGGTCAGACGACGCCGGATGGCAACATCTCGTTGATGACCGCGCGTTGTGTCGGTGCGTGTGGACGCGCTCCGGTGGCCCTCGAAGATGGCGAGTTGGTGGGCCTCATAGAACCCGCGCAGTTGTTGGAGCATCTGGAAGGTTGGGCAGTCCATGACTAACGAAGAGCTACTGCAGATAGAAGAATCGAACCGCGCCGAACTCGACAAGTTCGACTATGAACTGAACGTATGTATGGGCACGGGATGCATGTCCCAGCACAGCGACAAGGTAAAGGCGGCCCTGACCGAGGAAGTCGCCAAGTCCGGCAAGAACGCCCATGTGCGCCAGACCGGATGCATGGGGCTGTGCGCTGCTGGCCCGCTAGTTCTGGTCGATCCCACGGAAACCCGCTACGGCTATGTGCATGAGGCCGATGCCAAGGACGTGGTGGCCAGCCTGGGCGGACAGTCGGTCGAGCGGCTGGAGACCCACCTGGAGAACTACTTCCACGGGCAACACCATATTGTGTTGGAGAACTCCGGCCACATCGACCCGGAGAAGATCGACGAGTACATCGGTCGCGACGGCTATCGCGCACTGGTGACGGCCCTGACCCAGATGACCCCGCAGGAGGTGATCGAGCAGATCTCCAAGAGCGGACTGCGCGGGCGCGGCGGCGGAGGCTATCCCACCGGCCTCAAGTGGGGCATGGTGGCCAAGGCAGGCAAGGGCCAGAAGTACGTCATCTGCAACGGCGACGAGGGAGACCCGGGGGCCTTCATGGATCGCAGCGTCCTGGAGAGCGATCCCCAGCGCGTGATTGAAGGCATGGCCATCGCGGCCTACGCGGTGGGTGCCAGCAAGGGTTACTTCTATGTGCGCGCAGAGTATCCGCTGGCCATCAGCCGACTGACGATCTCGCTGCGCGAGGCGCGTCGCCGTGGCTTTCTGGGTAGCAACATCTGCGGCACCACCTTCGCCTTCGACATCGAGATTCGCATCGGTGCCGGTGCCTTCGTCTGCGGCGAGGAGACCGCGCTGATCGCCTCCATCGAGGGCCTGCGCGGCCAGCCGCGACCGCGACCGCCGTATCCCGCGGTCTCCGGCCTGTGGGGCGCGCCCACCCTCATCAACAACGTCGAGACATTCGCCAACATCGCTCCCATCCTTCGCAAGGGCGCGGAGTGGTACGCAGGCATCGGCACAGAGCGCAGCAAGGGCACCAAGGTCTTCGCCCTCACCGGCAAGATCGTCAATACAGGATTGATCGAAGTCCCCATGGGCATGACCCTGCGAGAGATCATCTTCGGCATCGGCGGTGGCATCCCCGACGGGCGCAAGTTCAAGGCCGTGCAGACCGGAGGACCGTCCGGCGGCTGTATCCCAGAGGCGGACCTCGACCTCTCGGTCAGCTACGATGCGCTCATCGCCGCGGGCTCCATGATGGGGTCCGGCGGAATGATCGTCATGGACGACACCTCCTGCATGGTCAACGTCGCCCGCTTCTTCATGGAGTTCTGCATGACAGAGTCCTGCGGCAAATGCATCCCATGCCGTGCGGGGACCGCTCAGATGTTCGGCCTGCTCAGCAAGATCTGCGACGGAGAAGCCTCTCATGCAGACCTCGACCTGTTGATCGACCTCTGCGACGTGGTCAAGCACAGCAGCCTCTGCGGTCTTGGAATGACCGCGCCAAACCCGGTACTCAGCACCCTGCGCTACTTCAAAAATGAGTACATGGAGCATATCGACAACAAGCATTGCCCCGCCGGGGTCTGCGCCTGCGACGCCAAGGCCAGCAAGAAAGCTGAAGTGGAGGTGACAGTATGAGCGTTGCCATGGATATCAAAACTCTCGTCATCGACGGCAAGGACGTTAGCGCTCATGCCGACCAGACCGTTCTGGAGGTGGCGCGCGAGAACAACATCTTCATCCCGACGCTCTGTCACCTCGAAGGTCTCTCGGATGTGGGCGCGTGCCGTCTCTGCCTGGTCGAGGTGAAGAACTCCCCCAAGCTGTTTCCCGCCTGCGTGCTGAAGGTGGAAGAGGGGATGCAGGTCACCACCACCTCCGACCGCCTGCTGCACTACCGGCAGACCATCCTCGAACTGCTCTTCGCGGAACGCAACCACGTCTGCTCGGTCTGTGTGACCAACAACCACTGCGAGTTGCAGTCGATTGCCCAGTCCCAGGGACTCACCCACGTTCGCCTCCCCTATCGCAGTCCCAAGCTGGCGGTGGACGCCTCCCACGAGCGCTTTACCGTCGATCACAACCGCTGCATCCTGTGTACGCGCTGCGTCCGCGTCTGCGACGAGATTGAAGGGGCGCATGTCTGGGACGTGATGGGCCGCGGCATCGATTCGCTGGTCATCACCGACCTCATGCAGCCCTGGGGTGAGTCCTCCTGCACCCGTTGCGGAAAGTGCGTCAACGTATGCCCCACCGGAGCGCTCTTCGACAAGAGCAAGGTCGGGTCGCAACATCCCAAACACCCGGAGTTTGTGCCTTACCTCAACATGATGCGAGAGGGACGATGAGCAAAATCAAATTGGCAACGGTATGGCTGGACGGCTGCTCGGGCTGCCACATGTCCTTCCTCGACATGGATGAGCGTCTGCTCGAACTCAGCAGCCAGTTCGACCTCGTCTTCAGCCCCCTGGTCGACTTCAAAATCTATCCCGATCAGGTCGACGTAGCTCTGGTCGAGGGGGCCATCAGCAGCGTCGAGGACGAGCACAAGATCCATCACATCCGAAAGCACACCAAACTGCTGGTTGCCATGGGAGACTGCGCGGTCACGGCCAACGTGCCCTCCATGCGCAATCCCTTCGGACCGGTTCCAATCCTCGATCGCGCCTATCGAGAGAACGTCTCGGCCCACCCGCAGATTCCCTGCCAGCTCATCCCCGCGCTGCTGGAGAAGGTCCGCCCCGTCCATGAGTTTGTGACGGTCGATCTCTTCCTGCCCGGATGCCCGCCCTCGGCCGATACGTTTTACACCGTGGTCTCGGACCTGCTCGCCGGACGTGCCACGGACATTGCCAGCTTGACCCGCTTTGGAGCTTAGGAGAGATTACGATGTCGCAGACGATTACCATCGACCCGGTGACCCGGCTTGAAGGCCACGGCAAGATTACCCTCAAGACCGACGAGCAGGGCCAGGTCAACGAAGCCTACTTCAGCGTCACTCAGGTGCGCGGCTTCGAGAAGTTCAGCGAGGGCCGCCCCTTCTACGAGATGCCCAGCCTGATGGCGCGCATCTGCGGCATCTGCCCGGTCAGCCACCTGATCGCCTCCGCCAAGGCCTGCGAAGCCATCATGGCGGTCGAGATCCCGCCCACCGCGGCCAAGCTGCGCCGCGCCCTCAATCTCGCCCAGTGCATCCAGTCGCACGCCCTCAGCTTCTTCTACCTCGCCTCGCCCGATCTGCTGCTGGGCATGGATGCCGACCCCATCGACCGCAACATCTTCGGCGTGGCCAAGGCCTTCCCCGAACTGGGACGCGCTGGCATCGGCCTGCGCCGCTTCGGACAGCACATGATCGAGCTGCTCGGACGCAAGCGCATTCATCCGGGATGGGTCGTCCCCGGGGGTGTCACCGAACCACTGGCCCCCGTCAAGCGCGACGAGATCCTCGCCCTGCTCCCCGAAGCCTACGCCAACATCAAGATGGCCCTCGCAGCCTACAAAGGCATCGCTGGCCGATTCACCGAGGAGATTGAGAGCTTCGCCAACTTCCCCGGCCTCTTCCTCGGCATGGTGGGTGAAGACGACGGCCTGGAGTTCACCGACGGAACGCTGCGACTGATCGACGCCAAGGGAACCATCCTGCACGACCGCCTGGACGCCACGCAGTTCGACCAGGTCATCGGAGAGGCGGTCGAGCCGTTCTCCTATATGAAGTTCTCCTACTACAAGGCGCTGGGCTATCCAGACGGCTCCTATCGGGTCGGTCCGCTGGCCCGCCTCAACATCGCCAGCCACGCCGGAACGCCGCTGGCGGACATCGAGATGAAGGAGTTCAAAAAGCTCGCCAACGGCCCGGTGCTTGGCTCGTTCTACTACCACCACGCACGCCTGATCGATATCCTCTACGGCCTCGAAACCATCGAGCGGCTCTTTGCCGACAGCAGCATTCTGGACAAGCATGTGCGCGCCACCGCGGGCGTGAACCGTCAGGAGGGAGCAGGCATCGCGGAAGCCCCGCGCGGAACCCTGATGCACCACTACAAGGTGGACGAGAACGGCCTGATGACCTGGGCAAACCTCGTCATCGCCACAGGACAGAACAACAACGCCATGAACAAAGGCGTGCTCCAGGTGGCACAGCGCTTCGTCAAGAACGACAAGCTCACCGACGGCATGTTGAACCGCGTCGAGGCCGTCGTTCGCACCTTCGATCCCTGCCTCAGTTGCTCCACCCACGCCTTCGGAGAGATGCCGCTCGCCATCGAACTGCTCGCCCCCGATGGCACCACCATGGACGCAGTCCGCAGGCCTTGATGTCCGCGCCCCCCGCAGTGCTCGCGTCGCGCACCCTGCTGCTGGCCTGCGGCAATACCCTGCGCGGAGACGACGCAGTCGGCTGGCAGATCGGCTGCGCGGTGGAGCAAGATCCATCGCACGCCAACCTTACCGTCGTGTTCACCCAGCAGTTGCTCCCCGAGCACGCCGAAGCCATCGCCGCGGCGGACATTGTCGTCTTCGTCGACTGCTCTGCGGTCACGCCGGCAGGCACAGTCTCCACCATCGAGATTCAGCCTGCGCAGAGCCTGCCGCGCATCCTCACCCATCATCTCGGTCCCGCATCGCTGCTCCGACTCACGCTCGACCTTTACGGTAGGATCCCCGCCCGCGCGCTACTCGTCACCGTGGGCGGCCAGTCGTTTGCCTTGACCGAGCAGCTCAGTCATCCCGTCGCCGCAGCCATCCCTGCCGCGCTCGAAGCGGTGCGCCGTGCGCTATCGGGAGCAGACCGCATCGGCTGATTTTTTTTTGTCATTCTGAGCGCAGCGAAGAATCTGCTTTTGCCTGTTGTGCGACGCCCTCCCCATTCCGGCAACTGCTCTGGCCGTCATCGCGCCTCCAGCTCCACCGATCTTCAGTGCCCTTGCTTCGAGGGGTTGTCCGGCTTGGTGGGGTTGCGCCACGACGGCGGATCGGAGGAGGTCCTCGGTTTGGGCAGTGCGTCCTCCGGGCTGGATATTCCAACCAGCCGAAGCACCTTCCCAATAGCACGGACGAAAGGGTTCATAGTCGATGGCTCCTGCAACAAAACTACACTATCTTTAATCCATGTGTTGTTTTGCAAATCGCGCCCGGAAGTCCGCCCGCCGCACGACCTTCAGTCTTGCATCCGGGGTCTTTGCTGCCATGACCTTTTTGCTTGTCGCCTCGGTCTGCGCGCAGGACACGACCCCGAAAACCCCGCCAGACCTGCTCGTCTTCAGCAACGGAGACCAGTTGACCGGAGTGATGGAGCGTGGCGTCGGCAACACCATCGTCTTCAAGAGCGACGCGTTCGGCGAGATTACCGTCTCACTCGACAAGGTCACGTCGTTGCGGTCCAGTGGCAGCTTCGCCGTCCTGCGCAAGAACCGGCCAGTGAGCTGCAAGGCGGTCATCCCGGGAACCATCCAGTACAACGACAAAACGTTGACCGTCTCGACACCCCTCGGCACACTGGAGACGCTCGCGGAAGACCAGATCGGCTACATCATCGACCAGTCCACCTACCACCGCGATCTGGAGAAGATGCCGGGGCCATTCTACGGATGGCACGGTGCCGTCAATGGGGGTGCGACCATCGTGCGCTCTACCGACAATGGCTCTACATACACCGCTGGAATCGCACTGGTGCGCGCCATTCCAGCCGCTCCCTTCCTGCCCGCGCGCAATCGTACCAGCTTCAATCTGCAGGAGACCTACGGCAAGCTCACCCAGCCGGTGGTCCCGCAGACAACGCCACCCTCCCCGCCCTCGGTCGCCATCACCAGCATCTTCCACAGCGATGCCGAACGCGACGAGTATTTCTCGCCACGGTTCTTCGCCTTGGCCCAGACCAGCTTCGACCACAACTACTCGCAGGGCCTCAACCTCCAACAGGTCTATGGCAGCGGCATCGGATGGACAGCCCTCAAGACCGCAAGGCAGGAGCTGGACGTCAAAGGCGATCTTCACTATGAGAGCCAGACCTTCCAGACGCCGTCCAGCAATCAGGACCTCATCGGTTCCACCCTCGCAGAGACCTACCACCGCAATCTGCCGCGCAAGCTGGTCGTCAGCGAATCGGCCAGCGTCCTGCCCGCCTGGAACAACTCCGACGCCTACTCCGCCAACGCCCTCGTCGGGTTCGTCATGCCAGTCTTCAAGCGCCTCGGCCTCACCGTCTCCACCACCGACAACTTCCTCAACGACCCCGCCGTCGGGTTCAAGAAGAACAGTTTCCAGTTCGTCACCGCCGTCGCCTACACCCTGAAGTAAGCATCTCCACAACTCCTTCCAAGCTCTAAAACTCGATGCCGCGCTGCGCCAGGATGCCGCGCTGGTAGGCGTGCTTCACATCGCGCATCTCCGTGACGGTGTCTGCCAGTTCCACCAGCAGCGGGTGTGCGTTGCGTCCGGTCAGGATGACGTGGACCATCTCCGGCTTGCGGCGCAGCACCTCGACGACCGTCTCCGCCGTCAGCATCTTGTATCCGATGGCGTAGTTGATCTCGTCCAACACCACCAGGTCCCAATCGCCGGAGAGGATGGCCGTCGCCGCCTCCTGCCATGCCGCCTCCACCAACCGGATGTCTTCCGGGTCGGTCTCCGCGCCGCCGATCTTGACGAAGCCGCGGCCTAGTCGTCGGATCACGAAGTTCTGCGCGGTCGCGCTGCCGGTCGCCGGGCCGTCCGACCCGCCGCTCTCCGCAGCGCCCAGCGCGGCGTTCAGTGCGATCGCCGCATCCAGCTCGCCGGAGTGCCACGAACCTTTCAGGAACTGGAGCACAAGGACGTGCATTCCGTTGCCCGCGGCGCGCAGCGCGGTCCCCAGTGCGGCGGTGGTCTTGCCCTTGCCGGGACCGGTGTTGATGAGGATCAGCCCGCGGCGGGCCGGTTCGGATGTGCTTGCGGAATCGGGCATGAATCCAGTGTAGCGAGCTTCGAGGCCCGCGCGTCAGTGGCCACAGTGGTACGGATGTCCGGCCAGAATCGTCAGTGCGCGGTAGATCTGCTCCGCCAGAACGGCGCGCGCAAGCTCGTGGGGCAGCGTGATGGCTCCAAACGACAGCAGGAGGGAAGCGCGCGCCCGTGCGCCATCCGACCACCCGTCCGCCGGTCCGATGGCCAGCACCAACGTCTGCGTGCCGTTGTCGCGCAGCCGCCCCATCTGCGCGGCAAACTCCTCCGACGTGAGCTGCCTGCCCCGGCTGTCCAGCAGGATAAGGGCCGGTGCAGTCCGTGCGGCCTGACGGTCCAGCCAAGCCAGCAGCGCGCCCTCCGAGTCGTGCGTCTGCGCCTCGCACGCCCCCTACCGCGCGGCGCGCGCCCCCTACTACGCCGCACGCGTTCCCGCGGCATCCGACTTTGCCCGCGACCGGCCAGACGAGAGGGACGCAAGAATAACCTTCACATTGTCAGCGTACTGCAAGATGCAAAAGAACGTTCTCTACAGAAATACTATTTATTGGATTTCATCTCCGCGAATCGGAACGCCTGCCTGTTGCCAAATTTCCCCAAGGTCTTTTGATCCTTGTAAACATTGAGTTAAAATGCCATCCCAACACCAATCAGTCCTCAGTCACTTTGGAGAGAGAATTGCACAAAGAATGATAACCATTACCAAAGCTGTGTCTGTGATGCACCCACCGCTGCTCCATCCTTCGCGAGAGTGCGGTCGAGAAATATACAGGAGGCAATCGAATGAAGAGCAACGAAATGATGATTCCGCCTACTATGCGTCGTCTGGGGTTCGCACTCGCATCTCTTCTGGCCTTCAGTTCGGCCCAGGCCGCCGACGTCAACGGCCGCATCCAGGGTACCGTTACCGATCCAACCAGCGCAGTCGTGGCCAATGCCGATGTTGTGGCGACCAACATCGCAACCGGCGTTAAGTTTGAGACGACGTCCCAGACGGATGGCGGCTATCTCTTCGCCCAACTGCCGATCGGTACATACAGCATTACGGTGACGGCTGCGGGCTTCAAGACCTTCACCGCGACGGGCATGGTCCTCAATATCGATCAGCAATACGTCGAGCCAGTGAAGCTGTCGCTGGGCAGTACGGTCGAGTCCGTCGCGGTTCAGGCGGATGCGGTCCAGGTGGACACCACGGACATGCAGCTCAGCAACATTGTCGACTCGTCCCAGATGGTCGAGTTGCCGCTGATAGGGCGGAATTTTACCAACCTCGAGACCATTCTGCCCGGCGTCCAACCCCAGGACACCCGCTTCAATGGTACCTTCTCCGTCAGCGGTTCGCAGGCCCAGCAGTCGGAGTACCTCATCAACGGGGCCGACACCAACGACATTGCCCTGAATGACATCGTCTTTGAGCCAAACCTGGACGCCATCGACCAGTTCAACATGCTGGATGGCCCGCTCAACGCCGAGTACGACCGCAACTCCGGCGGTATCATCAGCGCCACCATCAAGACGGGAACCAACCAGTTCCACGGTGATATCTTCGAGTTCTACCGCGATACCTTTCTCAACACGCAGAACTTCCTGCAAAAAACCTATGACACCACCGGCGCGCTCACCTCGACCGTCAGTCCCTTCCACCAGAACATCTTCGGCGGAACGGTCGGCGGGCCGGTCATCAGGAACAAGCTCCATTTCTTCGCAGCGTATCAGGGGACCCGCGAGAGTATTCCGCAGGCCAACAACCTTGTCCATGTCTTTACCTCGGACATGCTCGGAGGCAACTTCAGTACAGACACGACGTTTGCAACAAACCCGATCCCCGCATCCATCTCCATTCCGGGATGCACTGCTCCGGGCACGACCTGGGCCACATGCCTTACCTTGCTGGGCGGTAAGGTCCCCGCTTCCTCGCTCAACTCTACGGCATTGGCAATTGCCAAACAGTACAACCCAACGGCAAACAGCGGAGCCACTGGCTATGGCTTCAACGCAACCACGACCGAGAGTATAGACCAGTACGTCGGACGCCTGGACTACAACCCTGACCCCAAGGACCAGATCACCGCACTCGGTCTCTATCAGAAGGTCAACAACACCAATACCCTCCCATTCAGTGGAGCAAATATCCCCGGATTTGGCGACGGAGACATTCAGCACATTCAGCAGTGGACCCTCGATTACGTGCGCCAGTTGACTTCCAGTACCGTCAACGACTTCGCGGTGCACTACACTCGCTTCAACTACGATTCGGCCGTGCCACTGCAGGTCGTCCAACCCAGCACCGCGGGCTTTTCTATCGTTCCCCAGGACCCGTCTGGCGCAACCCTCCCTTACATGAATATCTCTGGCTATTTCTCGATGGGAGGCAACACCAGCGGACCGCAGCCGCGCATCGACCAGGTGATCCAGGCGGACGACACCATCTCCAAGGTGATCGGTGCCCACTCCCTCAAGTTCGGGTATGACGGTCGCCGGTTCAACGTCACGAACAGCTTCGACGCCAGTAACAGTGGCCAGTACCAGTATCAAGGCGGCGGCACCTACTCCACCGGCGATCCGGGGCTGGACTTCCTCCTCGGTATCCCCGACAGCTACCTGCAGACTCCAAACGGCATTATTCAGGCCGACGCATTCCTCAACTATCTCTTCGCTCAGGACACCTGGAAGGTGACGGACGAATTCACCCTCGACTATGGGCTTGGTTACTCGATCGACACCCCGCTGCGCAATCACCAGTACGGAGGCGAGGCCGAATCCTGCTTCATCGTCGGCGAACAGTCCACCGTCTTCCCCAGCGCGCCCAGGAATATGGCCTTCCCGGGCGACCCAGGCTGCACCGACTCTGCCCAGGCCTATACCCACCACAACGAGTTTGGTCCCCGCATCGGCTTCGCGTGGGCACCCGATCTCGGGCGCATCTCCGGCGCGCAGGGCAAGTTCTCCATCCGCGGCGGCTTCGGAATCTACTACAACCGTACAGAAGAAGAGAGTTCTCTACAGACTCTCGATATGCCGCCCTTCGGCTTCACCAGCGGAGGCGCGGCAGACTTTGGCGGTTCGCCCGAGTTTGTCAACCCCTTTGCCGATATCAACAATGGACAGACAACCGGAGCCGGAGGCGCGGCGGGTACAGCATCGGAACCCAATCGCTTCCCCTACACCTTCCCGGTCAAGGGACAGAGTCCGCCGTTCCCATCCACGATCTTCAATATCAGTTCCTTCGGTCCCTCGTTCCGCGCTCCGTACGCGGAGAACTTCCAGCTTTCGGTCGAGCGCGAGCTTCCCTCCAAAATAATCGCCCGCATCGGCTATGTGGGTTCTCTCGGTCGTCGCGAACAGATTACCCCGGAGGGCAACTACATAACCGCCGCGGGACACGCTGCCTGTCTGGCCAATCCTGTCTGCGTGGCCCATCGCAACACCCAGGCCCTCAGCTTCCCCCAGGATACGGTCGGCGGCAGCTCTGTGATCGTAGAGGAGGGTGAAGTCGCCTCCGAGGGGGCTTCAAACTACAACGCGCTACAGACCAGCCTCACCAAAGGCATGACGCACGGTCTGATGTTCCAGATGAGCTACACCTACGCCCATGCCATGGATAACGGTTCCAGCTTCGAGAACTCCGGGTTTGGCAACTTCGGGCTTCCCGGCGCTACCCGAGGCTACAACCAGTATGTCCCCTCGCTCAACTATGGCGATTCCACCTACGACGTCCGTCATAATTTCGTCTTCTCCCCCGTTTATACCGTTCCCACCCTGCACGGGGAGAGCGTCTTTTCCCCTCTCAATCTCGCGCTCTCAGGATGGCAGATCAGTGGAATTATGCAACTATCGAGCGGAGAACCGTACGATATCGCGTATTACTTTGGCTCCTCCAACTCCCTCTACTGCTCCGCCTACCTGTCGTTCTACAACTGCCCCGACATCCCCAACCAGATCGCTCCTCTGGCTAAACTGGACCCGCGGTCGCAAGCGGATCGCGGCGGTTACTTCTCTCCGACCAGCTTCGCGCCGGAGCCTCTTGGCTCCTTTGGCAACATTCACCGCGACCCGTATCATGGCCCGGGGATCAACAATACGAACCTGATCCTCGCGAAGAACTTCAACCTTTCGCCAGACGGTACGCGCCGCCTCCAACTCCGCATGGAAAGCGACAACGTCTTCAATCACACTCAGTTCAGCCTTCCCGACGGCAACTTCGGAGACCTCTCCGGTGGCCTCTTCGGCCAGATAACCTCGGCCAGGGCCGCTCGCCAGACACAACTGGCAGCGAAGATCTACTTCTAGACCGCCAGCAGTCACAGCAGCGTAAAAGGCGAAGAGCCAAGCTCTTCGCCTTTTCCTGTTTCCAGATCTTCTGCGCAGATTATTTTGCAGGCTTTTTGGGTTTCTTTGCGACCGCCTTCTTCGCCGGCTTCGCGGTGGTCTTACGAACTGCCTTCTTCGCCACGGACACGGTCTTTGCTGCGACTGCCTTCTTCGGCTTTGGCGCGGCAACGTCACTCGGCTGCGGTCTCTTCACTCGCGTTGCCGCGATCTTCGCCTTCAACTCCGCGTTGAGCGCCGCGACGCTGATTGTAGTCGCGGTCTTGCGCAGCCGCTCCAGTCCATAGAAGGCGCGCATCTCTTTCGAGAACACATGGACGATGAAGTTCACATAGTCCATCAGGATCCACTCGCCCTGCCTGCGTCCCTCCACCGAGTTGGGATAGGTCCCGAACTCGTGCTTCAGGCGCAGCTCGATCTCGTCCGTAATGGCGACGTTCTGCCGTTCGTTGGTGCCGTTGCAGATCAGGAAGTAGTCGGTCAGTCCGCTCTCCGAAGGGTCGAGCGCGAGAATGCGAACGTCTTCGGCCTTCTTGTCTTCGCAGGCTGCCGCCGCCGCCAGCAGCAGTTGATAGCTTTCAGTTGAGGGCATGGATCTCCTTCATCCCATGGTATCGGGTTCCGTCGCTCAGCGTCCAACCCCCTCGGCTCGACGCTCCAGTTTCTCCCCCTGGAAAAGGGCAAAACCTCCCCGCCTGCGGTCTGCGCGGAAGTTCGCAGACCGCAGCACCGCAAGACTTGCCGCTCCCCGCTCGCCCGACGGGTGCGGGGCAGGGAACTGAGCGCCACCTATTTCAGGGTCTTCACATACGCTGCAAGACCAGACACCTGTGCTGGAGTCAGCGCACTCATCGGCTTGGTGTGCGGGGTCTTCGGTTCGCCACCCTTGCTCAGCACATCGGCGACCTTCGTCGAGCCGGCAATCTTGGGGGCCATCGGCGGTTTTCCCTGGCCCTGATCGCCGTGACACATCGCGCACTTGCTCTTGAACAGCGTGCCACCGTCCTGCGCGGGGGCCTGCACCCACGCCAGCATGGAGACGGATGCCAATAGTACGGGAAGGATACGGATTTTCATGGTTTCCTCTTTCTCGGAATGGTTGAATCTGCGTTCTCTTGCTACTTTTGCTGCAGCCCATCGTCAGGCTTGTTCTCCGCGGTTGTCTCCGCTTGCGCGTCGGCCTCCGCCAAGGTCTCTCTGTCCAACTCGTGTTCTTCCTTGTAGTGTTTGGCGGACATCGTCCCGTCGCGCCACGCCCAGTTCATCGGGTACACGTCGGGGTCGAAGAAGATCTGGTAGAAGTGCCACACCAGGATTGCCAGCGTTGCCAGAATCGCTTCGTAGAAGTGGATTGCGGTCGCCGCGTCCACCCACCAGAGCGCCAGCAGGTTGCCAACCGAGACCTTCGCCCACATCATGACTCCCGTCACCGCCATCAACCCCGTGCCCCACACCAACGCCCAGTACTCCGCCTTCTCCGCGTAGTTGAAGCGTCCGAATTTCGGCTTCTCCTTCCTCAGTCCCAGGTGGAACAGCATCGTTCCCCAGGCATCGAAGGCGTCCTTCGGCTTCGGCAGCAGGTCGCGGACCAGTCGCCGCCCTTCCTGGGTGAACGCTGCGTAAAAGATGTGGTAGATTCCGTCGCCGATCAGCAGCACTCCGGCAATGCGATGAATCAGGCTGCGCCATCGCTCGCTCAGACCAAGCGCGACCGCGAACCAGGAGTCGGGATACTTCAGTGCGAACCCGGTGACCACCAGAACGAAGAAGCTGACCAGCAGGACCAGGTGCTGCCAGCGTTGTCCCCTCGTCATGCGCACCACGCTGGCTCCCATCGCTCGGCGTCGCGCGATCGTCTTTGCCCGCCACAGGATCGCGTTGTGCACCAACATCGCCCCAATCACCACAAAAATCAGCGGCAGATAGAACCAGCGGACCCAGTGCACCGCGACCGTGCCTTTGTCCGTTGACGTCCCCCCATCCATGTCCACATGGATCTTGTTGCGGGTGAAGTTCTGCGTCACCCCCTTGTGGCATTGCCCGCACGTCGCATCCAGGTTGGCGGGGTTGATGGTGGACCGAGGATCGCTCGATGGCAGGATGTTGTGGTCGCCGTGACAGCTCGCACAGTTCGCCACCGTCAGGGAACCCCCCTGCGACGCCAGTCCGTGATAGCTGTCCAGATAGCTCGACACCCGCCCTCCCGCCATGCCGAACTCCTGCGTCAGACGCACGCCCTGGTGACAGCGCGCGCAGATCGTGCGCGACAGGTTCTGCTCCGAGACCGAGGAGTTGGGATCGGACGGCGCCTTGATCGTATGAATCCCATGGCAGTCCGTACACACCGGGGCCAGTCCGTTGCCGCGCAGAATCGCCTGCCCGTGGACGCTCTGCATGAATACACCCTGCACCTGGCTGTGACACTTGCCGCACGTCGCGGGAACATTGAACTTGTTGATCGGCGACTTCGAGTCGTTGGCCGCAAGAATCTCATGCGTCCCGTGACAGTCCGTGCATACCGCCGCCGTCTGCGACCCGTTCTTCACCGCGCGTCCGTGTACGCTGTCCTGATACGCCACAAACACCTGCGAGCTGCCACCGTTCAACTGCATCAGAAACTGCTGACCGTGGCAGTTGCCGCACGTCGCCGGAATGTTGGCGTGGTTCACTGGCGACTTCGCATCGCTCGCCGCCAGGATCTCATGCGCACCGCCATGACAGTCCACGCAGGTGGCCGCTGCCGTCCCATGCTTCTTTGCCTTCGCATGATAACTGTGCGCATACGCCGCCTGTGCGTCGGCATGACACTCCGCGCACTGCACCTTCGCGGGGGTCGTCTCGTGGGGCGACGACTTCACGTCCTTGTGACAGTCCACGCAGGCAAACATTCCGCCATGGACCGACTGCTGCATCTTCGCCGCATCCACGGTCAGACTGACCTGCCTGCCTCCAGCCTCCGTCGTCATCGTCGGGTCGGAGTGGCACGCCAGACACTCCGCATCCTTCGGTTTGGGCTGCGCCGCGGCCGTACAGACCCACGAGAACAGGGAAACAACGCTCGCCAACACACAGAACTTCCCTGCAATTCGCATGCTCAAAGTACACGCCACACGACGCGTTCCTGCGGTGATTTCAATCACACCGCAACTGGGTCTCTCGTCGCCTGTCGTCTCCCCAAAGAAAAACTCCCCGGAGCGAATGCATCTCGCTCCGGGGAGTCTTTCTTTCTGTTCTTGCACCGCACAGGCAGGATTAGTACATGCCGTCCATGCCGCCGCCGCCGTGTCCGCCGCCCGCCGGAGCTTCCTTCTTCTCCGGAATCTCGGAGATCATCGCTTCGGTGGTCAACAGCAGCCCGGAGATCGACGCTGCGTTCTGCAACGCCGTCCGTGTCACCTTGGTCGGGTCGATGACGCCGGCCTTCACCAGGTCCTCGTACACGTCGGTGCCCGCGTTGTAGCCGTAGTTCGCGTCCTTCGAGTCGCGGATCTTGCCGATGACGACCGCTCCCTCTTCGCCCGCGTTGGAGACGATCAGCCGAAGCGGCTCCTCGATGGCGCGGCGGATGATCGTCGCTCCGATCTTCTCGTCGCCCTCCAGCGTCTTGAGCAGCGCATCGACAGCAGGTACGCAACGCACCAACGCCACGCCTCCTCCCGGGACGATGCCCTCTTCAACCGCCGCGCGGGTTGCGTGCATCGCATCCTCGACGCGTGCCTTCTTCTCCTTCATCTCGGTCTCGGTGGCCGCTCCCACCTTGATGACCGCCACGCCGCCCACCAGCTTTGCCAACCGCTCCTGCAGCTTCTCGCGGTCGTAGTCGGAGGTGGTCTTCTCGATCTGGGCGCGAATCTCCTTCACCCGGCCCTCAACCTCGCCGTCCTTGCCGCCGCCGTCGATGATCGTCGTGTTGTCCTTGTCGATGGTCACGCGCTTCGCCGTGCCCAGGTCCTCGATCTTCACGCTCTCCAGCTTGATCCCCAGATCTTCGGTGATCGCCTTGCCGCCGGTCAGGATTGCGATGTCCTGCAACATGGCCTTGCGACGGTCGCCAAATCCAGGGGCCTTCACCGCCGCCACGTTCAGCGTCCCACGCAGCTTGTTCACCACCAGGGTCGCCAGCGCCTCGCCGTCCACGTCCTCGGCAATAATCACCAGAGGCTTCGCCGTGCGCGCAATCGACTCCAGCAGCGGCAGCAGGTCCTTCATCGACGAGATCTTCTTCTCGTAGATCAGGATGTAGGGGTCTTCCAGCGCCGCTTCCATGCGCTCCGCGTCGGTCACGAAGTAAGGCGACAGGTAGCCGCGGTCGAACTGCATCCCCTCCACCACTTCCAACTGCGTCTCCATCGTCCGAGACTCTTCCACCGTGATGACGCCGTCCTTGCCCACCTTCTTCATCGCCTCGGCGATGATGGTGCCGATCTGCGAGTCGCTGTTGGCCGAAATCGTCCCAACCTGCGCGATCATGTCGCCGGTCACTGGCTTCGACAGCTTGCTCAACGCTCCGCCGATCACCACCCCGTTCTCATCCCGCTTGCCGATGATCGCCTCAACCGCCTTGTCGATGCCGCGCTTCAGCGCCATCGGGTTTGCTCCCGCAGCCACCGTCTTCACGCCCTCGCGATAGATCGCCTGCGCCAGCACGGTCGCCGTCGTGGTGCCGTCGCCCGCGATGTCCGAGGTCTTCGACGCCACTTCCTTCACCAACTGCGCCCCAATGTTCTCCACCGGGTTCGCCAGATCAATCTCCTTCGCCACCGTCACGCCGTCCTTCGTGATCGTCGGCGATCCGAACTTCTTTTCGATGACGACGTTGCGTCCCTTGGGACCGAGCGTGACCTTCACCGCGTCGGCCAGAATGTTCACCCCACGCAGGATTGCCTGACGCGAGTCTTCTCCATGCAGAATCTGTTTTGCCATTGTGCTGCTCCTGTCACCGGCCTCTCGCCGGCTGAAATTTGTTTAATGGAACTGAATCGCCCGAATTCGGGTCCTCACCGCAAAGCGGTTCAAGACGCCGCGAAGCGCTACTTCTTCACAATGCCCAGAACTTCCTCTTCGCGCATAATCAGGAACTCTTCGCCGTCCAGCTTGATCTCGGTGCCGGAGTACTTGCCGAACAGGATCGTGTCGCCAGCCTTCACATCCAGCGGGAACACCTTGCCCTCATCGTTCGACTTGCCCTTGCCAACAGCAATCACTTCGCCCTGCTGCGGCTTCTCTTTTGCGCTGTCGGGGATGATGATACCGCCACGGATGCTCTCGCCCTCTTCCATGCGACGCACCAGAATCCGGTCGTGCAGTGGGGTAAACTTTGTTGTTGCCATTGCGTATGTCTCCTCTTGCATTCAGATGTTGGTTGCAGATTTTCAGTCGGGCTGAACCAGCTACGGCACATCTGCCGCACACTCGCTCCGCCACCGGAAGAATATGGAGTGGATGCTGCTAGCACTCATGCCCTTCGATTGCTAACAATAGTGGATGGTCGCCCCCATGTCAACCCCCCTGAGATTAAATGTGAGTTAAGTTCGCTCATATTATGCAGACCTGCACCACGGCGCGTGTCCATCCAAATTATTCAAGGCCCTGCTCCTCATATTTGAGATCCTGCTCCTCCCACAAAAAGCGGCTGCCCCATCCAAAGTTTTTGAAATCTCGATCCCACAACAGGGTGCCCCCGTGGATGCAATGGGTGCCCATCTTCGCTTCTTTCCAGCGTACTGAGTCATTGATTCGCAGCATGAACCAAGCGACTAAGGCGCGCTCTGTACCAGAACTAAGCGCAAAAGGCGCACTATACCAGCATGGCCAAGCGCCAAAGGCGCGCACTATACCAGCCTGGGGCGCAGCCCCAGGGTACAGTTCGGCGGACAACCGAGGGCTGAAAGCCCGATCTATACTTCAACAACCTTCAGACTCAGGACACGGGCGAAGGGTAGGATACCCCCGACCCTCTCCATCTTTCTTTCCCCCAAATTCCCAGCAAAATCGAATGTCAAGTGCCAGAACCCTCAAAAATCCTCCCAAACACCACAACCTAAACCGCTTCCCCCTCAAAAATACTTGGCATGGCAGTTATCCCCCATCCGGTAAAATAGAAGTAGTAGAGAAA
>VFSW01004640.1_pt1 | contig 20473 bp, 16 predicted proteins | sample 5358111 | NCBI WGS metagenome assembly VFSW01 (sample SAMN11554181, study PRJNA540505) | mine drainage metagenome | isolation source: sediment from site ElyBrook_90M | place: USA: Ely Copper Mine, Vershire, VT | collected 2017
ATTTTGGATAGATTGTGGGTCAGGGTATTGATCTAACAGCGCCTGGCAAATTCTTTTATCACTTTCGGCCATAAACAGGACGTCAACATGATAAATAACAAAACGAGAGTACTGAACAGTCATACCGGAAGCAGACTTCTGCAACTATCCATTTTGATTCTGATTGTGCTTGGAATGTCCTCCAATCCTGACCTGGGCGTATCCAATATTGTGGTGAATGCGGCAACCGGCTGTACCAGCAGCACTCCATCCAGCGGCGCCTACACGGTCACCCTGTGCTTCACCACCCCCACCGGCGGCAGCCTGACCGGCAACACCACCGTCACCGCCACTGCCAGCGTCAGCGGAACAAACCCTGGCGTCCAACGATTGGTTTTTTATCTGGATAACGCTTACCTTCTGACCGATTACCAGAGCGCTTATACCTTTACACTGCCTACTGCCCGTTGGGTGGACGGCACCCATACCATCGCGGTCGAAGCGCTGATGCGGGATGGCTTTACCACTCCCAACCGGGGCAGCGTCACGGACATTTTTGTCAACGGCGTGACTACTCCGCCGGTCAATACCAACTCCTTTTCGCCCGCCCTGGGCACTAACCCTGGCAATGGCAACCCGCTGGTGGTGGCCGCCGGCGGAGATGGCGCCAGCGGTGAGACCAATGCTGCCAATGTGGTCAGCCTGGTGTCTTCCTGGAATCCTAATTTATTTATCTACCTGGGTGACGTGTACGAAAAAGGTTCGATCACCGAATATTTCAACTGGTACGGGAATAACAGCCAGAACTTCAGTATGTTCAAGGCCATCACCGATCCGACCATCGGTAATCACGAATATTCTGGGGGCTCAGGTGGAAAGGGTTATTTTGATTATTGGGACAATGCCCCCAATTACTACAGTTTTACCACCGGAGGGTGGCACTTCATCAGCCTGAATGCCAACTCGCAGTTCAACCAGTATTCCACCACCTCTGCCCAATATCAATGGTTGGCTCAAGACCTGGCCAATAACACGGCCCCTTGCACGATTGCCTATTGGCACCAACCAATTTACAACATCGGGTCCGAGCCAGATCAAACTGCCATGCTACCCATCTGGTCTTTGCTGGTGCAGGATAAAGTCGACATCGTGCTTAACGGGCATGATCATGATTACCAGCGTTGGGTACCCCTGAATGCCTCCGGAACGCCCGATCCGACCAATGGGATTACCGAATTTGTGGTGGGGGGCGCCGGCCACGGCATCCAGACCTTTAACTCCACCGACAGCCGGGTAGCCAGAGCATTTGATTCGAAAACCAGTCCGGCGCCTTTCGGAGCGCTGCGTTTGAAATTGTATGCCTCGAGTGCTACCTTCGATTACATCAACACATCCCACACCGTCCTCGATACCGGCACGATCAATTGTAAAAATGCCGGCTCCATCCCCACTGCTACCCCGACTTCGACTCCAACACCCACGGCAGTCTTATCGCCAACCCCAACCGGTACAGCTACCTCTACCTCAATTCCACTGACTCCAACCGGAACGTCTGCCCCAACCATGACGCCTACTCCGTCCGATACCCCGACCAATACTACTATTCCGCCCACGCCGACCGATACTTTCACCCCAACCATAACATTCACCCCAACGGATACCTTTACCCCCACCGCGTCTGATACGCCAACGCAGACCCCTGTTCAGCCTACGCCAACCAATACCTCTACCCCGACGGCAACGCCATCCACCATTACCATCACGTCAACGGCCGATTCTTATGTGAACAGTAGTAACCCAACCACGAATTATGGCTCGGCCACGGTGCTGCGCGCAGACGGATCGCCTGATTTGCACAGTTACCTGAAGTTTAGCGTCACCGGCCTCAGCGGGGCCCCAGCTCAGGCGACCCTGCGGATATATGCCACGAGCACCTCGTCCACAGGATTCACCGTCAGCGGAGTATCCGACACAAGCTGGGGCGAAAAGACGATTAATTACAATAATATGCCGGCCATCGACGGCGGTGCAGCCGGTTCTTCGGGGCAGATTAAGACATCCAACACCTGGATCAGTATCAATGTCACGGCGTTGATCAGCGGCAACGGGACGTATAGTATGGCGGTCACTACCACCAACTCGACCGCCATTAGCATGGCGAGCCGGGAATCTGGCGCAAACTCGCCGCAGTTGGTGATTACACCCTAAAAAGGGGTGAATTTTTGGGATGTTTTATGCGGTATAACCGCATAAAACATCCCAAAAATTCGCTTACCAGGCGTAGGCTTCTGGCGCAGGGCCGCCGGGACCGGGCCAGATTTCGTCCAGGCGTTTCATCAGGACTGCATCCAGCTTGATCCCCAGGGCGCGCAGGCTGCCGTTGAGCTGGTCGAGGCTGCGCGGGCCTATGATCGGAGCCGTTACCACGGAGTTGTGCAGCAGCCAGGCCAGGGCGATGTCGGCAGGCTGTTCGCCTAATTCGTTGCAGAAGCGGTCGAAAGCCTCCAGGGCAGCCTGGTTCTGGCTGATCAGTTCTTCCAGCCAGGGCTCCAGCTTGCGCCGGCTGGTGACCTGTTTCTTTAAAATGCCGCCCAGGAAGCCGGACTTGAGCGGGCTCCAGGGTAATAATCCCATACCGTACTCCTGGCAGGCCGGAATAACCTCCAGTTCCACGGTGCGATCTTTGAGGTTATACAGGCTCTGCTCGCTGACCAGCCCCAGATAATTGCGCTTGCGCGCGGTTTCCATCGCCTGGGCGATATGCCAGCCGGCGAAGTTGCTGCTGCCGGTGTAGATCACCTTGCCCTGCTGGACCAGACCTTCCATGGCCTGCCAGATTTCTTCCCAGCCCACCGAGCGGTCGATGTGGTGCATTTGGTACAGGTCGATGTGGTCGGTTTTCAGCCGGCGCAGGCTGTCTTCGCAGGCTTTGCGGATGTGATAGGCTGAAAGGCCGCGGTCGTTTTGGCCTTCGCCCATGCTGTTGTATACCTTGGTCGCCAGGACGATTTTCTGCCGGCGAGCGGGGTCCTTTGCCAGCCAACGCCCGACGATTTCCTCCACGCTGCCGACCCCCTGCGGAGAATAATAATCCCCGTATACGTTGGCCGTGTCAAAGAAGTTGATCCCGATTTCAACAGCGCGGCTCATAATTGCTGAGGCGTCTTCTTCGGGGATAAAACCAGGGCAGAAATTCATCGTCCCCAGGCAAAGACGGCTGACTTTTATGCCAGAGCGTCCCAATTGTGTGTATTCCATAAATGTCCTCCTTTTATAACCGTTTACCCAAAACCTTTCGGGAGCTTGAGTAACGTGATTATAAACCATCCGAAGGGTATATATTATTTGAAGGCTCTAATTTTAAACCTTCGGAAGGGACGGAAAACCGAAAGGTTATCCTCTCAGGCTGGTGCGCGCCATGACCGAGAAGCAGGCCCGGATGGTGTGGCGGTCTTCCTCTTCGATCAAGCGCGTTTCCTGGATGGCAATCGGTACGCTGCTGAGGTATTTTGCGCCATAAATTTGGTTCTTGATCACCAGCTCATCCATGAACACCGGCAGGACGCGCTCGGCGCCAACGTGGAATGGATAGACCTTGTGCGTGCCGTTGCCGTAATAGGCGTGCAGTTTTACTTCGGCGGGCTCTTTATTGGGGTTGAGCAAAAAGGCCCATTCGGGTTCCTTCAGGCGGTTGCCCGGCCGGTCGATCACCAGGGCGTCGGCATAATAATTCGTTTTCGACAGCTTCGTCCCACAGATCACCGAATGCATGGCGCGCGTATACCAGTCGACCTTATCTTCTACGCCGTAATAGCCGGTGGTGATCTGGATAACCATATTCTCGGAAGTGACAATCTTCGCCCCAAAGCGCTGGTTCATGTGCACTTCCTTGCATTCCGACAGGTGCTGGTTGACCCCGGTCCTGGCCGGCACCTTCAACTTCATTGTGGTAGGCGCAGCATTTTCATAATAGAAAGTGAAATCCAGGAGTGCTTCTTTTGCGGATGGGTTGAACATACACACCCAGGCAGACTGCCGGATATCGTTATCCTTTTCCATCTCATAACCATCGCCAAAATAATGTACGTGAGACATGTTTATTTCCTCCAGTTTTGATGATTGGTTTTTTTAAGAGAACGGCCTCTTACACCGGTTGGCCGGAACGGGCAAAGAACTTGCGCGGGTTACCAACCAGGAACTCGTTGACATCTTTGTCGGTGAAGCCGGCCTTCACCAGGGCGGGGACGACATCCGTGACCATGAAGGCATACACGCGTTTTTCAGCGCCCGGGTGAGCCGCCTGGGCTTCAAATTCAATTTCGCCCTGCTGGTTCCAGACCCAGTTTACGTCCATACTCATCAGGATTTTCTCCTGCAAGCCGGCGTCACACAGGTAATGAAACAGATACGTCATGTCCGGCCAGGGAGTATCCCATTCAAAAGCGAAGTTGTTGAACAGCAAAGACCCGCCTTTACGGGCGATATCTTCCAGGTATTTGGCCTGCTCTTTTACCGTACGGCCTTGCCAGCCAAACTCAGCCTCTACGTGGGAGAAAAAGACCCGGTTAAGGTCGGCGCCAGCCCGCAACAGCACGTCCGCCTGCTCGCGGGAACCGGCGCAGGCGTGCGTGGCAATGCATACACCGGTTTTTTGCTGGACTTTGGCGGCGGCGGTAAACACCTGCACCTCCCAGGGGGTAAGCTCGGCCGTATTCCCGGCGACCTTGATGATGCCGGCCTTGACGTCCGTCCCGTCGATGCCTTCGGTAAGCTCGCGCAGCATACGCGCAACCATCTGCGCCTCACTGTAGGCTGCCAGGGGCCTGGGCGTCATCCGGTCCAGGTAATAGCCGGTGCTGGCGACGATATTCAAATCGACCTGGTGGTTCAATTCCATCAACCAGTCGATGCGCCTGACCGGAGTCAGCTCTACCAGGGTACGGATGCCCACATCACAGGCATCCTGCAGCAGCTTTTTTTCGAACTCGACGGATGGTTTGCGCCTGGAATCATCAAACTGGAAAATGACGTGTTCGTGGATGAGGGTAAGGCCAAGCTGTGCTGAATCAATTGGCCCGCGGATAGATTGAACTGTAGCCATACTTTCCTCCATGCTTTGAAAAGGTTTAGGTGCATTTATTGGACGATGCGCAAGGAAGCGACCCCGCGCGGTTTTAGCGGTACGAGGATGGCGCCTTCGTTCAGATCCAGCGGCGACTGGTCGCGCTCCATATGATCGGTGCTTACCCCGGCTATCACAGCCAGTTCTCCGGCAGGCTGGATCTTCACCGGCGACGCCCCTCCAGCGCAATCCCACACGCGGGCGATCAAACCGTTTTCTTCAGCCGGTTTCAGGGTGGCCAGAATGGCATTCGCCGGATTTACCTGAATAAAACTACACGCAATGGGCCGTAAAATTCCGGCTTCCCCACCCTTCACTTCTGCCGCCAGCAGCTCATTATTGCTCTCCCAGCCGAAATGGACCGCACTCACCGGGTCGAAAGCGCCGGCATGCCCCTGCAAGCTAAAACGGAAAACGAAGTGGCTGTCGCCGCCCTGGTCACGGATGGCTTCGCCGCTGTCATAAATATTGCCCAGGGCGTGCACCAGGATGGTGCTGTTGGCCGGATCGATTTTCTGAACATCCTCGGTAGTAGTGCGGTGGCCAAATTCAACCAGAAAACTATCCGCCGGTGACAGGGTGACACCATACTCACCATTTGAGACATCCACAAAATGACGGACCGTCACAACGCTCAGACCCGCCCCGGGCAGGTGATCCTTTCCCGCTTCGATAATGGCGCCCGGCGCCTCATAATGATAGGTGCGCCCAGGCACATTGAATGGGAAATAGAAATCGAGTTCCTGCCTGTGGGAGGTGGGAGGTTTTTCTACTTCATTGCGGATATCAACCCGGTCCAATTCGGCATACAGGGTGATCGTGGTCCGGAGGTGGAGTCCCGCGCCAATCTCGGCCTGGACCACCAGGCTGGCAAAGACTGGCCCAGCCGGGCCGTGGGTAACCGATACGTCTGAAGCCCAGATCTCTTTCCCGCCGGATACTTTGGGGGCGTGTAACAACGGGTAGGCCACCCCGGTTTCCAACATGCCATCGGAAAAATGGACGCATTGGTTAATGTGGTACACACTGGTTTTGTCGACCAATTCCTGGCGGCGGGTTTTATCGTACAGGTGGGAGATCCCACCCGTGACGGGATCGATTTCCACGGAATAATGCGGGCCTTCTAACCGGTTAGGAGCCTGGGTCCAAACAGAAGCCAGAGCAGATTCAGCTTTTCGTGTATGCATTTCAAAGACGCGGTACCCCACCGACGGCGCCGCAGCGACCTTGACCGCCAACCGGCGCTTGCCATTTTCGGTGACTTCTTGCGAGCTGGCCTTTTCGCCGGTGGCTACATCGGTAACCTCGAGATTAGCGCCGGCATTTTCTACCCATACCATCCCATCGCGCTCCCAGGGCAGCCCATTGAACACAGCCAGGCGGTTGGTATGCCCACAGGATGGAATGAGTTCACCTAACTTCACCAGGCCGCTTTCGATAACGTGGTCGAAGGAATGGGAGGCTGAGCCGGCCCATTCTTTGCGTAAAGCCGTGTTGAGGGTGCGGTTGGCATCGTTGGCGCCATTCCAGGCGTGGTCGGCCAGCATGGAAAGGTTGTACCAACCCTGCTTAAGCTCCTGGCGGGATTGAGCGTACCAGCCCGGGTCGAGCAGCGATAGAACGGCGGCCAGTTTGTCCGCCGTTCCGGCGCGTTCCTGGCACCTGCGCCAGGTGGCCGCTACCGCCGCTAAACAGTCCGGCCAGGCTTCCCAACCCGTGCCATAATCGCCGTGGGATACTTCCAGTTTTATCTGGCGGGATGCGATCTGCTCCTCGATGCTGTCCCAGAATTGTTTATGGGCGGCGTTTACCAGGAGCGGATATTCCCATTCGCGATCGTTGTATGCGGCGATGGTGGCCGCCTTCAACAAGGGCAGATCCCGGCTTTGCAATTTACCGGGTTCATAGGGGATCAAGTCGCCGTAGCAGCCCAGCAGGGCAATGGCATTGAAAGGATAGCGCGGCCCGATTTGCTCGTATTCGGGGATAATTTTCTCGTGCAACGCCTCATCCGTGGCTGCGAGCCCTTTGAGAACGAAACGGCCTTCCACATAATCCCAATTGCGCCGCCGGTAGAGAATTTGCGACCCATCCAGCCCTTCCCACACGAAAAGCGGCGGTTCGGCCAGGCGGACCGCCCAGGGGCATTCATAGGGCAAGATGGCTTTGATCAAATGCCTGACCCCGCTGCCTGCCAGCACACCGGGCATATCCCAGGCAATCGAGGGAGTCTCCTGGTGGTTGGCGTAGGCCATCTCCAGCCCATATTGAACTGCCCAGCCGCGCGCCAGGTAAAAATGGCGGATCTGCTCTTCCAGGCTGACGTTCTGGGTCAGGGTCATATTCAAGAAAGGGTTCAGGGTGATTTCCCCGCGCCGGATGGCTTCTACCAACTGGGCCTTGTGCTCCGGGTAAAACTCCTCAAAATAATCCAGTTCCAGGGCGTGCACCAGGTTATAGTGGTTGTGGTTTTCAGGCTTGCCGGACCGGCTGGCTTCCGACAGAAGCAGCTCCGCGTAGGTCAGGTCGGCGTCGTCTTTACGGGCGTCGGTGTAGTTCGAGTAGACCCAGGTCGAATCGGTACACACGTCAGCCAGCAAATAAATGACCCAGGGCCGGTGCACCCCCACTGAAACACTGGCATGGGTCTGGTATGTTCCGGCGATCAGGTCCACCGCAGCCTGCATTTCTGCCGATTTGTCGGGCCACAGAACGGGTGCGTAACAGCGGTAGGCCTGTTCGCCGGGGACGACGACCAGTTCGGTGGTCACCGTTTCATTCCCGGCAGTGATCTTCACCGCCGCCGGGGTGTCTGGCCCGAGGTCGTTCAGGATGGTTACCTGAACCCACTGGCGCAAAACATCCTGGAAATGGCTGAAGAAAATCGTTTCTTCCGTATGGACGATGGTCAAATTATTGGTCATTCAACCCTAATTCCTTTCGCGAAACTTTCACCTACTGAAAGACGTAAAAGTGCAATCCCATTTATGGCCATAAAATACGTTTTCTCTCATTGAAATCAGGCACGACTGTGTATTTGCAGGCCGAATTGGTTGAATGGGTCCGTCGTGCCACTACACCGAGCAACCAAGACCGGTGGGTTCTATTTAATGCCTTTCCAAACCAGGCGGGAAGCGCCTAAAAGGCCGGCTTCTTCTCCTAATTTGGCGGTGAGGATGTGTGTACCTTGCATGTCTACCCAACTGCCCACGCGCTGCCTGACTGCCACCCGCAAGGGATCCATCAGCAAGTCGGCGCCCCCCACTCCTACGCCGCCGCCAATGGTGATGACTTGAGGGTTAAGCAGGTGGATTAAATTGGTAATTCCGATCGAAAGGTACTTGACCGTTTCGCCCACAACCTGGAGCGCCCCGGTATCACCCTGGCGAGCAAGCGTAAATACGGTTTGTGCGCTCAACTCGCGATCAGCCTGCCCGGCGATCCCCATTAGTTGAGCGGCGCGGGCGGCAATGGCCGGGCCCGAAACCAGGCTTTCCATACAGCCATGGCCTCCACAGTTACACAGCGGGCCGTTGGGATCGATGATGGTGTGCCCGAACTCGCCTGCGGTGCCACGCCAGCCGTGTAAGATCTCCCCATGGATCAGGATGCCGCAGCCCACCCCCGTTCCGATGATCAGATGCACAAAGTAATCCACACCAGCTCCATGGCCCTTCCAACTTTCGCCGATTGCGGCTGCGTTGGCATCCATTTCGATCCACACCGGCAGATCGAACGACTTTTTTAACAGATCACCCAGGGGCACATCCTGCCACCGGCCCTGATTGGGGGAAGAAAAGACAATCCCGCTGCTGATATCGATCATCCCGGCCGTGGAATACCCCAACCCGGCCACCTGGCACCAGTCGAATCCGGAGCGCTGCGCCAGAGCGCGCGTTTTAGCGGCCAGATCGTCTACCAGCTCGCCCGGTTGGCGTCCAGACGCCACCAGATAGCGGGCGTAGGCAAGCACATTCCCGTCCGAATCCACGAACCCGATCAGAGCCTTGGTGCCACCGATATCGATACAGGCTGCGAGAGGCAAAGCAACTTCTCCATGCATTGGCAATATATTTTCTATTATAGGGTGGGACGGGGTTCGCCGCTGCGACCTAAGGCCCCGTCCCACGTTTATCCAACCGGCTTACCGGCGATTAACTGCCGGCCATCTTGGCAATGATATCTGTCTTTACCTGGGCCATGGCAGCCTCGGGGGTTTCCGCCAGGGTAAAGACCTTGTCGAAGGCATCCGCCAGCAGGGTGATATATTCCGCGGCTACCACGGCCATCGGGATGACAGGCGTGATGGGGGTAGTGCCATTCAGCATTCCGGTGGCAATCTTGGCAGCCGGCCACCACTGGCGCGGATCGGCTTTCATGCTCTTGCGCAGCACGAGTTCCTTGAACTTGCCGTGTACGTTGAGCTGGTATTCAGGTGAAAGCATGAAGCGCATGAACTCCCAGGCGTAGTCGGTATGCTTTCCACCCGCCGGGATCACCAGGGGCCACGACCACAGGGTGATGGCGGGTGTACCGGCGCCCTTGCCTGCTCCGGGAGGCGGTACAGCCGTCATATCATAATCTGTACCGACTACCCAGTCCGTGTGAAAGTCAAAGATAGTCTGGCCGGTCCAGTCTCCATCGAGCTGGTAGCCGAGGTTGCCAGACAGGTAGGGGCTTTGCGCGCCAGACTGGCTGCCAACGCTGCTCGACCAGCGGGTCAAGTTATCCGTTCCAATGATTTTGACGTTGGCGGCGATATCGTTGAGGGCGGCCAGAACTCCGGGATCATCCGGGGTGGGCTGGTTGGTATTGGTGTCCCACAATTTGCCGCCAAAATCGGTGATCCAGGCAAAGCGGGCCCAGGTCCAGGCCGGGGGCAAAAAGCCCAGGCGGGAGATATTGCCATCGGCGTCTTTTTTGGTGAGTTTTTGGCCCCATCCCCACAGGTCATCGGTGCTGGCCGGCTGGCTCTTTGGATCCATACCAATGTCGGACAAGAGGGAAGGCCGCGACCACATGGACATCAACCCACCGCTGTCGACCATGCCCCAGATCTTACCGTCCATCTTGCAGGTTTCCATCACGTCGCCGAAGTAATCGTTCAGGTCAAATTTGGAGGTATTCAGATAATCATCGATGGGAATGATCATACCGCGCGAAGCCCAGTTTCCCATGCGCTCAACGCAGTCCCAGGTGTGAAAGACATCCGGCGGCGTTCCGGCGGCTGCAGCCTGCACAAACGCGTCGCAGTTCTGGCCGCCTACCGGGTTGACTTCGATATTGGGGTAGGCGAGCGAGAAACGCTTCAGGATTGTGTGGGTGAATGCCATGGCGGGTTCATAATTGTTACCCCACCAGTACAGTAGAGTAAATTTTTCGGGGGGATTGGGTTTGGCGGCAGTAAAGCCTTCCAGGGTACTCCCGGTTGGAAGCGGAACTTCCGAGACCGAGGTTGGAGCCAGTTGGCTCAAGGCGGTGGGGGCAGGCGCTGAAGTAGATACCACAGCCGGCGCTGAAGTCGCAAGCGCGGCCGGAGATCCGGCCGGCGTACAGGCCGCAAAAATGGTCCCGGTTGCAGCCAGGCTGGCTGCCTTCAAGAAATCACGACGGTTCATCTTCATTTTACTTACTCTCCTTTTTCAAATGAAAAAATCGGTTCAAGCGTTGATCAAAGAAGGCACCACTCCATAATTTTTTCCTCAGCCACCTCCTCCTCAATTTTTTTAAACCTTGTCCCGGTAGGTCCCCGGATTTGAGGGTCCCCAGAGAACCATTTTTTATTTAAAGCCGGTGGTCACAATACCCTGGATAAACCATTTTTGTGCCAGGAAGAATACAACGATCATTGGCAGCGTGTACATGGCTGCGCCCGCCATCATCGCCCCCAGGGCAGTGCCGCTGCCGCCGCCGTAGCGCATCAAGTAGCCCTGCATCCCTAACGAAAGCGTCCACAGGTTCCGGTCTTTCAAATAGATCAGCGGGCCCTGGAAATTATTGAAGGTGTTGATGAAGGTGAAGGCCAGCATGGTTGCCAGCACAGGCCGGGAAAGGGGCAGAACGATGCGCAGGAAAATACCCAGGTGATTGGCCCCATCCAGGCGGGCCGCGTCGGTTAACTCGGTTGGAATACCCATGAAGAACTGGCGGAACATGAAAATGAAGAAAGCATCTCCGAAGAAAGCCGGTACGGTGAGGGGCAGAAAGGTGTTGACCCAGCCGAGTTTACTGAACACAATAAAGATCGGGATCAACGTGACCTGGCCCGGCAGCATCATGGTCGCCAGGACAATGGCGAACAGGACGCCTTTTCCGGCCCATTTGATATTGGCCAGCGAATACCCGACCAGCGTGCACGAAAACACCCGGCCGACAATGGTAACCGCGCACAGGATCAAGGTATTGAGCAGGTAACGCGGAAAATTGATCGAAGTAACCCCGTAGTAGTAATTGATCCACATTAAAGGGTTGGGGATCAATTTTGGGGGGATCTGGACGATCTGTTCCGGCGGTTTGAGGGACGTGGAAAGCAGCCAGAGCCAGGGGAAAAGGAAGAATATTCCTACGGCGATAACTGCAACGTAAGATAAAGTCCGGTTTCCGGTCAATCGCATGCGCACGCTCAGCGGCCTCTGGTAAATTTCGCCGGCCTGGATTACTCTCGATACAGATCTTGCTGTAGTACCCATTCAGATCCTCCGCTCCCACGCCTTAGTATCTATCCTGAAATTAGGGAATTTCACTTTTTTAGTCACTTCTCAGGCTGTGGGCTTGAACTCCCGAATTTTGATATTTTACGGGGGCTTCACCCCCGTAAAATATCAAAATTCGGGGATTTCCCACCCTGGCTAGGATAGGTTCTTATACAACGTTGTAGTAAGTCCATCGATTGGATACTTTCAACACAACCCAACTGGCTGCGGCTGAAATAATGAAAAGCATCCAGGCTAAGGCAGACGCGTACCCCATCCGCAGGTAGACGAAAGCCACCTGGTACAGGTACAACCCGTAGAATAGAGTCGATCCACGCGGCGCCCCCAGGCTGCCGCCGGCCGTACCCAGGATATAAGCGGTGGTGAAGTACTGCAACGCCCAGGAGATGCTGGTAATCAGTTGGAACAGCGTCACCGGCGAAATCATCGGGATAGTGATCAGGAAAAACTTTTGCAGGGGAGTTGCCCCGTCGATCTCGGCGGCTTCGTAATATTCTTCAGGTACCCCTTGCAGGGCCGCCAGGTACAGGATGATCATGATCCCGACCGCCCAGGTTTGCATCAGCACGATGCTGGGTTTGGACCACAGTGGGCTGGCCAGCCACAACGGCCCCTTGATGCCCACCATCTTGAGCAGGTTATTCAAGATGCCCAGGTTAGGGTTCAAGATCCAGTTCCACAGGATCGCCAGGACTACCTCGGGCATCAAGACCGGCAGCACGTAGATGGTGCGCCAGATGGCCTGACCTTTGATCTTAAGGTTAAGCAGCAAAGCACACATCAGCGAATAGGCCAGTTGAATCGGAATGCCAACGATGACCAGGTAGGTGCTGTTCCACAAGGACTGGGTAAAGAACCGGTCATGGAACATGTCGATGAAGTTCTTTAAACCGATAAAGACGGGGGCTTTAGGAATGTCGTAAATTGAGAAACTATAGAAGAGCGACGCCGCCATCGGGTAAGCCTGGAAAGCCAATACGCCGATGATCCAGGGCAGAGCAAACAAGAAACCAGCCCAAAAATCGCGCTTCTTTTCGGCACTCCAGGTTGTTTTCGAACGACGGGTTATAACACTCATAATCTTCCTCCTGTCGGTCAGCTAGATGGAGACGTCCTGCCTGACCCGTTCCCCTTTCCACAAGGATCGCGACAGTTTTACGGCCTGCTCTGCCAGAAACTCACCAGCGCCATAACCTGCCCGGGCAGATCGAGCGGTCCAGGATTCAAACCCCTCATCATCGAAGGCCTGCTTGACGATCACCTGCCCGATATCACCTGCGCACCCGCCTGCCACCAGGGTCAGTTGTGCCGGCGACTCGGACTTGACCGCCAGTGCGAGTTCAACGAAAGGCGCACCGGGCAGCCCAACCAGGGCAAACCAGCCCAAGCGGAATACCTGTACAGAGGTGGGAATGGCGACTGCGCCTTCTTTTTGCAGCAGTTCCAGTTCACGCTGATAGATCTCTGCCAGGTCGGGGCGCTTCAACTCGATATCTGGTTTGCTCCAAAACTGGCTGTAGTCGCGCACCGGCAGGATCACTTTTTCCATGGCGGCTCCCAGGCGGATAAGCGGGTCGCACGACGTTTCCAGGTAGGTGGCAATCACGGCGCTGGCGATGGCGTCGACACAGTCATCCAGCCCGCCCGTGAAACTGATATTACTGGCGCAGGCCGGCAGACACAGGACCGGGACGTGTTTACCCAAACGCGCATCCACTTCGCTCTGCACCAACCCGGGCAGGCCGGCCGAGATCAGGTTATCTCCGTTGGCGCGGATTTCAGCCGGGAAGTTCCACAACAGGCAGATGGGGAAACCGGCCTGGTCGCGGATGACAATTTCGCCGAACTGCGGGTCAACCGGCCCCTCCGGTTCCAGAACTTCATTTTTAGGGACACCCATCCAGGCCGTGATCGCCTTCATATTACGCGTCATCAGGCGGTGGTTGTAGATCAGGTGAGGTAGAAGGACGTGCCCGGCGCCCAAGGCAGCCTCTGTCATGGATCGCCGCGCCGTGGACACTGCCTCAGGGACTTCCGCGATCACCTTTTCCAGGAAAGCCTGGTTTAACTCTGGCCCTCCCACCCGGGCGGTCGTATAAGGGGCGCCGCGTGTGAAAGAGCAGAAGAGCATGATCGCCTCAGGGGCCAGGCCGGTCTTCTGGCCGATGACTTTCACCAGCCGTGTGGCGGCTTTGTCGTCCAGGCCAACCAGGTCGAGGCTAACAACTGCCAGGGTATTTTCCCCGTTGGATAGGACGAGCGCCTTGGCCATGAGCGGCGTGGCGATCCCGGTCGAGCGCCTGGGCGCAAATTCGCCAACCAGTTCAATACCGATCTCAGGTGTAATTTGGATTTCGCAGATGCCTGCTTGAAGACGTGCGCTGGTCATGTTTTTCTCCTTCCCTTCAATCTTCATCGTAAAGGTCTTCCAGCAGCTCGATAGCTTTGGCCACCATTACATTGCCGCCTTCACGGCTGATGCGTGCGTTGAGGGTCGGCCAGACTTCATACGAACCGCCAATAAAGGCCTTCTTGGTGGCGACGTACCCGGCGTAATCGTTGGTATATGACGAAACATAGGTCTTCTTGAAAGGAGAACGTTGCTTGATCATCAACTGGTATTCTACGAACATCTCTCCCGGCAGCCCGACCAGGGCGGTATCGCCCATGCGGAAAACCGCCACGTCCGTCTGGTAGGTTTCGTTTTGACGGGCCTCAGCCTGGAAGCGCTCTACCTCCATGGGGCCATAATTCTTCCAGCCCGGCAGCTTGGTTTCGATATCGTGTTTCCACCAATACTGGCTGAAATCGCGCTGCGAGAAGAACATTTCTGCTTTCCGGCTGCCCAGCTTGACCACCGGCAGCGTGCAGGCTTCCCGGTAAGTGGCCACGATGGCGCTGGTCACCTCGTCCGTGGCTTTCTCCAGCCCGTAAGGTTTTTGGTAATCGAAGTAGTTGGTGTTGCCGCTGCATCCGGCGGTATACAGGCAAGGAATGTGTTCTTTCACGCGCTCATCCAGGGCGGTTTGGACGGTGTAAGGCAAATCCGCGCCGTATTGGTCACCAAAGGAGAACGAGTTATGCCCGGTGAAATTCCACACCATGGCCATGGGTTTAAAATGGGCGTCGCGAACCACGATCAGGCCAAAATCCGGGTCAATCGGCCCTTCGGGTTCAAATGCCTGGTTTTTAGGGATGCCCATCCAGTGCGTCCACACCCCGTAGTTGCGGGTGTGGCGCCGGCGGTTGAACACCAGCCAGGGCAGGTCGGCGGAGACTGCCCCAATCGAGGCTTCCTCCAATTTCGATTTTGCCTGGCAGACCGCCGTGGTTATGCCTTCTAAAACCTGCTCGACCCACTCCCGCTCGCGCGCTATGGCAGCTTCGTCCCAATTAGGATGAAAAGCGCGCCGGTAGGTGTGCAGACTCGGTTCCATGGAGGGGGCCACGTGGGTATGCGAGCAGGCGATCATGACTGCTCCGGCCGGGATGCCGCAGCGCGCTTCGATTTGTTTGGTCACCCGCAGCACGTCGTCCCGGGCGATGCCCATGGCGTCTAAAGTCACCAGACTGACCTCATTCTCTCCATTAGATAGGACGATGGCTTTGGCGTGCAAAGGAGTGCCGTATCCTTTAGCTACCGGCGCGCCATCTCCGGTGGCCAGCCCTAAGGGGGGTTTTAATGGAACCTCAGCCACTCCAGCGCTTAGTTGTCCAGCATTCATCTCAATACCTCCACTAAAATCTACATCATTACTCGAGTGGGCCCGGGACACAGGGCACCGACCAGTAGCCCATCAACTCATCCCGGTTATACCAGGAGACCGTGCGCAGCCATTGCACGGCCACCGGCTGGTCGCTTTGGAAATGGACTCCGTAATGGGAATTTTTCCGAGCAATCTCATCCATGTGGACGGCTTTCAAGCGGCGGGCCGGCACGGTCACCGCATGGAAATCCACGTCCTTATAGTGCAGGGCCAGCTTCACATTGGCGGCCTGGTCGGTCGGGTTCAGGATCAAGGCCCATTCAGATTCGTGGACGTAAATACCCTTGGGATTATCGATCACGATGCCATCCGGCAGGAACCAATCTTTATTCAAGGCCGTGATCGACATATAGGATTTAACGGTTTCGCGGATGCCGCCGGGTGACCTGGTTTTGGCGTCCGGATCGTAGCTGTTCAAGGTGACGTTCCAACCCACGGTGGATTGGCAGGCGATGGGTTGGCTGCTTTCGACTTTCAAAGCAAAGCGCGTACCCGGTTTTACCGGCCATCTGGAATAGTTGGTTTCGGTGCTTTCGCCGGCCTTGGCCACCATGCGCATTTCTTGCGGTTCTCGATCTTCAAAATAGAAAGTCAGCTTAAGGTCGGCGTCTTGCTGGCCCGGATTGAAGGCCAGCAGGTGGCCAAACTCGCCGTACAATTTTTCCTCATCCTGGAGGTAGTTGTGGTCAATCAGGTAGTGGGTTTTCATAGGGAGCCTCTTTCTTTCAGCTAAAGTTGAAGAGCGTATTCAGGTCGGGGAATAATCCCTTGAATAATTCAGGTTTCCACAGGAAAGGCCAGTTTTCGCCTGCATTTTCCAGCAAAGCCGCATACAAAGATTTACCCTGGCACAGGTCGAACTGGGGAAATTCCCTGGGGGTGGCTTTACGCAGGGCGGGCAGGGCCACGTACATGGGGTTAGGAATGAATTGAGCCTGCCCTGCCTGTTCAACCTCCAGGTAAGCTGCCCCGCCGGAGTCCTTGAAGCGCTGATAAATTCCGCCGCAGTTCAAGGCCACCACATCCGAGAACAGCAACGGCCCGGGGCCGGGGTTGATGGTCAGGTGATCGTAACCGGGTGGGATGACAATCTTTTCCCCGGCTTGCACTTCAGCATAAAAAGCTTCCGAACTGCTCGGCCCGTGCGGGTCGAGGGTCTGGAAGAAGAAATGCGCCGTGCCTACCAGCACTTCACAAATTTCGGGATAATCGATCCCACTGTGGGGCTCTGGCTTGTGAATGTGCCCGTGCGACTTGATATATTCCCGCCCGATAAATCTATCCGGGAAGAGGGTCAGCTCATAACGGATGGGCGCCTTGCTCAGGCGCAGGCGGTCGCCCTGCACGTACACACCGTTATACATCCAGTACGCCGCAGCGTCGCCGCGGCAGGCAGCCTTATCCAGGTAGACCTCGGTCAGCTCGTCCAGCAGGCGCGTACGGGTTTCATCAATGACCAGGTCCGGGTCAGAATGCAACAAGCCATAACTGTCCAAGTGGATCGGTAAACCGCTCAATTCTTTCAGATCCAAGGTTTAGCTCCTGTCTGGCTGGCCCCAGGCCTTTTCCAGGGTCCCGGCAGCCTGTGCGTAAGTATGAATGATGGGATTGATCAACAGGGCCTGCAGGGCCCTGGCGCGGTCACGTTCGACAATGGCTTCCACCGCCAGCATCTCATAAGCGCAGTTTGTTTGGACCAGGGCACTCACCATGGCCGGGGCAGGCGGGGCGGCCAGTGGCTGGACGCGCCCCTTTTCCACCAGGCAGGCCGTCTCGACAATTGCCTCGGCAGGTAACCAAGGGTTGACCTGGTGGTTGATCACGTTCATGTAAAAGCGTTCGGTGCGCTCTTCGGCCAGGGCGAGCATGACCGGGGCGATGATGGCCTGGTACCACCTGGCTTTGCGTTTTGCCAGGCCCTGGGGGGCTTTACCCTGGGCCAGGGCGTCAGCATATTCCGACAGAAGCTCACTTTGCAGTTCGAGCAGTTCTTCGGCCCGCGTGCGCTTGCCCAGCTTCTTGGCCAGCATGCGCTCCGGATGGAAAACGTAGTTCAGGTACAGGCCCGGGATGACCCCCAGGGCACGCACGATGGCGGGGTCAACGTCTGGCGAGGCTACCTCGCAGTGGGCGATAGCCTCCGGCAGCAGATCGCGCCCGTGGCGCCACACACCCGTCACCCAACCAAAGTGGTGCATGCCCACGTAATCGATCACCAACTCCTGCACGGGCAAATCAAGCGCCCTGGCAATATTCTGGCTGATGGTGACCGGCCCATCGCACAACCCGATGGCATTCACTTTGGTGTAGCGCGTAATGGCGTACTGCACCAGGCTGCTGGGGTTGGCAAAGGTCAGCAGCACAGCCTCCGGGCAAATCTGCTCGATCAGGCGTGCATATTCCAGCACGACCGGGATGGTGCGCGAGGCGTTGGCAAAGCCACCCGGGCCGACCGTCTCTTCACCCGGCAGTCCAAGCTCGTGCGGGAACGACTCGTCGAAAGAGCGCGCCTCCAGCCCTCCCACCCGGATCTGGTTGAGGATAAAATCGGCCTTATCCAGGGCGGCGTGGATATCGGTGGTGTATGAGATCTCGAGCAGCGCATCGCTGCCGGCCAGGATGCGGGCAATTCCGGCCACCCTGGCCAGTTTTTCCTCCGAACGGCCATGCAATACCAGGTGAATACAGCGCTGGCGGTTGGGGGTATTGACCAGGGCGGCGGCCAGGTCGGGCGTGGCTACCCCACTGCCACCCAGGACGACTATTTTTGCCGGATCACTGCTCATCGTCATATCCCAGTTCCTCAGCAGCCATAAAAATCACGGATAGCCTGGGTCACTTCCCCAATCTCGGCATCGGTCAGTTCAGGGAACATGGGCAGGCACAGAATCTCTTTGTAATGGGCATCGGAGACGGGGAAATCACCGTCCTTGTGTCCCATAAAGGCGTAAGCCGGCTGGTAGGGCACCGGCAGCGGGTAGACCGGCGAGCTGCCAATGCCGCGTCCGGCCAGGAAGGTTTGCAGCTGGTCGCGCTGCGGGGCCCGGATTGTGTACATATAATACACGTGGCGCACGTCGCCTACCTCGACCGGGACGGTTACGGGCGTGCCTTGCAGGAGGCGGTAATAGGTGGCTGCGGCGCGCCGGCGCTCGGCGATACTCTGTTCCAGATGACGCAGCTTGACCCGCAGGATATTGGCCTGCAGATCGCCCAGGCGCTGCTGGTACCCGATGATCTCGTGGCAATATTTTACACGCTGCCCCATGTAGCGCAGCTGGCGCAGGCGCTCGTACAGGTCAGGGTCATCCAGCGTTACCGCCCCGCCGTCACCGTAGGCGCCCATCACCTTGGTTGGGTAAAAGCTGAAACAGCCGACGTCACCCAAAGCGCCGGCTTTGCAGCCTTTATACAGCGCCCCGTGGGCGTGTGCGGCGTCTTCGACCACATACAGGTGGTGTTGGCGGGCCAGGGCCAGGATGGGGTCCATATCCACCGGGTGCCCGTACATGTGCACCGGGAGGATAGCCTTGGTGCGCGGGGTAATGTGCGCCGCAACCTGTTCAGGGTCGAGGTTGAAACTGACCGGGTCCACGTCGGCAAATACCGGCGTCGCCCCGGTGTAGGTGATGGCGAAAACCGTGGCGATGTAGGTGTTCGGTACGGTGATGACTTCGTCGCCGGGACCGACCCCACAGGCGAGCAGCGCCAGGTGCAGGGCTTCGGTGCCGTTGCTGATCCCGGCGCAGTATTGCGTGCCAGTGTAGGCGCCGAACTCGGCCTCGAATTGAGTCAAGAAAGGCCCCATGGTGTATTTTCCAGCAGGCAGAACTTCGTCGAGGGCAACTTTTACCTCTTCGCGCAGGATCTGATACTGGCGGGTAAGATTTTCAAAAGGAATACGAATCTCCGGTAACAATTCCTCCTCCTTTGTAGACGCCTGGATGTTTTTGTTCATCATCACGGTCACCTCACTTGCGTTTGCGCAGCACTCGAAATTCAAACTTCTCGGTGTTGTAATAATCCCGGGAGAAGAGCAAGGGATGGTTGTAGATATCGAAATTAAGCTGTTCCAAAAATATCCACGGGCCGGTGTTTTCCATGCCCAGTCTGGTCAATAAAGCCTGGTCCATCTGCACGGCTTTGATGGCAGTTTTGGCGTAATTTACGTGCAGGTGGTTCTCGTTTTCGATCAAGGCCAGCAGCGATTTTTGGAAACGCTCTATCGAAAGTGGTCCGGCGACGAAAGTACGCGTGAAATAATCCAGCGAATAAATGATCGGGCAGTCTTTGCCGTGCCACACACGTTCGAGGGCGACCAGCGGCGCCCCCACCGGAAGGTCCAGGTAGCCGGCGGTGGCTTCATCCGCCTCGATCTCAACAGCAGACAGGACTTTACAGGTGAGGGTCGTCCTCAGGCTGATGGACAGCTCGGAGACGCTTTTCAGATGGGTGATATCCTCGCTGTATATCCCGGCCACCTGGGGAGCCATAAAACGGCCCACGCCGTGCTGGCACAGGATAACCCGTTCTTCTTCCATCAGTTTCAATGCCTCGCGCAAGGCCGAGCGGCTGACCCCGAAACGGTCGGCCAGCGCCGTTTCGGAGGGTAGGCGGTCACCAGGGAGAAAATGCTTCTCGATCAGCATTTTGGTGAGCAAGTCTCTTACCTGCACGGCAGGTGGTCTGCGCTCAATTCGCCATTCAGACATATGAACCTGTGGCTTTTTGACTGAAAAATTGTCGATTTGGGAAGGTTGTTCAGACGTTAGACGTATGACGTCTGATGACTTAATATAGCACGTCCACAGGCGATTGTCAACAGGTTTTAGACCATCGGGTGTGTTTCAAATTTTTGCACAAGGGGGTAAGATAGCTCTGAGGCCAAGGCA